>Ga0207645_10001861_pt1 | contig 17019 bp, 17 predicted proteins | sample KBSM53metaG_FD_184331 | JGI IMG/M metagenome (GOLD analysis project Ga0207645, IMG submission 184331) | Miscanthus rhizosphere microbial communities from Kellogg Biological Station, Michigan, USA - KBS M5-3 metaG (SPAdes) (version 2) | ecosystem: Host-associated > Plants > Roots > Rhizosphere >...
TGTCCACCGACATCTCAAAGTCGGCACCGACCCGATCCATCTTGTTGATGAATGCCAGTCGCGGCACATTGTACTTCGTCGCCTGCCGCCAGACGGTTTCGGATTGCGGTTGCACCCCGGCGACACCATCAAAAACTGCGATCGCGCCGTCGAGCACGCGCAATGAACGTTCCACTTCCGCTGTAAAATCAACGTGACCCGGCGTGTCGATGATGTTAATGCGCTGCTTGATCCCTTCGAAAGATTTGTAAACGCCTTCTTCCTTGCGTTGCGCCCAACTGCACGTCGTCGCCGCCGAAGTAATCGTGATTCCACGCTCGCGCTCCTGCTCCATCCAATCGGTCACGGTCGTGCCTTCGTGCACCTCACCCATCTTGTGGATCATGCCGGTGTAAAAGAGGACGCGCTCGGTGATAGTGGTCTTGCCCGCGTCGATGTGGGCGGCAATGCCGATGTTACGGGTTCGCTCCAGCGGGAACTTGCGTTCCGGCGAATTCGGATTCGTCGAAGCTGGTTTCTTTTCCATCGTCGCCGTCGCCATAAAATTACCAGCGGAAATGCGCGAAAGCCCGGTTGGCCTGCGCCATTTTGTGCGTGTCCTCGCGTTTTTTGATCGCGCTGCCTTGACCGGCCGCGGCGTCCTTGATTTCTTGGGCGAGCGAATCGGCCATCGGCCGGCCCCGACGATTATCGGCGTATTGCACAATCCACCGCATGGCAAGCGAGATTTGCCGCGCCGGCGCAACTTCCATTGGCACCTGATAGGTCGCGCCTCCAACCCGACGCGATTTTACCTCCAGGCGCGGTCGCACATTCTCCAGCGCCTTGTTTAAAACTTCGAGCGGATCGACCGAGTCCGAGCCTTCGCGCGATTTATCGATCGCGGTGTAAACAATTCGTTCCGCCAGCGATTTTTTGCCGCGCTTCATCACTGTAGAGATCAAACGCGCCACCGCCGGACTGCCGTAGCGGGAGTCCACCTTCTCTTCCTTTTTGTAAACTTTGCGCCGGCGCGACATGATTATTTCTTCGCCTCCGCTTTGGGCGCGCTTGCCTTGGCGTCGCCACCGCCGCCCGCCTTGGGCCTTTTCGCACCATACTTGGAACGGCTGCGGCGCCGTCCGTCAACCCCGAGGGAATCGAGCGTCCCGCGGACAATATGGTAACGCACACCCGGCAAATCCTTCACCCGGCCACCGCGCACCAGCACGATCGAGTGTTCCTGCAAATTGTGACCCTCGCCCGGAATGTAAGCAATCACTTCCTGCCCATTGGTCAGCCGCACTTTCGCTACCTTGCGCAGGGCAGAATTCGGCTTCTTCGGCGTCCGCGTCATTACCTGAACACAGACCCCGCGCCGCTGCGGACAATCGGTAAGAGCCGGTGACTTCGATTTCACCGACACCTTCCGTCGTCCTTTTCGCACAAGTTGATTGATCGTTGGCATTTCCAGTCCAAAAAAGGCCGCCGCAACGATTAAGTTGTGGCGACAAAAAATCCGCCCAGGCCGTGAACCTCTGCTCACGCCACTGATGCGGAGACGCGCAATATAGGAACCTTTTCCGAGGCTGCAAAGAATTTTTTCACGTCTCAACCCGCCCCGCATTCGCGAGCTTTCGTTTTAATTCCCGCCGCAATTCGCGGGGATTTCCTCTGATAAAGCCCGTTTCGGCGTGACGCTGAAAGCAGCACGCGAGACTCATGCGCTATCCGGCGAGAAATGGCCAATTCGGCGGAATCGAATTTACTTGATTTCCCGCAGCATTTTCTCTAGTTTCTGTTTAGACAGAAATAACAGATGAGTAGGAACACGCTCTCTTCCGTTGCCCAAAAGTTCATTCTTCATTGGGGCGAAATGGGAACGCGCTGGGGGATCAATCGCACCGTCGCCCAAATCCACGCCCTGCTTTTTCTTTCTCCACGGCCACTGCCGGCAGAGGAGATTGCCACCACCCTCGCAATCGCCCGCTCTAACGTCAGCAATAGTCTTCATGAACTGCAAAGCTGGGGGATCGTTCGCGTTGTTCATGTCCTCGGCGACCGGCGCGATCATTTCGAGTCGATGAAAGATGTTTTCGAGATGTTCCGGGTCATTACCCACGAGCGAAAAAAGCGCGAAATCGATCCGACCCTCCGGCTTTTACAGGGATGCATTACCGAAGCCGGCAAAGCGAAATCAGCCGATCGCTATACCAGGAAACGATTGACTGATCTGTTGCAATTTTTCGAGTTGGCCGAAACCGCTTATTTGCAGCTGGAAAAACTGCCGACCGCGGCCTTGCTCAAACTGGCCAAAATGGGTGACAAGACCCTGCGGTTGCTCGGAATGACAATACGATGACAAAAAATTTTGGCTCATGTATTCTGAGATAACAGAAATAACTGAAACTAAGGAAGAGCGATCGCCAAGACACGACCACATTTGCCCCACAGTCAGACACGAAACGCCATGGCGCGGAGATGAAACTCTAGCTCCGCAGACAAATCATTCGTTTCGCGGCTGGATATTATACGATGGGGCTTGCCGCTCCTGTGCCGCTTCCGCCAGACGATTCGATCGCATATTTCGCCGCCGCGGTTTCCTCTTTCTTCCGCTCCAAACAAACTGGATCATGGACCGGCTCGATCTCGAGCCCGGCGCGCCTCTGGAAGAGATGCGCCTTTTGACTGCTGACGGCCGCGGTATCGGTGGTGCGGATGCCGTGGTTTTTCTCGCCCGCCAAATCTGGTGGGCCTGGCCCTTTGCTGCGCTTGCGCAATCGCCAGCCATGCACAAGCTGCTCGATCGAGGCTATCGCTGGATCGCCGCTCATCGAGATTGTGATCACATTACATGTAATCTGCCGCCGCGGAGACGATGCCCGGGCTGGATTGCGCTGATTGTTTTGCCGCTCCTGGCGCTTCTAACGCGGAACCACGTGGCGCCGTGGCAATTCATGTGGCTGATGACCGGCGCAATTTTTCTGGGTTGCAAATGGCTCACCTTCTGGGGCGTACGAAGGCAAATTCAACCTGTCCGCGTTGGCCGCGCTCTAGCTTATTTCTTCCTGTGGCCGGGAATGGATGCGAAAAAATTCGCATGCCCGACCGACCGCCAAAACTTGACGGCTTTAAACCGTCAAGTTTTGCGTAAGCCTGCGTCTGAAGTGCGCCAGGCTCGAGACCCGAGGTGGGTGTCACGTGCAGCCAAGCAACTGTCCGGCAACGTGCCGAGGCACGCGGGGAGGATGCCTGCGCTCTCCGCTAAGCGCAGGAGCATTGTCGTTGCGACTGCGAAAATTCTTCTGGGAGCCGTTCTCTTGTTTGGACTCGCCCGCTTCGCCCCTGACCCTCTCTTAACGGGCTGGATTGGAATGATCGGGATGATTCTGGTTTTGCATTTTGGAATGTTCGCTTTGCTCGCAATTGCCTGGCGGGCCTACGGACTCGACGTGCGACCAATCATGGACGCGCCGCTGAATTCGACGTCACTCGGCGAATTTTGGGCACGACGCTGGAACGGCGCCTTCAATCAACTCGCATTCGAAAATATCTTTCGGCCCGTCGCCCGCAGCACTGGCCCGATTCTCGGCACCATCGTTGCTTTCCTCGCATCTGGTTTGATTCACGAACTCGTGATTTCGCTGCCGGCGCGCACCGGCTACGGACTACCAACCGCGTATTTCCTGCTGCAAGGTTGCGGCGTCATTATTCAACATCGCGTGCCGAGGATTCGCCATGGAATGGCTGGCCAATTCTTCACCGCTTTCGTCGTGGCAGTCCCGGCGTTCTGGCTTTTTCATCCGCCGTTCGTTCGCAACGTCATTCTGCCGTTTATGAAAGCAATCGGAGCTTTATGAAAACGCTTCTTGAATTTGCCGCAGCGCTTCAGTGGTCAATTTTGATTGCAAGCGCATTGACCCCGCGGGTTTTGAATTGGCGGACAAATCTAGCCACCCTCCATCCATTCCTGCGCAAACTTTTCTGGGTTTACGGCGCGTTCATTGTGATGGTGGTCATCGCGTTTTCCGCTCTCACCTTTTTGCATGCCGATGCGATGGCCTCACGCGAACCGGTGGCGCGCTCACTCTGCGTCTTCATCGCGATTTTCTGGTGCGCACGATTGTTTGTGCAATTCGCCGTTTTTGATCCGCGACCGTTTCTGACGAACCGGTTTTACCAGCTCGGTTATCACGCGCTCACCGCTGCCTTCGTATTCCTGGTCTTCGTTTACGGAAAGGCGGCGATATGAAACCACGCATCGTTTTGGCCGGGGGGAGCGGTTTCATCGGACAATCGCTTTCGCCATTTCTGATTTCGAAAAATTACGAAGTGATCGTGCTCACTCGCGCGGAATCGGATCAGCGCGGCGCCCTCCGTAAGGCCCATTGGGACGGTAAAGCGCCGGGTGATTGGATTCAGTTCGTTAACGGCGCGGCCGCGGTGGTGAATTTGACCGGCCGGAGCATCAATTGCCGCCATACTTCGGAAAATCGACGCGAGATTATCGATTCCCGCGTCGATTCAGTGCGCGTGCTGGGCCAGGCAATTGAGCGATGCGCGCAGCCGCCGCAGGTGTTTGTGCAGTTCGCGGGTGTCGGGATTTACGGCGATAAAGGCAAACGCCTTTGCGACGAGACGACTGCGCCCGGCGACGATTTCGTGGCCGAGGTTTGTCAAAGGTGGGAAGCGGCATTCGATTCTGTCGACGCCTCCAAGACGCGCAAAGTTTTGTTGCGACTCGGTGTCGTGCTTGGTCCCAACGGCGGTTTTCTCGAGGTGCTAGGCAGACTGACCCGCTGGTTCCTCGGTGGCCAGGTCGGGAGCGGACGGCAGCATATCAGTTGGATTCACATTACCGACCTGTCGCGCATGGTATTGGCGGGCGTCGAGAATCAGGAACTTACCGGCACTTTTAACGCCAGCTCGCCGAATCCGGTCCCCAATGCCGAATTCATGCGCGAATTGCGCCGGGCGCTGCATCGACCGTGGAGTCCGCCCGTTCCGGAATTCGCCGCCCGCATCGGCTCGTGGTTGATGGGAACAGAAGCAAGTCTAGCTCTCGTTAGCCAGCGGGGCGTTCCGAAACGCTTCCTGGAAAACGGCTTCGAATTCGAATTTCCAACTTTGCGCGAGGCGCTAACGAACATTTTTCCAAACCAATGACTACGCCCGTCATCCTGAGCGAAGTCGAAGGATCCCGCGGCGAAAGCTTAAAGATCACATGGCGGGATCCCTCGACTTCGCTCGGGATGACGGCGCTAGCTGACCGAACGACCAAATGAATTCCTCACTCCTCAATCTCGCCTCGCTCGAACTTGCCTTGCGCGCAGTTGCAGTCGCGCAGTTCGCCGTCGCAATTCTGAATCTGTTTCTGATTCGCATCATGAAATGGAAACCCGATCTCGAGCGGGCTCCGCTCATTATTCGCGAAGTCTTCCGCATTCATGTCGTTTTCATTTCCATCACGTTGTCGATCTTCGGCGCCCTGACCTGGCGGTTCGCCTATGAAATCGCCCGCGCCTCCAGTCCGCTGACAATTTGGCTCGCGGTAGCGATCGGATCATTCTGGCTCGTTCGCTCCGCCATGCAGTGGCTGCATTACAGCGCGAGTCATTGGCGGGGCAATGCGCTGCGAACCGTGATTCATTGGGCGCTTTTTCTCGGTTATGGCGCCATGGCAACCGTCTATCTCGCGGCCGCGTTTTGGAGAAATGCATGAGCGAGACGCTCGCGGTTTTGGATGGAAGCGAGAGCGCGAGAAAGCGTTTATTATCGATCCGCGGCGAACCGCTTTTCTACGCGGACTGGGACAACGTCATTTTCATTCATTACCAAACCGATCCGCAAGAATTGCAGCGCTGCATTCCGTACCATCTCGATCTTTATGATGGGAGCGCGTTTGTCAGCCTCGTTGCATTTACCATGCGTGGAATGCGGCCACGACTTGGCGGATCATTAAGCGCGCTCTTCTTCAAACCAATCTCCACTCATCACTTTCTCAACGTTCGCACCTACGTCATACATAAGGCGGAGCTGGGAATTTATTTCATGCAGGAATGGCTTTCGAGTCGGATGGCGACGTGGCTGGGTCCCTGCAGCTTCGGGTTGCCTTATCGATTCGCGCAAATGGATTACCATCGCAATCACGAGCATAAGCAGCGGGGAAAAATAGAAGCGAGTGCAGGCTCGTTCCATTTTTGCGCCACTCTCGAAGCGAATGATCCCGGGATCTGCGCGCCGGGTTCGCTCGACGAATTTTTGCTCGAGCGTTACACCGCTTTCACGCAATTCGGGAAGTGTCGCCGGTTCTTTCGCATTTGGCACGAACCATGGCGGCAAGTTCCTGCGGAGATCCAAATCGCAACTGACTGTTTGATTCAGTCGACCGGACGATGGTGGCGGTCCGCGCGTTGCATCGGAGCGAATTACTCACCCGGGGTGAAGGTCTGGATGGGTTGGCCGCACGCGATCGGCGACTCCGGGGATCCCTTGGATCGGCTATGAATCGATTTTATGAATACACGGCTACGCATTATCAAAATCATCTCGCGAATCGCGCTCGGGCTGGTCTGGTTTTATGAGGGCCTGGTGCCAAAAATTTTGTTCCTCCGCGCGGATGAAATAGGCCTGGTGCAAGCATCACATCTGGTATGGCGGACACCGGAATTGACCCTGCAAATTCTCGGCGTGGCGCAGACGCTGGCTGGCCTGTGGCTCATCATCGGATTGGCGGAGCGAACTGCCGTATTCATCGCGACATCGTGGATGTTGATCTTGATCGCGCTGGTGGCGTCAGGAAATCCGTCGATGCTGATCGATCCTTACGGCGCGCTGGTGAAAGATCTTTGCTTGATCGCATGCGCAATCACGGTGTGGACCCTCGGCCGGACACAGTTTGCTCCTGGCTAGCGCAGGCGTGCAATGCGCGTGCTTTCCGCCAGGAGAATTCACGACGGCGCGACCAGATCGCGGGCAATCGTATCCCGCCGCTGCGTTATATCGAGAGCGAACTCGAGGATCAGCCAGAAAGCGAGGAATTGGGTTAGAAGCGTGGCGTACATTTGCACGGTGATATAGCGATGAACTTCGAGCGAATTGACGATCGCCACCTCCAGACAACTGGCGGCGTTGTATGCAGAACCAAACAACACTAGTGCTGCCAGCCACCTCAAACGCCGCCAGCGGGCCTGTTTCCGAAAAATTATTGCGCTTAAGATTAGCGCGAGCAAAAGCAAGGACATATAGCTGACCGCGAGATCAGCTAGTGCCGCCCGGAGAATGGGTTGTTGTTTGGTAGCGGGCGCGTTCTTTGCCAGTGATTTCGTCCGTTGCATAAAATCCGTGAGTGCCGGGAGCGATCGCGCAATTTTGCGATACTCTTCCAAGTCGAGGGAAGTAACGGCTCGTTCATAGACGTCCATCAGCGGCCAAATTTTCATCGGCGCATAGGCAGGGCAATTCGGGTAATAATAAATCGAAAATTGACGCGCGACTTTTTGGAGAGCGCGAAACGGTCGGCGCTGCCAGGTTCGCCAATAATAAAAGCGATAAAAATCGCAAAGAGCAGAGATGTTGCTGCCGAACTCTCGTCTCAATTGCGTCGTGATTGAGCTCGGATCGAACCACAAATACTCCGGGTCAAACTGGAGAGATGGATAATGTCCGGGGTAATTCGTCTCGGATTTAGCGATCTCGCTATTCAATGCGACATAAACGCGCTCCAGCCAGTCCATGGAATACGGAAGGCTGGCATTTTCCTTGAGGTCCGCGGCCATTTGATCGCGAATCAGATCGGCGTGAATAACGAAGAGCATTGTGGGCAAAAAAGTCTGGCTCGCCTCGTCCTTGCGACTGAGAATGCGCTCCGGCCACAGCACTAGCGATGCAATCAATACCATACCGAGGCCGAGCGCGATTTTTTGCCGCACCCAATTTGATCGCAGAAAGAAGGCGCTGACGGGCACCATTACGACGATGGCGGCGAACCAAAAGCTCGGTTTCGCCGATGCCAGCAAGAGTGAAGTCAACACAGTTGCGTTTCCGCAGACGACGGCGCTAGTTCGCCGGTGCTCTAGGAAAGAGCAGCTAATGAACTGAACCGCAAAATAGAGATTAATACTGATCAAAAATGCGCAGACGCCTTCAGGTCGAAGCTGCGTTTCAATCCGAATAGTATCACTGGCGAGAAGATAAATCGCGGTGCCGGCCAAGCCGAATGCATCATAAAGGGAAGGATTGACTAACGAGTCTGGGACAAAGGCAAGGAGACGTCGCCAAGTGAGCAATAAAACCCCGCCCGCCGCCACGCCAAGTAAATGCTGTACCACCCCGATCGCCCGAAAATCTCCGAAACAGCGCAACACCAAATAGAGGAAACCCGGATACAGAAAATTTCGGCTTTGGGTGTGACCAAATTCAGCGCCGGTCAGTTTGCGCAGAGCGGGCGAGAGATAGCCCCATGTATCGGGATCGGCAATTGGACTGAGCGGAAGCTTAAACCGTTGCCAAACCGCCCAGGCAAAGATGAATGCGACCGTAGCCCAATAACAAATCGGCCAAAGCAAATCTTTTCCCGGGCGAAATGATTGCCTGCTGGCGAGCTGCGCCATCATTTCGACGCGCGGCCCAATCTTGCGCAAGGGTTATGGTTTATCGCCCGCTCCTGTTGATTGAACCGCACCTTGCCTTCGGCACTCCCACATTTGCACGACGAATTCGAGGATAAACCACAAGCCGAGAAGCTGCGCCAACAGAGTAGAATACATTTGCACGGTCATGTAACGGCGAATCTCGAGCGAATGGATGGTTGCCACTTCAAGGCAACAGGCTGCGTTAAATGAGAACGAGAACACGACCAGGGTCGCAACCAAGTGCAGCCGTCGCCAGCGCCCTGAAGTTAGGGCAACGATCACGGCAAGAACGAGAGCTACGGCAAGCGAGGTCGAATAGCTAATCGACATCAGCAAAACAGCTATCGGAATTAGTGGAAGAAGCAGAGGCTGTCGAAAGCGCAACTCGCGCCGGGCAAGCTCTTCCGTCCGGTTCATGAAATCCACAGCCGGCGGATAACCCATCCAGACTTTGCGACAGATTGGGTCACTGAGAGAAACGACACTATATTGATAGTCGCCGCCCAGCTTTCGGCTTATTCTAGGGTCATAGGCCCGGCAGTACGGCAGATAGAAAATTTGCATCTGCCGCGCAACCTTTCCCAGAACCTGGAGCGGCCGTTTTTCCCAAATCCGCCCGTAATAAAACCGGTAAAACGCGCAAAGCGCTGCAACATCACCACGAAATTCGCGACGGACCTGGACCGCGATTGAGTTGGGATCGTACATCAGAAAATCAGCGTCAAAGCCGAGGGAATGGTAGGCGTACTGCCGAGCCGTACGAGATTTTTCGATCTCGGTCCGCAGCGCAAGGTAGAGGCGTTCCAGCCGATCGCGCGGATATGGAAGACTGACATTCTTTGCCAAATCGTTTGCCAACTGGTCACGAATAAGCTCGGCATGAAATACGAAAAGCGTGGTCGGCAAAAATGTCCGGCTCATTTCATCATTGCGACTGAGAAAGTGTTCCGGCAACAAAAGGACGGCGGCGCTAAAGACGAACCCGAGAGAAAACCAAACCTTTTGCCACCACCAACCACTCCGCCAAAACAAGGCAATGATTGGCGACAATACAAAAAGCGAAGCCAGACCAAAACTCGGTTTGATCGAAGCGAGAAAGATTGCGGTAAAGGCAAGCGCAATCGCATATGCAACCGTGGCCGTGCGCCGGTGCTGCAGAAAAAAACAGGCAAGAAATTGGATTAGCAGATAAAAAGTAATGCTGACGACAAACGCGCAGATGCCTTCGGGCCGGATCTCTTTCTCGAAAACAATCGTCTGCCACTGCAGGAGAAAGATCGCGGCCCCAACCAATCCCAGCAGATCGTGAGCAACGCGGCCGATCCGCGGATTTGGCACGAGAATGCGCGCACGCTTCCAGGTGAGTAAGAAAACTGCACCGGCCAAAAGTCCGAGGAAATGTTGAGCGATGGTGATGGCGCGAAAATCCGCAAAAAGGCGGAGAACCAAGAAGACAAAGCCAGGATAAACGAAATTGCGTCCGTTGGTGTGGCCAAATTGGGCACCGGTTAATTTTCGGAGAGCGGGCGAGAGATAGCCCCAGGTATCGGGATCGGCAATTGGATCGAGTGGGAGCTTAAAGCGTTGCCAAATCGCTCCGGCAAAAACGAGCGCAAGCAGAGTCCAATAAAAAAGCCGCCAAAGCGAATCTTCCCTCAGCCGAAACGATTGATTGCTTGCGAGCTGCGCGATCATTTCCAAGGTTCCGCCAATGTTTGAAGTAAGGGCGAAGGATAAAAGCACAAAAGCGCGCTCTGGGCGGCTCACAACTGGACACGGCGTGATTGAGACGCCGGCGTTCATGCCCGTAGGAACCCAGGGCAGCGTCAAAGCCGTTAGCTCGCGCGAGCTTCGCGAACTCGACACGCAAATTGTTCTCGGGAATACTTATCACCTGTTTGTCCGACCAGGACTCGACGTCATTCGGCACTTCGGTGGATTGCATAGTTTTATGAATTGGGATGGGCCAATTCTGACGGACAGCGGTGGTTACCAGATTTTTTCGCTCGCGAAATTGCGTAAGATTACGGAGGAGGGCGCGCATTTCCAAAATCACGTCGATGGGACGCCGGCTTTTATTTCGCCGGAAATCGCGATGCAAATTCAGACCGCGCTCGGCAGCGACATTGCCATGGTGCTGGATGAATGTCTGCCGTGGCCATGTGAGTACGATTTTGCGGCACGAAGCGCGGAATTGACGGCACGGTGGGCGCAGCGCTGTAAACGCGCTGTAGAGGCAGGCGTGTCGCCCGCAAGCCTTAACAATGCGGCCAGCGCGGCCGCCACTACAGCCAATCCTCTCCTTTTCGGCATCGTCCAGGGTGCGACGTTCCCGGAACTACGCAAACAAAGCGCCCTGGCGCTGGTTGAAATCGGATTCGATGGCTACGCCATCGGTGGCGTAAGCGTGGGCGAACCGGAGGAGGAAATGATGCGCGCGGTCGAATCGGGCGCGCAATTTTTACCGGAAAACAAACCCCGCTACGCGATGGGACTGGGTACGCCGCCGCAGTTGCTCGAGCTGATCGCGCGCGGAATGGATATGTTCGATTGCGTGTTGCCGACCCGGCTGGCGCGCAATGGTACCGCGTTCGCGAGTTCTGGCACGCTCAATCTGAAGAACGCCGAGTTCGCGCGCGACAAAAATCCAATCGAGCAAGATTGCGCCTGCCCGGCCTGCCAGGAGTACACGCGCGGTTACATCCGTCATCTTATCAAAGCTGAAGAAATTCTCGGGCTGCGCTTGATCACCCTGCACAACCTGCATTTCTATCTTAACCTGATGCGACACGCGCGCGCCGCCATTGAAAACGGAACCTTAAATGAATTCCGCTTCAACTTCGTTGCCAATTACAAAGGTCGGGAGGTCGATCTTACGCTGTCGTGATCGACCACCCTGAGTAGTGGGGCGCGAAGCCTTTCGACCGCAACAATCCCGGGCAAGGCTTTGCCACCAGTAAGCGGTGCATTTGAGCGCAGCGATTCGATTTCCTTCTGAAAAATTGCGGGTGACAGTCGCAAAGCTCAGTCCTGGAACTAAAAAATTGCAGGCGGCGCGAGTAAGATTAAGCTCCGACTCCCGTCTACTACCTGATGATTTTACTCACGCTCTTAGCTCAAGCGCAGACCGCCGCGCCTGGCAGTGCCGCCAGTCCCGGCGGCGGATTCAATCTTTTCGTCCCCCTCATCTTCGTCTTGATCATCTTCTATTTTATTGGGATTCGCCCGCAGGCGCGCCGGCAAAAGGAACAGCAGCAATTAATCAGTGCGCTCAAAACCGGTGATCGCGTCGTAACGAGTTCGGGCATTCACGGTCTGATTGCTAATGTGAAAGATTCCACGGTGATCGTAAAAGTTGCCGATAACGTGAAGATCGAGATGGAAAAATCGGCCATCGCGAGCGTCGCGAAGGCAGCGGAGTGAGAGAGTGACCGCCAAGATCGACAATCGGCACCTGGAATGAGTCCCGTATTCACATTTTTCATCGGGCTGTTGTTTCTGGTCCTTTTCGGGTGGTATTTCGCCACCGATTACGGGCTGCGCAAACGGCTCATCGCTACCCTGCTGGCGGTGCTACTGGTCGCATTCAGTATTGCTACTATCTGGCCGCCGGAGAAAAACATCGCGCTCGGTCTCGACATCAAGGGCGGCACCTCGTTTCTGATCAAGCTCCAGCAAGTCGACAAGGACAAGCCGATCACTCCTGGTTTGCTTGATCAAGCCGTCGAGGTCATCCGCAAACGCGTCGATTATTTCGGCGGTGGCGAACCGATCATCAGCCCGGTCGGGCAGGACCGAATCCTGGTGCAGATTCCAGGCCTCGATACTGCGAAGATCCAGGAGGCGCGCGATCAACTTTCACGTGTAGCCAAGCTCGAATTCCGCCTGGTTTATCCGGACAACGGCGAACGACTGAAAGCGATCGACCAGGGAACCGAAGTAGTGCCGCCGGAATACAAAATCGAGACCTACAAACACGCTCCCGAAGATAATAACGAGAAAGCGACGACTGAACGTTTGCTGGTGAAAAAGAAAGCCGACCTTGGCGGTGATCGGGTGACCGAATCACATGCTTATTACGGCAATGAAGGCTGGACCGTGCAGTTGAAGTTCGATAGCGAGGGTGCGAAAAAATTCGGCCAAATCACCGAGCAATACAAAGGTCATCGGTTCGCCATCGTCCTGGATGGCATCATCCAATCCGCGCCTGTCATTCGCGATGCCATTTACGGGGGCGACGCGGTGATTACCGGTCATTTCACCGAAAAAGAAGCGCGTGGTCTCGCCAGTGTTCTGGAGAATCCGCTGCAAACGCCAGTAAGCATCGAAGAAGAACGCAGTGTATCCCCAACGCTTGGAGCAGATTCGATTCGCGCCAGCATCATGGCCGGTCTTGTCGGTCTGGCCATTACGCTGGTATGCGTTGCGCTTTACTATCGCTTTCCCGGCATCATCGCGTGCCTGGCGCTGCTGGTGAACATCGTGTTGCTCTTCGGCGCACTGACCATGTTCCGCTTTGTTCTGACGTTGCCGGGCATTGCCGGAATTATTTTGACAATCGGCCTCGCGGTCGATGCCAGCGTTTTGGTTTACGAGCGCTTGCGTGAAGAACTCGCCCTTGGCAAATCGCTCAAGGTCGCGGTCCAGGCCGCTTACGAAAAGGCATTCAGTTCGATCTTTGACGCCAACGTAACTACGTTGATCACCGCGGTCATTTTGTTCTGGAAAGCAAGCGGCCCGGTCAAGGGGTTTGCTATCTCGCTTACGCTCGGAATTCTGGCGTCGCTTTTCACCGCGCTCATCGTTGGGCGCAACATCTTCGAATTCTTCGTTGATACCGGTCGCGTGAAAAAGATTTCGATGATGCACCTTATTTCGTCGCAAAATATTAACTTCCTGGGCAAAGGGTTTCTCGCCTGCATGTGCTCGCTCGCGCTAGTCGTTGCTGGTGCGACGTCGTTTTATCTTCGCGGTGAAAAGAACTTCGGCGTCGATTTCCGCGGCGGCGATTTGATTACCCTGAGCTCGCCCCAAGCGATCGATGTCGGCAAAGTGCGAGCGGCGTTGCAACCAATCAATCTGGCGGATGCAACAATTCAGGAATCGAACCAGGGCGGAAAATACTACATCACCGTCCGCACGCCATTGCACACCAGCGACGCGGTCGAAAAACAAATCATGACCGCGATGCCGGAGGCCCAATTCAAAGTCGAAGGCGCGGAACGAGTCGGCGCACTCGTCGGCGGCGAGCTGGCGCGCAGCTCCCTCGTTGCGCTCGGGCTCGGTATTCTCGGGATCTTGATTTTTGTGACCCTTCGCTTCGAACTTTCCTTCGCGGTGGGCGCGATTGTCGCGCTGCTGCACGACGTCTTGATCACGGTTGGCATGTTTTCGCTGCTTCACCGGGAACTGACGCTCACCATGGTTGGCGCTGTGCTTACCATCGCCGGCTATTCAATTAATGATACTATCGTTGTGTACGATCGGATCCGCGAAGGTTTGGCGAGCGGGCGCAAAGGTTCGATCGAACAGATCATGAACGAAAGTATCAATCAGACGCTGAGCCGGACTATCCTTACCAGCACCGTCACTTTGATCCCGATTCTGTGTCTCTTCCTTTTCGGCGGTGCGGTCCTGCGTGATTTCTCGCTGGCGATTATCATCGGCGTAGCTGTCGGGACCTACTCTTCCATCTTCATTGCCTCACCGATTGTGCTGTGGTGGACCCGTGCCCGCGGCGGGGGCAAAACCAGCCTGCAACGCGAAATCACTTCCAAGCAAACCAAGCCAGCAACCGCGAGCTAGCCTCGATGGTAAGGTTTTACCCGGGATTGCATGGATGACGCAGATTTAGCGTCTGAATTTTCTTCGTGGGCGGCCTGAGAGGCCATTCCCAGACCATTTGACGCGACGTGGACGGCCGGAGTAAATTACAGTTGCCCAGGGTTGAAATGGGCGAATTTTTTCGGAATCGAGGTGAATTGATGCCAGAAGTCATTGTTCGAAAAGGCGAACCAGTGGATCGCGCGCTCAAACGGCTGAAAAGCAAGCTGGACGCGGAAGGCATCCTCGATGAAGTGCGGCGCTTGCGCGCGTTTGAGACACCAAATCAGAAGAGCCGGCGCAAAGCCAAAGCCAACGCCAAGCGAGGCCGAACAAAGTTTCGGTTCAATCCGAACGGGTAACGGAAAATAGGCATTTTGATTTCGAGAACGCGGCGGAGAGCCGCGTTTTTCGTTTTATGACCGGCAGCCTTCAGGATTCGCATTCGCAGACGATCCGGAAACCCAGATCGTTGCAGGAGAAATTCGGGAGGTTGGCGCTGCGAGTAGTCGTGCGCAAACTGGCGAAGCGCGATTTCCAACTGCCGCCGCGATAAACGCGTTTGGTTCCGCTCGGGGGCCCGTGCGGATCAGTCTTCGGCGTCGGTTTGTATTGCTCAAAGAAATTGCTGCACCATTCCCAGATATTTCCCGACATATCCTCAATCCCGAACGGACTGGCCCCACGCGGAAATGATCCGACCGGCGCACTCTCCGCATAACCATCGTCGATCTGACGATCACTCCAGGCGAAGGAGGTATTTTTGTCGGCAAAATTGGCGAGATCGCCACGCTTATCGAAATTGCCCCATGGATATCTGCGTCCATCAGTCCCCTTGGCGGCGTATTCCCATTCCGCTTCCGTCGGCAGCCGATATTTTTTGCGCTCACGCATGCTAAGCCATTGGCAAAACTTCATCGCGTCCAGACTGCTGACATAAACAACGGGATGACGATCCCCGGTTGCGGGCGCGCGTTTACTTTTGTGAAGTGGATCGAAAGCTTCGTAATGCGCGTTGGTTATCGGAAAGCGCGACATGTAAAAACGGGTGACAGTAACGCGGAAATGCGGTGTTTCGTTTGGAGGTGCATCTGGAAACGGATTACCCATGATGAATTCTCCTGATGGAATAAGAAACATCTGTCCGCCGAGCGAATTGCTGTAATTGGGATATCGTTTCCGTTCCTGTTGGGGCGAAAGGACCGCGCGTTTGGGAGTAGCGACCGGAACCGGCTCTTCCACCACCTTGACCTTGGGCGACCCCTTCCCCGCACTCGTTCCATTCCGACCAACCGGGGTTGGGGGTTTTGCCTTAGCCTTGGTGATATCGGCGATTTGTTTCCGGTCGATTTCTTCAAGGTATTCATCCACCATGTCCTCGGCATCCCCCGGATCGAGGCCGGAGTTTTCCGCGATGTTGATCAAGGCGTCGCGTTGATCGTCAGTCATCGATTCGCCATCCAAACCGCTAAGCTGCAATACCCGTAGGAATTCCGATTTGGTGTCCCCCGGTGCGACTGCCACCGTGGTTTCCACCTTTACTTCCGGCTCGGGAACGATCCGAGTTGTACCCGTTTCCTTTAATTTCGCTTCGATGAATTCGAGGACTTTTTCTTCCGAGAGACCGTGCTCCGCACCAAAACGCTGGAGCGCTTTCTCCTCTTCCGGCCGAAGCCCGCCATCCGCGATGGAGAAGGACAGAACCTTGTTAAATTCCGCGATCGCCTGTTGCTCTGCCTCGGCGGCCAGAACGGCATCAACTTTTTTTCGCCGCTCGGGATCAAGCAGTTCCATGCGCGCTTCCGTCAAATAGCGCGAAGATTCGTCCAGCCCGGCGCGCAAAAGCTGGGCAACGGGATTGCTCGGCTGATTTTTCAGCGGCAGTTTTTTCTGCCACCACCGCAAAAGCTCGCGGCAATGTTCTTCGATCAGCTCGTTAGTCGGATTCTGCTCGGCGTCGAGACAAAGACGCTCGTAGGGATTGGTCGATTTATACTTATTCCAACCATCCCACTTTTGGGGATCGTCGGGAAGGGGGGTTGGAAAAACAACTTCGCATTTCACGCCATCATGCAACCCGCAGAGATCCCAGATTCGCCGCCGCCTGTGCCACTTCGCTTGGCGCCAGACCGGTGTTTCGTTCGATGGAAACCTTGGCGCGGTTACCACTGGCCTCGACCGAAACTTCCAGAACTTGGTTGGGGTTATATTCGTAAGTCAGCTCAACTGGCGAACCCTTTGGCAAGAATGCCGGAAGTTCCACGTCACAAATCCCGAGCGGCGTACATTCGCCCGGCAACGTGCTTTCGCCTTCCACCACCCGGACAACGGCACGCTGCATATTGGACATGGCGGTGCCGAACGAATTTCGCGCACGCGCTGGAATCGCCGTCATTTTGCGGATCATTGGGAACACGTATTCCTCCAGGTGCACTTCATCCCACAGCACAACGCCAAGGGTGTGGGAAGTGATATCGGTTACCTGGATCAGACCGCCTTCGCGCCCAACAAATTGGTCGCGGGTGTCGGTCGGCAGCACCTGTTCGCCCGAGACTTTCTCTTCTTCAAGCAAGGAAAGAATCGC
>Ga0207645_10001862_pt1 | contig 17014 bp, 15 predicted proteins | sample KBSM53metaG_FD_184331 | JGI IMG/M metagenome (GOLD analysis project Ga0207645, IMG submission 184331) | Miscanthus rhizosphere microbial communities from Kellogg Biological Station, Michigan, USA - KBS M5-3 metaG (SPAdes) (version 2) | ecosystem: Host-associated > Plants > Roots > Rhizosphere >...
GCGTTTACCGACGACGATGTCCGCGTGTGCGAAGCGTGGCTCGAGGAGGGCTGCGCGCCGATGCGGTCGAACCCGGCGATCGATTACACCGGCGGACCGGTGCATCCGATCTGGGAGGCGCCCCCGCCGGCGTGGGTGGATCAGACGCGGTCTGACTTGTGGGGCACGCTGGCGATGCTCGATTACGGCCCGGCATCGTTCGTCTTCGAAGAACGGAAGCGGGTACCGCTCGGCGCCAACATGGCCGTGCGGCGAGCGCTGTTCGATCGCGTGGGACACTTCGACACCAGTCTCGGGCGGATCGGCAAGTCGCTCCGCGGCCAGGCACAGGCCGAATTCTTCTGCCGATCGCGCGCTGCCGGCGCCCGCGGCCTGTACGTTCCGGCCATGGCCGTCGACCATCACGTCCCCGCATCGCGCCTGACCCGCCGCTATTTCCGCCGCTGGTGGTTCATGAAAGGCGATGGCCGTCAGCGCCTCGAACAGATCCACCCGACCACCGAGCTGGGCATCGATCTGTCGCACGTCTCGAAGATCGCCGGGATCCCGCGCTTCATGTACGGGTCCGCCGTTCGCGATCTCGGAGGGTATCTCCGCGCCGTCGCCAGCGGCGATCGCCACGGTGCGGTTCGCCACGAAATGATGCTGTGCTTCTTCGCCGGGTACGTGCGGGCGTCTTTGTCAGCGGACGCCTCGGCACGACCTGCCGAATGCGCCGCCGTCTCGAGTTGATCACGAAGGCCGCAACCGTGAAACGTAGGTTGACCGGTTGCCTGAGGCGTGTCGACCGCGCCGTCGGGAGAGCGTTGGGACGGCGCCGCGTCCTGTTCGACCTGCGAAATACGATGAATGTCGCCGTGCTGCAGCCGATGTTTTCGGCGCTTCAGGGTGACGACCGCGTTCACGTCGCCTTCGCCTGCGAAGAGCCGGGCCGGGTCGCCGCCGCGGTCCGGCAGGAGGCGGCCGCCGGCGTGCTCGATCATGCCGAGGTCGCCTGGCAGCGATGGGATCTGTACGTCAGCGCTGATCCCTGGACACGCCCGCGGCTCCGGCGGTGCTCGCAATCCGCAAGCTTCTTCCACGGCGTCGCCGGCAACAGCAACCTCGACGACCCTTCAGCGCTTCAGACCGGTTTCGACTGGTTCGATCGCGTCGGCTTCATCAACGCCGAACGAATGGACACCTATCTGAAGCGCGGCATCGTGTCGGACACTGCGGCCGTGCTCGTCGGATTTCCCAAGGCCGATCGTCTGGCTGTCGGCGGTTTTCGCGCCTGCGACATCAAACGCCGCCTGGGGCTCGACGCCGGCCGACCCACCGCGTTGTACGCGCCGGGATGGTCACCGGCCGGCTCGCTGCACATGGCCGGAGACCAAATCGTCGCCAGCCTCCGCGACTCGGGATTCAACGTGATCGTCAAGCTCCACCCGATGTCGTTCCATCCGGCGGAGAAGTACACCGGCGGCATCGACTGGCGATCGCGGATGGACGCGGTCCAGGAAGCGGGCCGCGTGGTTCACGTCATCGAGTCCGACAGTTCGCCGGTGATGGCGGCCAGCGACGTGCTCGTCACCGACCACAGCACGGTGGGCTTCGAGTATTGCCTCCTCGATCGCCCGATTGTCGTCTTCGACGTGCCCGACCAGATTCGGATCGCGCGCGTCAACCCAGAGCAGGCCGCCCGCCTTCGCAGCGCTGCGTGCCTCGTTGGTCGCAGCGAGGATGTCGGGCCCGTGGCGCGAGCGGAACTCGCCCGACCGGAGAGGCTGTCGGCGGCGCGGCGACAGCTCGCCGCTCGCATGTTCCATGAACCGGGAACCGCCACGATGCGGGCGGTGGCGATGCTCTACGAGCTGCTGCAGCTCGCGCCGCCTCCGATTCAACCCCACCATGCCCCCAACCTCGCTCCGCAGGGGCGCGGCGAATACTCTCTGATCGGATAGCCAGCAGTCGACAAAAGGAGAGTCTGGTTCCCGCTACCTCGAGCGGTACTGGCGTTTGCGGCCTGATCTCTCCCCCAGCCCAGCGATACGAGCTGTCACAGCCGTTGCAGTCGTGTGAAGCATGGGGCTCCGCACAACATTTACTGCTCAGGTCGACGCGCCCACCAGAAAACCATTCCGCCAGGCCGTCACGGCTCTGGCGTTCGCCATCGCCATGTCGGCGTTCTCAGCCCCTCGCGCGGACGCGCTCGACGAGTTGTGCGATATGGCGAAGGACAACTGCCGCACGCGCCTGCTGGCATTGATCGACGCCGAAAAAGTCGGCATCGACGTCGCGTTCTGGGTGATGGAAGACTCGCGTTACTACACCCGCATCATCGCCCGGAAGAACGCCGGTGTTCCGGTTCGCGTGATCATGGATGCCCGCTCGAGTGCCACCTACCCGCTCAACCAACAAGCGTTCGACGCCTTCCAGAACGCCGGCATCCCGATGATGAAGAAAACGTCGGGCGGCATCATGCACATGAAGATGATGCTGTTCGCCGGGCAGAACACGGTCGAGTTCGGCGCGGCCAACTTCAGCGAATTCGAGATGGTGCCGGCAACGCCCTACGTCAATTACATCTCGAACTCGGCCTACTACACCGACGATCCGTCGATCGTCAATTCGTTCAAGACGAAGTTCGACGACCTCTGGGTGAGCACCAGCGCCTACAGCGTCTACGCCAATGTGACCGCGCGGACGCGCACCTATCCGACCTTTCCCATCAGTCCCGACCTCAACATCCCGCCGGGCCAGAGCTTCGCGACGCGGCTGATCAAGCTCGAAAATGCCGAGACGCAGAAGATCGACGTGGCGATGTACCGCATCACGCAGCAGTCGCACGGCGACGCGCTGATTGCCGCAGTGCGCCGGGGCATCCCGGTCCGCTACATCGGTGAAACGCGAGAGTACCGCCTGCTCTCGCGGCTCTGGGTCTCGTGGAACATGGACCGCATGTACGCGGCGGGCGTGCCGATGCGCGTCCGGGCGCACGAGGGGCTCAACCACCAGAAGCTGGTGCTGCTCTACGGTCAGGGCATGTCGGTATTCGGCTCCTCGAACTTCACCAGCCCGTCCGACAACTCGCAGCAGGAGAACAACTACTTCTCGAAGAAGAGCTGGATGTTCCTGTGGTTCCAGGATCAGTTCGATCGGCAGTGGAACAACTCCTCGGGCAACGCCGAGACCGCGCCGTTCGTTCCGCTGCCGCCCGATAAGCCTGTCTACAAGGGCATCGCGGACGCCGCGACCGGCGTGGCCACGACCGGTCAAAAGCTGGTGTGGTACGGCGGACCGTGGGCGCACATCTACGACATTTACTTCGGCACCGATCCGGCGGCGACGACGCGCCTGGCCGCTGATCAGGCGCTCGGTCCAAGCCTGACGACGACGCAGAACCAGAGCTTCACGCTGCCGACGCTGCAGCCGGGCACCACCTATTACTGGCGGATCGTCTCCAAGACGGCGGCGCTGATGGAGAAGTCCGGACCGGTCTCACGCTTCACCACCACCGGCTCCGAGCCTCCGCCGCCGCCGCCACCGACGCCCAGCGCGGCCACGATCGTGCTGTCGATGTCGAAGACGCAACCGGCCGATATCCACGGCAACTGGTCGATGCTGACCGACGCGTCGGCATCCGGCAGCGCTGCGCTCCGCAATCCCGACGCCGGCCAGGCAAAGATTGCTCCGGCGTTGGCGGCGCCAACCCACTACTTCGAGCGTACGTTCACCGCGTCTCGCGGTGTCGCGTATCGCCTGTGGGTGCGCATGAAGGCGCAGAACAACGGGTTCGGCAACGATTCGGTGCACGTTCAGTTCACCGGATCGGTGGACTCGCTCGGATCGCCGGCGTTCGTCGCCGGCACCACGAGCTCCGCGGAAGTGCTGCTGCAAAACGGATCGAGCGACCCGTCGATCAGCGGATGGGGATGGGCGGACCCGGGATGGGGCGCGCCGGGCGACAACATTTATTTCGACGCCGACGGCCTGCACACCGTGCGGGTGCAGCAGCGCGAAGACGGCGCGATCATCGACCAGATCGTGCTGAGCCCCGATACCTACCTGTCGTCGCCGCCGGGGCCACGCGACAACGACACGACGACGCTGCCGGAAAACGACGGATCCGCCTCGCCGCCGCCACCCCGCCACCGCCGCCGCCACCGCCGCCGCCACCTCCTCCGCCGCCACCGCCGGATCCATCGACCAATCCGACGATCGTGCTGTGGACGTCGCAGGCGCCGCCGTCAGCCATCGTGGGTACTGCCTGGCAGATGTTGACGGATCAATCGGCCGCTGGTGGATCGGGGCTCTGGAATCCCGACGGTGCGAAGCCGAAAGTGGCGCCCGCGCTCACGTCGCCTGTCAGCTATGTCGAGATGGGTTTCAACGCGACCGCCGGCGTCGCCTACCACCTGTGGGTGCGCCTGCGCGCGCAGAACAACGGGTTCTCGAACGACTCGATGCACGTGCAGTTCGACGATTCCGTTGATTCGTCGGGCAACCCGGCGATGCGATTCGGATCGACGAGCTCGGCGGAGGTAATCCTGCAGGCCGGACCGAGTGGAACGGCGAATCAGAGCTGGGGCTGGGCCGATAACGGGTGGGGGGTGCGCGGCCTCGACGTCTACTTCGCGACCACCGGGCCACACACCCTTCGAATTCAGCAGCGCGAGGACGGCCCGATCGTCGACCAGATCGTCCTCAGCCCGAACACCTATTTCACGACGCCGCCGGGGCAACGTCAGAACGACACGACTATCCTGACCCCTGTCCCCGGATCGTAGGCCGGAGGCAGATTATCTGACGGTGAAGACCGACAGCAGCGGCCGATGATCGGACGGCATCACGCCGTCCGAATCGCGCACGTCGAAGACCTGCGACGAGACCAGCTTCAGCACCGCCGACGCGCCTTTCGAGTAGTAGATGTAATCGATCCGGCTGCGGCGCGTGTTGCCCGCCGGGTTGTCAGGATAGGCAGTCGCCGTGCCGTCCCGCTGCGCCTGCGCCCATGAATCGACATACGTCGCGGTCATCGTCGCGTGCTCGGTGGATGAGGGATTGGCGTTGAAGTCGCCGGCGATGATCCGCGGCTCGCCGAGCGCCTTGGCCCACGCCGTGAGCTCGCCGATCTGGTTGAGCCGCACGCTGGTCGAATTGTAGTAGAGGTGCGTCGACGTGATGTCGATCGAGCGGCCGTTGACGTTGACCGCCACGTCGACCGCCACGCCATTGTTTCCGAGGTGACGGACGCCGCTCGACTCGAGCGGGAAGCGGGAGAGGAGCAGATTCCCCCGGCCGTTCGCCGCCCCGCTGCCGGTCGAAAACTTGGAGTACCAGGTCCGGCCGGTGTACTGCTTCATCAACGCCGTCATCTTCACCGGCGCGTCATAGTTCGCATAGCTGTCGTAGCGCTCGACCTCGTTGATCGAGACGATGTCCGCCTTGAAGCTCGCCGCCTTCTTGATGAAGCGCTCGACATCGGCCTTGCCGTCGGTGCCGACGCCGCCGTGCTGCGAATTCCAATGCAGCACCCGTAATGTCGTGGTCGTGGTCGTCGGGGCGGGCGATGGCGCCGGCGGTGTCGTCGTGACCTTGCCGTAGACGACTTTCAGTGTCGGCCGCAGCGCGCTGTTCGCTTCGTCGGGCGTGTAGAAGTTGCGCGTCGAATCGACGGTCGCTGGATCGAGATCGACCAGCGCAACGCGGGTATAGCGAGACGAGCCGAGCTTGCCGGCCACCGCCGCCTTGACGAGCGGCGTGACGTCGTAGGTCACCTTCGTGCCGGCGACGTTCGAGACGACGTGCTTCGCGAGCAGCGTCCCGAGGTCGCCGCCACTGCTGATCCACCCGGTCCTGCTGCGGCGACGGTTCCAGGTCGCTTCGGTCTCGTTCCAGGATGTCGTCACCTGGTACGCGCCGATGGTGCGGGTGGCGTCGGCGGCGCTGCCGCTCTTGACCGTGACCGTGAGCAGGGCCGAGGTGACGGCGCTGCCGGCGGGAATCTTGTGCTGCGTGTCGAACTTCAGCAGCGCGCGGCGGTGATTGCTCGCGGTGTCGGCCGCGCGCGTCGTCAGCACCGTCGGCAGGTTCGTCTCCGCGTAGGCACCGGCGCGCAGCGTCGCATAGGTGACGTCCGGCCTCGAGTCGTCGAAGATCACCGTCGTTTGAGCCGCCGCCGGTGAAGCCAGAGCCACCAGCGCCGCCAGCGCGAGGAGCGCACGCGCGTACACACGAGATACCACCATCGTCATCGAACCCCTCAGCTGAGCTGTTGGAAGGAGCCGGCCTGCCTTGCCCGCCGACGAAAACACGCGCGAATCTGTGCAACCGCCAGGCAAGGCGATCGCCATCTCAGCCAATGGGCGGAAAATGTTAGCGGTTTTGCTAGTTCTTCACTCGAGGCGGCGGGAACGTCTGGTCTGGTGACTCAGCCGTTTCGTCTGTTTTTACATGCTGTCGTGCTGCAGGCGCCACTTTGTTCGAGAACTGCGCCGGTACGGTAGTACGCGCCAATACGGCTCAGTTGTGTTCACAAACGATCGAGCTGGCGGCCTCCGACGCTCCCTGCGTCATGGGAGCCATCCCGCGCTGCGAATCAGCAGACGCTGCCATGTCGGTGCCAGCATCGCCTTGAGCGCGGCATCGAGCAGCAGCCCGGCGGCCGCCCAGGTGAGCAGCCGGCGCGCTGCGATCCGATCGACGCGGAACCTCCCGACGCGCGACAAGAGCGGCGCCGACAGCACGACCCCGATCACGACGAAGCTGATCACGCGGATGACGGCCCACGGATGCCAGGCGAGCAGGACCGTTCGCGCCGGGTGGACGGAACTCTCGGCCAGCGTGCCGACGTAGTGGCCCATGTAGTTCATCAGCACGGCGCCCATCGGCATGCCGAGCACGCCGCCGCTGGCGAGCGTGAGCGTCGAGAACAGCGCGGCATGGCCGGCGTGCTGCGGCAGAAACTGCGACGGCGTGCTCTCGGGGCCGCGGCCGGTGCGCACCCACTCGAACATCTCGGCCCGGTACGCCTGCGCGCGAATGAACAGCCGGCCGGTCTCGGCAGGCCGTGCGTACGACAACGCCGTCGCCGCCACGCCCATCGTCAAGGCCCAGAGGAGCATGCGCCCGACGGCGAGGCGCAGGTCGCCGCGTTTGAGTGCGAGCACCATGAACGGGTAGCTCGCCAGCGTGTTGAGAGCCGGCACGAGCGCCGGTATGCCGATCGCCCAGCCGATGGCGTAAGAGAAAAGCGTGGCGACGACTATGAGAAGGGCGATCACCTCATTACGCCGGCAGGGCGAGCGCGCCGAAGTGCGCTTCGTAGCGGCGCTTGAACTCCTCCCAGGAGTAGGCATGGCTCTGCCCGCCGAGGTGCTCGAGCGCGTAGGTGGCAGCGACGCTGCCCATCCGCGCGCAGATCTCGTACGGCAGCCGCAGCGCCATCCCCTTCATCAACCCGCCGCGGAACGCGTCGCCGACGCCGGTCGGATCGACGATCCTCTCGGGCGTCACCGCGCCGACGTCGGCGCGGCCCTCGCGCGTCAGCACCGAAGACCCGTGCTCACCTCGCGTCACGACCAGGGCTTTGGCGACGGTGAGCAGGTCGGGCTCGTCGAGGCCGGTCTTCTGGCGCAGCAGCTCCAGCTCGTAGTCGTTGACGATCACCATCGTCGCGCCGGTGACGCCGTCGCGCAGCTCGTCGCCGCCCATCCGCGCGCACTGCTGCCCCGGATCGAAGATGAACGGGATGTTCAGCGTGCGGCATTCCTCGGCGTACTGGACCATCGCGCCGGGATCGTTGGGCGAGATGATCGCCAGGCCGCAATCGCGCGCGGTCCAGAACGACAGCTGCCCGGCGTCGGCCATTGCGCCGGTGTAGAACGAGGCGATCTGGTTGTTGTCGACGTCGGTGCTGCAGAAAAACGAGGCGCAGAACTTGCCGTCGATCTGCTTCGCCAGCGAGGTGTCCACCCCGGCCGCCTCGAGCCACGCGCGGTACTCGCCGAAGTCTTCGCCGGCTGTCGCCATCAGGCGCGGCCGCTCGCCCAGCAGCGCCAGCGTGTAGGCGATATTTGGCGCGCAGCCGCCGCGCCGCTTGTCCATCGTGTCGACGAGAAAACTCAGGCTGACCCGGTTCATGTGCTCCGGCAGGAAGTGCTCGGTGAACTTCCCCGGGAACGACATCAGATAGTCGTAGGCGATCGACCCGGTGACGACGATTTTCATTGCATGTACTTCCCGATGATGGGGGCCAGGTCCCGCTTGGTCTGCGCCGGCACCAGCGCCGGCTGGGTGATGATCGCGGTCGCGAGCGCGTCCTTGCACGCGCAGGTGCGCGCGCCAGAGGTTCGACCGACCGCTTCGGCGATCGTCCGCTGCGCCGTCGCCGCATTCTGCATCAGGTTCGAGATGATCAGATCGACCGTCACCGAATCATGGTCGGGGTGCCAGCAGTCGTAGTCGGTGACCAGCGCCAGCGTCGCGTAGCAGATCTCCGCCTCCCGCGCGAGCTTCGCTTCCTGCAGGTTGGTCATGCCGATGACGTCCATCCCCCAGCTGCGATACAGCTTCGATTCGGCGAGCGTCGAGAACTGCGGCCCCTCCATGTTGACGTAGGTGCCGCCGCGGTGCACCGTCGCGCCGACCTGCTGCGCCGCGTCGGCGGCAATCTTCGACAGGTCGGCGCACAGCGGATGCGCAAAGGCGATGTGCGCCACCAGCCCGCGGCCGAAGAAGGTGCTGATCCGCCCCTTGGTGCGGTCGAAGAACTGATCGGGCACGACGATGTCGAGCGGGCGGTATTCGTGCTTGAGGCTGCCGACCGCGCTCGCCGAGATGAGGCGCTCGACGCCGAGCACCTTGAAGCCGTAGATGTTGGCGCGGAAGTTCAGCTCGGACGGCAAAATCCGGTGGCCGACGCCGTGCCGCGCCAGGAACGCCACGCGTTTGCCGCGCAGCGTGCCGATGACGTAGGGTCCGGACGGATCGCCGAACGGCGTCGCGACGGTTTTCTCTTCGCGATCGGTCAGCTCGGCCATGTCGTACAGCCCGCTGCCGCCGATGATGCCGATTTCGATGCTCATAGATGTCAACGCGTCTGCTTCAACTCGACCAGGACGCCGTGCGCGCTTGCGGGATGGACGAACGCCACCAGAGATCCTTCAGCGCCGGGCCGCGGCTGCTCGTCGATCAACCTGGCGCCGTGGGCTTTCAGCTGCGCGAGCGCCGCGACGATGTCGTCGACGCGCAGCGTGATGTGGTGCAGCCCCGGGCCGCGCTTGTCGACGTACTTCGCAATCGGCGAGTCGGCGGCGGTCGCCTCGAGCAGCTCCAGCTTTGCGTCGCCGACTGCGACGAAGTGCGCGCGCACGCGCTGGCTCGCCACTTCTTCCGGCGCCTCGACCTCGAGGCCGAGCGCGTCGCGGTAGAAGGCGAGCGCGGCGGCCAGGTCCTTCACCGCAATGCCGATGTGATCGAGCACCGCCTTCACGATTTCGCCACCTCCAGCGCGCGCGCCAGCAGCCGGTTCGCGGCGGTGTAGGGATCGAGCTCGCGCGCCGCGATTCGATCGACGATCGACCCGAGCTCGCCCGCGGCCAGGACATCACGCTCGAGGTGATCCATGAAGCGATGCGCCACCAGCTCGCGCAGCCGGAACTCGCTGCGCGTGCGGCGCCGCGCCGCCTGCATCTTCTCGGAGTGCGCGCGGAACTGCCCGATCGCCTCTCCCAGTTCCGCGATGCCCGAGCCGGTCGTGGCCACGGTCTTCACCACCGGCGGCCGCCATTCGCCGCCGGCGTAGCTGTGCAGCGCCAGGTTCGATTCGACCGCCGACACCAGCCGGTCGGCGCCTTCGCGATCCGCCTTGTTGATGACGAAGATATCGGCAATCTCCATGATGCCGGCCTTGAGCGCCTGCACATCGTCGCCGGTTCCGGGCACCAGCGTCACGATCGACACATCCGCCGTGCGGATGATATCCACTTCGTCCTGCCCGACGCCGACGGTTTCGATGATGATCGCGTCCTTGCCGGCGGCGTCGAGCACGAGCGCGGCGTCTCCGGTGGCGCGCGACAGGCCGCCGAGGTGGCCGCGCGTCGCCATGCTGCGGATGAACACCCCCTCGTCGGCGGCATGCGCCTGCATCCGCAGCCGGTCGCCTAGGACCGCGCCGCCGCTGAACGGGCTGGTCGGGTCGACGGCGATCACGCCGACCGACGGGGGGACCGCAAAGCCCGCAAAGGACTGGTTGCGCAGGTTCGTCACAAGGCGATCGACGAGCGTGCTCTTCCCCGCCCCAGGCGGACCGGTGACGCCAATCAGGTAGGCGCGGCCTGTCTGGCTGAAGATGCGGGCCACGAGCTCCGCGCTCGCCGGATCCTCGTCTTCGATCAGGGAGATGGCGCGGGCGACGGCGCGCGGCTCGCCGGCGAGGACGCGCTCGGCCAGTGTCGCCATGACCGGCAAAATCACCGGGAGAGCAGCTGACGGGCGATCACCAGGCGCTGAATCTCGCTCGTCCCCTCGCCGATGGTCGTCAGCTTCACGTCGCGGAAGTATTTCTCCGCCGGGTAATCCTTGACGAAGCCGTAGCCGCCGTGAATCTGGACGCAGTCGTCCGCCACTTTCACCGCGATCTCGCTCGCGTACAACTTGGCCATCGACGACTCCAGCGTCGTCCGGCGGCCGCGCTCCTTGAGGTAGGCGGCCTGGTAGGTGAGCAGGCGCGCGGCTTCGATCTTGGTCGCCGCGTCGGCGAGCTTCCACTGGATCGCCTGGAAGCCGGCGATCGGCTTGCCGAAGGCGCGCCGCTCGCGCGAGTAGCTGAGCGCCGCTTCGTAGGCGCCCTGGGCGAGGCCGACCGAGAGCGCGGCGATGCCGATCCGCCCCGCATCGAGCACCTGCATCGTCTCGACGAAGCCCTGCCCCTCGTCGCCGAGCAGCTGATCGGCGGGGATGCGGCAGTTGTCGAACAGCACCTCGCTGGTGTCGCTGGCCCGCATCCCGAGCTTGTCTTCTTTCTTCCCCGGCGACATCCCCGGCGTCCCGTGCTCGACGATGAAGGCGGAGATGCCCTTGGTGCCGGCGGCGCGATCGGTGACCGCCATCACCACCATCACGTTGCCGACGCGGCCGTGAGTGGTAAACGTCTTCGCGCCGTTCAGCACCCAGCAGTTGCCGGCGCGCGTCGCCGTGGTGCGCATGCCGGCGGCGTCGCTGCCCGAGGTCGACTCGGTCAGGCCCCAGGCGCCAATCTTCTCGCCGCGGGCCAGCGGCACGAGGAACTTCTGCTTCTGCTCCTCGCTGCCGAACAGCGCGATGTGCGCCGAGCAGAGGCCGTTGTGGGCGGCGACGGAGAGCGAGATGGCGGGGTCGACCCGCGCGAGCTCCTCGATGCAGATGCAGTAGTCGATCGCCGACATCCCCGCGCCGCCGTACTTCTCGGGGAATTGAATGCCGAGCAGCCCGAGCGCGGCCAGCTTGGTGCGCAGCTCGGCGGGAAAATGCTGCTCCTGATCCCACTCGCGGACGTGAGGGCGAATCTCGGTTTCCGCGAACTCGCGGACGGTGCGACGGAGCAGGACCTGCTCCTCTGTGGGACGGAAGTCCATGTGCCGCTAGCGAAGACCGACCCGCCCGACCTGCCCCACCCGACGTCGCTCGCCCTGCGATCCTGCGCGAGGCTCCGGCGGGCAAGCCTGCCCCACCGCGCCATCCCCGCGCGGGGAGGCCCAGTTGGTGTGCGGGGCGCGGTTCTCGACGAGCCAGCCGTAGAGCAGACCCGAATACGACTGCCACCGCATGCCGTGACGCTGATAGAACGGCACCAGCGCGCGCTGCAGCGCCGGCAACCGGTAGAACGGCACGCCCGCGAAGTAGTGATGCTCGAGGTGGTAGTTCGAGTTCAGGAAGGCGAAGTCCCAGAACCAGTGCCCGCGCATCAGCGTGCCCCACTTCGCCGGATCGTCGGGGTCGATGTCGTAATGTTGGCCGAGGCGGTTGAGCGTGAACGCGATCGGGAAGATGAAGAACACCGGGATGATGTATGCGCGCGCGGCGGCGGCAAAGCCGAACAGCACCCAGATCGCGGTCAGCACCGCGAGATGGGCGGCAATCGAGACCTTACGCTCCATCGCGATGCGCCGCTGCAGCGGCAGCGGATAGGTGGCGCTCTCCTTCCGCGCGGCGCGGAAGTAAATCGGGAACAGCGCCGGCGACGCATAGAGCAGCTTGAACCAGCGCGCGTTGATCTTCGGCGACAGGTGGTGGCGCTTGGGATCGTCCTCGTCCGAGCCCAGCTCGGCGTGGTGATCGAGATGCCAGCGCGTGAACTGGCTCGCCGAGATGCCGCTGGGCACGGCGTAGAGCCAGCCGAGCAACCGCTCGGCGGCTGGACGGCGGCGGTCGAAGACCGTGTGATGCACGACCTCGTGCAGCAGCACCGTGAAGTTGAAGACCGTGAAGCCCTGTACGAGAGCGAGCGGGATCCAGATCAGCGGGTTGGCGATCGCGATCAGCGCCCACGTCGCCAGGCCGAGGATCGCGAACTGGCGCGCGGCAATCACCAGGTGTCTCGAGGCGGTGCGCGCATGAAAGGCGCGCATCGCGCCGCGCGACAGCGCGGTGCCGAGCTCGGTGCGAAGCGCCGCCGCCTGCTGGCTGTAATGATGTGACTTCACGGAGCTTATCGCATTGTATCCCGAGTAGGGGCCGGGACGGGGACTGCGCGGCAGGGGCTGGGGCTGGGGGCTGGATGCTTCTCGTCGACCGACGCACGTGGTGTTCAGCCGCGCAGCCAGCCCCGAGCCCCCGGCCCCGGTATCATGACGATATGAGAGCCATTCGCGGGATTGTGATCGCACTCGCCCTGCTGAGCCTCGCCACGCCGGCGCGCGCCGACATCACCGCCTTCATCGGCGCCAACACCACGCCGGCGAACCGTCAGGTGCGCGGCGGCGCGCTTGGCGTGGGCCTGCTCATCATCGGGTTCGAGGGGGAGTACGCGTTCACCCCCGACGATCCGCGCGCGAGCGCGCCGTCACTGAAGACCGGGATTGGCAACGTGGTGCTGCAGTCGCCGGTGCCGTTCTTCGGCATCCAGCCGTACTTCACCACCGGCGGCGGCTTCTATCAGGAGCAGCTCGGCCTGCACAGCGACACGGGATTTGCGCTGAACACCGGGGGCGGGGTGAAGGTGACGCTGGTCGGGCCGCTGCGGCTCCGCGTCGACTACCGGATCTTCAAGCTGGGAAGCGGTGCGCTGTATTCGCCAGCGCACCGCATCTACGCAGGATTGAATCTGAAGCTGTAACGCTTACTTGCCGAGATCGGCAATCAACGCGAGGTTGACGAAGTTCTGGCCCGACGCGTACGACTCGGCGTACTTCTTGTACAGGTCGTTGACTTCCTGCGGCGGGAAGGCCTCGGCCAGGATCGTCGACACCGTGTAGTCGGCGTTCTTCACCGATGGATCGATGACGAAGACGTAGAGCGCGTTGCCGCCGGCCGGATCCGGCGACTTGAACACCTTCCACGTCGCGGCCTGCTGCTTGCGCTCGGGCTTCTCGCTCTTCGCCAGCGCTTCCTTCAGCTTCGTGATCACCGCTTCGAAGTCGGCGGTCTTGTCCGGCTTGATGAAGTTCAGCACCAGCGCGCCGTCATTGGGGAAGACGCGCGTCGTCGGCGCCGCCTGCGCCGCCGCCGGAGGCTGCTGTGCGGGCGCCGCCTGGGCGAACAACATGGGTGCCGACAACGTGCCGGCGAGAAGTCCAAACACAATCCTGCGAAGCATCGCGCCTCCTCCTCCGAAAGGGCGTTACTTTAGCGTACTCGTCGCGCAAACGCCCATAAAGTTGTCGGCCGCCGCGTCTCCTAGACGAACACCGACATGATCTCGTGAGCAACGAGCATTCCCTGGCGGGTCAGGCTGAGGCGAGCTCCGTCGCGCCGGAGACAGCCGACCTCGATGAACGGTGCGAGGTCGGCGCCATAGCGGCGCCAGACGTCAACCCCGTAGCGAGTTTGTATGGCATTTTCATCGATTCCGTCAACCAGTCGCAGCGCGGTGAACAGCGCATCGCCGAGACGCTCATCCGGCGTCATGCGACGGCGGTCGACTGCCGCCGGCCCGCCGGCAGCGATCCGATCGATGTACTCCTCGGTGGACGGGATGTTCTTCCAGCGGGCACCGTCGCGGGTGGAATGTGCGCCGGGCCCGAAACCAATCCACTCGCCGTCAGTCCAGTACTTCAGGTTGTGGCGGGAGCGGCGCCCGCGCCGGGCGACGTTCGAGATCTCGTACTGCTCGAGCCCCGCGGCTTCGAGCCGCGCCATCGCCTCGACGTACATCCGCGCCGCGTCATCGTCGGGCGCCTGCGACCAGCGGGCGCGGGCCATTTCTTCCTTCAGCGGCGCGTTCGGGTAGACCTCGAGCATATAAAGCGACAGGTGCTCGGGCGCGAGCGCGATCGCGTGGTCGATCGACTCGAGCCACTGCACGACGCTCTGTCCCGGCAGCCACATCATCAGATCGAGGCTGACGTTGTCGAAGCCGGCGGCGCGCGCCTCGGCCAGCGCGGCGCGCGCCCGATCGACACTGTGCAGGCGTGAGAGGCGGCGGAGCTCGTCCTCGCGGAACGACTGGACGCCGAAGCTGAGACGATTGACGCCCGCGTCGCGGAAGCCGCGCAGCCGCGCCTCGCTGACCGACTCGGGATTGGCTTCGAGCGTCACCTCGCGGTCGGCCGCCACCGCGAAGCCCGCCTCGCAGGCGGCGATGATGCGCGCGACTTCTTCAGGCTCGAGCAGCGACGGCGTCCCGCCGCCGAAGTAGATCGTGTCGGCCGCCGCTGCGTCGCCGGCGCGCGCGATCTCGGCGACCACCGCGTCGACGAAGCGGTTCTTCAGACCGGCATCGAACAAGCCGCGATTGAAGTTGCAGTAGTTGCAGATCGCCGAGCAGAACGGCACGTGCACGTAGAGGCCTAGCATCTTCCGCTCAAATTCTAGTCCTACGACGCCGCTGTCTCAGTCGCCAGTTGCCAGTCGAGGTATCAGTCGTCAGTCGCAGTCTCCTCCACGCGCGTGAGGGCAGACGATCGAATCGTGCGCATGCGATCGGCATCGTGACGCGTGCGCTACAATGGCGACACCGATGCCTTGTCCACGCTGCGACGACACCGGATGGGCGCCGGTCGACGAGAACGGCGTGCGGCGCGTCGTCCGTTGCGACTGCTGGCGCGAACGCCTGGCCGGGAATCGCCTCACGGAAGCGAACATCCCGCGCCGCTACCAGCATTGCACCCTCGACAACTTCCTCGCCTACAACGAGTCGCTCGAGAAGGCGGTATCGCGCGCGCGGCGCGTCGTCGAATCATTTCCGGTCGTCAGCCAGGGCCTCCTGCTCGAGGGACAGCCGGGCGTCGGCAAGACGCACCTCGCGGTCGCGGTGCTCAAACAGGTGGTGCAGTCGGCCGGCGCGCGCGGCCTCTTCTACGACACGCGGGAGCTGCTGCGCATCATCCGGAACACCTACGACCCGTCGATTCGCACCACCGAGCTCGAGGTGCTGCAGCCGGTGATGACCGCGGATCTGCTGGTGCTCGACGATCTCGGCGCCGAGAAAACCTCCGAGTGGGTCGATGAGACGATGAACCTGATCGTCAACACCCGCTACAACGAGCGGCGGCTGACGATCTTCACCTCCAACTACCAGGACATCCCCGACGACACCGATCCCAACTCGCTGCTCTTCCGCATCGGCTTCCGCATGCGCTCGCGGCTGCACGAGATGTGCGAGTTCCTGGTCCTCGACGGCGCCGACTACCGCGAGATGCCGGCCAACGGCGGCATCGACGACCTGGTGACGATGTGGAAGCTGCGCAAGAAGCAAGGCAGCCTCCCCTCGCCGCGTGGCGGCCGCCAGGCTCGCGCACAGCTCCGCGACCCCGCCCGCGACGGCCGGGCGGATCTCAAATGGCCCGGGGGCCGCGCGGGGTCCTAGCCTCTTCGGGGCGCCTCACCGCTCGTCTCAGTCGCCAGTAACCAGTCCTCGCATCAGACGCTGGCGTCAGTCGCAGTCGCAGTCGCAGTGACTGATCTCGAGACTGGCTGCTGGCGACTGGCGCGAGCGAACGCCGCCGCGAATGAGGGTTATTTATGTCCCTTGACCTTGAGGTTGTCGGTGGAAGCTGATGGTGGGTGGGCCCTGACCAGGTCGGTGGGAGTTGACTTCACCAACGCCGTCGAAAGTCGTTGTTCCCAGTCGTCAATCCCGCGGGTCATTTCCTTCTTCACGTACTCCATGAACTCGTTGACTTCGTACTGCATGGCCTGGATCTTCCGCCGCATGTTCAGGATGATCTCGACGCCGGCCAGGTTGACCCCGAGGTCGCGGGTCAGCGCCAGGATCGTCTCGAGCTGCTCGAGGTCTTCTTCCGAGTAGAGGCGCGTGTTGCCGTCAGTGCGCGACGGCTTCAGCAGCCCTTCGCGCTCGTAGAGGCGCAGCGTCTGCGGGTGGATGTTGTACTTCTGCGCCACCGCGCTGATCATGTAGTAGGCCTTACCGCTGGACTTTTTCGCTGCCATGGCGGTTACGGCTCCGTCAGCGACCGCCGCACGTTGTCGGGATTGATCCGGCCGAACTCGCGCAGCAGCTCCTTCGACCGCTCGTCGAGCAGCTTCGGCAGCACCAGCCGCACCTCGACGACCAGGTCGCCGCGGCGGCCGTCGCGCGCCGAGATCACGCCGCGCTCGCGCAGCCGGAAGCGCTGTCCCGACTGCGTCCCCGGCGGCACGCGCAGGCGCGCCGGCCCGTCCATCGACGGCACCTCGATCTTGGCGCCCAGCGCCGCTTCGTGAATCGCCACCGGCACCGTCACCACCAGATCGTCGCCGTCGCGCCGGAACAGCGGGTGCGGCTTCACCCGCACCGTGATGAACAGATCGCCGTTCTCGCCGCCGTGCCGGCCGACATGCCCTTTGCCCGGCACGCGGATGCGCGCCTCGTCGGCAAGGCCCGGCGGCATGC
>Ga0207645_10001865_pt1 | contig 17005 bp, 10 predicted proteins | sample KBSM53metaG_FD_184331 | JGI IMG/M metagenome (GOLD analysis project Ga0207645, IMG submission 184331) | Miscanthus rhizosphere microbial communities from Kellogg Biological Station, Michigan, USA - KBS M5-3 metaG (SPAdes) (version 2) | ecosystem: Host-associated > Plants > Roots > Rhizosphere >...
AGTACATCGGGCAGGATCGCGTGCGCGATCAGCTGCACGTGGCCATCGCCGCGGCGAAGCAGCGCGGCGAGGCGCTCGATCACGTGCTCCTCTACGGTCCTCCGGGTCTCGGCAAGACGACGCTGGCCGGCGTCATCGCGCACGAGCTCGGCGTCGCCATCCACTCGACGGCGGGCCCGGTGATCGAGAAGACGGGGGACCTGGCGGCGCTGTTGACCAACCTGCAGGCGCGCGAAGTGCTCTTCATCGACGAAGTCCATCGCATGAGCCCGGCGATCGAGGAGATCCTCTATCCCGCGATGGAGGACTACGAGCTCGACATCATGATCGGCCAGGGGCCGAGCGCGCGATCGGTCAAGGTGCCGCTGCAGCGCTTCACGCTGATCGGCGCGACCACCCGCACGGGGCTGCTGACCTCGCCGCTGCGGTCGCGGTTCGGCATCGTGCACCGCCTCGACTTCTACAACGAGGCGGACATCCTCGAGATCGTCATGCGCTCGGCGCGCATCCTCGGCGTGCCGATGGCGGCGGCGGCGGCCAGCGAGATCGCGCGGCGCTCGCGCGGCACGCCGCGCGTCGCCAACCGGCTGCTGCGGCGGGTGCGCGACTACGCTCAGGTGCGCGCCGACGGCACCATCACCACCGACGTCGCCGATCGTGCGCTCGAGATGCTGCAGGTGGACGCGCACGGCTTCGACGAGATCGATCGCCGGCTGCTGCGCACGATCATCGAGAAGTTCCAGGGCGGCCCGGTCGGCGTGGCCACCCTCGCCGCCGCCCTGAGCGAAGAGCGCGACGCGCTCGAAGACATTCACGAACCCTTTCTCATCCAGGCGGGATTCCTGGATCGCACGCCGCGGGGCCGCGTCGCCACCGCGCTGGCGTACGAGTATTTCGGCCTGACGGCCCCTCAAAAGGACAGATTGTGGTGAGGCAGCTCCGGCCCGTGAAGATCGCGGGCCTCTCGACCTACGTTCCGCCGCGGGTGCTGACCAACGCGGATCTCGAAAAGCTGGTGAACACCTCGGACGAGTGGATCCTGCAGCGGACCGGCATCCGCGAGCGCCACATCGCCGAGCCCGGCGTCGCCACCTCGGACCTGGCGAAGGTCGCCGCCGAAGGGGCGATGAAGGAGGCCGGCATCACCGCCGCCGACGTCGGCTTCATCGTCGTCGGCACCACCACGCCCGACACGATCTTCCCGAGCACCGCGTGCATGCTGCAGACCAAGATCGGCGCGCCGCACGCGTGGGGATTCGATCTCGGGGCCGCCTGCTCCGGCTTCACCTACGCGCTCACGACCGCCGCGCAGATGGTGGCGACCGGCGCGCACGACTACGCGCTCGCCGTCGGCGCCGACGTGATGTCGAGCATCATCGACTACACCGATCGCACCACCTGCGTGCTGTTCGGCGACGGCGCCGGCGCGGTGGTGGTCGCCCCGGCCGGCGACGGCGAACCAAGCATCATCGATTTCGCGCACGCCATCGACGGCAGCGGCGGGCCGGCGCTGTGCATGCCGGCCGGCGGCAGCAAGATGCCCGCTTCGCAGGAGACGGTCGAGAAACGCCTGCACTACGTCAAGCAGGAAGGGGCGACGGTGTTCAAGTTCGCGGTGAAGAACACCGAGGAGATCGCCCGCCGCGTGCTCGAGCGCAACCACCTGAAGCCGTCCGACGTCGACCTGTTCGTCTCGCACCAGGCCAACCGCCGCATCATCGAGGCCGCCGCCGAGCGGCTCGGCCTCGGCCCCGACAAGGTGATCATCAACCTCGAGATGTACGGCAACACCACCGCCGGCACGATCCCGCTGGCGCTCGCCGACGCGCGCCGCCAGGGACGCGTGAAGAAGGGGGATCTCGTGCTGCTGGCCTCGGTCGGCGCCGGCTTCACGGTTGGCGCCGTGCTGCTGCGCTGGTCGCTCTGAACATCGCCAGCCACATCGGTCCTCTCCAGTCGGGGATCTCCCGTTCCAGGTGAAACCCCGCCGCGGTCAGTTCGGCGATCGCGGCGGCGCGCTCCACGCCGTGGCCGGGACGGCGGACCGACGTGTCGCCGGGACGGCCGCCATGCAGCCACAGCGCTCCGGTGTTGAAGTCGACGAGGATCAGCCGGCCGTCATCGCGCACCGCGCGGCGCAGCGCGGCGGCAAAGGCCTGCGGATCCTGCACGTGGTGGTAGACGTTGCGGAGCAGCAGCACGTCGCAGCAGTCATCCGGCAGGTGCGTTTCCGTCCGCGTGCCGCGGATCTCGGTCAGGTTCGATAACCCTTCCTGCGCGGCGCGCGCCGCGATCGCGGCGGCGGCTTCTCCAGACAGTTCCGTCGCGAAGACGCGGCCGCCCGGACCGACGCGCTTCGCCAGCGCCACGCTGAAGCGCCCCCCTCCGGCCCCTATCTCGCCGACGACCTCACCGCCGCGGATGCCGGCGAGATCGGCGAGCGCCGCCGCCTCGCGCTCCTCCCGCCACGGCAGGAACGCGCCGAACGCGTAATACAGGAAGGCGGCCGCGCCCACCACCGACACACCCGCAAACATGCCCGCCGTTCGCCACACCGTCATGCAACACCTCCTGGCAGACGGGACGCGAACAGGCGGGAAAACGACGTGAGGCGCGGGTGAGGACGGGTGAGGCGCCGGCCAGGTCAGAACAGGAAGTCGTGGATCGCGCGGGCCGTCGCGACGGCGACCGCATGATGGTGTGCCTTGGACGAGGGATCCACCATCTTCGCGTCCCAGAGCATCGCCGACGTCAACGCCATGACAGTCAGGAACATCAGTCCCGCGATCGCACGGCGTCCGAATGAGGCACGCGGCGGCGCGGCCGCCGGCCGCTGGATCGGCGCGATGAAGCGATAGCCCTGCCGCGGAATGGTCTCGATGAACACCGGCTGCCGCGCCTCGTCGCCGAGCGCGGCGCGCAACTGCCGTATGCAGTAGTTCATCCCGCGATCGAAGTCGACGTGCACCTCGTCGGGCCAGATGGCCCGGCGCAGTTGGTCCCGCGTCACCAGGCGCCCGGCGTGCGACGCGAGGCACGCCAGGGCGATCGCCGGCTGGCGCTCGAGCGGCACGGTGTGGCCGCGGCGCCACAGTTCTCCCGTCGCGGGATCGAGCTCGAAGTCGAAAAACCTCAGCGGCGTCATACCGCTGGTTGGACGGAACGATCGCCGCGACGGTTCACCAGCCGGTCCAGCGCCACGGCGGTGTAGAAGATCAGCACGAACGTCATCGGCGCGAGCAGCCGCGACGTCGGAAAGAAAACGGTCTGCACGCCGACGATCGTGGCGGCGACGAGGATCAGGAAGGCATCGTCCCTCCAACGTGCTCGTCGCGCCGCCAGTCCCACCACTCCTCCCACGAGCAGCAGCGCCTGGAACGCAGCGCTGACGACCTCGAAGATCCATGGACGACGCGGCTGGTCGGGAATCTCGAGGCGGCCGTCAACGAGCGTGGCCCGGCCCGACATCTCGTAGAAGGGCAGCAGCCGCGGCTGGAAGATGTAGGCGAGGTTCTTCGCTTTCATCGCGATCGCTTCCGCGGGGTGGCGGCGCACGAACGCGATCGCCCACTCGCACAACAAACGATCCTGCGCGGTCAGGTCGTAGTCGGCGTGGCCGCGGCGGATCATCTCGTCGCGCACCAGCTCGTCGGTCAGCGGCAGCAGCAGGTCGACGTTGCGGGTCGGGACGATCGGGCGCGCGAATTCGCTCGTGGAGACGAAGAGGTTCTCGCCGATTCGCGGCGGCACCAGCGTACCGGCGGTGGCGCTGTTGAAGAGCAGCCAGGGGACGATGAGGATGGCGGCCGCGGCGGTGGCCGCGAGCGCGCGCCAGGCCCCGCCGCGCCACAGCATCACGAGCACTGTGCCGATCGCGATCGGCGCAAACGAGAAGCGTGTCAGGACGATCGCGCCGAGGAGACTTCCGCCTAGAGGCGGAAGCCACGCGATCGCGCGCCTGCCGGCTTCCGCCGGCTGCCTGACTCCGGCCTGGGTGGCTTCCGCCTTCAGGCGGAAGATTAGCTGTTGGATAGAGTACGCCGCCGCGATCAGCAGCACCGTCGCGATCGTCACCTCCATGAACGCCACCGCCTGGCGGATCAAGTAAGGAGCGAAGGCGTAGAGCAGCGCCGCGATCCAGGCAGCGCGCACACGGCCCGCCTGCCCGCGCGTAAAGAGAAAGAGCACCACGCCGCCGGCGGACGCGCCGAGGATCTGCAGCACGATCAGCGCGTCCGGATGGTCGCCGGTGAAGAGACGTCCGGCGGCGAGCGCCAGCGGATAGAACGGCTCGATGCGCGCGGTGACGCCGCCGTCGATCGCGAGCAGGTGGTCGCGCACCAGCCCGGTCGAGAGCGCGTAGTAGAGCGTGTCGGGATCGGGCGGCCAGATGGCGAGCGCGAGCAGGCGCGGGAGCGCGCACGCCACGAACACCGTCAGCAGGGACCGCCGCGTCATCGGCTCGCGCGCGAGTATACGATGGGGGCGTGGCGAAACGGCGGCGCGCGCCGCGTGAATCGGGACGGATCTTCCTGCTCTCGCCGGCGAACTGTTCCGGCCTGCGGGCGCGGATGGTGCTGTCGGAGCGCGCGCAGTTCGATCTGGCGCGGCGCCTGCGCGGTCCGCAGGGGGTCGCGATCGGAGAGGTGTTCGCGTTCGTCAGCGGCCTCTACTTCAAGGGGAAGCTCGCCTACGCGCTCGCCTTCGCGCGCCCGCCGGATCCCGGCGCGGAGATCACCGGAAGCGGCGCGCTGGTGATCACCCCGAACGCCGGACTGCGCCCCGTCGAGACCGCGGTGACGGCCGACGCGCTGCGCGCGTTCGCCGGCGTCGACATCGCGGCCAACGATCCGCGCTATCGCCGTCCGCTCCTGGCGAGCGCCAAAGCGCTCGACGAGGAGATCGGCCCCGACTGCGACGTCGTCCTGCTCGGCAGCATCGCCTCGGCGAAATACGTGGACATCCTGACCGGCGTCTTCGGCGCGCGCCTGCGCTTTCCCGTCGACTTCGTCGGCCGCGGCGACATGAGCCGCGGCGGCCTCCTGCTGCGCTGCGTGCGATCGGGGGAGGAGCTGACCTACGTCCCGGTCGAAGGCGCCGTGCGCCACGGCCCGCGCCCGCCGAAGCTCACGCCGATCAAGGGCATCAGCAAATACAAGTAGATGGTGCAGATTCCGAAGGCAGGCTCCGCGAAGGTCAAGGCCGGCGGCAGGGAGGTGCAGCTCACCAACCTGGACAAGCCGTTCTGGCCGGACCGGGGCATCACGAAGGGCGATCTGATCCAGTACTACGCCGACGTGTCGCCGCTGCTGCTGCCGCACATCCGCGATCGCGCGATGGTGATGAAACGGTACCCGCACGGCGCGGCCGGCGAGTTCTTCTTCATGAAGCGCGCGCCGCAGCCGCGGCCGGAGTGGATCCGCACCTGCCGCATCGATCACGACTCGGGCAACGTCATCGACTTTCCGGTGATCGACGACCTGCCGTCGCTGTTATGGGTGATCAACCTCGGCTGCATCGATCTGAACCAGTGGTACGCGACGTGTGACGACGTCGACCGCCCCGACTACCTGCATTTCGATCTCGATCCGGGCAGCGCGACCTGGGAACAGGTGCTCGAGTCGGCGCGCATCCTGCACGACGCGCTGACCTCGCTGAAGATGCCGGCGTACCCCAAGACAACCGGATCCAAGGGCATCCACGTCTATATACCGATCGTGCGCGGCCCGCTGCAGAAGGACGTGTGGACGTTCGCCAAGGCGCTGGCGCAGGAGCTCGCCTCGCGCCACCCGTCGCTCATGACCTCGGAGTACAAAGTGGCGAATCGTCCGAAAGGGCGCGTGCTCGTCGACTACAACCAGAACGCGTGGGGCCGCACGCTCGCCTCGATCTACTCGGTGCGGCCGCATCCGCTCGCCTGCGTCTCGACCCCGGTGACGTGGAAGGAAATCGACAAGGGCGTCCGCATCGAGGACTTCCGCCTCGACAACGTGCGCGCGCGCTTCAAGAAAACGGGGGACTTGTTCAAGCCGCTCCTCCTGAAGAGCAAGCGGGTGAACCTGGGGAAGTTTCTCAACCCTTCGAGGTGAACCGATGTTGCGCGATCTCCGCTTCGGCGTGCGCCTGCTCGTCCGCAGCCCGCTCTTTGCCATCGCCGCGGTCGCCGTGATGGCGCTCGGCGTCGGCGCCACGACGGCGGTCTTCACTGTCGTCCGCGGCGTACTGCTCAGGGACCTGCCGTACGAACAGGCGAGCCGCCTCGTCCTCTTCCGGGCCGACCTGCCCGGGTACGTGCGCTATCCACTGCTGACGCCGGCCGAATGGTTCATGCTGCGCGACCGCGCCGATCTGTTCGAGGCGATCTCGGTGATCAGCGAGTCGCAGGCGAACCTGACCTCGCCCGACGACATGGAAGCCGTTGCCGCGGCGGCGGTCGGCGATCGGTTCTTCGAGACGCTTGGCGTGCGGCCCGCGCTGGGACGGCTGGTCACGCGAAAGGACCTCAGCGGCGGCGTCCGCGCCGTCAACATCAGCGACGATCTGTGGCGCCGCCGTTTCCACGCCGATCCCGGCATCGTCGGGCGCACCATCGACATCGACAACCGTCCCGCGTCGGTCGCGGGCGTGTTGCCGGCGGGATTCAGGCTGTATCTCGGGCCCGGCATCACCATCTCCCCACGGCTCGACGTCGTCTTTCCACGCGGCTCGGGATATGACGACGACCCGGCGCGGACGGGCGTCGTGGTGGCGCGGCTGGCGCGAGGCGTCAGCGCCGGCGGCGCGCAGGCCGCCGTCGACGCCGCGATGACGCGTCTGGTGGCGGAACACCCCGCCAGCTATCGCTCGGGCGCGGCGCGGCTCTCGCTCTCGCCGCTCGATCGCGAGGTGGTCAGCGACGTCCGGCCGGCGCTGGTCGCGCTGACGGGCGCCGTCGGGTTCGTCCTGCTCGTGGCGTGCGCCAACCTGACGAACCTGCTGCTCGCGCGCGCGACGGCGCGGGGACGGGAAATCGCGCTGCGCGTGTCCATCGGGGCGTCACCCGCGCGCATCGTGCGCCAGTTGATCGCGGAAGGGCTTGTCGTCGGCGTGCTGGCGGCGGGCGCCGGCCTGCTGTTCGCGCGCTGGGGTGTGGACGCGCTGCTGCGCCTCGCACCCGCGACGCTGCCACGGCTCGAAGGCGTCGGCGTCGACGCCGCCGTCGCGCTGTTTGCTGCCGGCGTCTCGATGCTGTGCGCGTTCGCGGTCAGCGTGGTGCCGGCGTGGCAGGCGGCGAAGGCCGACGTCGCGTCGACGCTGAAGCAATCGGTGACGTCGGCCGCGCGTGCGCGAACGACCCGCGGCCTCCTGGTCGCGGGACAGCTGGCGCTGTCACTGATCCTGCTCGTCGGCGCCGGCCTGATGGCGCGCGCGTTCGTCAACATGCGCCAGGTGCCGCTCGGCTTCGAGCCGCACGGGGCCATGACGATGAACGTCCACCTGCAGCCGCTGCGTTTCGACGCTGGCACGCTCGCCGAGGCGAAGGCCATGCGGCTCGGGTTCTACCATCGGCTCGCTGATGCCACGCGGCAGCTGGCCGGCGTCGAGCAGGCCGGCGTCGGCCTGCCGCTGCCGCTCGGCGGCCCTCCGCTCACGCAGCGCGTCGCGCTGGACCCGAATGCCCCCGAACGGCCGGTGGACGGCGCCATCGCGCTCGCGGGGCTTCTCGAAACGCTGCGCGTGCCGCTCGTCGCCGGGCGCTATTTCTCGATCGCCGACGACAACCGGCCGGTCGTGATCGTCGACGAGCGGCTGGCGAAGGAACTGTGGGGCAATGCGCCGGCGATGGGCCGCCGTCTCCAGGTCATCACGGCGATCGGCCGGCAATGGACCGAGGTGGTCGGCGTCGTGCGCCACGTGCAGATGCGCTCCCTGCGCGCCGACGACCTGCCGCAGGTGTGGATGACGTACGGGACGCGCTCGTACGCGGCGCTCAACATCGTCGTCCGCGGTGCGGATCCGGCGGGGCTGATCGATCCGGTGCGGCAGACGATTCAGCGGCTTGGCGCGGGACGGCCGGTGCAGGGGGTGCACCTCCTCGACGCCGACGTCGCCGATGCGTCGGCCGACACGCGCTTTGCGCTGTCGGTCCTGGGGGGATTCGCGATCGTCGCGATCGCGCTGTCGGCGCTCGGCGTCTTCGGTGTGGTGTCCTATGTGACGGCGCGGCGGACGCGCGAGATCGCCGTGCGCCTGGCGCTGGGCGCGGCGCCGTATCGCGTCGTGGCGTTGCTCGTCAGCGACGGCCTGTGGTGGACGGCGGCGGGCCTCGTCGCCGGCGTCGCCGGAGCGCTGGTGCTGACGCGTTACCTGAACACGCTGCTGTTCCGCGTCGGGTCCACCGATCCGGCGACGTTCGCCCTCGTCGCGACGGTGCTCGCGATCGTCGCGCTCGCCGCGACGGCGATCCCCGCCGTGCGCGCCGTCCGCGTCGATCCGATGCTGTCGCTGCGCTCGGAGTGACGGATCTTCCGCCTGAAGGCGGAAGCCACATTTGTCCTGTTGCTTCCGCCGTCCTGTGGCTTCCGCCGTCCTGTGGCTTCCGCCTTTAGGCGGAAGTCAGACGCCTACCGGCTGCCGCTTCTCCCGTTCTGCTGCTGCTCGCGATTGAGCTCGACGATGTCGGCGTCTTCCTGCGTCTGGCCCAGCAGGTAGCGGCAGAAATACTCGGCGCGGCGCTGGTTCACGTACGGCCCCGCGTCGGCGTAGGCGTGGCGCTTGCCGGGAAGGATCATGAAGTCGAAGCGCTTGTTGGCCTTGATCAGCGCGTCGGCCAGGCGGTAGGTGTTCGACGGGTGCACGTTGTTGTCGATGTCCCCCGTCACCAGCATCAGGTGCCCCTTCAGGTTCTTCGCCAGCTCCGAGTTCTTCTCGATGCTGAACTCGAAGGTGATCTTGCCGTCCTTGTCGACTTCCTTGATGCCGTGGTTCTTCTCGCTCCACGTGTTGTTGTAGATGTTGTTCTCGTGGTTGCCCGACTCCGACCACGCCACCTTGAAGAAGTCGGGATAGACGAGCATCGCCGCGGCCGACATGAAGCCGCCGCCCGAGTGGCCCCAGATGCCGACACGGTTGATGTCGATGTAGGGATGCTTGTGCGCGAGCTGCTCGATGGCGGCCTTCTTGTCGGCCAGGCCGTAGTCGCGCAGGTTGCCGTAGCCGTAGTTGTGGTACCACTTCGACCGCTGCGGGTTGCCGCCGCGGTTGCCCACCTCGATCACGATGAAGCCGAACTGCGCCAGCGACATGCTGGTGCCGCGCGGGTTGAACGTCTTGGTGACGCTTTCTGTCTGCGGCCCCGGGTAGACGTAGGCGATGACCGGGTACTTCCTGTTCTCGTCGAAGTCGAACGGCTTGTACATCACGCCGTAGAGATCCGTGATCCCGTCGTCCGCCTTCACGGCGAACGGCTCGGGGAACTTGAAGCCGGCTTCCTTCAGCGCGCCGAGGTCGGGCGTCTCGAGCTTGGTGGCGGCGCCGGCCAGCGTGTCGATCAGCGTCGCCTCGGGCGCCGCGTCCACGCGCGACGAGTTGTCGATGAAGTAGTGCGCGTTGTCGGCGAGCGTGACCGCGTGCGAGGCGTTGCCCGGGTTGAGCAGCTTGAGGCCGCTGCCGTCGTAGCCGACGCGATACAGGTGCGGATAGTAGGGGTCCTCGCTCTTTTCGCGCCCGACCGCCGAGAGGAACAGCGTCTTCGTCTTGTCGTCCCAGCCGTCGATCGACATGGCGACGAATTCCCCTTCGGTGATGCGGTTCTTCAGCGCGCCGCTGTTCGCGTCATACAGGTAATAGTGTCCCCAGCCGTCGCGCTCGGACCAGTGCAGCAGGTCCTGGCCGTTGTTGACCAGGCGCAGCGGGCGCGACTCGATGTAGGTGTTCATCCGCTCTTCGACGATCGTCTTGACCTCGCCCGTCGTCGCATCGGCGACGCACACGTCGAGGCGCTTCATGTCGCGGCTCAGCCGCGTGAAGTAGATCTTGTCGGGGCTCGCGCTGAGCCACTTCGCCGCCACGCCGGCCGCGGCGGCCTGACCCTGGCCGCCGCCTCCGCCCTGGCCGCCCTGTCCCTGCCCGCCGGCGAGCGTGCGCGCATCCTCGCGCTCGCGCTGCGACACCGGCGCCGTGGCGATCGACAGGTTCTGATCCTTGAAGCGGTCGGCCTTCACCGTCACACGCTTGCCGGATGCGACCTCGAAGACCTGCATCTCTTCCTGGTCGATGTTCTCTTCGCCCGGCATCGAGTAGCGGTAGGTCTCGAGCGTGGGACGCGGGCTCGACAGCGCGTTGATGACCCAGAGGTCCTTCACCTTGCGCTCGTCGCGCCGAACCAGCGCGAAGCGCTTCGAATCGGGCGACCAGACGACGTTGACGGCGGGGACGCGCGCGTTCTTGTCCTGCGTGACGCCGGTGTCCTGCTGCTGTTGCTGCTGCTCGTCCTGCTGCTCGCGCTGATCCTGCTGCTGTTGCTGCTGCTGATCGTCCTGGCCGCCGCGGATGGCCCGGGCGTAGCTGTAGTTCTCTTCGCCGTCGGTGGTCAGCTTCTTTTCGACGATCGAGGCGTCGGTGGGCGTCTTCTGCGCCTTCGCGTAGTTGCCCGCGTCCATCGTGTAGAGGTTGTCGTTGCGCGCGAAGAGCACGGTCTGGCCGTCGGGCGAGAGCGTCGCCCAGCGCGGGCGCGCCGGCGGCGCGACGTAGTCTTCGTCGAGGCGCACCGTCGCCGTCGCCATGTCGTACTCGAACCGCAGCGTCCGGTTGCGGGGCGGCTGGCGCTGCGCGCCGGGGCCGGCTCCGCGCTGGCCCTGCTGCTGTTGCTGCGGATCGTCGTCGTCGACGGCGTCTTCCTTCCGCCTGAAGGCGGAAGCCACCTGCCTATCGGCGGAAGCCGCGGGATCGTCGCCGCCGCCCTGCGCCGGCGGCGTCGTCGTGATCTTCTTCTTGGTGGTGACGATGTCGGCGTCGCGCGGCACCGACACGTCGAACTCGAACACGTTGTCGTTCTTGAACTTGATGTTCGAGAACGGCAGGTGCTGGGCGTCGTAGGGCTGGCGCGTGATCGAGGTGAGCGCGGCGGCCATCTTCGCGTGATCGAAGAGCGGGGCCTTCGCCTTCTTCAGCGGATCGACCATGAAGAACCGGCGCCCGTCGCGGGTCTGGTAGCTGTACCAGAAGCGATCGCCGCTCTGCAGCCAGTGCGGCGTCACGCTCGTGTCGAACACGAGCTTGCCGACCTTGGCGGACGTCCAGCGCGACGCGAGTTCGAAGTTCGGCGTGACCGGCGCCGGCGCCTGCGAGGCCACCTGCGCGACAGGGCTCGAGGCGGGCGACAGCAGCGTGACGGCGGCGCACACGACGAGGACAGGCCCTCGCCAGCCGCGGGCAAATGGCAGTGACATCGGCTCCTCCACAGATGTGGGGGGAACGATACCAGAAACGTCCGCTCCCTGCCGCGCCCGATCGCTGTCAATGCCCAACTACGCAACGCCCAACTTCCAAGTAACTCCCAAAGCCCAATTCCCAAGCGTGACCACGAGGACCGTCGTCAACTTGGGAGTTGGGAGTTGGGAGTTCATTGGGAGTTGGGCCTTGCGGCGTTGGGAGTTGACACGGCAAGCAGCAGCGCCACCGGAAGTACTCTCAGTGCTTGCCCGACGAACAGCCAGGCGCTGTCGTTTTTCTGCGCCGGCTTCAGCTCGGCGCCGGTGAAGACGTCGGTGTAGGTCAGCGACGCCAGCGGCGGCGGCAGCAGGATGCGCGCGGTCTTCCAGACGTCGGCGATCGGCACGGGACGCTCGAGCGTCGTCATCCGCGCCACCAGGTGCGGTGCGATCGCGATCGCCACGTTCGGCTGCTTCGGGTCGCCGCTGCCGCCGAGCACGCGCGCGAAGGCGACCACCTTGCCGTCGAACGGCGCGTCGGTCTCGAGCGGCAGGTAGTCGCCGTCGAGAAAGAGATCCGATGCGTCGCGGCGCAGGCGCAGTGCGGCGGCGGTGACGAGCATCTTGACGGTGCCGTCGTGCCAGTTGCGAAGCAGGTCGGGCATCGCCGCGACGCGCCCGGCTGGCGGCCGCGACAGCAGCGCGTCGACGCGATCGAGCGCGGCGCGGCGCGCGGCGAAGTCGATCGGACGCCGGTTGTCGGGATCGACGAGGGTCAGGTCCCACATTTCCGTGCCCTGGTAGAAGTCGGGCACGCCCGGCGACGCGATCTTCAGCACCACCTGCGACAGCGAGTTGACCAGGCCGACGCGGGCCACGCGCTCCTGGAACGGCACGAAGGCCGGCAGGAAGCGCGCCGCGGCGGGACCGGTCAGCACGTGCTCGACGAACCGCGCCACCGCGTTCTCGTACGCTTCGTCCGGGTTGATCCAGCTCGAACGCAGCTTCGCTTCCTTCACCGCCTTCGTCATGTAGACCTGGAGCCGCTTGACGAACTCCGGCGAGGCAGTGTCGCCAGGCAGCCATGCGCCGACCAGCGCCTGGTAGAAGCGGTACTCGTCGTTGCGATCCGGCGCCGGCTCGCCGTCGACGATGGTGCGCGCCGGCTTGTTGAGGCGCATCCACTTCGCCACTTCGCGGTCCCATTCCTCGGGGATTTCCGACAGCACGTCGATGCGCGCGCGCACGTCCTCGCCCAGCTTGGTGTCGTGCGTGCTGGTCGCGATCATCTCGTAGGGCCAGTCGTGCCGGCGCTGCCGGTTCAGGTCGTGGAAGTCCGCGGGCGACACCCCGAAGCGTGAGGGATCGCCGCCGACTTCGTTGAGCGAGAGCAGCAGGTTGTAGCGGTAGAAGGCCGTGTCTTCCAGCCCCTTGGCCTGCAGCGGCCCGGTGTACTGCTGGAACTTCATCGCGAACCGCAGCCGCTCCGCCACTTCGCTGGCGTCGGCCGGCGGATAGCCGCCCCTGCGTTCGGAGATGGCCGGCGTGTCGTCGGGATCGCGCGGCAGCATCACCTCGCGGAAGAAGTCGAAGATCGACGCGTCCATCGCCGGGTTGCGGCGGCGGGCGCGGACGATGGCGCGCTCGAGCGCGGGGCGGTCGTCGGGCCCCCACCCCTGCTCGGTCACGTAGGTGCGGTAGACGGGGAAGCAGGCGACGACTTCTTCCAGCATGTCGCGCAGGCTGTTCATCGTGAAGTCGCGCGACTTCCGGTTCCCCTCGCCGATGCGGTCGAGCGTGTGCGCCAGCACGGTCAGCTCGCTGGCCATCGAGGTGTCCATGATCAGCCGCTTCGTCTCGTAGAGGAGATCGTCGAACGACTGCGACCACCCGGTCAGCTTGGCGTAGGTGCGGCGCATCCGCTTGGCGTTGGCCGGCTCGACGAACAGCCCGTTCACCTGGTTGAGGAAGTTGTAGCCGGTCGTGCCGTAGACCGCCCAGCCGCCGGGGAGCCGCTCGCGTCCCGACAGGATCTTCTCGGCGACGACGTAGAGCGGCCGGCTGCCGGCGGCGCGCCGGGTGTCCCACGCGGCGGCGGCGACGTCCTGCAGCATCTCGAAGTACTTCGCCGGATCGAACAAGCCGTCGGGATGATCGATGCGGACGCCGGTGACACGCTCCTCGCGCAGCAGCCTGGCCAGGAGCTGGTGAATCGACTCGAACACCGACGGATCCTCGACGCGGAGCCCGGCGAGCGTGTTCACGTCGAAGAAGCGGCGGTAGTTGATCTCGTGCGACGCGGTGCGCCAGTTGGCGAGGCGATACGGCTGCTGCTCGAGCAGCTCGTGCAGCGCGTCGAACGAGCGCGGCTGGCCCGGCGTGCCGTTCAGCTCCGCCAGCACGCGCTGGCGGTCGGCCGGCGGCAGCTCGCGGAGCGGCCACAGCCGCGGCGAGCTGCGCGTGTTCACCGGCAGCCGCGTGTCGAAGTACTTGAGGATCAGCTCGCCCGGAGGATCGGCGTACTCGAGCTGGAGCTCGCCGCGCTCGAGGACCTCCCCGTACTGATCGCCGAGGATCGGCACCAGCAGCTTGCGGTGCAGCTCGCGCTTGAACGGGTTCCAGTCGATGTCGAAGAACTTCGCCGCCCGCGATCCGGATCCGTAGGCGAGCACGTCGCGCCACCACGGGTTGGTCGCCGGGTCGACGCCCATGTGGTTGGGCACGAAGTCGACGATGTGCTGGAGGCCGGCGTCGCGAACCGCGTCGGTGAACGCCGTGTGCGCCTCGGCGCCGCCGGCTTCGGCGTTGAGCTCGTTGTGGTTGGTGACGTCGTAGCCGTGCGTGCTGCCAGGCGCGGCGGCGAAGTAGGGCGAGGTGTAGACCGCGCCGATCCCGAGCCGCTGCAGGTAGGGCACGAGGTCACGCGCGTCGAACAGCGTGAAGGTGCCGTGAATCTGCAGCCGGTAGGTGCTGGCCGGCAGGAAGCGGGGACGTTCCATTCAGCTTCGCGATCCGGCGAAGACGACCGCACCGGGGCGCTGGAAGTCGATGGTGCCGGCGCCGGTGCCGTCGATGCGCGGCGGTTGCGGATCCGGCGCGTATGCTGTCTCTTCGGTCGTCAACAGCGGGCTCCACCCGCCGGCGGCGAGCGCCGGCACGGACACGGTTCCACTGCCACGCAGGCGCGCGACGACGAGCACGGGCGCCTCGCCGGGCGCGTCGCGCCGGAAGGCGACGGTATCGGCGCCGATCGCGTGCGCCGCGCACTCGCGCGCGTCGCTCGCCTGCAGCGCGCGCCGCTCGCGCCGCAAACGCAGGAGATCGCGATGCAGCGCCAGCACCTGCCGGTGCGGCGCCGTGCCCGCTTCGTCCCAGCGGAGCCGGCTCGCCTCGAACGTGGCGTCGGCCTGGGGATCGGGAATGCGCGCGGCGGCGCCGGGCGCGGCGAACTCGGGAAACGCCTTGAACTCCTTGCGCCGACCTTCCACGACCTTCGCGCCAATCTCGGCGCCGAAGTCGGTGAAGAAGAGGAACGGCGTGCTCGCCGCCCATTCCTGTCCCATGAACAGCAGCGGCGTCATCGGCGCGGTCAGCAGCACCGTCACCGCGGCGCGCCACGCCGCGGGATCGACCGAGTGCTCCGGCCGATCGCCGAGCGCGCGGTTGCCGACCTGGTCGTGGTTCTCGACGCAGATCACCGCGCGGCGCATCTCGACCGACGAGGGATCGGTGCCGCGCGGAGCGCCGGCGTGCGTCGATCGCTGCCCCGTGTAGAGCCAGCCGCGGCGCAGCGTGTCGGCGAGCTCCGACGCGTCGCCGCGGTAGTCGACGTAGTAGCTGTGCTCTTCGCCGCCGAGCATGCGCCGGACGACATGGTGGAAGTCGTCCGCCCAGACGCCGTCGAGATCCCAGCCGCCGCGCGACGCGGGCTCGATCATCGTCGTCCAGTTGCGATGATCCTCGGCGTAGACGAGAGGCGAGGGATCGGCGGCGCCGTGCACCGCCTCGGCGATCTCGGCGACGAGGTGGCGCCGGCTGGCGTCGAAGAGCGAATGCGTGGCGTCGAGCCGCAGCCCGTCGGCGTGATATTCGTGAATCCAGTGCAGCGCGTTGTCGATGAGCAGCTGCCGCACGCGATCGCTGCCCTCGTCGTCGAGGTTCACCGCGCCGCCCCAGGGTGTCTCGTGTTTCGTGGTGAGATAGGCGGGGTTGATCTCGGGCAGGTAGGCGCCTTCGGGCCCGAGGTGGTTGTAGACGACGTCGACGAGGACGGCCAGGTCGTGGCGGTGCGCGGCGTCGACGAAGGCGCGGAGATCGTCGGGGCGTCCGTAGGCGCGGGAGGGCGCGAACAGCGCGACGCCGTCGTAGCCCCAGTTGCGCCGGCCCGGGAAATCGGCGAGCGGCATCAGCTCGATCGCGGTGACGCCGAGGTCGCGCAGCAACGGCAGCTTCTCGATCGCGCCGCGGAACGTGCCGGCGGGCGTGAACGTGCCGACGTGCAGCTCGTAAACGACGGTGCGCCGCGGGTCGAGCCCCGCCCATTCGCCGTCGCCCCATCCATACGCCGATGGATCGATGACCTCGGACCAGCCGTGTACGCCGTCGGGCTGGAAGCGGCTGGCCGGATCCGGCCGCGGCTCGCCATCGTTCACCGCGTATGCGTACCGGTCACCGGCAGTTGCGTCCTCGACAGTGGTTTCCCACACGCCGGAGGCCGTCGGGTTGACCTCGACAGCCCGCTCCGGACGGCCGCGGCGCCTCAACCACAGGCGGACGCGGTTCGCTCCCGGGGCGCAGAGGCGGAAACGCACTCCGTCACGCACGGGAATCGCGCCGAACAGGGGTTGGTACGGAGTTCTCCTCAGAGACGTCGCAACTCGCAGGGTCACAGCAACTCCGACAGCCCTCTAAGCGGGATCCGTACCCAGTCGGGCCGATTGTTCAGCTCGTAGTTGAGCTCGTAGAGCGCCTTGTCGATGAGGAAGAGGTCGAGCAGGCGCGCGCGCTGCACCGGATCGACCGGGATGAGGTTGTTCACCCCGTTGACGCCGAGGTAGCCGCGCAGGAACGCCGCACCGATCCAGCGCTGCCACAGTGACGCCCACTCTTCCAGGCGGCCGAGATCGGCCGGGCGGCCGGCGGCGCGGGTCAGGAGCGCGGCGTACGCGGCATAGCCGTACGACCGCAACATGCCGGCGACGTCCTTGAGCGGCGACTCCTTGTGGCGCCGCTCGTCGAGCGATCGCTCCGGCTCCCCTTCGAAGTCGAGGATGTAGTAGTCGGACTCGGACCAGAGCACCTGGCCGAGGTGGTAGTCGCCGTGCACGCGGATGCGCGTCGCGGTGAACTCGGCCGGCCGTCCGGCATCGGCGGCGTACACCGCGCGCATCGACTCCATGGCGTTCCCGACGAGGAGGCGCGCCGACGCGCGGAGGTCCTCGGGCAGCGTCTCGAGATGCGTTTCGAGCAGCGCCTGCGCGCGCCTGGCCTGCGCCAGCGCGTCGGCGCCGAGCGCGGCGAGATCCTCGCGCGTGAACGGTTCCGGCGCGAACGCCGCCGACGTGGTGTCCATCGACAGCGCCAGGTGCATTTCG
>Ga0207645_10001867_pt1 | contig 17003 bp, 17 predicted proteins | sample KBSM53metaG_FD_184331 | JGI IMG/M metagenome (GOLD analysis project Ga0207645, IMG submission 184331) | Miscanthus rhizosphere microbial communities from Kellogg Biological Station, Michigan, USA - KBS M5-3 metaG (SPAdes) (version 2) | ecosystem: Host-associated > Plants > Roots > Rhizosphere >...
TCGATCGACATGATGGAATGATGCTCACCTTCGAAGATCAGGCGACTGTAAATCTCGTCGGTCAACACCATAAGGTTGCGATCGCCGATGGCACGCGCAATTTCCTCAATGTCATTCTTCGTTAGCACGCCGCCGGTGGGATTCTGCGGCGAATTCAAAATGATCAGCTTTGTGCGGTTATTGATCAGCCCACCCAGTTCGTCAACATCGAGTCGAAAATCCAACTCCTCGCGCAAACGGATCGGCACAGCTTTCGCGCCAACGTAATTGATCATCGACTCGTAGATGGGAAATCCCGGATTCGGGTAGATGACTTCATCTCCTTCTTCCGCCAGCGCGAGGATGCTAAAGAATATGATTGGCTTGCCGCCGGGAACTACAACGACTTCTTCGGGTGTTACACTCACGCCGCGCGTCTCGCTCACGTAACCGGCGATCGTCTCGCGCAATTCCGGCAACCCGGCCGAAGGTCCGTAGTGAGTGAATCCCTTGTGCAACGCGTCGACCGCCGCTTCGATGATGTTGGCTGGGGTATCGAAATCAGGCTCACCAATTTCGAGATGAACAATGTCGCGTCCCTTTGCCTCCAACGCTCGCGCTTTCACGAGGACCTCGAAGGCAGTCTCAGTCCCGAGACGCGCCATGCGCTTGGCCAGGCGAAGTTCGTGGGCCTTAGTCACGACGGCGAAATGAGCATTAAAGCGCGGTGACGCAACTTGTCCTTTTTTAACCCTTGCTCTTTGGCCGGCCCTCAATGCTCGCGCCGTGCCAGCTTCTTGAAAGTTTCAAGAAATCACGTCGCCGCTTCGTCATTGGTCATTCGAGCTTCGTCATTGGCGGCGAAGCCGCCTACATCCTTGCCCATCGCCACCGCCCCGGAAAGTTCTTCCCAATCGCAATGTCTCCAAAACTCGCGCCCGCGAGCATTATCGTCAGCCACTAAAATGATGGCCCGCTGAATTCCTGCGTCCCGCAATCCAGAAAAGCATTCCTGCACCAGACGCTTCCCCAGCCCGGTTCCCTGATACCTCGGATCGACCGCAAGATGATAAATGTGCCCGCGCCGGCCGTCATGGCCGCACAACGACACGCCCACAATCGCCGATCCATCGGTTGCGATCCGACTCAGTCCTGGATTTCGGCTAAGAAACCGCGCGACGCTTTTCTTGTCGTCGCCCTCTGCAATCTCAAGGCCCTCAACTCGCTTCCACAGCTCAACCGCAGCATCGTAATCGTTGATCGAAAATTCTCTCGTGTGAATCGTGTCCTTCATGTAGGCGCTAACAACCTTATCATGTACCGAGCGCTTCTTGATTTCAGCTTTCTTGTCGTGCCGCATTCCTAGCTCTTGTCACTTCTTCGTCATTTAACGCCAGTCCGGCTCGGACTCTGATCTGGACGGCCGATCTAATTCCAGCGAATCTGCCGCGCCGTCGAACGTATGGTAGGCAAAACCGAATTAATCCTCATCTGTCTCGTCGCCGTCGCCCTCCTGGCGATCGTTGCCAGGAAAATTCGGGTCCCCTATCCCATCCTCTTGACTATTGGTGGCGTCGTCCTCGCTCTCGTCCCCGGCCTTCCTGCGATTCAGCTCGATCCGCAACTAGTCTTTAATTTATTTCTGCCGCCGCTGCTTTATCCCGCAGCTGTCTTTACCTCCTGGCGAGATTTCCGGGCGAACCTTCGCCAAATTCTCCCGCTCGCCATCGTTTTGGTTTTGTTAACGATGACGGCTACGGCTTACCTATTGCACTACCTGGTCGGATTGCCTTTGGCGGTCGGTTTTGTCTTCGGTGCAATTATTTCGCCGCCGGACGCAGTGGCGGCACTCGCGGTCACTCAACATCTACGAGTGCCTCGCGGGATTATTGTCATCCTCGAAGGCGAAAGCCTGATCAACGACGCCACTTCCTTTATCTCCTTCCGTTTTGCGGTCGCCGCGGTCATGACTGGCGTCTTTTCGCTGACGCAGGCGAGCTTGCAGTTTCTGCTCGTGGCGGCGGGCGGAGTCTGTGTTGGTCTCGCCGTCGGTTGGTTAGCGACGCAAGTGCAAAAGCGTTTGGACGATCCGCCGGTTCAAACAATGTTCTCCCTCCTTACTCCGTACGTTGCCTATTTCTGCGGTGAAAAGCTGCACGTCTCCGGCATCCTCGCGGTTGTAATAGCGGGTATCTATTATGGCTGGCGCGCACCCCGTATTTTGAGCGGGCGGATGCGACTACAGACGCTGCCGGTTTGGGAAATGGTCACGTTCATTCTGAACGGCGTCCTGTTCATGCTTATCGGCCTGCAGCTGCCGCAGGTCATGAACGCCCTCGCTCCGGGAATGGCGACGCGGGTGGTCGAGCTGGCGATCGTGGTTGTTCTGGTCATCGTCTTGGTTCGTTTTGTCTGGATGTTCGGTGCTAACTATTTGCCACCGCTGTTCAGCCGAAAAGGCCGCCGCAAAAACCGCGTTCCCTGGCAACACACCGCGCTGATTGCATGGATCGGAATGCGCGGAGCGGATTCGCTTGCTGGCGCGCTCGCAATTCCGTTTTTGCTCCCCAGCGGCGAACCATTCCCCGGGCGCAACCTCGTCCTCTTGCTCACCTTCTGTGTCATCTTCGCAACCCTCGTTCTACAAGGACTCTCGCTTACCCCGTTGGTTCGCTGGCTAGGAGTTGTGGACGATCATGTCACAGAAAGAGAGGAGAGATTGGCGCGTTTGAAAGCTAACGAAGCAGCCCTGGCTCGCCTCGAAGTAATCGAATCTTCCCGTCGCGCCCGGCACGAGACGGTGGAACGCCTTCGTACCGAATACAACGACCGTATCCAGCAACTGCGCCGTGAAGGTCCGCATGCAGAAAGGGTCAAGCGCTTGTTTTCAGAGGACTTTGAGGAACTGGCGCGGGAAGCGTTGCAAACCGAACGCGACACTGTCCTCGCCTTACGCAACGAAGAGGCCATCAACGACCAGGCCTTGCGTCGCATCCAACGCGATATCGATCTGGCCGAAGCCCGCCTCCAACGCCCCGCCTAATGATGGTGATTCGTGGGCGGTAAACAGAAGGCGACTACCTTCCACCCCGGCCCGAGTGATTCTCAAACGGATTGTAAACTTCGATCTCGTAGTAGCCAATGAATCCGTCCCGCCGCTGTTCTACTCTGCGGAAGCTACCAAAGATTGATCGGACCTCCGCGACCGTGCTTTTTCCGCGGATGAAGATACCCAAACGGGAAGTATAGAAGTTGTTCGGTTGCGCCTGTACGATGTATGCAGGGGCTCGCAGCAATCGGCCGGCGCGATCAAACTGAAAGGCCAACGCATCGGCACCGTAGCCATGACGAAAAGGATCGGCTGTATCGCTGATCGGTGCGCCTTCCAATCCCAACTGCCGGCTAAGGTGGGAACCGGGTCGCACAATGTAATACCCGGTCCTTGGCCCTAACGAGACGTAGCGAGAATCGTCGTGCCAGGATTGCGCCCCGGCTACGCTCGCAAAGAGTAAGCAAGCAAGGGAAGTAAAAAAACGAGTCATCATTAGCTATCGAAACATGGAACGCTACAGCAAAGTGCATCGGAATCACCTCCGCCAAAGGAGGGATTTTTCCCACGGAGCTGGAGCGCTCTCTGCACCTTTAATCTCTGCCTTGCGTCCCCTGTTCTCTGATCCCTGGTCTCTGGTCATGCACGCTAAGCGTGCTTAAGTCAGCCATGACTGAATCCGCCCGGGACAAACAGACGGGATCTTCGCTACTTTGCTGTCCCGTCGTCGAGTTGAGACAATATACTCTTCACCCTGGGAAACGTGATGTCTTGATTGATCTCTTTGATCGCGAATTTGTCGAGACCCAGGAGGAAGTGGGGATAAAAATCATCGGGCAATTTCGAGACTTTGATCATCAAGACCGCTTCGTTTGGCTCAGAGGTTTCCCTGATATGACCTCGCGTGCAAAAGCACTGAATGATTTTTACAGCGGCCCAGTCTGGAAAGCGCACCGCGAAGCTGCCAATGCTACGATGATTGATTCCGACAACGTCCTGTTGCTCTGTCCAGCGTTTCCGACATCCGGATTCTCGCTTGAAAATTTAAAGAGAGCTCCCGTCGGATCTAAAGAAGTGCCGAGGAGCCTCGTCGTTGCTACGATTTATTACTTCGCAGCTCCGGTCGCCCCCGACTTCATCAACTTCTTCGAGCACACGCTCCGGCCGGTAATCGAAGGCTTGGACGCGACAATCTCTGCCTCATTTGTGACGGAAAATAGCGAAAATACTTTTCCAGCCTTGCCGGTGCGCGCGGGTGAGAAGGTGTTTGTCTGGTTCTCGACCTTTCCGGATTTGGCGGCCTACGAGAATTATCTGGCCGCTCTCTCGCGATCGGAACGATGGCACAGCGAAGTCTCGATCGCGCTGACGCGCTTTCTGGAAAGACCGCGGGAAGTGTTGAAGCTGTCACCGACCGCCCGGTCGCAACTACACGTCTGATTCAGCGATCTATCTGCCCCGAAGCGCGGCCAGATTCTGCACGACCGCGACGAGCTCGGTGAAATCGACCGGCTTAGCCACATGCAGTTGAAAGCCTGCGCGAAGGGCACGGGTGCGATCTTCGCTCCGGGCGAGCGCGGTCAACGCCACCGCCGGCACAGTGCGCCCGCCCGGCAGCGCGCGCAAACGGGTGATAAGCTCGTAACCGTCGTGTTCCGGCATTCCGATGTCGCTCAGGACCACGTTCGGAGCGAACTGCGTAAACTCCCGGAGCCCTTCCTCCATCGAGTAGGCTCCGCGCACTTCTGCTCCATGTCGCTCCAGAATGCGCCTGATGGTGCCAACGGAATCTTCCTCGTCATCGATCACCAACACCTTGATCCCGCCGAGATCGACCTCCATAGCCGCGTTATCCGCCGCCGCGTTGCGTCGTGCCTCGGCGTCTGCTTCAGGCTCATGACGCACCGGCTGCAATGGTAGACTGACCGTAAACGTGGCACCGAGTCCCGGTCCCTGACTTGATACTTGGACACTGCCGCCATGCAGCTCAGTCAGATGTTTCACGATGGATAAACCCAAACCCAAGCCTCCATGACGGCGCGTCGTGGTGGCGTCCGCCTGCCTAAAACGATCAAAGACTTGCCCCAAAAACTCCGGTGCGATGCCTTGGCCGGTATCAGTCACGTCGATTGCTACGTGAGAATCGATCCGCTTGATCACGACATGGACACGGCCCTTCTTGGGCGTGAACTTCACGGCATTCGTGAGTAGATTCCAAATGATCTGCTGCAGCCGATCCTTATCCCCCATTACGATCCCGTTTACGCTGCCAAAGGCTGAGGTCAGACGGATCTCCTTGGCGTTAGCGGCCGGGCGAACAGTTTCGATGCCGGCACCGACCACGGCAGCGAGGTCGACCCGCTGGACGTCTAAACTCACTTTTCCAGCCTCGATTCGACTCATATCGAGCAGATCTTCGATCATCTGCGACTGGACCCGCACATTGCGCTCGATGATCGGGATGCCCTGCACGATATCTTCTTCTGTGGCTCCATCCTTTAGGATTTGGACCCACCCGAGGATGGCATTCAGTGGCGTGCGCAGCTCGTGTGAGAGTGTCGTCAGGAATTCCGTTTTTACCCGATCAGCGCGCTGCAGCTGCTCGTGCGTCTCAGCTAATTTGCGCAGTGCTGCCTTTTGCTCCGTGATGTCGCGGGCGATTTTCGATGCGCCCACGATCACGCCCTCGGAGTTCCGGATCGGGGAAATTGTCAGGGAAACATGGATCACCCTGCCATCTTTGCGCTGGCGGCGGGTTTCGAAATGTTCCACCCGTTCGCCCCGCTGCAGCCGGGCCAGAATTTGTGCTTCTTCATTCGGGCGATCTGGCGGCAGCAGCTTGATAATCGACTCGCCGATCATCTCCTCGGCCGAATAACCAAAGATTCGCTCTGCTCCCTTATTCCAGCTCATAATCGTGCTATGAAGATCTTTGCTGACAATGGCGTCATCCGACGAGTCGACGATTGCCTCGTACAAAAGGTCAGCCGGGATGAAGGTGGATTTTGGACTCACGGGGTTCATCGTCTAATCGGATGGCGTCATAATCTAGATGCCTCTGGCTTCCGACTTCCGACTTCGGACCTCCCTGGCTGTCGTCTCACCTCTCACTAGATAACAGATGACTGATTACGCCTCGCGTTTCCCCGCTCCATCTCCCAGCTTCCGTTAACTCGGAGCGCGCTTTCGCCAATTTGCTCGATGAGAGATAAGAACAATCAGCCAAAGAACGAATGCGAATGCTCCGGCTGGCAGCGTCACCAGCATCAGCCAACCCATCACACCGAGAGTATAAAGCAGCTGGCCATAGTCTTTCCCATTAATCACGCAAGAATGCACTGATCCTTCATCCACGCGGCAGCCGTATGCATTAGCAATTAAACCACACGCCACCACGGATCCCACCGGCGCAAGCGCGACCAGAACGATGAGAACGAGAACGATCCAGTAGAGAATCCAGGGGAAGCGTTTCCGAACAGGTAAAGGTGGCGGATTCACTGCAGCGAACTCAGACCTTTATCCACAGCTGGAGACAGATCGAACACAGATACAACGCTTCAATCGCCGCCGACAAAATTTCCTTGATGGGGTTCACTCCCGGTGATGCGTCTTTTTGAATCCGTTCGTGTATCCGTTCGCAAAGGCCAGGTCCCAACTCTGCTGTTCGCCCGACCTCTGCTGCTTGAAATACTTTTGCGCCATCATGTTCAAGTCGGCGTCTGTCGGCAACTTTGCGTCCGCTGGCGCTTCCTCTCCTGCCTTCTCCCCGATCGCATAGGCAGCGCGCTCCGGCGCGGTTCTGCCATAAGTCGCGCGCTGAGTGTAGAACATCGTCACCGCACAAACAACGAATGCCGCTGCTACCATCATCACAAAAAAGCGCACCGGTTTAAATTCTCTGGCCATGTTTGAGGGAGACAATCATATGCCATTCTTGGTCGCAACAGGGACCTGGATCTAAGGATTCATGATCTGGGCCGCGCCGGTTTCGACAATCGGGAAAACCGGTGCTCCGCAATTTCGTTCCCATCACCATGCTGACTTAACCGAACACAACGCCAGCTTCGCGCTCATCTACAAGATTTAGCCGCTGCTGAACTGCTCTCTAACCTCTAATCATCCTCCAGGACGCCTGATCACTTCCACCGGAAGACGGCTGAGCTTTTCGTACAATCGGTGCATGCTTAGCAAGGCGACGAAGTCGCATGTAGAGGTTTCGGGGCAAAGCCCGCTCGTTACAAAATTGAGGTGACTGATGCGGATACTTCGCTAAGAATTACTGGAGTTAATGAAAGAGCGAATTGTTCCGATGTTCTTTTTCGTTCTTGTCTCGATAGTTTGCTTCACGGCCGAGCTTGCCAAAGCTGCCGATGCCAATGATGGCTGGAAGTTAGCGACCGAGCGTGACGGGGTCACGATTTATACCCGACCCCATTCCGGATCTCTCTTGAAAGAATTCAAAGCTGTGGGCGAAATCGCTGCGCCCAGCGGTGCGGTCTGCGCGGTCATCGAGGATGTCGATGCTTATCCGAGTTTCATGCCTTATATGGCAGAGTGCAGACTCCTTCGGCGCGAAAGCGATTCGCTTCTGAGCTACCAGCGAATTTCGCCCAAGATTTGTAGTGATCGGGATTTCACGCTGCGCACCTACAAAACCTCCTGGCCAGGCGTCGCTGGACTTGTTTATTCGAACCGCTGGGAAGCGGCGAACGCACTGGGTCCGGCAAAGAAGGCGGGCGTTGTCCGTGTTGAGTTCTGCCAGGGGTCCTGGTTGCTCGAACCGAGCGGCGCGGCCAGAACTCGCGCTACTTATTCGGTCTATACCGACACGGGCGGACTTATTCCACCATTTATCGCCAATCACTTTAGCCAGAGCGGGATTGGGGAGATTTTCACCGCCGTGCGTAAACAGGTACAGCAACCAAAATACAACGCGTCATCTAAGCCCGCATCAACTGGCGCGAGCGAAAACTGAATCGCGGTTCGTAGCCCAAGCTCCTGGCTCCCTGCTCTTTGCTCTCGGCTCACGAGCTTTGCTCGTGGAGTGGTCTGTGTCTTGCTTTCTCATCAACCATGAAAGACCGCTTACGCATTTTAACGGTCGAGGATGAGCCGGCCGTGGCGCAGATGGTTGGGCTACTGTTGGGCGGTCCGGGCGCGAAAATCACCCACGCTTGCGATGGCTGGATGGCGCTCATGAAGATCGGCGCCGCCAAGGAACCTTTCGATGTCATTATTACCGATCATCGCATGCCGCGTATGAACGGACTCGACTTGGTGCGCCGGCTGCGAGTACGCAAGTTCGAGGGCAAAATTATTGTCCTCTCGGCGTATCTGACCAAGGAGAACATACAGGCCTACGAGGAGTTGAAGGTGGATATGATGTTCGCGAAACCCTTCGATTGCGAAGAGTTGCAACTCGCGATGAACCTCCTAACGAAAGACGGATCAGAGCGGGTCAGCGCGCCCCTGACGGCGCCGGCCTAAGCTCCAGCGCGGTTGCGATTGGTTCCTCTGGCTTCTCACCGATCAGTGATCATTTCTCGCTGATCGCGAGCAAGCTGATATCCATTTGGTAAAATTTGAAAGTATTCTCTTCACCGCTGTGATCGCCGGCTACTTCTTGGTAGTGATCAAGAACATCGTTGATGAAGTCCATCCGTTCTGCCGCTGGCAGTCGGCTCGTCCATGCCACGCAACCAACCGCGCTAAAACCGGAAAATGCCAAACGCGATCCGAAATCCCACGAGTGATCTTTGATAGAAACATGTAGAACACGGAAGCCGCTGCGCTCTGCCAGGGCCGCATACTCTTCCGGTGTCAGATGCAGGTAAGGATCCTCAAAATCCTGGAAGTAAGCCTTCCATCTCGACGTTCGACGTGTCTCTTCTGCTACATTCTCCACGCTCTTGCGTGCACCTTTCGATACCAGGCGAAGCTGGGCCTTGGCCCCCGATACCAGGGTGGAACGTATCGAACTAAGCGCGGTCTGTTGCTCTGAAATCCAATGTAGAGCATTGAAAGAAACCACGAGATCAAACTCGTTTTTGAACGGAAGGCGGCGAGCGTCCGCCACCTCAAAACGAAGGTTGGGCAGCATCGCTGGACCGAAGTGCCTTCGGGCGAAGCTAATCATGTCTCGCGATGGATCGACGCCTACAACCGAGCCCTTCGAAGCGCGAGAAGCGATTTGTGCTGTGATCTTTCCGTCGCCGCAGCCGACATCAAGGATTCGTTCCGAACTCTTGAGATCGAGCAGAGCGAGTACTTCCTGAGCCATCGCTTCCTGTAGCGACGAACGGCGAGAATACTCAGCAGCATCCCATTCTGTCATGTTCGGTGATCAGGAATGTCGCAACCTATCTCGCCTTTCCCGTCGTTTCTAATAATCTCTGTTCTCCGACGTCAACCCGATTCACGATTACGAGCATGAGCATGAGCTTCATTCGTGCTTTGTCATTCATTCGTCATTCGTCATTCGTCATTCGTGCTTCGTCATTTCCACTCCTCTCACCTCTCACCTCTCACCGGTCCACCGATCACTCTCTCCCTGCCCTTGCTCCCTGCACGTCGCTCCCTGCTTGACTAAAGCGTACCTCCTAATCACGCTGCTTCCCTTCTTGTGACCATTTCAAATTCCATCCTTCGTCAGCGTACTCGACGCGACTTTCTTTCGCTCGCCGGCAAGAGCCTCGGCCTGGCCGCGCTCTGTTCGGCCACGGTTGCGTCGTTGCTGAAAAACGTCGCAGCCGCGACCCAAAGCGTGGCGCATTTGACTCCGGAGCAGGCGGCCATGGATGAAGACTATTGGGCCATCATTCAAAACGCCTTCACCGTCACACGTGGCATTATCAATCTGAATAATGGCGGCGTTTCGCCGAGCCCGCGAATCGTGACCGAGGCTCTGGTGCGTTACACCTGGGAACAGGAAGACGCCACTGCCTATACCATGTGGCAAATCCTCGAGCCACAATCGGAAACAATTCGCACCGGTCTGGCGGAACTGTTCGGCTGCGATCGCGAAGAGATTGCGATCACGCGTAATGCTTCCGAGTCACTCGAGATTCTTTTGATGGGCATGGACTTTAAGCCGGGTGATGAAATCCTCACTACCACCCAGGATTATCCGCGCATGCTGACTACGCTGCGTCAGCGTGAGAAGCGAGAAGGCCTGAAGCTAAAGCTAATTCAGATTCCGATTCCGCCAAAGAACCTCGATCAGATCACTGCGGCATTTGAAAAAGGAATTACTGATAAAACGCGCCTGATCTTGATCGCGCACCAGATCAACATCACCGGACAGATCACTCCGGTGAAGGCTGTCTGCGACATGGCTCGCGCCAAAGGAATCGAGACGATTGTGGACGGCGCGCATTCCTTCGCGCAGTTTGATTTTAGACAGAAGGATCTCGGTTGCGATTACTTCGGCACCAGCCTGCATAAGTGGTTGCATGCTCCTAAAGGCACCGGCTTGCTTTACGTGAAGCGCGATAAGATCGAAAAGCTCTGGCCGTTAATGGCTGCGGAGGCCAAGCAAGCGTCGGACATCCGCAAGTTCGAAGAGATTGGCACGCACTCGGCGGCGATAAAACTGGCCATTGGCGAGGCGCTGCTGTTTCACAACTCCATTGGCGGCAAACGCAAAGAAGCGCGGCTGCGTTACTTGTCACGTTACTGGATGAACCGGCTCAAGGACGTGCCCAAGATTCGTTTCAACACTTCGTTTGACCCGACTCAATCGTGCGCCATCGCCAACGTTCAGATCGAAGGAACCAACCCTGAAGCCGTTGCTAAGTATCTGTTCGACAAACACCACATCTTCGTGACGCCCATCATTCACGAGGAATTTCAGGGCCTTCGGATTACGCCCAACATTTATACCACGCTCGGCGAGCTGGATCGTTTTCGCGAACAAATGGAGCTGATCGCGCGCAACGGGTTGCCGTCTTAGCGACGAACAGATCAGAGAGCACTGATCACGTCTGACTGATCACCGAGGTCTTCAGTATTAGCGACTTCTGTCCTCTTACCCGATTCTCGATTCACGATGCAACGCTTAACAAAATTCGATCTCGACTGCGCTGCGTATTTCGATCAGGATTTTGAGATGGCACAAAGGAAAGAAACACCTGATCCAACGCCGCCTCCGCCGGAGCTTGGCCACTAACTAGTTTTCATCGCAGGCCTCCAGCGGCGCATTCAACGTCGGCATCCTCTGTCGCATGTCGGCGCGGCCTTTGTTGTTTTTTGTTCGCGTTTGCTCTCGCAAACAAATTTACCAGTGCGGGCCGCAACCGCGAAGTATTGCAAGAAGAATGATTGTGCCGATGACCGAGACGAAAAGCGAGCCCAGGCAGCCTAAACGGTTTGAGAAGAAGGCGAACATCCACGCTATTTCGCGTTGGAAGCCTGAAAGACGCTTGCCAATGCCACTATTTCATTGCGACGCAGGCCAGTTCCCTATTGCAAATTGACGACCTGACGGCTCACTGCTTTTCCATCAAAAACATCACCCCGGAAAACTCAGTCAGTAATTGTTTTCCGGAATGTCGGTAAAAAGTAAGACCATTAAGATCGGCAGCTGCGTTTCATTTATGCCGCCACGTCGGCGGAGCAGTTACTCAATATGAAACAAATCACTATATCTATATGTTGCCTCTCGCTGTTCACCTTGTCTGCGCTCGCGCAGGACCCAGCGGCAGACAACACCAGCAAGAACCAGCGCGACCGTTCCGGCGAGACAAGGACTTCCGGCGATCAATCAAATAGCAACGAGGACGTACAACTCACTGCGACGATTCGTCGCGCCGTCGTCAAGGATCATTCACTCTCTGCCACCGCCAAGAACGTGAAGATCATCACCGCCGATGGAGTCGTCACATTGCGCGGGCCCGTGCAGAACGAGGCGGAGAAAACAAAAATCGCTGAGCTGGCCCAATCGGCGGCCGGCAACGCAAAGATCGATAATCAACTCGAAGTGAAAGCTTCGAAATAACGCAGCTAAACAAAGGAACAAGGGAAATCACATGTCAAAAACATCAGTATTCGGTATCGTCAAAACTCACTCACAAGCAGAACAAATCGTAGAGGACTTACAAGAGGCCGGCTTTCCGGTCTCTGAAATCTCCGTCCTCTTGCCCGACAACGAGGGCAAGCACGACATCGGCCATGTCAAAGCCACGAAGGCGCCTGAAGGCGCCACCACCGGTGCCACCACGGGAGGCGTAACCGGCGGAGTGCTCGGCCTGCTCGCCGGCGTCGGCGCGCTTGCTATCCCGGGCGTCGGCCCGTTTATCGCGGCCGGACCAATCATGGCGGCGCTTAGCGGTGCGGCCATCGGAGCGACCACCGGCGGAGTCGTCGGCGGCTTAATCGGGCTAGGAATTCCAGAGATTGAAGCCAAACGTTACGAAGGAAAACTCAAGAGCGGTAACTATCTTATCGCAGTTCACGCGGGCGATGGCGAGGAAGTGGATCGCGCGAAAGAAGTCTTTAAAAATGCTGGCGCAGAAGACATCTGCACATCGTCGATGTCGAAGACTCCCGAGGCGGTCACAGCCTAAAGCAATAGTCTGCTAATTTAGCAACGCTCCGCGTCGCAAGGCGCGGAGCGTTTTTCTTTTCCACGGCGACGCAGCCGCCGTGCCGCTTGGTCACTGTCCGACTTCTGACCGCCGGCGATTTCAGCCTTCCAACTTTCTTGTCACGCCGCAACTTTATTAGAGGCGGATCAGCGTTTCAGTATTTAAGCTTCCGCTGATGAGCTTCCGTGGCGGGCATCGGTCATTCTTCAACCTGCTCTTCGAAGTCGCGTTGATAGCGGTCGGCGTCTTTCTCGCCTTGTGGGCCAATAATTGGCACGAAGACCAGGAGCATCGTGCGCAGGCTAGGGCCGCCCTGCGCAATTTCGCCGCTGAAATGGAAACCAACCGCCAGGCCACGCAACGCAACCGGGCCTATCACGAAGCATTCGTGCGCGAGCTGCGCGAATTTCGCGCGAGCAAAGAGCCGGCGAGCGAAGATCGCCTTTATAAGAGCGTCCACTACGAAGGCATGCGCCCAGTGATCTTCGAACATACCGCATGGGATCTGGCGTTGGCCACGCAAGCCTTATCCTACCTTGATCCGGATTTGGCCTTCGACATCTCCAAAGTTTACACGAAGCAAAATGCCTTTGAGAAGTTGGAAGACAGTTTCCTCGCCGCGGCCTTTACCCCCTCCAGTCTTTCGAGCGACAACGTTAAAGGCATGGCCGCAGCTATGGAACTCTACCTCATTGACGTAAACCAGCAGGAGCCTGCGATCCTTCAACTATACGACAAAGTAATTCCAGAGGTAAAAGGCGCACTCTCTCATTAGCCTCTAAGCCTGACGCCCCACCTCGATTCACGATTCACATGCACCATTGTAACCCCTCCCCTCCCGATAACTGATAACCGATAACGACAACTACGAGGCTCGTGACGCCTTCTTCATCCTCGCACCCAACTAATCCGCGCTTAGCTCTGCTCGTGATCGCTGTGGTGTTCGCGATCCTGAACGCCGATATCACGACGGTCAACGTAGCGCTGGTTACATTGGGTAAGGATCTGCACGCAGATTTGGGCGATCTGCAGTGGGGACTCAACAGCTACATGCTGGCATTCGCCGCGCTGATTGTCGCGGCTGGCCGTGTCGCTGATGTCTTTGGACGTCGCCGTTGCCTGCTGGCAGGCGCAATTCTATTTGCGGTGGCATCGCTTCTCTGCGGAATCGCGTCCACCCTTTCGGTTCTCGTATTCGGTCGGGTCTTACAGGGTGCTGCTGGAGCACTGATGGTCCCCGCGGGCATGGCAATCATCTCCAACGCTTATGGAGCGGAGCAGCGCGCGCTTGCTCTCGGGACCTTGGTAGGCGTATCGGGCGTAGCTCAATCGATGGGGCCGCTCCTGGGTGGTTTTCTCACAGCCGAGGTGAGCTGGCGATGGGTGTTTCTCATGAACCTGCCACTAGTCGCTGTGATAATGATCGTTTCCGTACGATCAATTCAAGAGTCACATGCTGAGAACGCTTCACATCGCATTGACATCATCGGTGTGATCATCCTGGCGGCAGCGCTGACGAGTTTGCTCCTCGGCCTTAACGCCGCCCAAAGTCCTGATAAGGATCAGGTGGTGGGGCTCGGCTTGATCGCTCTTTCGCTGGTCTCGTTTGTGATCTTCACCTTCGTTGAACGCCGCACCGATAACGCCATTCTCGACGCTAAACTTCTTCGGCTACCGGCTTTTCTTTGTTCCTGCCTCGCGAGCTTTCTTCTTGGGTTCGTATTCTTTCTATTCCTATTCATCACCGCGGTTTATTTGCAGGAACGGCTCGGCTACAATGCATTGACAGCGGGGATCGCGCTCGTGCCGCTCAGTCTCGTCCTCGCTCTAACCGGAGTCATGTCCGGACGCCTAACGAGTCGGTTTCCGTTAACGACTCTGTTGATCATAAGTTGCGTTTCCCTGACCTCAGGACTGGCGATCCTTTCGTTTATGCCTGCATCCTACGGATATGTTGGAATGGTGCTTCCGTTTCTGCTGATTGCCGCTGGCGTCGGTCCCGGATTTACTTTGCTGAACACCGCTGGCCTGGCTGCGATTTCCGCAGAGCGCTCCGGCCAGGCTACGGGAATGATTTACATGTTCCGATTTGCCGGAGGCGCGATAGGAGTGTCCGCCGCCAGTGCACTGCACAGCGCGATCTTTCGCCACCAACTCGTTTTCAGATTATCCGAAACCCCGTTGTCATTTGCGCAACAAAAGCTTTTGGAGCAGCCGGGTGCAGCCGAACGAATCAGGCAGATCGACAGCGGCTTGCTCGCGAGCCAGGTGGAACAAGTCCGTCAGGCGTTTTACGAATCGTTCGCGGCGGCATTCACCAGCACGCTGCGGTTGAATGTGATAGTACCGATCGCGATCGCCATCCTGACAATGATGCTGATGATGGGAAAGAAGGAAGGAACTAAGCAGACCCGAGCATGAATGTCGGCCCGCCCGCTGATCTCTGATCTCCATTCCGCTCCCTGCTCCTTGCTCCTTGCTCTCTGGAAGAGCCAGCGATAAGACGAGCCGGTGAAGCAGAACCCAGCAACGCGCCGCACAAACTACGGCCCGTGGCTTGTCGGGCTCGGCGCCGCCTTGTGGGGGACCGAAAGTGCGTGGCGCATCCCGCTCAACCAACTTTTCGATGCTCAGGTGATCGTGTTTTGGGAACACGTCCTCATTCTGCTGATGCTGTTGCCACTACTTCTTTCAAGGATCGCGGACTTGCCAAAAATCGACGCGCGCACGTGGGGTTATCTCATCTTTTCCGGATTCGCCGGCTCGGCCGTCGGCACTGTTTTTTTTACCTTGGCGCTGAAGTACGGCAATCCCACCGTCGTAAATGTGATCCTGAACATTCAACCGTTCATCTCCACCCTCGGCGCGTTCTTCCTCTTTGGCGATCGATTGACCCCCCGCTTCTTCCTTTATGCAGGCATCGCCATTCTGGCGGGCATCTTTTTGTCAGTCGAGCATCCCACACTCATCGGAGAATCATTCGAGAAAGCGGGATTGAACCTGGGAACCGGTTACGCGCTGGTCTGCGCGTTATTTTGGGGACTTTCCACTGTGGCCGGTCGCGGCGCGATGATCGGAATGCCATTGCGCCTCGCTGCCAGTATGCGCGTCGTGGTCGGACTGATCTGCATGACGTTCATTCTTTTGATCTACGGAAAACTGAATCGCGTTTCCCTTTGGCCGCCAGCCGCGCAAGCGCACATCACCACAGCCATCGTCGCACTTCTTCTCCTCGCCTCGATCTCCGGCGCCATCCCACTTCTCATTTACTTCGAAGGATTGCGGCTGACCCGCGCATCCACCGCCGGTTACTTCGAAATGATGCAAACGCTCGCTGCGGTGTGCATCACCTGGGGATTCTTCCATGCGGCTTTACATTGGCACCAAGTCATTGCCGGAATCGTGCTAATGGCTGCGGTAACGATGGTGCAAAGAGCGCAGGCCGCAGTGGAAACTAGTCCGATCGACGGGGAAATGCCCCTATCCTCTGATCGCTGACCTCTGTCTTCTGACCTCCGACCTCTGAGCAGAGGCCGACGTCTCTCAATGGAGCTCGGCGAAGAGTGCACCGATGTACACGATGAACGAGACACCGGCGACGCAAACGAACGCTTTGTGAAACAGGTCGCTCCGCGTTGCGCCTGCGATAGTGGCTCCCGCGATCCAAAATAGATGGAAGCCTAGATCGAATGGTCCCGGTAAAGAACCGTCGATTACAACACTTTTCATAATGCTGACCAGAAGCACAGTCACGAACGAGCCGAAAAACCAGCGCGCGTGACGGAAGTAATTGGCTCGCAGATCCACCGTCCGTTCCCCGAACGTGCCCGGCAGGGCGAGGGCCGCGAGGAGGTAGAGCATGATCGTCTCAAGCAAAAGAACCGCAAACTGAAGAAAGGTCCAAGCATGTCGGTGGCGTAATCCAAACAGGGCCCACCATGCTTGTACGTCGATGACTAGAAGGAGCAAGGCCCACGCGATCGCCGGCCAGTAGATGCGAACGCGATCCCGCGCATTAATCACGTTGCTCAGACCTTGGAGCAATTGCGTCACGCTCAGGCCGAGAATGATGGAGAGAATGACTGCGAGATAACCGAACTCGTCCATGCCGCTGCCATCAGCGCTATCACTCGACGAGACTTCTGTCGACCATGGATCGCTCTTCGGTAGCGGCAGGCGTGTCGCCTGCATCATCCTCGATTTCTTGCAGCCGATACGGCTGCCTCCACAGCAACCGACTAAGATCGATGGGTCCTGTAGCGGCTGTTTTTTTGAACTCTGGCATACGACTCGATTACGATTACGAGCATGAGCATGAGTTCTTGATTCATGTTCGTCATTTCGACTCCTCTGACCTCTGGCGCGGTCGCGCCCCCGGTTCCTTGCTCCTT
>Ga0207645_10001868_pt1 | contig 17003 bp, 18 predicted proteins | sample KBSM53metaG_FD_184331 | JGI IMG/M metagenome (GOLD analysis project Ga0207645, IMG submission 184331) | Miscanthus rhizosphere microbial communities from Kellogg Biological Station, Michigan, USA - KBS M5-3 metaG (SPAdes) (version 2) | ecosystem: Host-associated > Plants > Roots > Rhizosphere >...
TGCGGTTCACATAACCCTTAGCCAGCGGAGACCCCGCCATGCTTGCCGCCGGGGACCCCGATCTCGGTCATCTTCCGCATATCGAGCACCTCGTCGATCTCCTCCGGCGGGAGAATGTTTTCGCGCTTCACCAGATCGCGAATCAGGACCTTCTCTTTCACGGACTGCTTCGCCAGCTCGGCGGCGCGCGCGTAGCCGATTTGCGGTGCGAGAGCCGTCGCCAGCGCCGCCGAGCGCTCCAGCCAGTAATTGCATTGTTCCTCGTTCGCTTCCATTCCGCTCACGGTTCGATCGGCCAGAACGCGCGCGGCGTTGCCCAGAATCATCATCGAAAAGAGAACGTTGTGGGCGATGACCGGCATCATCACGTTCAGCTCGAGCTGGCCGTGCTCAGCGGCCGCGGTGACGCACGCGTCGTTGCCGAAGACCTGGAAGCACACCTGGTTGACCATCTCCGGGATCGATGGGTTGATCTTGCCCGGCATGATCGACGATCCGGGCTGGACCGCCGGCAATCTGATCTCGTCCAGGCCAGTGCGTGGGCCGCTGGCCATGAGTCGAAGATCACTGGCGATTTTGCTGAGTTCGACTGCAACAATCTTGATCTGTGAGCTGAAGGCCGCGATGTCGCCCATGCTCTGCATCAACTGGATGCGATCTTTGCCCTCGCGCAGCTCGAGTTTTGTCGACGCGCGCAGGTGCTTCAGCATCAGGCCCGGATATTCGGGCTCGACGTTGACTCCGGTCCCGACTGCGCTGCCGCCAATCCCCAGGTCGCGTAGATAGTCGGCAGCTTCCACCACACGCTTCAGCGCTCTCCGCAGTGACCCGGCGTAAGCGTTCAGCTCCTGACCGAGTCTGATCGGCATCGCATCCTGAAGGTGCGTCCGCCCCGATTTCAGGACGTGGTAGAACTCTTTCCCTTTTTTTTCGAACTCGCTCGCCAACAGTTCGACTGAGCTCTGGAACTCACGCAGCTCCATGAGACACGCGAGTCTGATCGTGGTCGGTATCACGTCGTTGGTTGACTGCGCCATGTTGACGTGATCGTTCGGATGTACCGGCGAGTAGCTGCCTCGCGCCGAGCCGAGTATCTCATTGGCCCGATTTGCAAGGACTTCGTTGACGTTCATGTTGTGCGACGTCCCCGCCCCCGCCTGGTACATCTCCACCACGAACTGATCGCGATGCTGTCCCGCGAGAACCTCGTCGGCGGCTTTGACGATCGCGTCCGCCAGCTTCGGTTCCAGCCGACCCGTTTCCTTGTGAGTGAGCGCGGCGGCTCGCTTGATGTGCACAGTCGCCACAACGAAGGCGGGAAGTGGTCTCACCGAGCTGATCGGAAAGTTTCGAACCGCGCGCAGCGTCTGTACGCCGTATAGAGAATCGGCCGGGACTTCCAGCGTGCCGAGTGGATCCTTTTCAGTGCGAGTGTTGTTGCTCATGGCTCGATGAGATCGGGTTAGCGGCCGACGATGCGGGCGGTGCCGTTCAGAAACGGATTCGACACGCGCTCTTCGGCGATGGTCGTTTCCATGCCGTGGCCGGGATATACGACAGTCTCGGGCGGCAATGCTGAAATTCTTTCCAGTGTGGCGGCGAGCTGCGGTGGATTTGAGAACGGAAGGTCGGTGCGGCCGATCGATCCGGCAAAGAGGCAGTCTCCCACCAGAGCGATCCCGTCGCCGTGAATCACAACGTGACCCGGAGCGTGTCCTGGCGCATGCATCACCGTTAGCTCGGTGTCGCCTACTTTGACGCGCTGGCCATCTGCGAACTCCCGATCTGGCGCTGGAGGCTCCTCGAACGGAACCCCGTACACCTGGGCCTGACGCGAGGCCGCCTCGTACAGCCGCCTGTCGGCGGGATGAAGGTAGATCGGCACATCCCACTTCCGCTTGATTGCGGCAATGGCGCCAACGTGATCGACGTGCGCGTGCGTGATCCAGATCGCTTCCAGCGGCGCGCCACACCTCTCGATTGCGTCTACGAGTCGCTCGCCCTCACTGCCTGGATCGACGATGACGGCGCCTTTGCCGCGATCGTCGAGGACGAGATAGGAGTTCTCCTGAAATGCGCCGACCGTGATGGCCTGGACGTCCATTCTATTTGCTCGCCTTTGGACGGAACTGAGTCCAGATCACTATAGTGGTGCAGTCCTTGATGCCGCGAAAACGCACGGGAACGTCGCCCGGTTGATAAACCTCCATTCCGACGACGTCATCCGGATTGACGATCATGTCGAGATCACCAGGCATCAGATCGCGCCACTCGAAGCCATCGATGAACGCACGCGTGCACCTGCTGGAGTAGAAACTCGTTGCCGCTCTGCTGCTTGACACGACTGCTCCGCCCGTGACTCGCACGACGGTAAAGCCAGCCACATTCTTCATCATGTCAGTTACTGCGTTGGGCTTGCGATGGTCGAAATCCTCGCGAGTGAAAAAGGCGCCAGCTCCCCTCTTCTTCCGCGCCGTGAAGCCGTTCTTGTCGAGATATACGTTGCGTCGCGCCGTGATCAGCACCGTATCGAGCGAGACGACTTTGTCGCCGAGCATAAGCGAGACATCGAGCGGCTCGCGAGATGTCACGTTGATCGGCTCAGCGGCCGTTGAATAGCTGATACTGCGCGCGATCAGCATCTGTGTGCCGGTATGGACGCCAAGCAGCCGAAAGGCGCCGTCCTCACGGGTTGTAGTCGCGAGGTTAGACATCGGAATCTCGACTCTTGCGTTCGCCACCGGCTTGCCGGCAGGCGAAAGAACGTGGCCCGTCACGATTCCATTGTGGCGCGCCTCCCCCTCCCCGCGCGCAGGAAGCGCCAGACTCCTGAAATCGAGCAGCGCGCCGTTCATGCTGACCGGAATCTCCGGCGTCGTTACATCAGCGCGCGTTGCCAGCAGGGTTCCCTCGAGATCGCCGGGCAAGCCGCAGATCTTGAAGAATCCCGAGGCGTTGGACTCCGTGTGCAATTCGTGCGGCGTTCTCACGACACCAGTGGTCTTGCTGACGAATATTTCGGTCCAGGCGAGGGAGACTGTCACGCCGGGAATCGGCTCGTCGGTGTCGGGATCCTGAATTCGCCCTGCAATTACTGAAGGCGTCGAACTCGATTGCTCGGTCGGGCAATAGCGCTGCACCAAAGTCTTGACGGATGGCACGGCGAGGCTGATCACTGCGGAGCTATCAGGCCCGAGCACGAATGGCTTGGTTGCCAGCGCTATGTCGAGACTTTCGAGCAGGGGATGGAAAGCGCCGACCTGATAGGTACCGGGCGGAAGATTCTCGATCGTGAATCTTCCCAAAGAGTCCGTGATGGCTGGTGTCGCGACGCCTGATGCGATGATCTCAGCGTGCTGAAGCGGTGCGCCGCTGATGCTGTCGGCGACGACACCGATTATTTTCGCGGCGTGCGCTACCCCCTGTGCCGGCGCCATTGCCGGCAGCACGCCGATCAGCGCAGCCAGCACGGCATTGCGCATTAGGTGTAGCCGCCTCCACTTGTGTGCGCACTCTCCAGCGCACCGCGCGTTGCCTCGTCCGATCCTTCCCTCTCCATTTCCTTGAACCGACTTATGTACTTGTCGGCGGCGATTGCGGCGGTGGTTGCGTCACCCGCTGCTGTCGTCACCTGCCTCGTCAGCTGAGACCGCAGGTCACCGGCGACGAATAGTCCGGAGATCGACGACATCATCGCGCTGTCGGTGAGCACGTAACCCATCACGTCGTGATCGAAGTGACCGTCGATCACGCCTGTGTTCGGCCGGAAGCCGATGAAAATGAAAAGTCCATCTGCTGGAAGAAACCTGCGCTCCTGCGTCACCAGGTTGTGCAGGTGCAAGCCCTTCATGCCCTTTTCGGCATCACCTTCGACGCGCTCGGCTATCGTGTCGAAGATCACCTCGATCTTCGGGTTTTCGAAGACATGCTTCTGCAGGATCTTCGAGGCGCGGAATTCGTTGCGGCGGTGAATCAGATACACCTTGCTGGCATATCGCGTCAGGAAATCGGCTTCCTCGCACGCGGCGTCACCACCACCGACGACGGCGACAACCTGCTGCTTGAAGAACGCCGCATCGCAGATCGCGCAGTACGAGACGCCCTTGCCCGCGTACTCCAGTTCACCGGGTATGCCAAGTTTTATCGGCGTTCCACCCGCGGTGACGATGACGGCCGGCGATCTGAAGATGTCGCCGTGCTCAGTCTCCGTCTGGAAGTAACCATCTTCCATTTTCTTGACGGCATTGACACGCGTCGTCTCGAAGAATTCGGCGCCGAACTGCTTCGCATGCGCGGCAAACTTCTCCGCGAGCTCGTAGCCGAGGATCTTCGGGAATCCGATCACATCGTCGAGGTATTCGGTGTTGAGCAGCTCACCGCCGGGGAACCCCCGCTCCAGCACCGCTGTCTTCAACATTGCGCGACCGGTGTAGAGCGCGGCGGTCATCCCCGCGGGACCGGCACCGACTATGACAACGTCGTAATCACGCACTGTCGCCAAAGAAATCACCTTTCGATTAAGCGTAACGTTTCACTCAACGAAATATAACAATCGCGTCGAGTGCCTTTTTCGCGGCCTCAGTTGCGAATGTGACGGCCGCCGTCGACGATTATCGTCTCGCCTGTCACGTAGTCCGCGCTGAGCAGATAGAGCACTGCTTGCGCGACATCCTCGGGGCTGCCGATGCGCCCCAGCGGCGTGGTCGCCACGAGCTTGTCGCGTTGCGCCTCGGTCCACCCGTCGGGCAGGAGCACCGCACCCGGAGCGATCGCATTGACGCGGACCCTGGGAGCGAGCGCGTGCGCCAGACCGCGTGTCATCTGCACGATACCCGCCTTGGTGATCGAGTGCGGGACATAGTTACGCCAGGTCTCGAAAGCCGCGAGATCCGCAATGTTGACGATGGCGCCGCCGTTCTTCTCCATCACGCGCGCGGCCGCCTGACACAAAAAGAAAGGCGCCCGAAGATTGAGCGCGAACATCGCATCCCAGTCTTCGACGAGCACTTCACCAACCGGCGTTCGCAGCATCACTGCCGCCGAATTCACAAGCACGTCGAGCGATCCAAAAACTTTGTGGGTATGCTCGATCAGCCGCGGCCCTGTGGCGGGATCGGTAAGATCGCCTGGCAGCGTTCGGGCATCGGTTCCCCCCGCGATGATTTCGTCAGCAGTCTGACGCGCACCTTTCTGGGAACCGGCGTAATGAACGCCGACGTTCATCCCCGCTCTGCCGAGGGCGAGCGCGATAACGCGGCCGACACGAGTGCCGGCGCCAGTCACCAGCGCTACACGCCCCTCGAGCTCCACGCGATCAGCCTCCCTTTCCGGCGTGTGCAGCAGCCAGCGAAGCGAGCTTCTCATCCTGCCTCGCCAACCATTCCGAGGGTACGTTCATGTTCCCCAGGCGGCGGGGGCCATCCGGCGCTCCATGCCAATCCGAGCCACCACTTTGCAACAATCCGAAAAATTCAGCCAGTGCCTGAAGCCGTTTGACGTCTTCCGGGCCATGACTCGGATGCCGCACCTCGACACCATCCAGACCAGCCGCGACGAGACCCTCGAGTCTCTCGCGTCGGCCACCCTCACCGGGATGTGCCCAGATCGCGAGCCCGCCGGCTTCATGCGCAATTCCGATCGCGTCTTCGATCGAGAGCTTCGTCTTGGGGACGAACGCCGCCGCTCCGCCGCCAAGATATCGCACGAACGCGTCGCGGAAATCCTGAACGACTCCGCGCGCTATGAGGGCGCGGGCCACGTGTGGTCGGCCCACCGCACCGCCGTTCGCCTGTTGGAGTACTTCGTCGAGCGTAACCGGGATCTCCAGCGCATTGAGCTTCTCTACGATTCGCTCGGCGCGAACGTGACGCTGCGCGCGCAGCTCGCTGAGCCGCGTCTCCAGGGCGTCGAGATTCGACAGGTGCAGCGCCAGCAGGTGGACTTCATGATCGTCCTGAAAAGCGCTGAGCTCGGCGCCCGCAACAACGCGCACTCCCAGTCGCTCGCCCGCCGCGCGCGCCGCAGCAACTCCATTGATTGTATCGTGGTCAGTTAGAGCTATGGCGGCGAGGCCGCACTTTGCCGCGGCTTCAACTACGCGCTCGGGCGGGAGCGTACCATCAGATGCAGTTGAGTGGGTATGCAGATCGACGAATGCCGCCCGCGCGGGGCTCGCACTCGAGCTCACTGCTCGTAACCGGCCTCAGGCGATGTAAAGCTCGGCTGCGACTGCTCGAACAGGTCTCTCAGCTGGGTTTCCGAAAGCTCGGCGAACGCCTGCTCGCGCGAGCGTGATCCCTGTGGGGAGTATCGAGTCACGCGGATCTCGCGATCGCTGCCCGAGCCGCGCGTGAACATCAGTGCGTATTCGTCCTGCGTGTACTGCGTGATGTAACCCGAAGGATACACGTTCCAGTCCTGTCCGTTGATCTGCAGGGGACGCGCCGGCATCAGAGCTCGACCTCCTGATAGACACGCGAAGGATCCAGTGTCTTGTGCGGCGCGTTGGCGTGTGCGACGGTGAGCGTCTTCTCGTCGTCGGCTTCGGTGAATTCGATGAACGCACCGGGAAGCGCTGATTCCTCGAACACCCAGAACCGGCAATTCGCGGAGGAGTAGTGCGACCGCAGCGCCTTGAGCCGCTTCGTGTAGTTGGCGCGCTCCGCGGCGGGAACCGTCGAGCGCTGTATCGTCAGTGCCTTGGGCATCTTAAAGTCCGGTCTCCGGAAATGTTTCGATCGTTTTCTTGACGAACGCAAGGAACTGGTCCGCTATCGCGCCATCGATGATGCGATGGTCGAACGAGATCGAGAAGTACGCGCAGGTGCGTATCGCGATCGTATCCTCGCCATCGGCTCCGGGTAGAACCTTGGGCCGCTTCTCGATCGCTCCGACGCCAAGGATCGCCACCTGCGGCTGATTGATGATTGGCGTCCCCATCAGGGAGCCGAACACGCCGGGGTTGGTGATGGTGAAGGTGCCTTCCTGCACTTCGTTTGGCGAAAGTTTCTTCGCCCGCGCTCGGGCCGCCAGATCGTTGAGCGCGCGCGTGATTCCGGACAGCGACAGGTCGTCGGCGCGCTTGATCACGGGAACGATCAGTCCCCAGTCCAGCGCTACTGCTACTCCAATATTGATCTGCTTGCGGTAGATGATATTCGTTCCGGCAACGGAGGAGTTCATCACCGGAAATGCCTGCAGCCCCTGAGTTACGGCTTTGATGATGAAGGGCATGTAGGTGAGCTTCTGACCGGTTGCAGCCTCGAACTCCGCGCGCTTCTTCGCCCGGATGCGGGCCACCCGCGTGAAATCGATTTCGATGAACGACGTGACGTGCGCGGAGGTGTGCCGCGACGCGACCATATGCTCGCTGATCAGCGCGCGCATCTTCGACATCGGCTCGACGGCGTCGCCCGGCCATGCCTCGGGAAGCGGCAGGTGCGAGGCGGGAAGCGGTACGCGGCCGCCGGGGAGCGCCGTCGTCGCCGGCCCGCCTGACTCTATGAAGCCGAGGATGTCGCGCTTGGTGACACGTCCGGCTACGCCCGATCCTTGAAGGGACGCGATGTTGACTCCGTGTTCAGCGGCGATCTTCCGAACGAGCGGTGAGGACCTGGTCCGAACGCGATCCTCGAATGAGTTACCGTTGCCAGAGTGCGCAGCGGCGATCGGAGGCGCTGACGGTTGCTGACGTCCCGGCGCCGTCGATGGGGTGCTGGCCGGCGCTTGGCTAGCCGGTACAGGTGTGGCTGGCTTTATCGGGGCGGAGTCAGAAGCCTCGCTTCCCGCTTCCCGCCTCCCGCTTCCCGCCTCCCCCGTCCCTCCTCCGGCGTCCCGCGTCCCGCTTCCCACTGCCGCCCCTTTCTCGGTCTCCAACCGCGCAACAACCGTCTGCACCGCTACGGTCTCGCCTTCCTTTACGATGATCTCCGCGAGCACTCCCGCCGCAGGCGCTGGAATCTCTGCGTCGACCTTGTCGGTGGAGATCTCGAAGATGGGCTCGTCACGCTTCACCTCGTCGCCCACCTTCTTGAGCCACCTGGAAAGCGTGCCCTCGGCGATCGACTCGCCCATCTGCGGCATGATGATGTCTACACGCGCCACACCTACTCCGTTTTATCTGTCAGGTTTGCGATTGAGTCTTCGCAACGCGATCACAGGCAGCGTGATCGCTCCAACAAGCGCTCCAATACCAGCATACACCCACCAATTGCACGCCGGAAGCCCCTCGGGCGGCTGACAACCCTGCGCACTGCCAACGAACTTTCCAACGAGCACGGCGATCATTCCGCCGCTGAAAAAACCTGCCATCGCCGTCAAACAACCGACCCCGATGTTGCGAGCGACGATGTCGCGCGGCCCAAGCTCGAGCTCCGCCATCAATAGGCAGCGAGCTTCCTGATGGCGAGGACGATATCCGACGTCTGCGGAAGCACGTAATCCTCGAGCGGCGGCGAGTACGGCAGAGGAACGTCGGCGGCTGTCACACGAAGTATGGGCGCATCGAGCCACTCGAACGCGCTTTCGGTGATCCGGGCTGTAATCTCCCCGGCAACGCCCCCGGTCCGCGTATCCTCGTGCACTATCAGCACTCGATTGGTCTTCTTGACCGTGGCGATTATAGCCTCGTCATCCATCGGCAGCAGCGATCGGAGGTCCAGAACCTCGACCGACAAGCCATCCTCTTTCTCGACCTGCTGGGCAGCCTCGAGGGCCTTCCAGACCGTCGCCGCATAGGTGATGATCGATACGTCCGTACCCTCGCGGGCCAGCCGCGCCTTGCCGATCGGCACCACGTGATCGCCGGCCGGCATTTCCTCCTTGATGCGACGGTACAGATACTTGTGCTCGAAGTAGAGCACGCAATCCTCGTCGCGTATTGCTGATTTGAGCAATCCTTTGGCGTCGCTCGCCGTCGCCGGGTAGACGATCTTCAGGCCGGGGGTGTGCAGAAATGCCGCTTCCGGGTTCTGCGAGTGAAACGGACCTCCCCGCACATAGCCACCGCTGGGGCCGCGCACAACCATCGGACAAGGCAGCATTGCGCGATACCGAGCCGTCGCGACGTAATTCGTCAGCATGTCGTAGCCGGTGGAGATGAAGTCGATGAACTGCATCTCGCAGACGGGCCGCATTCCCATATGCGCGGCGCCAGCCGCGGCCCCGATGATGGCCGCCTCGGAAATCGGGGTGTCGATGACTCGCTCGGCGCCGAATTTCGCGTGCAGCCCCTCCGTAACCTTGAACGCGCCACCATAAACGCCGATGTCCTCGCCGAGACAGAACACGTTCTCGTCGCGATCCATTTCCTCGAAAAGTCCTTCGCGAATCGCCTCGAGGTAGGTGATCTCAGACATCGTGGGTGCCCCAGCTCGCCGGGCGTTCGTGCTCCTTCACCGCCGACTTGATTCCCTCCCGGAACCAGAGCGCGTCGGCAGCAGGAGGATCGGCATAAATACCAACGAGTGAGTCCGTCGGGTCCGGCATCGGAGAAGCCTCGGCCTCGTCCGTCGCGCGATTGATTTCTTCCACGACGCGCGTGTCGACGGCCGCGATTTCGGATTCTTCGAATCCCTCGGCCCGCAGCGTCTTCATGTAGCGATCGATCGGATCATTTTGCGCCGCCCAGCGATCGATCTCGCCAGCAGGCACGTAGGACTGATTGTCGTGTTCCGCGTGTCCCTTTCTGCGGTAGGTCATCAGCTCGACCAGCGTGACACCGCCACCTGCGCGCGCGCGATCGACAGCACGCTTCGTTACCTCGTACGTGGCGATGACATCATTCCCGTCCGCCTGCTCGCCGGCGATACCGTATCCAATCGCCTTGTCGACGAGCTGCTTCGCCGCGGTCTGCTTGCTCAGCGGAGTCGAGTAGGCGTACCCGTTATTCTCGACGACGACGACGAGCGGACACCGTTGCACAGCGGCGAAGTTGATTCCTTCGTGGAACGCGCCGGTCGAGGTTGCACCATCTCCGACATACACGAGACCGACCCGATTCTCCTTTCTCATCTTGAAGGAGAGGGTCACGCCCGCCATCACCGGTACCATGTCGCCGAGGTGCGAGATCTGTCCGATGAAACCACGCACAAGATCGCCGTAGTGGATGTTCAGCTCGCGGCCTCTGGTCGGCGAATCGCCCTTCGCCATGTACTGCTTGATGATCTCGGTGGGCCTGGCTCCCTGCACGAGCATCGAGCCGAGGTTACGAATCAGCGGCGAAAGAATGTCTCCCTTCGTCCGGTCCAGCGCATACGCGCTTCCCACCGCGTCCGCTTCCTGACCCAGCGATCGGAAGAGCCCACCCACGACTTTTGTCTGGCGATAAAGGTTGACGAGACGCTCCTCGAGCGATCGCGTCAGCCGCATGTAGTAGTACAGTTCCAGCTTTTGCGCGCGAGTGAGTTCCGTGGTAGAGTTGGCGCGCTCCGCGCCGTGTCGCGTCTCCGCGGACTTCGACGCGGTGGTTGCCGACCGCGCCATCAGTACGCGGCTTCGATGCGGTGACGGGGGTCGCCGGCCTTGTGCAGCGCGACGAAAAACTTTTTGGCGTTGCGGTCGAGCCTGCTCTCGCCCGTCTGGTCCGTCGCCACTTCTACGAACGTGTAGTGACCGCCTTCTTTGCGCACGCCGAGCTGCAGCTTGCCGAGGTCGCCGGCAAAGCTCCGTGAGCGCGCGGTGTGCCCGCTACGCTCCATACCGATCTCCGGAAAAAACTCGTCCGCTATCCGCAGCACGACGACCGGCGCGAGCTGCGTCCTGAAGAAATGACGCATCGTGCTACGAGCCCGGCTCGGTTGCGGGTCGAACCGTCTGTATCCAGTCCACGCGCTCCAGCGGCATCCGATCGTTCTTCTCACGCCTGAACTGAATCGCCGCCGCCCAGTCACCCGTCGTAGCGAAAAACAACTTTGCCGAGTAGGTGCCGAGCTCGTTTTCCTTCTTGAAGCCATCGTTCGTGTTCGCGCGATCTTCGCTAGTGGCGAAGATTCGTCCCTCGCCCGTTTCGATCGGCTGCTTCGTCTTCTTGTCCAGCACGACCACTCGGTACACGGCAGGCTCGAGCGCGCGAGGTGGCTTCGGATCGACGGTCACCCGAAACTCGTAGGTGTCGGACCAGAGACGCGTTCCTTCTGGAGGCGAGCCGCAGCCGGCAAGCGAAAGACCCATTAGGCCGCAGGCGGCCAGGTTTCCCAGCCTCACGCGTAGTACTCCAGGCCGAGGTGGGTGATTTGATCTTCACCCATCAAGTGGCGGAGTGTGTTCTTCAACTTCGTCTGCTGGATGAAGAGGTCGTGCTCGGGTAGCAGTCCCGGGGCGGCCATCGGGCTCTTGTAGTAAAACGACAGCCACTCCTGAATTCCTTTCATTCCCGCGCGTTGCGCAAAGTCCGAGAAGAGCGCGAGGTCGAGCACTATCGGCGCGGCAAGAATCGAATCGCGGCAGAGGAAGTTGATCTTGATCTGCATCGGATAGTTCATCCATCCTACGATGTCGATGTTGTCCCAGCCTTCCTTGTTGTCGCCGCGCGGTGGGTAGTAGTTGATTCGGACGACGTGTGAGAAATCCTTGTAAAGATCCGGGTAGAGCTCGGGCTGCAGAATGGTATGCAGCACGCTGAGCTTCGATTCCTCCTTCGTCTTGAACGACTGTGGGTCGTCCAGGACCTCGCCGTCGCGATTGCCAAGAATGTTTGTCGAGTACCATCCTGCAAGTCCGAGCATGCGCGCCTTTAGTCCGGGCGCCACGATCGTCTTCATCCACGTCTGGCCAGTCTTGAAATCCTTGCCGGAAATGGGAACGCCCCGATCCTGCGCCAGCTTCAGCAGTGCGGGCGTGTCGACGCAGAGATTGGGCGCGCCGTTCGCGAACGGTATTCCTTCCATGATCGCCGCGTAGGCATACAGCATCGACGGCGCAATCGCATCGTCGTTCTTCTCCATCGCCTTTTCGAACTGTTCTATCGTCGCGTGCTGCGGTCCGGGTTTGATGAAGATCTCGGTCGACGCACACCAGACGATGACGATCCGATCGCATTTATTGCGTGACTTGAAATCGCGGATGTCCTGCCGCAGCTGCTCGGCGAGATCGCGCTTGGTCTTTCCCTTCTTGATGTTGGTGCCGTTAATGCGCGTGACGTACTTGTTGTCGAATACCGCCGGCATCGGCTTGATCGCCTTCAGGAAATCCGCGATCGGCTCGATGTCGCGATCCTCGAGCACTCCAGCTTTCTTTGCCGCCGTCAGTGCGTCGTCGGGGATCGGGTCCCAGGCGCCGAATACGATGTCGTCGAGCTCAGCGAGCGGGACGAACTCCTTGATCAGCGGGGCGCGCTTGTCGGTCCGCTTGCCAAGTCGGATCGTCGCCATTTGGGTGAGCGAGCCGATCGGCTTGGAGTAGCCGCGGCGTATGCTTTCCACGCCGGCCATGAATGTCGTTGCAACCGCGCCGAGGCCCGGCGTAAGGATCCCGAGCCGCCCGGTAGCGGGGGCTATCGATTTAGGTGCATCACCAGAGGACGACCTGGAAGGCAATTTCTTTCTCCGTTGGTAATTACGGTTGTGCGCGGCGCGAAGCCGCCATTCCCGCCGGCTTGGGCGGTGCCGCGGGCGCACTTGGGGAAGGTGAGTCGCTGACGATGCGGATTGGTTTGGCGTCGATCTTCTTCGTAGCCCGATACACATACAGGATCCGCTGCACCGCAGTGATCCACGCGGTGACCGTCAGCAAAAGAATGATCCCCATCAACACCCACCCGTTCCAGAACAGACCGAAGAACGACTGGGGAACTGACAGCAGGACCATACGTTCGGGCCGCTGCATGACGCCGACTTTGGCCTCGACTCCAAGTGCCTCTGCCCGCGCCCGCGTGTAGGAAATCAGGAAGGTGCCGATGATGCAGACCAGACACACCACAACCATGTACAGATTGTGGTGGATCGAATTGGTAGCGTAGAAAAATGCGAGACCGGCCATCAGGGCCCCGTCGGCCACCCGATCTAGAGTGGAATCGTAGAAGGCACCGAAAACGCTCGAGCGGCCGGTGCGCCGGGCCACTTGACCGTCGGCAACGTCAAAGAATGCTGTGACGTTCATTATCCACCCGGCGGTCATGATGTGCCCGGTGGCGTAGACGATGCTGGCAACGATAGTCATTACCGTGCCGACGGTCGTGATCGTGTTGGGACTTACGTTGTGCCGGGCAAGAAAACCGATCGCCGGCTCGATGGCCCGGAGCGCTCCGTTCTTTACGTAGTCTGTTGGTTGCTTTACGTAACTGGGAGTGGGCATTCAGCTCAGGCGGCGGTAAGCACTAGCCGACGTACCGGATCGCCGGCTGACGGCAGAAAAAAGGGCCGCCGCGCGCTGCACGACAGCCCCGTAAAATTAAGTCCTCCAACGACCTATTTCCACCCAAACGCCTGGTGAGGGAGCCCAAGGCTCGAATCGCGTTGGGGAAGGCAGCCCGACAGGCGCGAGCTGATCAGGGAAGTCGCCACTCGTACATCGTCGTGGCAAGAGTCACGTTGTTCTTGGTGTAGGTCCGCGTGCCATCCGCCGTCACTGCGCGGAGATTCACCGTCGACCCCGCGGGAATTCCGGAAACCGGAAGATGTTCGACGCTGTTCGCGCCCACTTGCTTCAGGAAGATGTCATTCGGCCCGCTTACGACGTAAACGTTCACCGGCTGACTGAGATTGTTCGTGACGTGAATCGCGACATCACTCGTAGCCTCCGGCCCGGTCTTCACTTCTACCTGCCGCGGACCGCACGCCGCCAGCGCCAGCATCGAGAGCGAGACCATTAGAACACGCATGCTGCCTCCACACTTGGTTGTTGAAGAATTTTGGCCGTGAATCGTGCAAGAGCCAGGCCCCCTCACCCCACCACCCTACCGGTATATGAGGTACTGCCGCGTCCTCTCTCTGAACGCGTATGCCGCCCGATATTCTCTGTCGATGAGCACGTCGGGATCGTCGCCGCGCAACAACGCCTGACGCAGCTGCGGTGAGCCGAATCTCAGATCGAACTCACGATCACGAATCTCCAGGTGTGCGCCGCCAGTGCGCCTGATTGCCCAGAGCAAGGTCGCCCCCACACGCGCTGCCTGGAGCGCACTCCGGTTGATGATCACGATCTTGATTCCGGGAATCATTTGCCCGCCATACTTGCCGTCGGTCGGGGATACGGGTGTGAAGCTCTCCGCGTAAAAACGCACGCCTGGAACTTCACGATCGCGCAGAATTGCAACCGTCGCCGCCGCGTTGAGCCACGGCGCCCCGATCCTCTGAAATGCTTCAGGCGTCCCTCGGCCGACGGAAAGATTCGTTGCCTCGAACGCAACGAGTCCGGGGTAAAGCATCGCACTCTGCAGCGACGGCATGTTCGGCGATGGCTTGACCCACGGCAGACCGGTAAGGTCGAACCACACGTCGCGCCGCCAGCCACGCGCGGGAATCACGTGCAGGTTGGCGTGGATGCTCAGGACGTCGTTGAAGTAGAGCGCCAGCTCGCCCATCGTCATCCCGTGCCTCAATGGCATCGGCCACAGAGCGTACGCCTGGCCCGGGCGCTCGGGTGTCGGATCGTTGGGATTCGCCAGGGCGCTGTCGAGCAGTGGCCCCTCGATGATGTAGCCGGTAATCGGGTTCGGGCGGTCGAGAACGATAATCGGTCTCTGGGTGCGCGCAGCGGCCCGCATCGAATAGATCATTGCGCCAACGTACGTCCACGTGCGCGTTCCAATGTCCTGGAGATCGAACACCAGCGCGTCCAGATTGCGCAGCAGGACTTCGGGTGGTGCCATCGTCTGCTGCCCGTAGAGTGAGTAGACCGGGAGTCCGCTCTTGGGATCCGTACTGTTCGGAATGTTCGGCGTGTCTTCCGTTCCCCTCAAGCCGTGCTCGGGCGAGAAAAGCTGGACGAGATTCACATTCGCGTCGCGCGCTTTCTTGTCGCGGAGCACATCGATGTCGGACACCCCGCGCTCGTCGATTCCCGTCTGATTCGTGAGAAGGCCGATGCGCTTCCCTCTTATCAGATGAATGCTGTCGCCGACGAGTGAGGTGATACCCGGTGTGACCCTCGCCTCGGCCAGCTCCTGAGTCGGATCAAGCTGCTTGCTCATGACGACACAGGCGCCGCAAATTGCAGGTATTACTGCCAGCAGCCAATAACGCCGGAGCTTTAGTGTCGAAGAGAAGGCAGACATGCGGCGGAGCTTCATCGATGGTGTCCCGTGAGTTGTTCTTTCTGGTGGTACCAAATGATACTCTCTTGCGTCCTAGTACGTTGATCGGCGCGAGCGCGCAGACCGAAACGCAAACGTCTTGCCTGTAGCCACCCCAATCCTCCTGCTATGGCACTAACTGCGATCGACTGGGCAATTGTAGCAGCCTACTTCCTGCTCTCCACCGGGATCGGCTTCGCCTTCACGAAGCGCGGCGGGGAAAGCCTCAACGAATACTTCCTCTCGGGCCGGAACGTCTCCTGGTGGCTCGCCGGCGCCTCAATGGTAGCGACAACTTTCGCCGCCGATACCCCCCTCGTAGTAACCGGTTTCGTCTACAATCACGGCGTCGCCGGCAACTGGATCTGGTGGAACATGCTGATGAGCGGCATGCTCACCGTGTTTTTCTTCGCCAGGCTGTGGCGACGGGCGCACGTCATGACCGACGTCGAGTTCGCCGAAATCCGCTACAGCGGGCGACCGGCGGCGGTCCTGCGCGGGTTCCGCGCACTCTACCTCGCGCTGCCGATCAACCTGATCATCCTGGGCTGGGTCACGCGCGCGATGATCAAGATTCTCACGATCTCACTCGGCCTCCACGATGTCTCGCTGCTCGGGATCAACGTATCGGGTGAAGTCATCGCCGTCGCGATCTGCTTCATCATCACGGTGGCCTACTCCGCCGGCGCCGGGATGTGGGCGGTGCTGTGGACGGATCTGATTCAATTCGTGATCAAGATGACCGCAGTCATCATTCTCGCGGTATACGCCGTTCGTGCAGTCGGCGGCATGGACGCGCTCAAGGCCGGGCTGACGAGCCATTTCGGCGATTCGAACGCAGCGCTGTCCGTGCTGCCCCTGAAGTTGGGCCAGAATGGAATCGAAGCCTATGCCTGGATGCCGCTGCTCGCTCTCTTCGTCTTTCTCTCAGTGCAGTGGTGGGCCGCCTGGTATCCCGGTGCTGAACCAGGCGGCGGTGGTTACGTCGCCCAGAGAATTTTCTCCTCCAAGACCGAACGCGATGGAGTTTTGGCAACGCTTTTCTTCAACGTTGCGCACTATGCCATGAGACCGTGGCCGTGGATCATCACTGGTCTCTGTACCGTGATTCTCTATCCGAATGGTATCGGTCCAACCCACGATCACGAAGCCGCGTACGTTCAGGCGTTCGTCGATCTGCTTCCGACTCCATGGCGTGGCTTCATGATGGCCGGCTTCGCCGCCGCGTATATGTCGACGGTCGGAACCCAGCTCAATTGGGGCGCGTCGTATCTGGTCAACGACTTTTACAAACGGTTCGTCAATCGCACGGCAAGCGAGAAGCACTACGTCGCCGTCTCGCGGTGGGCGACGATCTTTCTCTTCCTCGCTTCGGCGCTCGTCACAACCCAGCTGAGCACCATTGAGGGCGCCTGGAAATTCCTGCTCGCCCTCGGATCGGGCACCGGGCTGGTGCTGATCCTTCGCTGGTACTGGTGGCGCATCAATGCCTGGAGCGAGATCAGCGCGATGGTGGCTTCATTCGTCGTTTCCCTTGTCGCCATCAGCGTCATCAAGCCGCGGTTCCCGGACGGCGACCTTAGAGCCGACGCGTGGGTCATGCTGGTTACCGTCGCCATAAGCACAGTCGTCTGGATAGTAGTAACCTTCGCGACCGCGCCGGAGCCTGAGGCCACCTTGCAAAGCTTTTATAGACGTGTCCGGCCCGGGGGCCCGGGTTGGGCGAAAGTCTCGGAGCGGGGTGGGTTCGGCCGGGAAGGTATTCCCGGCGGCG
>Ga0207645_10001872_pt1 | contig 16990 bp, 18 predicted proteins | sample KBSM53metaG_FD_184331 | JGI IMG/M metagenome (GOLD analysis project Ga0207645, IMG submission 184331) | Miscanthus rhizosphere microbial communities from Kellogg Biological Station, Michigan, USA - KBS M5-3 metaG (SPAdes) (version 2) | ecosystem: Host-associated > Plants > Roots > Rhizosphere >...
CGGCCTCGGTGGGCCACCTCCGTCACGGCTCGGAGATTCTCGAGCGGCTGATTCAGACCGACGGCCTCGTGATCGTCGGCGCTGAGTACTGCCTCGAGACCGGCGTCGTCGAGTTCTTCGACGGCATCTGAAACTGGAGTAGCATGCCCGCGGCTGACTCAGCCGCGCATGAAATATCAGCACCGGGTCCTGGGCATGCTGTCCCTGCTCGCGGTCATCACCTACGTGGACCGCGTGTGCATTGCCGTCGCCGGCCCGCGGATGCAGGACGATCTCGGCATCAGCCCCGAGGCGTGGGGCTGGGTGGCCAGCATCTTCTTCATCTCCTACGGCGCCTTCGAGATCCCCAGCGGCCTGCTCGGCGATCGCATCGGCCCGCGCAAGGTGCTGACGCGGATCGTGCTGTGGTGGTCGGCGTTCACGACGCTGACGGGAACCGTCGCGAGCTATCCGTGGCTGCTGGCGGTCCGCTTCTGCTTTGGCATGGGCGAGGCCGGCGCCTATCCCAACGCGTCCACGGTAATTGGCCGGTGGATTCCCGCGCCGCATCGCGCCCGCGCGTGGGGCATCGTGTGGATGACCAGCCAGGTTGGCGCGGCGATCTCCCCGCTGCTGGTGGTGCCGATCCAGGTGCGGTACGGCTGGCGCGCCGCGTTCTTTGTCTTCGGCATCATGGGCGTGCTGTGGGCCACCGCGTGGTACTGGTGGTTTCGCAACTGGCCCCACGAGAAGCCGGGCGTGTCGGCCGCCGAGCTCCGCGAGATCGGGACCAGCTCGGAGGAGGGGCATGCCCGCATGCCGTGGGGGCGCGCCCTCGCTGACGGCACGTTCTGGCGCATCGCGCTCATCGGCGCCTGCTACGTCTATGCGATCGCGTTCTTCCAGTCCTGGCTGCAGATATACCTGGTGCGCGGCAGAGGATATACGGAGGCGGCGCTGGTGCTGTCGTCGCTGCCGTACGTCGTCGGCGCGGTAGCCAACGGCGCCGGCGGGCTGCTCAGCGACGCGCTCGTGCGCCGCTGGGGGCTCAAGGCCGGGCGCCGCACCGTCGGCGTGGTGGGCCTCAGCTGTGCCGCCCTGTTCATGGCGGCGACCATCGTGACGACCAGCAATTTGTGGGCGCTCGTCTTCCTGTCGCTCGCCTACGCGGGCATCCTGTTGCAGCAGCCGAACCTGTGCGCCGTCTGTCTCGATACCGGCCGGCAGCAGGCCGGGGCCATGTTCGGATTCATGAACACCTCCGCCCAGATCGCCTCCTCCGTGTCGTCGATCGCCTTCGGGTACCTGGTGGGCTACTCAGGCAACTACAACCTCCCGTTCGTTCCGATGGTCGTTACCTTGTCCATCGGTGCGGTGCTGTGGCTCAAGCTCGACCCCACGCATCAGGTGTTCGAGGAGACACAGGTGATGGCTCCGCCTGCCGTAAGCTTGGCACCGGCAACGACACCATGACCGACGGCGTATCCCTCAGCATCTCGCAGTTTATCGACGCGTGGCGCATCTTCGGCCGCGCCTGCGCCGGGACCCGCACCGAACACGCCGCCGGAGCGGATTACATCTTCACCGGCCTGCCGATCCCCTTCTTCAACGTCGCGGTCCTCACGGCGCGACAGCTCTCGGCGTCAGCGCTCGATTCGTCCGCCCGCGCGGCGCTCGCGTGGGCGTCCGACAAGGGTGCCCCGTGGCTGTTCGTCGTCACGCACGACGCGCTCGAGCCCGGCACCGACGCGGCCGCCGTGCTCGACGCCTGCGGGTTCGCGCCGATCATCCCGTTGACCGGCATGATCGCGCGCAGCGTCGCGCCCCTCTCGAATGTTCCGTCCGGTCTGCGGCTGGAGGTGGCGGAGGACGACGCCGCCTGCTGCGACGCCATCGACGTCAACAGCGCGGCCTATGGCATGGATCTCAACGCGTCGAAGCCGGCACTCGGCCGCGGAGCGCTCTGGGCGGATCATCTGCTGGTTGTGGGACGCGCCGGCGGTGCGCCCGCCACGAGCGCTGCGGTCATGCTGGCCGGCGGCCACCGCTACGTGGCGCTCGTGGCCACGCAGCCAGGACAACAGAAAAAGGGCTTCGCCGAAGCGGCCATGCGGCACGCTTTGGCCGAGGCTGCCGGCAAATTCGGCGAACGCCCCTCCTTCCTTCACGCGACAGACGCTGGCCAGCCCATCTATGCCCGCATGGGCTACGAGAAGGTGGCATCGCACACGTGCTTTATTGACAAGCGGTTACTCGGGGGACACGCGAGCTAGCGACGCACGGCTCGCGCGAACGCTCCAGTTGGCACGCCGCTTGGACTATCGTGTGGCATGGAGACCGTGTCCATATCAATCGAGGAGGCCTGCCGGCAGGCCGAGCACCTGATCGCGAGCAACGCGACCGCGCACGAGATCTTCGTGTGCCTGATCGCCGCCGCCGAGCAGGTCTCGGGTGCGGGGGCCGTGTCGTCGGTGCTCGTGCTCGACGAGGACGGCCTGCTTCGCAACGGCGCCTCGCCCAATCTGCCAGCCGACTACCTGCGCGCGATCGATGGCTTGAAGCCCCACGCCGAGCTCGGCACCTGCGCGTCGGCCGCCGCGACGGGCGGCATGGTCGTGACTCCCAGTTTCCTCGCCGACGACAAGTGGGCGGAACTGCGGCATCTCCCTCTCGAGATCGGCTTTGCCGGCGCGTGGAGCATGCCGATCACGTCGCCTCGCGATGGCCGGGTACTCGGAACGTTCGGCACCTACTACCGCGACGTGCGCCGCCCCTCGCCGAACGAGGTAGACGCGATCACGGCTCTGGCCGCCGCCGCGGCTCGCGCGCTGGACCGAAACAGGGCATCCTAGGAGCGCGTGGGCCGCACATCCTGGGAGAGACTCGTTGCCGGCGAGGGGTGCCCGCTCTGCGCGCCGCGTCCCGAGTCGAACGATCACTGGGACCTGATTGCCACCCTCTCGGTCTCGTCGCTGTATCTCGCCAAGAATCAGACCTACCGCGGGCAGTGCCAGTTGACGTTCGACCCGCGCCACGCCGCGCGGCTCGATGAGCTGACGCCGGAGGAATACGGAGCGTTTGCCGGCGATCTGCTGCTCGCGCACCGCGCAGTGGCGGCCGCGATGAACCCGGACCACGTCAACGTCGAATCGCTCGGGAACGTCGTGCCGCATCTCCACTGGCACGTCATTCCGCGCTACCTGGACGACGCGCGTTGGGGGATGCCCATCTGGACGACGCCGCTCAGCGCCATGCCGGATCACCGGCTCGGCGAGACCGAGCGCGCGAACCTCATCGACCTGATTCGCACCGTGCTGATGCGAGAGGCGGCGTCGATGCTTGGAGAAGACGAATGACGAGACATGTGTGGGGCATCCTGGCGATCGCGACGCTCGTGGTGACTGCCGCCTGTACGACAGCCGCACCGCCGGCGCGCGACGTCGCGGCCGACCGAGCCAAGCTTGAGGCCGACGCCACCAGCTGGTTTGCGTTTCTCGACAAAGGCGACACCGCCGGCATGGCGAACCTGTATGCGGAAGACGCGCGGTTGACGCCGCCTGCCGTGCCGGCCATCTTGGGCCGCGCGGCCATCAAGGCCTATTTCGACGACGACCTTCCCAAGATGAAGGCGGCGGGGTTGACGATCAAGAACGGGATGACCACGGGCGTGGACGTGTCGGGCGACCTGGGGTGGATCAGCGGCAACTATACGGTCGTCGACGGATCGGGTGCGGCGGTCGACAGCGGCAACTACCTGTCGGTCCACAAGCTCACGAACGGCCAGTGGCTCTACGTGCGCGACATCTGGAACTCGGATCGCCCGCCCGCGCCCGCGAAGTAGGGCCCCTGCTACATCTTCTTGCGCGCCTCGAGGATGGCCTGCACCAGCGACTCGGGGACCTCGTCCGGCACCGGGTCGCCGGCGCACGTTTTGGCGAGCCTCACCGTCTGCTCGTAGGTCTTCAGGTAGTCCACGCACGACGGGCACGCGGCCATGTGACGGTCGAACTCCACCCGCTGGTCCGAGGGGAGCTCGTCGTCAAGGTAGCTCATGATGAAGTCGATGAGCTGCTGACACGTGAGGTGAGGCGTGGCCATCAGCGGGCTCAGATTACCGCATTCCGCTCTGTTGCAGCAGCTTCGCCACCAGGCCCGTCCACCCGGTCTGATGACTGGCGCCCAGGCCACGCCCGTCGTCGCCGTGAAAGTACTCGTGGAACTGGATGAGATCGCTCCAGCCCGGATCGCGTTGGAAGAGCTCGATGTCCCCGTAGACCGGGCGCCGGCCATTGCCGTCTCGCAGGAAGATGCGCGTGAGGCGCTGCGAGAGCTCCTGTGCCACCTCCGCCAGCGTCATCATCCGCCCTGATCCCGTCGGGCACTCGACGGTGAACTCGGGCCCCAGATAGTGGTGGAGACGCTGGAGCGACTCCACCAGCAGGAAGTTCGGTGGAAACCAGATCGGCCCACGCCAGTTGGAATTGCCGCCGAAGAGATCGGTGGACGACTCGCCGGGCTCGTAGTCCACGCGGTGCACCTGGTCGCCGACGACGAGCGTGTAGGGATGCTCGCGGTGCGCGCGCGACAGCGCGCGCACGCCGTAGGGCGACAGGAATTCGCCTTCGTCGAGCATCACCTTGAGCACCCGGCGCAGGCGATCGAGGTTCACGATCGAGAGCAGCCGGCGCTCACCCATGCCCGGCTTGCGAACGCTCGCGACGTTGCCCGTCAGATCCGGCCGGTGCTGCAGGAACCATTCGAGCCGCCGGCGGAAGCCCGGAAGCTTTTCGAGCAGCGCCGGCTCCAGCGTTTCGACGGCGAAGAGCGGGATGAGCCCGACCATCGATCGCACGCGGAGCGGGAAGTGATCGCCGTTGCCGAGGTGCAGGACGTCGTAGTAGAAGCCGTCGGTTTCGTCCCATAGCGCGATGCCCTCGTCGCCCAGGTTGTTCATCGCGTAGGCGATGTAGAGGAAGTGCTCGAGGAACTTGGTGGCGACGTCCTCGTACACCGCGTCCTCCTTGGCGAGCTCGAGCGCGATGGCCAGCATGTTCAGGGTGTACATCCCCATCCAGCTGGTGCCGTCCGACTGTTCGAGGTGGCCGCCGGTGGGCAGCGGCTTGCTGCGGTCGAAGACGCCGATGTTGTCGAGCCCCAGGAAGCCACCCTCGAAGACATTCATCCCCTCGGCGTCCTTGCGGTTCACCCACCAGGTGAAGTTGAGCAGCAGCTTGTGGAAGACGCGTTCGAGAAACGCACGATCGCCGACGCCCGTGCGCCGCTTTTCCATTTTGTAGACGCGCCACGCCGCCCACGCGTGCACCGGCGGGTTCACGTCGCTGAGCGCCCACTCGTAGGCCGGCAGCTGCCCGTTGGGGTGCATGTACCACTCGCGCAGCAGCAGCACGAGCTGCGACTTGGCGAACGACGAGTCCACGATCGCCAGCGCCACGCAGTGAAAGGCCAGATCCCACGCCGCGTACCAGGGGTACTCCCATTTGTCCGGCATGGAGATCACGTCATCGTTGGCCAACTGTGGCCAGCCGGCGTTGCGGCCGCGGCGTCGCTCGGCGGGCGGTTCGGGCTGGCCGGGGTCTCCCTTCAACCACCGCCTGACGTCGTAGTGGTAGAACTGTTTCGACCATAGCATCCCTGCGAGCGCCTGCCGCATGACGAGGCGTCCGTCGGCGCTCAGGTGGCGTGGAGTCACCGTGGCGTAGAACTCGTCGGCCTCGCGGATCCGGGCCGCGAAAACCGCGTTGAAATCGCTGCCGATCGTGCCATCGGCCGGTGCGGCCGTCGCGAGGCGCAACCGGATGACTTCCGAGGCGCCGGCGTCGATCACGAGCGGATAGTGCCCCGCCGCCTTGGTGCCGATCCCGTTGGGGTTCACCGCTTGCGCCGCGCCGCCGACGACGTAGTCGTTGATCCCGTCCTTGACGAACGGCGTCGTGCTCGGCGCGCCGAAGACGCGCTGCCGGTTGGTTTCGTTCTCGGTGAAGAGCAGGTCTGGCGCGCCGTCGAACACCAGCATTCGCCTGCCGCTCTCCGGGTGTTCGATCTCGATCTGCGCGGTTGGTCCCTCGCCACGCCGCAGCCCCGGGCGCGGGGCGCCCGGATCCCACGACCACGTGTTGCGGAACCACACGGTCGGCAGGACGTGCAGCGTGGCCGGCTCAGGCCCGCGGTTGGTGGCGGTGACGCGCACCAGGATGTCTTCGGGCGCGGCCTTGGCGTACTCCACGACGACGTCGAAGTACCGCTCACCGTCGAAGTAGCCGGTGTCGGCGAGCTCGTATTCCGGATCGTCCCTGCTGCGGCGCCGGTTGGTCTCGACCAGGTCGTGGTAGGGGTACGCCCGCTGCCCGTACTTGTAGAGAAACTTCATGTACGAGTGCGTGGGCGTGGAGTCCAGATAGAAGTAGTACTCCTTCACGTCCTCCGCGTGGTTGCCCTCGTGGCCGGTGAGGCCGAAGAGGCGCTCCTTGAGAATCGGATCCTGCCCGTTCCAGAGCGCCAGCGCCACGCACACCGTCTGGCGGCGGTCGGAGATGCCGGCGAGGCCGTCCTCGTTCCACCGGTAGACGCGCGATCGGGCATGGTCGTGGGGGAAGTACTCCCAGGGGGTGCCGCGTGCGCTGTAGTCCTCGCGCACCGTGCCCCAGGCACGTTCGCTGAGATAGGGGCCCCAGCGCTTCCAGTGCGCGCGGGCGTCGTCGTCGAGGCGCTGCTGTTCGGCCGTCATCGCCGGTGACACGAGCATGACACGCTGCATCCGGACCAGGGTGTCCAGTTGGATGCCGGCCGCCGGCCTGCCGTTACGTGGCGTGCGGTTCGCTAGATCAGCCGGAAGGCCGCGATGGCGACAAGCGTCGGCGGCAGCGCGCCGACGAACAGCCAGAACGGGTGGACGGCGTCGTCGAAGTAGCGGCCGAGCAGCGCCTGTCCGGCGGGATTCGGTGCGTTGGCGATCACCGTCAAGCCTCCGCCCGTGACCGCTCCCTCGACCACCGCCAACTTCAGATTGGGCTCCAGATCTGGCACCAGCGTCGCCAGGTAGGTGATGAGGGCGTTGTCGTTGAAGGCGGTGAGGATTGTGGCGCCCAGGTACAGCGGCGTCTCGCTCAGGCTCCGCAGCACCGGCCCCAGCCACCAGCCTTGCAGCCCTCCGTGCACGACCAGTCCGGCCAGGAAGAAGCCGACCAGCAGCGGCGTCTTGAAGTCGGTCAAGGTCGAGTAGGCGGCGGTGGCCCGATCGAAGCCGAGGAAGAACAGGAACCCGCCGAGGAAGAGCGCCGGGTAGTGCGAGTTGATGACGGTCCACGCGAGGAACAGCAGGTAGACCGCCGTGATCCACGGGGGGATCGCCAGCGGCCCGTAGCCGTGGCGCCGCGCTTCATCAGTGGGCGCCGCCTGATCGTGCGCCGCCGGACGCCGGGCGAGCGTCGCGAATTCGCGACGAAACAGCAAATAGCCGCCGGCGGTCGAAATGGCGATGGCCAGCGCGGACCGCCAGCCGAAGTGCCCGAGCATGAACGCCGTGTCCCAGCCCCACGCGCGAGCGACCAACAGCACCGGCGGGGCCGCGAAGTGTGTGAGGGTGCCGCCGATCGAGACGTTGACGAACAGCAGCCCCAGCGTCGCGTACTTCAATCGGCCCGACGGCTGATGGTCGTAGAATTGCCGCGCGAGCAGCAGCGCCGCAATCGTCATCGCACCCGGCTCGGTCACGACAGAGCCCAGCAGCGGCGCCAGGATCAGAATCGACAGCCACCACGAGGCGGGCGTTGAACCGCCAAGGCGCGCGACGTGCCGCAGCAGGTTCTCGGCGAGCTCGACGACGGGGCGCGTCGAGGCGATCGCCATGATCACGACGACGAAGAGCGGCTCGGTGAAATTAACGGTGCCGTTGAAATAGTGCGCCGCTGTCTCCCATCCGCGCGCCAGGGTGATGGCGATGATCAACGGCACGCCCCAGAGGCCAAAAACGACTTCGACCTCTCCCAGAAAACGCAGGAGCTCCGCCACGACACTCGGCGCCGGCGCGCGCCCCGCGGCCGCCGCCGCGGCGTCGGCGCGCGCCTGCAGCCGGTGTGCGGCTTCAGTGAACCGCGCGGCCACGAACGTGTGGCAGACCGCGAGCAGGAAGATCGTGGTGGCGACGGCGTTGAACGGGTCGGTGTCGATGCGCAGCCTCAGCACGTCGGCAAGGCCGCCGCCCACGGGGACGGGATAGCCAGACAACGGGAGAGGGAACGGGTGGTCGCCCACTCAATCCTTGGGATTGGTGGCGAAGACCGTGAGCTCGGTCACGAAGCCGCGGTCGTCCATCTCGAGCGACGACTTCACCGCGTGGGCAATCTCGTCCACCCGCAGCTTGGTGGGGTTGTCGGGGGCGGTCCGCTGCGGCTGGCCGGCGTGCGCCGCGAACTCGGTGATCACCTCGCTCGGGTTGATCAGAATGACCCGCACGTTCGACGGCCGCAGCTCGGCGCGCCAGCACTCCGTCATGCCGCGCAGCGCGAACTTGCTCGCGTAGTACGCGGTGCCATTCGGCGCGCCGCGCAGCGCCGCGGTCGAGCCGATGTTGATGATGTTGCCGCTGCGCCGCTTCACGAAGTGGCGGGCCGCCGCCCGCGCCATCAACATGGCGCCGGTCACGTTGGTGGCGATGATCGACTCGAAGTCCTCGAGCGCCATGTCGACGAGCGGGGCGAACGACCCCGCGCCGGCGTTGTTCACCAGCACGTCGAGGTGGCCGAAGGCGCCGAGCACTTCCGAGTACGTGCGCTCGACGTCGGCAGCGCTCGCGACGTCGGCCTTGACGGCCAGCACGCCGAGCTCGCGCGCCACTTCCAGCAGCCGCGCGCCGTCGCGGCCGGTCACGGCCACCTTGGCGCCGGCCTGCGTCAGGACACGGGCGACGCCGCGGCCGATCCCACTCGTTCCACCGGTGACCAGCACCGTCGCGTTCTGCAGGTTCATGGAGCGATTTTAGTCGGCTCCCGGCTTCCGGCTACGCGCCCTTTACCTGAAATTCCCGGTCGAGGAGGGTGCGCAACGCCTGGCGGGCGCGGTGCAGCCGCACTTTGACCACGTTCGACGTGGTGCCGAGGATCTCGGCGGCTTCGGCGGTGTCCTTCTCTTCGATGTCGCGCAGCACCAGCACCTCGCGGTACTGATCCGGCAGCATCGCGATCGCTTCGCGGACGATGGCGGCCGTTTCCTTGCGCTCGAGCACCGCGTCGCTCCAGTCGCGCGAGGCCACTGCCTGGTGGCCGTTGGACACGTAGGCAGGCAGCAGATCTTCGATCGACTCTGTCGGCCGGCGGCGCCGTTCGCGCAGCTTCATCAGCGCCGTGTTCACCAGGATGCGATGCAGCCACGTATACAGCTGCGCCCGCGACTCGAACGTGTGGATGGCCTTGTACGCGCGGATGAACGCATCCTGCACCGCGTCCTGCGCGTCCTGGTCGTTGCCGAGGAACCGGCGCGCCACCGCCAGCAGCCGGCCGCCGTGCGCGCGCACGATGGCCTCGAACGCCGTGTCGTCACCGCGTTTCAGCCGGGCTACGAGCTCGGCATCTGACTCTGGACGCTGAGACAGCGCTAGTCGTCCTCGGCGATCAGGACAACGGGCGCACCGCCCGTCGAGATCTCCATCGCGTGGGCGACCGTGACCTGGCCGCCCGCCGACCCCATCGCCGCTTGCAGCGTCTCCATCGAGTCGAAGTACAACTCGGCGACACGCTGATACGGCGCCGCGCCGGCCGGTGCGCCCAGCACCCGTGCCGCCACGAACTTCTTCAAACCGGGGATCTTTTCGTGCACCATCGGCGCGTGCTCCGCGTGATAGCGGCGCTCGAACGTGGCGACGTCGGTGGGCGGTGGATACAGGACGACGAGTTTCGGCATGGTGCGCGGATTGTACCCTTGCGAAGCAGGAGGCAGGAGCGGATGCGGGTATGGGTTGGTGTTCTCGCCGGAATCACGGTCGCCGGTCACATCCTGGCCTCGATGTTTCTGATGGTGCCGTTCCTGATCGCCGAGCCCGGTCAGCCAACCGGCTGGTTCCTCCCGGCGGTGTTGTGGTCCCTCGCCGAGTCGATGTGGACGTGGTGGGTGTTGGTGCGCCGCGGCGCGCCGGTTCCTTCCCACCGCTGGCAGGCCGCCGCGCTGCTGCTGGCGGGCCTCTTCCTGGCGAACCTGACGGGCTTCAGCCTGCTGGACGAACGTGCGACGTGGGAAGCCGGCCTGGCGGTGGCGGGGATTGGAGGCGTTGTTGTGAGCCGGGCCGCGCGGTACTGGATGCGCCAGCCCGCGTAGCGTCACGCCGTCGCCAGGGCTCGGCCGCGCGTCGCGCGCACGGCCATGTAGAGCAGCCAGCCGGCCGGCCCGAACATGAACGTCAGGAACAGACACGGCAGCACCAGCCAGTGCGGAATGCCATGCGCGCGGGCGTCGCGCGCCTCCCAGCTCCCGACGAGCAGATCGAACGCGAGGTAGTGGGTCCAGCCGGCCAGGAGCGCCCAACGGCTGGTGAAGAGCGTCGCCACCTGCGAGAGCGAACCGAAGCCCCCATCGGTGTCGCCCCAGTGGAGACCGAGCACGACCACGTAGATCGAGGCGAGCAGTGCGGGAATCACCACGGTCGTGATCAGGCTCGTCACCCATGGACGGCCAGGCAGGACGGCCAGCAGCACCCAGCCGGCCAGCGCGATCAGGTTCACGATCGAGAAGATCTGATCTGGCGTCATGGCGCCGGGTTGTACCACAGGCTGCCCGCGCAGCGCCTGCACCAGCAACGCCACGAAGAGTCCCGCATACGCGACGCCGGCCCCGACCGCGGCGCGAACGCGAATGCTGTCGGCCCATCCGCGCCGCCGCAGCGCGACGACGAAGAGCGGCAGCACCTGCAGCGCGTGCAGTCCTACGAAGTGCGGCACGCGGAGGTCGCCGTGCTCGGTGCTCCATCCGGTGCCCGGCAGACCGGGGCCGCCGTCGGGCGCCCCCACTGTGTGTGCGCCGGCGACGCTCATCACGTGGGTGGTCCGCGCCTGTTCGAGTTGTGCGCCGGTCGGTCTCGTCATGAGTCCGCCGGTGGCCGCGCCGACAATCGTCAGCGTCATGCCGAGGCGCAGGGCCCATCCGATGGCGCGATCCTCGAACGCGCGCTCGCGCCACAGCGCCACCGCCACCGCGGCGCTTGCCGCCGTCTGCACGATGATCAGCGTGCCCATCAGGCCGAACAGCACACCGTCGAGCACCGTGGAGACGTTGAAGTGGCTGGTCGTGCCGCGCCACGCCTGCCCCGCGATGATCGCCACCTCGATCGCGAACACGATTGCCGTGGTCCAGCCGACGATTGCCCGCATCCGCGGCCAGGAGGGGAGCGCTCGGAACACCCACGCGAGCGTCAGCGAGTAGATTGCGGTCGAGATGGCGAACTTGGCCGGCTTGAGCCAGGCGGGCACGCCGGTGATGGTGCGCGGGTCCAGGAAGATGCCGCCGGCAAACAGCACGAACGCGACGAGCATGACCACGGCGACCGCGGTCAGCGGGCGGCTGGTGCGCCACAAACGAGCCATCTGAGCCTCCATATGTTGTCTTTGTCAACATTGAGGCTACCCGACAATGTTGACTGTGTCAACACCAACGCGCTACGATGCCTGCCAATGGCTGTGTCAGCCCGGAAACGTCCGAAGGCCCAAGGCCTCGGACCCAAGGCCAAAGGCGCGAGGCCCAAGGCCCGGTATCACCACGGCGACCTGCGCCGGGCCCTTCTCGAAGAAGCGGTGCGGACGATTCGCGACGACGGAGCCCCGGCGCTCACGCTGCGCGCGGTGGGCGCGCGGCTGGGCGTCTCGCGCACGGCGCTCTACCGCCACTTCGCCGACAAGTCGGCGCTGCTCAACGCGGTCTCAGAAGAAGGCTTCCGCGGGCTTGGCGATGCGCTCGAGCGCGCGTGGGCAGATGACGGCGGAGGAATCGCCGGTTTCGAGAAGATGGGCAGTGCGTACGTCCGCTTCGCGCTCGACAACCCGTCGCACTACCGGGTGATGTTCGGTGTGTGGAGCAGCCGCGAGCATCACGACCCGTCGCTGCGAGCGGCGGGCACGCGAGCGTTCCAACTGCTCGTGGACGCGCTCGCGGCGCTGCAGCGCGACGGCGTGGCCCGGCGCGAGGACCCGGCGGTCGCGGTGGCGCGCTACGTGTGGGCGGTAGTGCACGGCATCGCGATGCTGGGCATCGACGGCCGCCTGCCCGAGGGACAGGATGGACCCGGCGGAGTCCGCGACGTCACCAGCCTCGCGCTCCGCCGGCTCGGAACCGGAATCTTCCTTACGGAACCTTCGCTGCCTTCAGCGCCGTCGGCTCGGTAAGGGCGTTCAGGAACTCGACGATGTCGGAGATCTGTTCCGGCTTCAGCTTGCGATCCTCGAGGTTGGTCTTGTCGAGGAACTTGTTCGCAACCCCGCCCTTCGCCATCAGCGTCACCGCGTCCTGCAGATTGGCCACGCTGCCGTCGTGGAAGTAGGGCGCCGAGCGGGCGACGTCGCGCAGCGTCGGCGTCTTGAACGCGCCGGTGTCCTTTTCTTCCTTCGTCACTGTGAAGCGGCCGACGTCGGTAGGCTTGCCGTCCACCACGCCGATGCCCACATTGTGGTACGAGAGATCGGTGAAGAGCAGGCCGCGGTGGCAGTTGTTGCACTTCGCGTCCTGGAAGGTCTGCCAGCCGCGCTTGGCGGCGTCGCTCATCGCCGACGCATCGCCGGCCGTGAAGCGATCGTACGGCGTCTCCTTGCTCACGATCGTGCGCATGTAGGTGGCCAGCGCCTGCGTGACGTTCTTCTCGTCGGCCGGGCCGCCGAACACCTTCTTGAACTGCGCCGCGTAGCTCGGCACCGCGTTGATCTTCGCGATCACCGCGTCCTGCACCTTGTCGACCATCGGGTCCTTGGCGCCCATGTTCGCGAGCTTCCACGCCGCCAGCGCCTGCCCTTCGAGCGTCTTGGCGCGGCCGTCCCAATACCACTCCGTGTGGTAGCCGATGTTCCACAGGGTCGGGGTGTGGCGCGGGAGCGGCATGCCGTTGTTGGCGTTCGTGTTCTTCACCAGGCCGTCGGTGAGCCCCTTCTCGTTCACGTGACAGCCGTAGCAGGAACGGTCGCCCTTTCCCGACAGCCGCGTGTCGAACCACAGCTGCCAGCCGAGCGTGGCCTTGTCCACCGTCATCGGGTTGTCCGCGGGAATCGTCATCGGCCCCACCAGCGGATTGGGCGCGTAGTTGGCGGGGTCGGCCGGAAGCGTGAGCGGTTCGGGCGCCGGCGGCGCGGGTGGCTCGGCCGGTTTGGACGAACAGGCCGCGACGAACAGCCCCAGGCAGAGTGCAGTTGACGTGCTGGCCAGTGCCGACTGTATGCGCATTCGCCCTCCCTGAAGTGAACGCGCGATTATATTCCGCGGCGCGGTCGTCGAGTTAGGCTCACGCGACGTGCCGGCCGCCGTCCACCCGCAGGGTTTCGCCGGTGATGAAGTCGGTTTCGATGAACGCGAGTACCGCCTTGGCGATCTCGAGCTCGCCGCCCCAGCGGCCGACCGGCGTGGCCTTGGCGACGGCCGCGGCTTCCGCGGGATCCATGTCCGGGGGCGCCAGGATGGGTCCCGGCGCGATGGCGTTGACCAGGATCTGGTGTGACGCGAGCTCGAGGGCCAGCGCCTCGGTGAGAGCGATGACGCCGGCCTTGGCCACGTAATACGACGTGAACCCGAGATACGTGGGCCGTCCGCTGCGGGCCAGCCAGTCGGCGAAGTTCACGATGCGGCCGCCGCCGGTCCGCTTCATCACCGGGATCGCCGACTGCGAGCACAGGAACGCCGACTTGAGGTTGATCGCCAGGTCGCGGTCGAAGTCGGCCTCGGTGAGCTCGTCGAACGGTTTGCTGCCGTACACCGACGCCATGTTCACGAGCGCGTCCACGCGGCCGAACGCCGTGTCCGCCGCGGCCACGAGGGCGGCGCAGTCGGCCGCCTTCGACACGTCGGCCGCCACGGCAATGGCCCGGCGGCGCCGCGCCTGCACGTCCGCCACCGTGGCCTCGGCCTCGCTTTTCGAGCCGCGGTAGGACAGCACCAGATCGGCGCCGCGCTCCGCCAGCTGCTGGGCGACGATGCGCCCGATGCGCTTGCCGCCGGTAATGATCACAACTCGATTGTTCAGGTCCATGACGATCCGATTTCATCGTAGAGGCGGACCGTTCCGCCTTCGCCAATGCTACGGCGGACCCACCGTAGCTTTAGCGGAGGTGGGGAGGTCCGCCTGTCTGCGACGTTACTGCAGGTTGAGCGTGGCGGCCACCGCCACAGCGGCCAGGGCGAGGACGAACAGGATGCCGCAGAGGGGGATGCAGAAGCGGAGCCAGCGCGAGAAGGGCACGCCGCCGAGCGCGAGGATGGCCATGAGCGCGCCGTCGGTCGGCAGGAAGTTCCCGACGACGCCCGGGCCGAACTGCGTGGCGGTCACGGTGACCTGGCGCGACAGCCCCAGCAGGTCCGACAGCGGCACCAGGATCGGCATCGTGAGCGTGACACGGCCCGAGCTGCTCGGCACCGGCAGCGTGAGCAGCGACTGCACGATCGTGATGCCCATCGCGAAGAGGGTTACCGGGAGCCTGGCGAGCGGCGTGACGAGGAAGTTGATGATCGTGTCCACGATGTGCCCCTGGTCGAGCACCACGAACACGCCGCGGGCCACGCCGATCATCAGCACCGCGTAGCTCATCGACCCGAAGCCGTCGACGAAGGCCGCGCAGGTGCCTTCGATCCCGAGGCCGCCAATCAACCCGGCCAGGAGGCCCAGCCCGAGGAACACGCCGGCCATCTGCTCGAAGCCCCAGCCGAACTGGATGACGCCGAAGATGAAGGTGGCAAATGCCGCGACCGTCGTGACGAGCACCGCGGCGTGGCGGCCGCTGAGCGCCATATTCGGAAGGTCTGCCTCGGACGGCACGGTCCGGTTCCGCCGGGCGTAGCGCATGGTGCCCCACGCCCAGATGGCGATCGCCAGCACCATCACCGGCACTCGGAACTGCCACCCCGACAAAAGGGGCAGTTCGGCAAAACGTTGGGCGATGCCGACGCCGAACGGGTTCATCGGACTGAACGCGTTGCCGATGCCCGCCGCCCCCAGGCTCATCGACACCGCCGTGAGGCCGTCGAAGCCGACGCCGCGAGAGAGGGCCATGAGCACCGGCATCATGGCGATGATCTCTTCCCACATGCCCTCGGCCGCTCCGCCGGCGCCGAAGGCGACGCATGCCACCGGAATGATCAGCATCTCCCGCCGCCGCAGCCGCGAGGCCATCCAGCTGACGCCGCCGCGCAGCGCGCCGGTCTTGTCCACGACGCTGATCGCCGCGCCGGCCATGAACACCATGGCCAGCACGCCGGCCGCGTCGACGAAGCCCTTCGGTACCGCGACGAGGGCGTCGAACGGGCTGACCGGGCTCTGCGGGACGCGGTGAAACGAGCCCGCCACTACGACCTTGCGGTTGATGGCCGGGTCGTCGCGGCGCTCAAACTGTCCGGCCGGGACGACGTAAGTGAGCGCGGCGGCGATCAGCACGCACGCCAGCAGCAGCGCCAAGGGGTGTCGCATCGCTGACGGAGTGTAACGGATTCGGAACGCGACGCCCCCCGCGGCAAAACGGAACCGTCATTCCATGTGCGAATCCGCACAGTGTGCTCAATCGCGTGTGAGCACGAATGGCCGATGTGGTTCAAACACGAGCCCGCTTTTTCAGATTTCTCAGCGCGCGTTCGGCGACGAAAAAATGATCCGCTGATCCTCTCAACTTCAGGTTCGGTTCCGTCGATACCTCCGTTACAGAGAGTGAACACTAGCGAGGCTCCGCGCCAAACATGGAGGCTTCGCCTCGCTAGGCAGTGTTCAATTGCCCGCGCTCCGCGCGGGCGGTTGGTGTCCGTGAGGAGGACGACGATGCAGCGCCGGTTGACCGTATCCCTGGTGGCCCTTCAGTTGGTGGTCGCGTGTGGGTACGCGGTCTCCGCGCAGGACGCCAAGCGTCCCTCATACGCTCGTTCCTCGGCCGCGCGCGAGGCGACGGCCGCGCTCGCTGGTGCCCCGGCGCGTGCGGCCGTCGCGCAGGCCGACAAGGCTGGCGACGATCTGACTCTTCGCCTGACGCCGCGCTTCGTGAGCGCCCCCGGATTTCTTCGCAGCCTGGTTCGCGTCGCGCCGAATGCAGACAACCGGCTGCTGCGCGTCGAGATCGACTCGGCCGGCTACTACCGCAGCAGCGAGATCGAGCTCGACGGCGCGTCGGCGCCAATGAGCCATTTCATGGATTGGAAGGACGTGCCGGCCGGCAAGTACGACCTGATCGTGACCGTGCTGGGACCGTCGGGCCCGCGCGCCGTGCGGCGCCTCAACTTCCAGGTGCTCGGCATCAACAGCGAGTTCGAGCCGTAGGGCTTCGCCCTACGGCTCGCGAGCAGCGTTTGATTGCCCGCCCTTCGGGCGGGCGGTTGACGCGCGCGAGACCGCCCGCGGCTGCCGGGGTATTCCCGGAGCCAAGGGCGTACAAAGCGAACGGCCCCAGACGCGCATGTCGCCTGGGGCCGTTTGTCCGTACGTGGTTGCGGGTCTTCAGACCCGCCTGCAGGTCTAAAGACCGCCCTCTACGGTGAAACTCCCTGACAGAGCGAGACGACGCAGATCGAGTTGATGTTGCGGTCCACCGGCGGCACCTTCATGCCGCGTTCGATCATCATCTTCCGGATGAGGGCCGCCGTCTCGGGGCGCGCGATGGCCGACTGCACGCCGACGCGCACCAGCCCTTCCGCGTAGTCGATCGGCTGCCACGTGGCCCCGGCGGCAATCGAGCCCACCTTGTCGGTGTCGCGGCTGCCGTGGTCGTGCTGATCGAGGACGGCACCCCGCTCCACGAGCAGCTGCACGACGTCGCTGCGCCCCTTGAGCGCCGCGCCC
>Ga0207645_10001883_pt1 | contig 16941 bp, 15 predicted proteins | sample KBSM53metaG_FD_184331 | JGI IMG/M metagenome (GOLD analysis project Ga0207645, IMG submission 184331) | Miscanthus rhizosphere microbial communities from Kellogg Biological Station, Michigan, USA - KBS M5-3 metaG (SPAdes) (version 2) | ecosystem: Host-associated > Plants > Roots > Rhizosphere >...
ACCGCTCAACTACGGTTCGACCGGCAACGGCAGCATCTCGCACCTGACTATGGAAGCATTCAAGCACGCGACCGGCATCAACGTATCGCACGTGCCATACAAGGGTGCCGCGCCGGCGATGATCGACATGCTCGCGGGCCAGGTCTCGTTGATGTTTACCTCGACCGCGTCGGCCGCTCCCTATGTCGCAAGCGGCAAGCTGCGCATGCTCGCGGTAGCCTGGAAGAAGCGCTCGGCATTAATGCCGGACGTGCCGACTTTGATCGAATCCGGCGTCAAGGATTTTGAGTCGACCGTGTGGGTCGGCATGGCGGCCACCGGCGGCACGCCGCAGCTGGTCATTCGCAAGCTGCACGATGAGCTCGTACGCGCGCTGCAGGCGCCCGACATGCAATCCCGCTTGGCACCGCTCGGCGCCGAACCAGTCGGCAGTACGCCCGAGCAATTCGCCGCACTCATCAGGGAAGACATCGCGCGCTGGGCGCGGGTCGTCAAGGCATCCGGGATCGGTCTCGACTGATTATCGGCAGTTCCGTATCGTCGTCCGGCAGTGGCGCCGTGCCCAGCCACGTCAGCGCGCGGTCGAAATCCGTCAGGACCTTCGCGTGCATGCCACGCATCGTCAGGATCTTCTCGCCGAACCGCAGCGGATCGACGATTTCATGCGACCCGACGACGGCGATCTGCAGGCGCTTGAACGAGCCGGCGATGCGTCGCGCCGTGTATTGATTGGCGAAATTGTCCGCGTAGATGTATCGCTCGGTGATCGTCATGGTGCCGGTGACGGTGCGTCCGTCGATCAGCAACTTGGATGCGCGGTGCGCGACGCAGGCATCGAAAATCCGTGGCGTGAGGCCGATGGCGAGGTGCAGATCGAACGCGCCGCTCACCACGACCTTGAGATAGTCGGGTTGCGGTTCGACTTCCGGCAATTCCATGCTCATGACAGCGCCCCGATTCCGCTTCGCCGCGCGACAATGCGCGCATTACGCTTGCAGCATATCAAAGAACTCATTGACCGGCAGCGCCGCGAGGCGCGCACGGTCGAGACAGACGTCGCGGATCGCGCGGCGCTGCTTGCCTGCGTAGACGCGCGCGAGATTGCGATCGAATTTTTCGATCAGCAGCGGTATGCCTTCCTTGCGCCGCTTCGGGTGGCCGAGCGGATAGTCGACTTGCGACAGGGGCGCCTTGCTGCCGTCCCTGAAATAAACCTGGATCGAATTGGCGTTGGTGCGCTTGGCCGGATCGTGATACTCGCGCTCGAATACTTTCGATTCGGTGAGCGTCATTTTCGCGCGCAGCGCGTCGATGCGCGGATCGGCCGCGACGTGGTCTTCATAGTCCTCGGTGGTGAGCTTGCCGAAGATCATGCCGATCGCCATCATGTATTGCATGCAATGATCGCGATCGGCCGGGTTCGCGAGCGGCCCCGACTTGTCCAGGATAACCATCGTCGAGTTGTGGCATTGCACGTCGATGCGTTTGATGTCGTCGAGGCGGTCTTTGACCAGCGGATGCAGCTTGATTGCCGCTTCGACGCCGGTTTGCCCATGAAACGCCGTTGGGTAAGCGATCTTGAACAACACGTTCTCGATCACGTAGCTGCCGTACGGGCGCTGGAACCTGAACGGCTTGCCTTTGAACAGCACATCGTAAAAACCCCACCCTTTCGCCGTCAACGCGGACGGATAGCCCATCTCTCCCTTGATGGCCATCAGCGCCAGGCGCACGCTGCGGCTCGCCGCATCGCCGGCCGCCCACGATTTGCGCGAGCCAGTGTTCGGCTTACGCCGGAACGCTGCGAGCGGATGCCCGTCGAGCCACGCGTTCGACACCGCGTTCATGATCTCGTCGCGCGTGCCGCCCAGCATCTTCGTGACTACTGCGGTAACGGCGATTTTGACGAGTATCGTGTGATCGAGCCCGGCGGGACCGAACCCGTTTTCAAGCGCCAGGCAGCCCATGATTTCATATGCCTTGACTGCTGCTTCGAGCACGTCCCGCATTTTCAGCGGCGGCTTGCCGTTTGCCACGCGCGTGCGACTAAGCCAGTCCGCGGTCGCGAGTATTCCGCTAAACGTGTCCGATGGATGAATGACCGTCGCGCCGTAGAACGCATCGTTGTAATCGACCCACCGAACCAAAGCACCGATATTGAATGCGGCATGCGCGGGATCGAGCACGTACGAGGTTCCGGGCACGCGCGCGCCATGCTGGACGGTGGTGCCCGGCACCAGCGGCCCGAGCAGCTTGGTGCACGCCGGCAGGCCCAGCGCCTCAAAACCGCAACCGAGGCTGTCGATCAAACAGTAATGCGCGGTCTCAAACGCAAGCGCGCTTTTGACTGAGTAGTGCTCGACGTAATCCGCAATATCCGCAATGACTTGGTCGAATGCGGGACGGGTGTTGGTGGACTTGGCAGCCATGGGGATTCCGGACGGTTGAGGTTAGATTGAGAAACTAGTACAGCGTGTAAAGGATCAGTCGGTTTTAATGCCCGACGTTTTGACTACATTGGACCACTTCGCGATTTCGCGGCGGATGTAGGCGGCGAATTCATCCGGTGTCGTATTGCCGGCCTCCGAACCTTCCGCCGCGAGCCGCGCGCCGATTTCAGGCAACTGCAAAGCGCGCTTGATCTCGCTGTTGAGTTTCATGACTATCGCGCTTGACGTGCCGGCCGGCGCCACCAGGCCCTGCCACGATGTCGCCTCATATCCCGCGACGCCCGACTCCGCAATGGTCGGGAATTCCGGCAGGACCGCGAGCCGGTGCGCGCTGCTGATCGCGAGCCCTTTCAATTTTCCGCTCTTGATGTGCGCGAGCACGATCGGCGGCTGGCTGAACGTGAGCTGGATGTGCCCGCCGAGCAGATCGTTCAATGCAAGCGACGAGCCTTTATACGGCACATGCGTAAGCTCGATTCCGGCCGTCACCTTCAACAATTCGACCGCGAGATGTGCACCGCCGCCGGTGCCGGACGAGCCGAAATTCAGCTGGCGCGGCTTAGCCTTGGCGTAGGCGATGAATTCGCGCAGATTGTTGACCGGCAGTCCGGCGTTCACCGTCGCCAGGTACGGCGTCACCAGCACGAGCGTGACGGGTGCAAAGTCGCGCAACGGATCGTACGGAAGATTCGCCACCGTGCTCACGTTCGTCGCCATCGTGCTGATGGAGCTCATGAGCAGCGTGTAGCCGTCCGGCGGCGCTTTCGCGGTCATGACGGCTGCGATGGTGCCGCTGCCGCCCGCGCGATTGTCGACCACGACCTGCTGGCCGAGACGCTCGGCAAGTTTTTGCCCCAACGCGCGCGAAACGATGTCCGTCACGCCGCCTGGTGCAAAGCCGACGATAAAACGAATGGGTTTGTTTGGATACGGGGTGGACTCCTGCGACGCCGTGCGCACAAACCCGGCGGCACTGGCGGCCTCCCCGCGAGCGGGCCTTCGGCTAACGAGTCCAGCCGCCCCTGGTGCAAAGCCGACGATAAAACGAATGGGTTTGGTCGGATACTCCTGGGCCGTCGCTGATTGTGTAAAGACAATGCACGCGAGCAGCAGTCCGCGCACTGCGCTACTCCGACGAGCCGCCCGGCAGCCGCGGCATCTCGAAACGGTCGGTGATCCGCGTGTAGCCGCCCTTGCCGGCAAGACGCCCGATCGGATTCACGCGGCCGACATCGACGTGATAGCGGTCGTTCACGAGACCGTCGTCGTAATGAAACCACACGACTTCGCCGATCACGAGATGGTTGGGGCGGCGGCCGAGCTCGATAATCTGTACGAGCTTGCACTCCATTGCGACCGGCGCTTCCTTGATGCGCGGCGGGCGCACGATACGCGACGGCACCGCGGTAAACCCTGCTTTCTCGAGCTCATTGATTTCGCGCGCGTAGTCGACCGCGCAAACATTCATCTTGTCCTTGATCGCATCGCTCACGATGTGCACGACGAACTCCGGGCAGTCGCGAATGTTGGCCACGGTATCTTTCGCGCCCGAGACTTTATTGCCGGCCGAAAAGCACAGCATCGGCGGATCCGACCCGACGGCGTTGAAAAAGCTGAACGGCGCCGCATTGGGTCCCGTCGGCCCCAGGGTCGTGACCAGCGCGATCGGCCGCGGCGTGACGGTGCCGACCAGCAGCTTGTACTGCTCTAATTGGGTGAGTTTCGATGCGTCGAATTCGGCCATGAGATTTCCTCGTTAAAACCCTGATTACTCGGGCTGGATGTTGGCGGCCTTGATCAGCTTTGCATACTTGACGATTTCGCGCCGGTAATTGGCCGCCAGTTCCGCCGGCGTGCTGCCCACCGGATCCGCGCCGTCGTGCGACAGGTAGTCGATGACATCGGGCGCTTTCAGAGCCTTGAGTATCTCGGCGTTGAGTTTCGTGACGATATCCTGCGGCGTGCCCGCCGGCACGAAAAACGCGTACCAGTTGTCCGACTCGAATTCCGGATAATACGACTTCATGGTCGGCACGTCGGGCAGTATCGACGAGCGCTTGGCGGTCGTTACCGCGAGCACTTTGACTTTGCCGCTTTTCATGAAGGGCTGCGCCGACAACACCGGCACGAACGCAATGTCCACTTCGCCCGACAGCACCGCGGTGGTCGCAGGCCCGCCGCCTTTGTACGGCACGTGCGTCACCGCGACGCCCGCGTACTGCTTGAGCATTTCGATCGACAGATGGCTCGTGGTGCCGATGCCGTTGGACGAAGCGTTGTATTGCCCCGCGCGCTTCCTGGCGAGCGCCACCAGCTCCGGCACGCTTTTGACCGGCACGCTCGGATGCACGACCAGCACCAGCGGCACCGAAGAAACCCACGACACGGGATCGAAGTCCTTGACCGGGTCGAACGCGAGCTTCTTGTACAGGCTCACGTTGACTGCGAGCGAAGCGCTCGAAAACAGCAACGTGTAGCCGTCAGGCGCGGACCGCGCGACCGCCTCGGCGCCGATCAAGCCGCCAGCACCGGTGCGGTTCTCGACGACGAAGGTCTGGCCGAGGGTCTCGTAGAATTTCTTGCCGAACAAACGCGCCTGGATGTCGAGGCCGCCGCCGGGCGTGAAAGGCACGACTATGCGCACCGGCTTGGCGGGCCACGCCTGTGCAGCAGCCGGCCCGGCGCCTGCCAGAGCAATCGCGGCCACGATGCCGCAGGACGAACGCAAACCGTTCACCGCTTCACGCGCGGTAAATGGGCGCGGGCTGCGAGAAGAACGACAACAGGATGTGGTACACCATCTCGTAGTTGATCTGCTGGAAACTCGCGTGCGAAATTCCCGACATCACGGTGAACTGCTTGTCGGGATTGGGCAGGCGCTTGAAGAATTCGATCAGGTCGTCGAAGCTTGCGATGCCGTCGAACTGGCCGCGCATGATCAGCGATGGCACGGTTATTTTTTCCGGATTTACTACCGGCAGCTTCGAGCACATATCAACGTACGTTCCGGTCGGCATCGAATCGTCGAGCGCGAGAACCGCGTCGGCAAAAACTTCGACGACCTTTTTCTCGGCGCAGCCCGGATGATCGCGTTCGAATATGCTGTGCATGAACGCGCGGTCGATCGGGCGCCGGTTCATTTTCAGGAACTGCGGCAGCTTCTTGCGCCGCTCGTCGAGTGTCGGACTGCCCTTGCCCGTCCATACGAATGCGTCCAGCGCGAGGCGCGCGACGCGTTCCGGATGGCGCTCGGCGAACATCGCCGCGCGCAATGCGCCGGACGAGATGCCGTAGACCAGAAAATTCTTAACGCCGCGCGTTTTCATGATGTAGTCGGTCGCGGCCTTCGCGTCGTCCGCGCCGTTGGCGATGTCGCAATTGATGTCGCGCGATTTATCCGAACGGCCGTAGCCTTCCATGTCGAAGCACCACGTGTCGTAGCCTTGCGCGGCGAAATAGTCCATGGCGGACGAGTACGGGCGTTCCGGCATCTGCAAATCAAAAGTCGGCGTCGACGCCATCGACGACCCGTGCACGAACAGCACTGTGCCGCGCAGCGGCTTCATCGTCGCCCGCTTCTCCCACAGGAATAGCTTGACGTCGCCCTTCTTGGTCCAATGCTCCTGCCCCGTTGCTGCAACCGCTGCTTGCGTACTCATCAAATCCAATCCCCTTGTATCGTGCTGCACGCGCCGTGTCCTCCTGGCGATGCGCAGCCGGAAAAGCCGCATTTTATACCGGGCGCTTGGTGCGAACGGAAAATCCTGTCAACTTGAATCTACCAGGCAGCCCTCAATACCTCGAGTATGTCCGCGGTGCCGTCGACGCGCCGGGGGTTCTGGTGCAGGAACCAGTCGGTCGCCGCATCCGCCGCCAGCACGGGAAGCGCTTCTGCGGTGACGCCAATATCGCGCAGTCGTCGCGGCAAGCCAATTTTGGCAAAGACGTTCTGTATCGCGCGCGTCGCGACAGCCACCGCCGCTTCCGCTGAATCGGATGCGGACGCGGCGCCCAACGCCTCCGCTACGAGCGGCAAGCGGTCAGCCGTCGCGGGCGCGTTGAACCGCATCGCATGCGGCAGCAGCACCGCATTCGTGATGCCGTTGTCCAGATGAAAACGCGCCCCGACGCAATGTGCGAGCGCGGAAGTCATGCCCGTGGGCGCGTAATCGGTGCCCTGTCCCGCGAGCAGCGCACCAAGCATGAGCTGTCCCCGCGTCCCGGCGTTGTCCGGTTCGTCGGCCAGCTTGCAGAGATTGCTCGCGAGAACGCGCAAGGCATGCATCAGCAATGCGTCGGCAAGCGGGTCGCGGCTGCGCGATTCAATGCCTTGCACGGCCATGCAAAACGCCTGCAGCGCTGCTCCTGACGCGAGTGCGGGCGGCGCGGTCAGCGCCAGCTTGGGATGGATGAAGAGCGCACCCGCACGCGTTTTCGGATCGAACAGCGCCAGCCGTTGTCCCCGCGCCGGGTCAAGCACCGCGCTGCCCGCTTTGGCGTACGCGGTTGTCGGTGTGGTGGCAACGACAAATTGCGGCAGCTTCGGCTGCGCGAGCCTGGGGCTGACCGGCGGCTTGCCGCGCGGAAACTGCGTGCACAGCTCGCCGATGTCGCGCGCTTCGGCGAGGAGGATGCTCGACGCCCGCGCAGTGACGACTGCAGAGCCGCCACCGACGGCAATAACAGCGTCGGCATTGAGCCTGCGCAGCACCTCGACGCCCGCCAGCACGGCGGGAAGAGGCGTGTGCGCTTTGACGCCGTCAAAGACGCCAGCGCAGCGATCGCCCAGTGCCTCCGACACCAACCGCACACCATCCGCGTGACGCGCGAGCGTCTGGCCGCAGAACACGACGGCGCGGCGGCAGGAGAACCGGTCCAACTCGGCGGCCAGGTGCTGCAGGCTGTCCGCACCGCAGCAGACGCGGAAAGGCGGCGTAACGTGACGCAATGAGCTCACGGCAGGTACGGCTTCAGCCCGGCGCCGCGCCGGCAAGCGCGTCCGCCAGCGGCCGCACGTCCGGCAAACTGTCGATCTCCATGATCTGCTCCGCGAGTTCCGTTGCGCGCGCCTCGGGCACGTTCGCGTAATGCAGGTTCGCTTTGAATTTTGCGAGCAGCTCCGCGTCGGTGAGCGGATTTTCGGGATGGCCCTTTGCACTGGTCTGCTCCACTTCGCGCGTGCCGAACGCGCCGCGTGCACGAAGCTTGCAACCACCGATATCGCGCTGCGCGGCGGCGGGGTCGGGCGTGGCGCTGATCCTGCCGATCCATTCGCGGAGTTTGGGCGACGGCGGAATTTCTTCGGCAAGCTGCCGCGGCGTTACTTCGCCATAAAGAAGCGCACTCGCTACGCACCAATAGACGCTGAACTGCGCGTTGACAGGCGTCTGCGGCGCGCGCTTCTCGGCCGCGTCGCGCCCGACGACATCGTGCGCCTGCGGACCAATTACGAGCTCGACGCGCTCGATCTTTTCAGTGTCGCGGCCAAGCTCAGCGTGGAGAGCGAGCGCCGCGCTGATCGCAGGATGCGTGAGGCGGCACGTCGGGTAGGGCTTGATCGAGAGGCGGTCGAACTCCCATTCCGTGCCGAGCCCGCGTGTCGCCCGCGCGGGATCGAAAAGATCGTGCAGATAGACACGGGCTAAACCGTCCTCCCCGGTGAGCGGATGTTTGACGCCGGGCAATCCGCCGCTCGCCATCAGTGCTGCCGTGATCGCATTCGCTGCGGCGAAGCCGGGTTGCACGTGCTTCGTCGGCGCCCCTTCACGCGTCGACTGATGGTTGCCGCTCGCAAGGCAGTAAACGATGCCGAGCGCATTTCGCAGCACCTCCGCGCGAGGGTCGACGAGACGCGCGGCCGCAAGCGTGGCGCCGAAATGGCCAAAGAGCGCGGTATAAATCCAGCCGCCTTCGACGAGATTCAACTTCGTCGCGACGCCGATGCGGCACGTTAGCTCGACGCCGAGGAGCACGGCTTCGCAAAATTCTTTGCCAGTCACTTCGCCGCGCAATCCAGCCGCTGCAAATGCAGCCGGTATGGCAGCCGAACCGGCGTGCAGCACCGCTTCGTCGTGCGTATCGTCGAACTCGAGCACGTGGCCGTAGTAGCCGTTGCAGAGGGCGGCCGTCGTGGCGGGAACGCGCGGCCCGCCGATCACGCGCGCATCCGGCCGGCCACCCATGTCGATCAGAACCTTGAGCCAGCGCGGGAGCCCCGCCGCCGCGCGGCCGGCAATTGCGGCGCCGAGATAATCGAGCAGCTCGCGCCTGACGCTGGCACGGGTGGCTTGCGGCACCTGCTCCCAGCGCAACGCTTGTGACAGCTCGATGAATGCATCGAGCGTTTGCTCGCGCGCCGCGCTTGCGCTCAAGTTCGAACCCATGACTTCTCCCGGATTGCCGTTGCCGCCGCTACTCGGCGCGCAGTCCCGCCTGCTTGGCGACGCTACCCCACTTGCCGATGTCGTTGACGATCAGCTTCCCGAACGCTTCGGGCGTTTCGATGACAGGCTCGGCAGCTTCCGCGACCAGGCGTTTTCCCATCTCGGGGTCGCGCAGTACGACGCCAATCTCCGTATTGAGCCGGGTCACGATCGCGCCGGGAATGCCGGCGGGGCCCAGCACGCCCCACCAGATGGTGCCGTCGTAACCCGGCACGCCGCTTTCCGCAATGGTGGGTACCTCGGGCAGCAGCGGCGAGCGCCGGGCTGAGCCAACGCCGAGCGCCTTCAGTTTTCCGGATCGCATGTGGGGCAAGGCCTGAATCAAAGTGCAGAACGTCATTTCGACCTGGCCGCTCATGACGTCGAGCATCGCGGGACCGCCTCCTTTGTAGGGGACGTGCACCAGTTTCACGCCGGCCATGGTGTTGAACAGTTCGCCGCCAAAATGATTGAAGCCGCCGATGCCGGACGATGAGTAACGGAGTTGGCCCGGTTTCGCCTTGGCCACCGCGATCAGTTCCTTGACGGTCTTGATCGGAAGGCTGGGATGGACCGCAATGACGTTGCCGCCGGAAGCGATCAGCGATATCGGCGCCAGCGACTTGACCGGATCGTACGGCAGCTTGTGGATGGCCGGGTTCATCGTGTAGCTCGTCGACACAATGACCAGCGTGTGACCGTCCGCAGGCGCGCGCGCTGCGAGCTCGGTACCGATGATGCCGTCAGCACCCGCGCGATTGTCGACGATCGTCTGCTGCCCGAGCCGATCGCTCATCTTCTGCGCGAGAAAGCGGCCGAGGATGTCGTTGCTGCCGCCAGGCGGGAACGGCACTATCAGGCGAATCGGCTTGGTCGGGAACCGGCTTGCGTCGGGAGTCTGCGCCGCCGCAGTAGCGCACGCGCAGAAGAGGCCGAGCGCACAGAGCTTAAGTCGGTGGAAAGCGGCTTGCATGGTGAGCCCCGGGATATTTGTGACAACGAGCGCGCAGTCTAAGGGCTTCGCCAGCCATTTGTCAAATCATCTAGATTATTTGACAATTTGCCGCAAGGCCGATAGTCTGCCGGTCATGCCTACCCGATGCGGATCCAGCAGCAAGCTCGATTTCTCGGCCCACCTGCGCGCGGATGACGTGGTGACATGGCCTCAGGGGACGGGGGAACCATTGGGACTCACGCAGCGTCTGGTGGAGCAGCGCCATGCCCTGCCGCCGCTGCAGCTATTTATCGGCATGACGACGAGCAAGACACTCTCGCCGGAGCACGCCGATCGCTTCCGCTTTCGTGTGCTCAACGGCGCGGGCAGCACGCGGAAACTCACGGTGGGCAACGTCGCTGATATCGTGCCGTGCTACGTATCGGCGGTGCCAGCGCTTGTGCGATCGGGCGCCATTCGCGTCGACGCCCTGCTTCTTCGCGTAAAACCGCACCCCAGGCCAGGTTACTTCACGGTAGGCGTGATGGCGGATTTCGTTCCGGCGTTCGTCGCCGCGGCACGCTGCGTGATCGCGGAAATCGACCACCGGCTGCCTGTTACTGCGCAGGATGCGCTCGTGGCGGAAAGCGACATCGACGTGCTTACGGAGTGCGATGCCGGCGAAGTGCTCATGCCGGATCCCGAACCGGACGAGATAGACAAGAGTGTCGCTGCCCATGTGGCGGCGCTCATTCCGAACGGCGCGACGATCCAGATGGGTGTGGGCGGTTTACCTGTCGCCGTTTGCCGCGCGCTCGAAAATCATCGGCAACTCGGCGTGCACAGCGGCGTAATCTCCGATGTGATCGTGGATCTCGTGGAAAATGGCGTCGTCACCAATGCGCGCAAGGGAATCGACGTCGGCTGCATCGTCACCGGCGGCCTCTTCGGGAGCCGCCGCCTCATGGATTTCGCCGACGGCAACAAAGCGCTCGAGATCCGCTCGTCCGAATACACGCACAACCAGCAGGTGCTCGCCCGCGTGCAGAACCTGTACGCAATCAATTCGGGAATCGAGGTCGATCTCACGGGCAATGTGAACTCCGAAATCGCAGCCGGCCGCTATCTCGGCGCGATCGGCGGGCAGCTCGACTTCGTCCGCGGTGCGACCGCCTCGCCCGGCGGCCGGTCGATTATCGCGCTGCCGTCGACAACACCGGACGGCAAGCACTCGCGCATCGTCGCTTCGCTCGAAGGCCGGCCGGTCACGACTCCGCGCGGTGACGCTGACATTGTGGTCACCGAGTACGGCGTTGCCGAGTTGCTTGGACGCTCGTTCAGCGAACGCAGGGAGCGGCTACGCGCTATCGCACATCCGGATTTCCGGGATCGTCTTCACTAGAAGGATCGAAGCCATGCAAGCAGAACCAGGGATCGCAGTCGAAAAAAGCGGCGACGGCATCGTTCAGATCCGTCTTAACCGTCCCGACCGGCTGAACGCGCTGGGCGTGGACATGGTGGATGATCTGCTCAAAGAGATCACGGATGCGGTTGCCGGTCGCGCGCGCGTGATCCTTATTCGCGGCACCGGCCGCGCGTTTTGCGCCGGTGCGGACCTGAAAGAGCGCCGGACCATGGATGAGCCCGCACGGGTGAAGCACAACCGCGCGATCAACGCGGCGATCGACGCGCTTGGCGCCGCGCCGATGCCAACGATCTGCGTCATCAATGGGCTTGCGATGGGCGGTGGCTGCGAGATCGCACTTGCCTGCGATCTGCGCTACGCCGCGGACGACGCGCAGATCGGACTGACAGAAGCGCGGATCGGCGCGATTCCCGGCGCGGGTGGAACGCAGCGCATGCCGCGCGTCATCGGGACGACGAGTGCGCTCGAGCTCATGCTCACGGGAGAGCCGGTGAGCGGGAAGCGCGCCGAAGAGATCGGGCTCGTCAATGCCGCGGTTCCCGCCGACAAGCTCGACGCGCATGTCGAGCGCATCGCGAGCCTGATCGCGTCGCGCTCGCCGCACGGCGAGCAGACGATCAAGCGCCTCGTATATCGTGGCATCGAGGTGACGCTGGCAGAGGGTCTCGCGCAGGAACGCGCCGCGCTCCAGTATATTCTGACGTCCGCGGATTACGCCGAAGGACTCGCGGCCTTCGCCGAGAAGCGAGCGCCGCGCTTTGTCGGAGGCGCCGCACCGTGAGCCGCGCACCCAGCATTCATCGCAGCAAAGCCGAGCACGTCGCGCAGCAGTTGCTCGAGCGCATTATCGACGCGAAGTTAAAGCCCGGCAGCACTTTTGCGACCGAGGCCGAGCTGCTTGCGCAGTTCAGCGTAAGCCGGCCCACGATGCGCGAGAGCCTCAAGGTTCTCGAATCCCAGGGCGTGCTCGAGCTGCGCCAGGGTCCGGGCGGCGGCATCATCGTGCGCGAGCCGAGCATCGACCTGCTGGCTCACGGGCTGTCGGTCTTCCTGCGCATGCACAGAGTGCCCTTCGTGTCGGTGATCAAAGCCCGGGAAGTGATCGAGCCCGCGCTCGCCAACGAGGCGGCCGTGAACGGAAGCGAAGAAGACTTCGCGCAGCTCGAAGCGTCGATCGCGCGCATGAAGGATCTCGACGCGCAGAGCGCGCAGGAGGCGTTTATCGAAGAGAACCGGGTCTTCCACAGCATCATTGCGCGCGCGAGCGGCAACCAGGTGCTCGCGACCTTCTGGCACACGATCAGCATCCTCGCGCATGGCGAGCATCATGGGATCCGCTATTCCGTCGGCAACCAGATGCATGTCGTCAAGGCCCACCAGAATATCCTCGACGCATGCCGGCGGCGCGACGGCAGCGCCGCAGCGGCGGCGATGGAAAGCCACGTAGCCGGTCTTGAAAATCTCGTTCGCCAGCGCTACCAGCATCTTTTAAAGCACCCGACCAGCGTCGTCGAGCGGCCCGGCCGTTCGATCGCCTAACCAACAGGAGCCTTTCATGTCTCTGAATTTCGAACTGACGCAAGACCAGCGTGCCATGGTGAGCACCGTGCGCGAGTTGAGCCAGGACCTGCTCAAACCGAACTGCCTGAAATACATGGACGGCACGTTTCCGTGGGACAACATGCGCGCGCTCGCGAAGATCGGCGTACTCGGGATGGCAGTGCCGGAGGAGTACGGCGGGCTCGGCCTGCCGGTGCTGGACACGGCGATCGTCCTCGAAGAGATTGCGAAGGGCTGTTACGTGACCGCGATGGCGGTGATGGGCGAAGTCGGCGTCCAGTGCAAGATCCTCGACAACTTCGCGCCGGAGAGTATCAAGCGCCGGCTGCTGCCCGGCGTATGCACCGCCGACACGATCCTCGCCGTTTGCATGACCGAGCCGCACGCCGGCACCGACGTCGCGAACTACCGCACCAACACCGACATCGTGGGCGACAAGCTCGTGATGAACGGGGTCAAAACGCTCATCAGCCGCGTGGACGAAGCACAGGCGTTCGTCGTGTTCAGCCGCATTAACAAGACGCCGGGCCGCGAAGGGATCGGCTGTGTCATGATCGAGCGCGGCACGCCGGGATTCGAGTGCACCGCGCGCTATCACACGATGGGCGGCGAGAATCTCGCGGAGATCCAGTTCAACAACTGCGAGCTGCCCCTGGAGAACCTGATCATCAAAGAGGACGGTTTCCGCAAGCTCCTGAACGCGTTCAACACGCAACGCTGCCTGAACCCCAGCGTCTCGTTGGGTCTCGCGGAAGGCGCGTTCGAGGAAGCGGTCAAATACGCGCGCGATCGCACTGCGTTCGGCCGCCCGATCGGCGAGTTCCAGGCGATGCGCCACAAGCTCGCGGAGATGTACCGCGACATCGAAGCGAGCCGCTCGCTCCTGTATCGGGCCTGCGCGACGGCGAACCCGTTCCCGGACCCGTACATGGCCGCGATCGCGAAGATCACCGTGAACGAGATGTCGCTGCGCGTGACGAGCGAGGCGATCCAGGTGCACGGGGGCTATGGCTTCACCGACGAGTTCCCGGTGTCGCGCTACTACCGGGGCGCACGCTACGGTTCGCTGGGCGGCGGCACGACCGAGACGCTGAAGGAACTCGTCGGCAAGCGGATCATGACCGACTTTCCAATCGACGGCTTCCTCGGCATGGGGACGTTCTAACCATGCGGTCGCTCCTTTTTGTGCCGGGCGACGACGAACGCAAGATCGCGAAAGCGCTCGGCTCCGCCGCGGATGCGCTGATCCTCGATCTCGAGGACGCCGTGGCGCCGCAGAGAAAGGCGGCCGCGCGCGAAGTGTGCGCTGCGGTGCTGCGAACCGCGCAAACCCCGAAAGCGCTGTTCGTGCGGGTGAACGCGCTGGATACCGCCGATCACGCGCATGACCTCAAGGCGGTGGCCGGGGCCAAACCGTTCGGAATCGTGCTGCCGAAGTGCCGGCACGGCAGCGATGTTCGTCAGCTTGGAAACGCCCTCGATGCGCTGGAGGCGCAGGACGCGATCGAGCGCGGCACGATCCGGATTCTGCCGATCGTCACCGAAACGGCCGCCTCGCTGTTCGGCCTCGGCACCTACGCCGAACCCGCGAGTCCGCGCCTCTACGGCATGATGTGGGGCGGCGAAGATCTCGCGGCCGACATTGGCGCTATTGCGAATCGCGACGCGGAGGGCCGCTACACCGCGCCGTACGAACTTGCGCGCGCACTGTGCCTGCTCGGGGCCGCGGCTGCGTCGGTGCTGGCGGTCGACGCCGTGTACACCGACTTTCGCGACTTGGAAGGGCTGAAGGCCGAGGCGCTCCTAGGCTTGCGCAGCGGTTTCGGCGCAAAAGCCGCGATACATCCCGCGCAGATCGATGTGATCAACGAGGCGTTTACCCCGTCGAGTTCCGACGTCGAGTGGGGGAAGCGTGTCGTTGCGGCATTCGCTGACGCCGGCGGTGGCGTCGCTGCGATCGATGGCAAAATGCTCGACCGCCCGCACCTGCGCGGCGCACGGCGCGTGCTCGAGCGCGCGCGCGAAGCCGGCGCTCTCGACTGAAGTATCAGCATTCTGGAGGCCGCAATGTCCGCACCATCACTCGTATCGAGCGCAACCAACCCGCCTTACCCGCTGTCTGGAATCACGGTCCTCGATCTTTCGCATGTCTACAACGGGCCCTATGCCGCCTTTCTCATGGCATTGGCGGGCGCGACCGTGATCAAGATCGAGCCTCTTCATGGCGAGCATCTGCGCAGCCGCGGCGACCTCGGCGGCGCCGACCTGCCGTTCGCGATGCTCAACTCCAACAAGCAACCGGTCACACTCAATCTCAAGAGCGAAAAAGGCCGCGACCTTTTCCGGGAGCTGGTGGCCCGCGCCGACATCCTGGTGGAGAACTTTGCGCCCGGCGTCATGGACCGGCTCGGCGTTGGTGCCGCGGAACTGCACAAGATCAACCCGCGGCTGATTTATGGCTCGAGCTCGGGTTACGGCAAGGACGGCCCGTATCGCGACTATCCTGCAATGGATCTGGTGATGCAGGCGATGTCCGGCATTATCAATTCGACCGGTTTTCCGGATCAGCCGCCGGTCAAGTCGGGCGCGGCTGTATGCGATTTCAGCGCCGGCATTCATCTCTATGGCGCGATCATGACGGCGCTGTTCGAGCGTGAACGCACCGGCCAGGGCCGCGTCGTGGAAGTTGCGATGCAGGATGCGATCTACGCTTCGCTCGCGTCGAATTACGGCATGGTGCACGCGCGCGGCGCCGACGCCCCGGACCGCACGGGCAACCGCCATGGCGGCCTCGGCATCGCGCCGTACAACGTCTATGCAACGAGCGACGGTTACGTGGTGCTCAATTGCCCGGGCGACCATCATTTCCGCGCGGTCCTGGACGTCATGGGCCGGCCTGACCTGAAGGAGGATCCGCGCTTCCACACCCGCTCGTCGCGCGTTGTCAATTTCGCCGCCGTCGACGCGCTGATCGAGAGCTGGACAACGACGCTCCCCAAAAACGACGTGGCGCAACGCATGCTCGCCGCCGCGGTACCGTGCGCGCCGGTGCGCAATCTCGTCGAAGTGATGAACGACGAGAACATGCACGCGCGCGGCAGCCTGCAATGGATCGACCATCCCACGCTCGGCCGCGTTGCCCTCCCTCATTCGCCTCTGGTCTTCGAAGGCACGGAGCGCCGGCCGCTGGAGCCCAGCCTGCCGCTCGGCGCCAGCAACGACGCCGTGTTCGGCGCATGGCTCGGCCACTCGGAGCAAGAGCTGGCGGCTTACCGGGCGGAAGGCGTCATCGGCTGTTCAGAGGAAGAACCGGCGGCTAACATCCAATAGGCATCGTGCGCGCCGGAGTATTGCCGCCGCGGCGGATTCGCGGAAACGCAGGCCGTTAATACGTAGGCTTGGGCCGCAGATATTTCTCGCGATCCATCGAGTGGATCTCGAACTTCTTGATCTCAGTGCCCTTGAGCACGTCGAGCACGATGTTGGTCCCCGCATCGCCGCTCGCCCACAGCTTGCGATAAAAATCGGTGTGCCCTTTGACCTGCTCGCCGCGAATACCGATGATGATATCGCCGCTCGCGAGCCCCGCCTGATCAGCCGGGCTGTCGGGCGACACGCGCGTGACGATCAGCTTGCCCTGCAGGTCCTGCGTGTTGACGCCTATCCATGGCCGCGGCTTGGACGAAGTGCGTCCCTGCGAAATCAGATCACCGAGGATCGGCTTCAGCAAGTCGATCGGCACGAACAGGTTGCCCGGCACCTGGCCTTTGCCGATGGCATCGCCGACGACCAGCGAACCCACACCGAGCAACTTGCCTTCCTTATTGATGAGCGCCGCGCCCTGCCAGTTGACCGTTGCCGGAGCGGTATAAATCGCTTCGTCGAGCAGGTATTCCCAGTAACCGGCAAACGGGCGGCGCGACACCACGAAGGCCGGCGCAACGCCGTCGAAGCCGACGATCAGCACGGGCTCGCGCTCCGGCACCGTCGCCGAATCGCCGAAGGCAATCGGCTTGACGGTCGGCGGCTTGGCCGCGCGCAGCAGCCCGAAGCCGGTCGAGAAATCGTAGGCGATCACACTGGCAGGCACGCCGCGTCCATCGGCGGCGGAAACTTCGACCGAGTCGGCTTCCTGCACCAGGTAACCGA
>Ga0207645_10001886_pt1 | contig 16931 bp, 20 predicted proteins | sample KBSM53metaG_FD_184331 | JGI IMG/M metagenome (GOLD analysis project Ga0207645, IMG submission 184331) | Miscanthus rhizosphere microbial communities from Kellogg Biological Station, Michigan, USA - KBS M5-3 metaG (SPAdes) (version 2) | ecosystem: Host-associated > Plants > Roots > Rhizosphere >...
TAGGGGCGTAATAAGGAGAAGTTTATGATCCGTTCCTACTCATTGCGCATGCAAAAAGCGCAGAAACAGGCATTCTATCCCCTGAACCGCAGCGCTCCGAAGGCAGAGGTCACAGGTTCGAATCCTGTCGGGTGCGCCAGCTTTCTAAAGATGCCTGACATGACTAAGACCGGTTTGCTCTTGACGATTTCGATTCTGGTGGTTCTCGGCACCATGCCTATTGCAGCTGCGGAGGCAACGCAGCCGGCGAATGTCGATGCGCAAACCGGTGCGAGCGATAAGGACAAGCACACGGGAACCGCAGAGGCCCTCAAGAAAACCATCGACGGCAAAACCTATTGCTTCCAGAACGATCCGGCGCTGACGAAACGCCAAGGCGGCGGCTAACTTCGGCTCCGGCGGCGGCACAGCAAGGTCTGCTGCCGCCTCTGGTCACCTTCATTAAATGGAGAGATGATAAGAGACTTGTTCTTGCCGCTGCCGGTTTGTCGCTCGCAGCAATATTGTGGCTTCAGCCGACGATCTGTCTTGCGTCAGCACGACTTTCAACCGCTTTCGCCGAACGACAAAGTCTGCGTCAGCGATTTCGACGATCCAAAGGTGCCAGGGGTCACCTGCTTCATCTCGCAGGCTCGAAAAGGCGGCTGGGGCCAGCCGCTCGGCCTCAAAAAGGATCCTTCCAATTTCTCGGTGGCCTGCCGTCAGACGGGGCCGATCACGGCCGACATCTCAAAGCCGCCCGAGCGGGAGGAGGTCTTCAGCGAGAAGACCAGCATCTTCTTCAAGAAGACACGCATCTACCGCATCCCCGATGCGAAACGGAACATTCTCATCTATCTCGCCGTCAGTTCGAAGATCATCGAAGGCTCGCCGGCTAACGCCGTCAGCGCCGTGCCGGTCATGCCGTGGCCGAAGTAATATTGAGAAGCGCTCAGCATAGTAGGCACGCGGGATCGCTACCTCAGTCCCTCGGCGGCCTTCAGCACCTCATCGGCGTGGCCGTCGACCTTCACCTTGTGCCAGACCTCGCGGATCACACCCTTGGCATCGATGAGAAAGGTGGCCCTCTCGATGCCCATATATTTCTTCCCGTACATGCTCTTCTCCACCCAAACGCCGTAGGCCTCGGTCACCTTGCCGTCCTCGTCGGAGGCGAGTGGAAAGGGGAGCTTGAACTTCTTCTTGAATTTGTCGTGGCTTGCGACCGAGTCGCGTGAGATGCCCACGACCTCGGCCTTGACCTTGGAGAAGTCAGGCAGGGAGTCGCGGAAGGCGCAAGCTTCCGCTGTGCAGCCCGGCGTGTCGTCGCGCGGATAGAAATAAAGCACCACGGTCTTGCCCCTCAGTTCCTTGAGGGAGACCTTGCCGCCTCCGTCTGTGGGCAAGCTGAAGTCTGGTGCCTTGTCGCCGACTTCGAGGCTCATCGTCTTCTCCTCCTAGGGCCTGAGCTGCTTCGTCATTTTGATATGGGGAACCGTGTTCTCGTCGAAAGGCTCGCCGACAGCCCGATAGCCGAAGCGCGCGTAGAAGCCTTCAACCCCCATGCGGGCATTAAGCACCATCAGGAAGAAGCCGCCGCTTGACCCCCACGCCTCGGCGTGAGCCAGCAGTTGGGCACCCACTCCCGCCCCGCGCCGATCCGCCGCCACGGCCATCTGCTTGAGCTGAAGGGTCGTCTCGTCGAGTGGCTTGAGCGAGACCGCGCCCACCACGACGCCATAGGATAGCGCGCAGAAATGCTGCCGCGACGCGTCATCGGCAAGCTCCTCGCGCGTGATGGTCAAGCCTAGCGGCCGGCGCAAGACCGTCTCGCGCAGGCAGAGGCATTGGCGATACAGGTCTGAACCGAGCACGGCTTCTACGACGGCGATGTCGGTTTCAGTTACCAAGCGGACCTCACGGGCTCTTTGCCAGCTGCTCGACCATGGACCAGATGGCGGCGATCTGGGGAGCGTCCTTACCGAGATAGTCAAGGTCGGTATAGCCCCACCAGTCCCAGCAGCCCTGCGGGTTGATCGCGTTGGCCTTGATCTGCGGAAAGAGGATGACGAAGCGGTTCGTGTCGGCGACCTGGGCGTAACCGGACTCCTTGATGAAGTCGTCGCCGACCGTCTCGCGAGACTGCTCGCAGCCATGGAGGGCGATATGGACGCGGCAGCCTGGTTGCGACGCGCAGGCCAGAGGCACGTAAACGATGCCTTCGTCGGCGAGCCCATCGGCGGGCTTAGCGAAGGCTTGCTGGTCGAACACGATGAAGCGCCCTTTCGGCTCAGCAGCGGACGCCTGGAGCGGACCATAGATCCAAGCAAGGATGGCCTTGGCCTGATCGTAGTCGCAGTCGCTGACATAGGGCTTGGCGCCGACGCCGCAAGCCGCTCCGCCCTCCTCGGTGATGAAGGCGTGCCCGCCCTTGCTCTCCACCAGCGTGATGTTGGTCTCGGGCACGCCGACGTCCTTGAAGAAGTCTCGCGCCGCCTCCACCACAGCCCGCGCAACAGTCTGATCCTCGTTCCCGAAAAGATAGATGTTGTCCTTGGCGAGCCCTGAAAGCGGGTCGATCTTGCCTTCGTCGGCAAGCTCTTTTGCCCGCTCGGCCAATGCCTTAGGATCTGGCACGCCGAGCGTCGTCTTCATGCATTTATAGAGCGCCTGCTGCGCGTTCTGCGCTACCGCCATGGGCCAGAAAGGAACGAGCTTGCTTGCCTCCGTCTCGGCGCAAGCGAACGGACCGCCGGCCACGATGCCGGCGCCGACGATTTGACTCGAATGAGCGACTTCGATCTGGCCCGCCATATAAGCTCCAGAGGACAGACCCGAGACGGAGGTCGCAGCGACATCGGCGCCGAGCGCTGGCAGCTGCTCGGAGGCTCTCGCCGGATGGGCGGAGATCGCCACGGCGAGCAGCGCTGCCGCCAGGACGAGTGTCGCCGCCTCGAGCGCGAGGCGTTTCATTATGAAACTGTCATCATGCTCCGCTCGGCGAATGTCGGAGCTCAGATCAGTGACATCAGCCTCGCCACTCGGAGCGACGCGCGAAACTTTTTTGAGGTCATTCTGCCTCATGGGTCAAAAACCGCTTGCATCGCTCGAACGTGGGTGTAAATAGCGCCTCGTTTAGACTTGAACATCTGCTGGTTGGAGGGAGGACGCCATGTCCAGTGACGCCCTCTTCCAATTGGGGATGGACTTGGATCATGGTTCAAGCACCGCCCAAACGGAAGAAAAGCTTTCCCGGTGCCCCTCTGAGCAAGAGGGACGCAAGGACTTTTTCTGTGAGCGCGATGGTGTCCGCTACGCGGGCACTCATCTGATCATCGATCTCGTTCGAGCCAAACGGCTCGACGACCTGGAGCACATTGAGCAGACGCTCCGGCGATGCGTGGAGGTGGCGGGTGCCACCCTTCTGCACATCCATCTTCACCACTTTACACCGAACGGCGGGGTCTCTGGCGTAGCGGTTCTTGCCGAGTCGCACATCTCGATCCACAGCTGGCCGGAATATGGCTATGCCGCGCTTGATGTGTTCATGTGCGGCCATACCAATCCGAGAGCGGCCATCGACGTCCTGAAGGAGGCGTTCGAGCCTCGCAAGGTGGTGGTCAAGGAGCAGTTGCGCGGCAAGGAAATGAATCGATGGAACGCTGGGTCGAAGAGACGCTCCACCGGGGTTTCCGCGTCCGCCTGAGTGCGGACCGCGTCCTTTTCGACAGCGAGACCGAGCACCAGCGCCTGATTATCTTCGAGAACTCGGACTTCGGCCGGGTGATGATGCTCGATTCGATCGTGCAGCTCACCACCAAGGACGAGTTCGTCTACCACGAGATGATGTCGCACGTGCCGCTGTTCGCCCATGGGCGGGCTCGGAAGGCGCTGATCGTGGGGGGCGGCGACGGCGGGGTGCTCAGGGAAAGCCTGAGGCACCCGGAGCTCGAGCAGGTCACGCTGTGCGAGATCGACCGTGGCGTTATCGATCTATGCCGGCGGTATTTCCCGGAAATCTCGGCCCGCGCCTATGACGATCCGCGCAGCCGGATCGTGATTGCCGACGGCACCAAGTTTGTGGCCGAGACCGACGAGCGCTTCGACGTGATCATGGTCGATTCCACCGACCCGATCGGGCCGGGGGCGGTGCTGTTCACCCGCGAGTTCTATGAAGGCTGCCGGCGTTGCCTTGCTCCCGGCGGGCTGCTCGTGACCCAGAATGGCTTGCCCTTCCTGCAGGCATCCGAGCTCAAGCAAAGCGTGGGTTATTTCCGCGAGCTGTTCGATGACGCCTTCGCCTATCTCGCCACCACGCCGACTTATTTCGGCGGCCCGATGTCCTATGGCTGGGCGACCGACGACACGAAGCTCAGGCAGCACAAGCGGCGCAAGATCGCCAAGCGCTACGAGAAGGCCGGCAGCTTCCCGACCCGCCACTGGCGGCCAGATGTCCATGTCGCCGCCTTCGCCCTTCCCACCTATGTGCGTGAGATCGTCGAAGCGTAGCTAGAGCCGCTCGAACTTGGGCAGGTCGCCCACGAGTGGGCGGCAATAGGCATCGAAGGCGGGGCTCACGTCGTTCTTGCCGACAACGAATTCAGCGGGCACATGTTTGGTCCGACGCGCCACCTTGGCGAGCTCGGCGCGGGCGCATTCGCTGCGATAGGCGTCGGGCGCATTGGACGTGCGGACGATGATTACCGAGGCGCTTGCATCGCCCTTGGCGGCAAGCTCTGCCGCATAACGACCGACCGCGCGCGCCTCCTCGGTATCGACCGGCGACGGCTCGGGCCAGCAGCGCTGGATATAGCCGAACGTGTCGGCACGGACACGCGGAGGCTTGCCGCCCTTCGGCGTCAGTCCCGTCTTGACCAAGTCGGCAAGCCCGTCGCCGAGAGCGCCTGAGCCTGAGAGCTGCACATTGCCATGGGCATCGACCTCGCCAGAGCGCATCAGCTTCGGCGCGATCTCCTCGCCGGATCCGTCGCGAATGCCTTCGCTGACCGCAATCTGGCAGCGGCCGAGCTTGGCGTAGACCGCCTCGACATCGGCAAGGAAGGAGTCGGTTGAGAACGGCACCTCCGGTAGATAGATGAGATGCGGCGCGGGCCGGTCTTGCGGCGCGGCTCCATTGGTCGCCTCTCCGCGGGCGAGTGATGCCGCGGCGGTGAGGAAGCCGGCGTTTCGCCCCATGATGACATTGATCTTGATGCCGCCGAGGCTCGCATTGTCGAGCGCGTCCCCCATCAGCGCGAGCGCCACATAGCGCGCAGCGGATGGGAAGCCCGGCGTGTGGTCGTTCTCGAGGAGATCGTTGTCGATCGTCTTCGGCACGTGGAAGCAGCGGAGCTCGTACCCGGCCGCGGCAGCTTTCTCGCTCACGATGCGGCAGGTGTCGGCCGAGTCGTTGCCGCCGATATAGAAGAAATAGCGGATGTCGTTCCTGCGGCAACCGTCGAGGATCTTCTCGCAATAGGCCTCGTCGGGCTTATCGCGGGTCGAGCCGAGGGCCGCCGATGGCGCACGCGCAATCGCTTCGAGCTTAGCCTTGCCGATGGAGGACAGGTCGAGCAGCCCTTCCGAGCCCGGCTTCACAAGCCCGCGCACGCCATGGCGCGTGCCGAATATGCGCTTGACCTTGCCCGAGGCGGCGAGCCCGGCATTCAGGCCTTCGACCACGCCCGCGAGTGACTGATTGATAACGGCGGTTGGGCCTCCGGATTGGCCGATCACCGCATTGCCGGTAGTCAAGTTGGCCATGGAGTGTCTTTCCCTGTTGCGAAGGCCGGGAGAATGCCGAAGGCTTCATTCGCTGGCAACCAGTGCGTGATTTCGACGAAGGTTCCAGGTTTGGCCCACATAGTGCGCCTTAATCGTTATGTCGGAGCGAGCGCCTGGCGGGGTATAAACGGGCATCTCAGATGGCAACAGCAATGAATCGTGCGAGTTCTGCGTGGCCCAATTTGCCCTATGTGGCCTGGAAAGACACCTACGCAACCTTGCATCTCTGGACCCAGATCGTTGGCAAGATCCGGCTCGCGCAGACGCCATGGCTCAATCATTCCTGGCACGTTGTTCTCTATGTCTCGCCCCGGGGCTTGACCACGTCGTCCATCCCTTATGGCGACCGCAGCTTCGAGCTCAAGTTCGACTTTCTGAATCACGCGCTGGTCGCTACGGCCGACGACGGTTCGATCAGGAAGGTCGGGCTTTATCCGCGGTCTGTCGCCGATCTCTATGCCGAGGTCATCCAATCTTTGGAGGAGCTCGGCATCGAGGTCCGCATTCATGACATGCCTAACGAGCTGCCCGATCCGATCCGCTTCAACGAGGACAATACCCACGCGTCCTACGACCGCGACTTTGCCGAACGGAATTGGCGCATCCTGGCTGAAGTCGAGCGGGTGCTCTTCAAGTTCCGCACGTCCTTCCTTGGCAAGTGCAGCCCGGTCCATTTCTTCTGGGGAAGCTTCGATCTTGCCGTCACTCGCTTTTCCGGCCGGCGGGCCCCCCTTCATCCTGGGGGCGTGCCTTATCTGCCGGATCGCGTTACGCGAGAGGCCTATTCGCACGAGGTCAGCAGCGCGGGCTTCTGGCCTGGCAACGATCTCGTGCCTTACCCCGCGTTCTACTCTTATGCCTATCCCGAGCCGGAGGGTTTCGCGTCGGCGCCGGTCAGCCCGGCAGAGGCGTTTTATAGCGACGATCTCAGCGAATTTATCCTGCCTTACGACGCCGTCGCTCGTGCCGAGGATCCGGAGCGTGCATTGATGCAGTTTCTGACCAGCACCTACGAGGCCGCTGCGTCGCTCGGAAAGTGGGACCGCGCGGCGCTCGAGTGTCCTATCGGCGTGCCGGGCAAGCCGCGCGCGGTGGGAAGCTAGGCCCCACGAGGATCATCGCCGAGATCCACGTATTCGATGCCAAGCGGACCAATGGCCGTGACCTGCGTGACGTACTCACCAGACTTTGCCCAGTGGAAATGGGACGTGTCACCCGGGAGAACGACGACGCTGCCCGGCGGAAACGCCTTCACCTTATCGCCATCAAACTGATCCCCGAGACCGATGTAGAAAACGCCAGATATGACTGTGTAGACGCGGTCCTCGGGATGTCTGTGCGGCATCAGTTTCACACCTGATGGCACCTTGACCCTTATCGTATAAGGGCCGGGCTCCGACGGGTGACCAACGACGACGGCAAGTCGTACCGAAGGCGGAAATGCCGGAAACGGCTTCCAGTCGATATCCTCGGGCAAGATCGATCTAAAAGCGGCTTGGCCTGGTTGATGGGCCTGAGCCATCTTTTCCCGCCTACCTCTTGGGATATGCGGTGAAAACATAATCTTTTTTCGCCACGATCGTATGGCACGCGAAGCCGCACTTGGCGTCGTTCCCCTGCGGCGGCTGGTCAGCTAAGGTTGCGGGCGTGAACGTGTCGGTGGTGGCGTCATAGTTGAAGGCCCCCCACCCCCATCCGCCGCTGTCCGTGAATCTCTTGCTATCCCTCACCATGAAGTCAACGTCATGCAGGGTACCCGGAATCCTCGTCGTCGGATCGGGGGCCTCGGCGCTCTTTTCCGGCTTCCAGTGGATCTTCGCCATCTTGGAGCCGTCGGGGAAAGGCTTGCCGTTGCCGGGAATGCCGGCCCGATAAGCGTCAATCATCGTAGGATTGGCGAGGATGACTGCGAGCACGCCTTCCGTCTGACTGACCGCGACAGTTTGCCAGTCCTCGTATCCTCTGAACTCAGAGAACGCGAGACCGCCCGGCACTTGCACAGTGTATTTGTCCTGCGCGGAAATGGCCCTGCCGCCTAATGCAGCAAGCGCCACCGCTGCGATCGCAATCGCCCAAAGTAAGGCTGTCCTCGGGGCTCGTTTATGTCGGAGTAAGTGCGTGCCTATAGCCATTGGCGCCTCCCACAGAGAACACTTTACCCGCCAAGTGTATCACTGGCCCACGACGAGCGTGTACCCATAGACGCGAGGCTATTCTTTCTTGACCGCTACGAGCAGAGGGCGATTTAAGGTCGCTCCAACCTCGTCGTGCCGGGCAAGCCGCGAACGGCCTAGTGCAGCTTCAGCGCACCACCTTTCGATAGAGGTGCCACGTGGCGTGGCCAAGCACGGGCAGGACGACGATCAAACCAAGAAAAGCGGGTAGCATCCCGATGGCGAGTCCACCGGCCACGAACAGGCCCCAAAGCGCCATCGGGCCTGGGTTGGTCGCCACTGCGCGAACCGAGGTCGATACCGCGCTGTAAAGACCGACGTCGCGGTCAAGCAGCAGCGGAAACGACACCACGCTGATCGCGAGCACCAACAAGGCGAAGAGGAATCCAACTCCCACTCCCACTACGATCATCGTCCAGCCTGCGCTCGTGGTGAATAAGTCGCGGACAAACGAGGCGATCGAGACGGGTGGCTCAGGGCCGAGGGTGAGCCCGTAGATCACACTGGCCGCAAGCAACCACAGCAGGAAGATCGCCACCAGCACCAATCCCAGCACGAGGATCGCGCCGAATCCGGGCGAGCGGACCACACCGAAGGCATCGATCCAGCTGATGCGATGGCCTTGCTCGCGGCGCCGGCTCATTTCATAGAGGCCCACCGCTGCGATTGGACCTACAAGCGCAAACCCAGAGGCAAGCGGAAACAGGAGCGGCAGAAGCTGATAGCCGAAGATCAGCCAGGCCAGCGCGAGCCCGACAAGCGGGTAGATCAGACAGATGAAAATAACGTCCGACCGATAGGCGCCAAAATCCTCAAGCCCCTTCGTCAAGACGTCTTTGAGATCAGCGGCATTGATCCGGCGGACGGCGGGCAGCGGGATATCCCGGCTCCCTCGTATCGAGTGACCCAGCGAACCGACGGTCTGGGACGCAAGCCATAGCTGGTCTGCCGTCCACTCGACGGGGTTTCGGATGTGCTCTCGGCTTGTCATCCTCGCTCCTCCCGAACTGTCGGTTCGAGGGCCCGGGGCCGATCAGGCCGGGCTTGACGCCAATCGGCCGAGGGCGAGCGCGTTCAACGCTTATTATACACTATCCTGGCTCTTAAGTCCCACTTCTCCCACCGGCGGAGATCCCGAGCTAGGTCAGTCGAAGCGAAGCAGGTGCAGACTGAAGAGATTGTCGGAGTCGGTCCAAGCCTTCACCGGCTGCCAGCCTGAAGTACGAGCAAGCGCGTGGAACTCCGGCACGGTGTATTTATGCGAGTTCTCGGTGTGGATGCGCTCGCCATCGGCAAACGTGAAGGTGCGCCCGAGAATGTGAACAGCCTGCCGCGCGAGGCTGACGAGATACATCTCGATGCGGCCCTGGGCCTCGTTGTAGACGGCGTCATGCGCGAAGCGGCTAAGGTCGAACTCGCCGTCGAGCTCGCGGTTGATCCGGGCGAGCAGATTGAGGTTGAACGCCCCGGTCACGCCGCGCGCATCGTTATAGGCGGGAAGCAGAATCGACGTCGGCTTCTTGAGGTCGACACCGATCAGAAAGACGCTGCCCGGGCCGAGCAGCTTCGCGGCATTGGCCAGGAAGGCTTGCGCTTCGATAGGGGTCAGATTGCCGATGGTCGAACCTGAGAAGAAGCCAAGCTTGCGATAGCCTTGCGCGGCCTTGGGCAATGCGCGCGTCTTGGTGAAGTCGGCAATGAGCGGCAGGATCGTGAGCTCTTCATGCCGGGCTAAAAGCCACTCGGCGGCCTCCCTCAGGCTCTCGCCCGCGATGTCGATGGGGATGTAAGCGGGAAGGTTTCCGAGAGCGCCAATCAGGAGGCTCGTCTTCCGGCTCGACCCAGATCCAAACTCGACCAGCACACGGCCGTTGCCGGCAAGCTTCGCGATTTCGACGCCATGAACTTCGAGCAAAGCGGCTTCGACCCGCGTCGGGTAATATTCCTCGAGCTTGACGATCTCCTCAAACAGCTTGCATCCCGCCGCATCGTAGAAGAAGCGGCAGGGGATGCTCCGCGGCGTCCGCGCAAGGCCTGCGAGCACGGCCGCGGCGAAATCCACCTGAATGTGCTCCTGCTTCGCGTGGAGCCCGAGCGCATGCGCTGGGATATCGGAGGGGACGTGAAGGGAGGTGTCGCTCTCCATCACGCGGAGGAGGCGAGACGCAGGCCCATGAACTGCCAGCGCTGATGCGGATAGAAGAAATTGCGATAGGTCGCCCGCACGTGGCCCTCTGGCGTCACGCAGGAGCCGCCCCTGAGCACGAACTGATTCACCATGAACTTGCCGTTGTACTCGCCAACGGCGCCTGCCGCCGCCTTGAAGCCCGGATAGGGGAGATAAGCGCTTGCCGTCCATTCCCACACGTCGCCGAACATCTGCTGAAGCGTGGCGCCAGCCTTGGCTGGCATGGCGCGCAAATGATTTTGGCCGAGCGTGCGGCCCTGGGGGGGCACACTCGCCGCGGCAATTTCCCACTCGAACTCCGTCGGCAGCCGATGACCGGCCCAGCGGGCGAAGGCGTCAGCCTCGTAATAGCTCACATGCGTGACAGGCGCGGCGAGATCCACAGGGCGGAAACCGAGCAGGCTCATCTGCATATAGCCGCCTTCGGCCTTCTCGAAATAAAGCGGCCCCTGCCAATCCTGACTGTTCACCGTATTCCAGCCGTCGGCGAGCCAAAGCGTCGGGGTCACATAGCCGCCACCCTCGATGAATTCGATCCATTCCCCGGTGGTCACGCACCGCGTTGCGAGCTTGAATGGGCGGATCAGCTCCTCGTGACGGGGACTCTCATTGTCATAAGCAAAGCCATTGCCCTCATGCCCGACTTCGAAGATGCCACCGTCGAAGGAAAGGAAGCTCAAAGGCGTCGCTTCGCTTGTGGCGACACCGGCAGGAGCTGAACGATAGGCAGGCTTGAGCGGCTCTGTCGCGAACAGGCTCAAGATGTCGGTGAGTAGCAGCTCCTGGTGTTGCTGCTCGTGATTGATGCCGAGCTCAATAAGCTCTGCCGCCTCGGGCTGAAGCGCCTGGTCAAGCAAGCGCTCGAGCGCCTCATCGATCGCAGCGCGATAGGCACGCACCTCTTCCGCCGAGGGACGCGTGAGCAGACCGCGCTTAGGCCGCGGCTGCCGCGGCCCCACGCTCTCGTAGTAGGAGTTGAAGCAATATTCGAAGCGCTCGTCGAACACCTGGTAGCCGGGAAGGAAGCGCTTCAGCAGGAAGGCCTCGAAGAACCAGGTGGTGTGCGCAAGATGCCACTTGGTAGGGCTCGCGTCGTCCATCACCTGGACGACCTGGTCCTCATCGCTCAGGGGCCGCGCAATTTCCGTCGACAGCGTTCTCGTCCGAAACAGACGATCGCGTAAGATGGACGTATTCGATTGGGTGCTTGGCTTTGGCTCGGCGAGGACGGCGTTCCACGCACTCATCACTGGCTCCCTTCCGGCAATCGCACCCAACGCGAGATTTAGCAGCTTGTTCCGACAGGCGAAATGAATAACCATGCACGACTCCGTGAGCGCGATTTGATTTTCTTAGGAGTCTTGATGCTGGATATGGTGCCAAGGCCGAGGATCCAATCGTCTCCTTCGACGGGAGGCAATCGGAGGTCGCAGCCGAACTGCAACGAGGCGTGTGCCGGGCACTTCGCGCGCTCGGCCACCGTGTTGTCACGGAGTTGCCTCTCGCCAATGACCGCCGCACACTTTGTGGCGATGTCAGGAAGCGGCGACATTTTGATCGTCGAGATCAAATCCTGCCTCCTCGACTATCGCACCGACGCGAAATGGCAGGATTATCTCGAGTATTGCGACCGGCTTTATTTCGCGGTGCGGGCGGATTTCCCTTGCGAGGTCATCCCGGAAGAGGCTGGGCTCATCCTCGCCGATCGCTATGGCGCGGAACTCGTGCGGGAAGGGATTGAGGAGCGGCTGTCGGCCGCACGCCGCAGAGCCATGATGCTCGCCTTCGCGCGCGCCGCAGCACTCCGGTTGCAGCAACACCTCGATCCCGGCTGCAGCTTCGAGATCTGATCTATTTCGGGGCGCGCTTGGCGAGGATGCGCTGCAATGTGCGGCGATGCATGTTGAGCCGCCGCGCGGTCTCAGAGACGTTGCGATTGCAAAGCTCATAGACTCTCTGGATGTGCTCCCACCGCACCCTGTCGGCCGACATCGGGTTCTCCGGCGGCGGCGCCTTCACCGCGGTCGTGGACGCCACGAGCGCGTTGTAGACATCGTCGGCGTCGGCAGGCTTGGCGAGGTAATCGACCGCGCCGAGCTTCACCGCTGTGACAGCGGTGGCGATATTGCCGTACCCGGTAAGCACCACGGCACGCGCCTCGGGCCGCACGTCTTTCAGCGCGGCGATGACGTCAATGCCGTTGCCGTCTTCGAGGCGCATGTCCACCACCGCGAACGCGGGAGGTCTGCGCCGCAGAGACGACAAGCCATCCTCGACCGAAGCGGCAGCCTCGACTTCGAAGCCGCGTGTCTCCATGGCGCGCGCAAGCCTCGCGAGGAAGGCACGGTCGTCATCAACGATGAGAAGAGTGTTATCGGACACGCGGGTTGCCTGCGCGGGCGCAGGTGAGATCTGCTGAACGTCCATGGCCCTCTCCTATGAACCTGTCCCAGCTCGCTAGTGAGCTAAGCGGTTTCGCGGCACTCGGCAACAATACCAAAGTAGGGGGTAGCTGGAAAATGAACTGCCGGTAACCTTCGGCAGCTGTTCGCGATGTCCACCGACCAAGTGGCAATTTGCGCGCCACGCTAGGCAACCGGCTCGGGCTTCAGCTCACCTCGCGCCGGACGCTGCTCGAATTTAGCGCGCGACCAGGTTACTGTCACCTTCGCGCCGCCTTGCGGCCGGTTGGCGAGCGCAAGCATGGCGCCTGAACGCTCGAGCAGCGTCTTGGCGATGAAGAAGCCAAGCCCCATACCAATATGCTCGTCGGGCGCTTCCTGCCGCCAGCCCTGCGCCGGCCGGGTAGTTACGAATGGCTCGCCGAGCTGCTCGAGCACGTTGGGCGGGAAGCCCGCGCCGTCGTCGGCAATGACGATCTCGACCGCCTTGTCGGACCAGCGCGCCTCGACCTCGACCTTGGTGGCGGCGAAATCGATCGCATTCTCCACCAGATTGCCTAGCCCATAGATGACGCCGGGATTGCGCTCGGCGACCGGCTCCTGAGCCGCGGCAGTGCGTGGCGCCACGTCCTCCACGGCAGTGGTCCTGACCTCGATGGGCACGGCGACGAGGCGGTGCGGCGCCACCACCTCTTCGATCAGGTGGCTCAAGGTAAGCCGGGACACAATGAGGTCGTGCTGCTCACCGCCACCGGCGAGCTCGGCCAGAATCTCCCGGCAGCGCTCGGCCTGAGCCCGCAGCAACACCACGTCGTCGTAATGCGGGTCGGTGGGCTTGGCGTCGCGCATCAGCTCTTTGGTCACAACGGCGATGGTCGCGAGCGGGGTGCCGAGCCCGTGCGCCGCAGCGGCGGCTAGCCCGTCGAGCGCCGAGAGTTTCTGCTCGCGGGCTAGCACCATCTCGGCGGCGGCCAGCGCCTCCGCCATGCGCCGCGCCTCCTCTGCTGTCCGCCAGGAATAGAAACCGATGAACAGGATGCCCGAAACGACCGCGGCCCATACGCCCATCACATAAGGGAATGGGAGCAGAAGGTTGGAATGGTGGAACCAGGGGAGCGGATGATGGAAGTTCGTGAGCAGCGTCGCCGCGCCGATGGCAAGTGCGCCAAGCAACGCGGTGACCCTGATTGGGAGCGTCGAAGCCGACACCGTGACGGGTGCAATCAGCAGGAAGGCGAACGGGTTTTCCAGGCCGCCAGTCAAATAGAGAAGGGCGGCGAGCTGGAGAACATCGTAGGCAAGCATGACAAAGGCATAATGACTGCGCAGGCGCTGGCTCGCGGGGTAGCGGATACGGAGCGCGACATTGATCCAGGCAGAGAGCGCGATCACCGCGAGGCAGCCGCCGATCGGCAGGTCGATGCCGAGCACCCAATAGGCGCCGACTACGGTGATGGTCTGGCCGAGCACGGCAAGCCAGCGCAGGCGCACGATGGTCTGGAGGCGCAAGCGGCTTTCGCCCTGCCGCAGCCAATCCGGGACATGGGCGCGACGGCTGATTTGACTATTGTCGATGGCGGCCATAGCTCAAGTCTAACACGTGGGATCGAGCCATAATTCCGACAAAGCGGACGAGCAGCGCAAGGTTATGGACGAGAGAGTTGAAGGTTTCGGCAAAGGGGCCGGCGCTGGGCCTGCTGACGATAGTGTAGCGGCAGCGGGGGTCCCAGTGGCGGTACGCGACCTCACCAAGGTCTATGGCCCTGTTACCGCTGTCGATCATATCAGCTTCGAGCTGGCGCAGGGAACGACAGTGGCGCTGCTCGGCGGCAATGGCGCTGGCAAGACCACGACTATCGCCATGCTGCTCGGCCTCGTCATGCCGACCTCCGGCGAGGTCAGGGTGTTCGGCGCCGATATCAGCCGGAACCGCGGGACCGTGGCGCACAAGCTCAATTTCCAGAGTCCTTATGTCGATCTGCCGGCGCGGCTGACTGTCAGGCAGAATCTGACCGTGTATGCGGGGCTTTACGGCATCGCCAATATTCCCGAGCGCATCGCCTATATCGCTGAGGATTTTCAGATCGAGCCTCTGCTCGACCGCGAGACCGGCAAGCTGTCGGCGGGCCAGAAAACCCGCGTGGGTCTCGCCAAGGCCCTTCTTAATGCCCCTGAACTCCTCCTGCTGGATGAGCCCACAGCTTCGCTTGATCCCGACACCGCGGATTGGATCAGGCGGAAGCTCCGAGATTATGCGCGGTCGCGCGGCGCGACGTTGCTGCTCGCCTCCCACAATATGACCGAGGTCGAGCGGCTCGCCGATCGCGTCATCCTGCTCGACGCAGGCCGCATCATCGAGGATGAGACGCCCAAAACGCTGATCGCGACTTTCGGCCGGAAGACTTTGGAAGAGGTGTTTCTCGACGTGGTGCGCCGGCGCGCGAAGCGAACTCGCGAGGAAGCCGACGAATCCTCGGCACGCAAAGCATCATGAGCGACGCTCGTACATTGCCGCTGGGTGTAGAGCCCATCCTGTTGCTGCCCACAGGTTTGAGCGCCTCGATCCGGCGCATCAGGTCACTGGTGCAGCGCTACATCTATCTCTTGCGAAGCTCTGGCGTGCGGTTGGTCGAGCTCATCTATTGGCCGTTCCTCCAGATGCTGACCTGGGGCTTCCTCCAGAAATATCTCTCGGGCACCACCAACCCAGTGGCGCAGGCTGCCGGCGTGCTCATCGGCTCGATCCTGCTGTGGGACATTCTGTTCCGCTCGAATATCGGTTTCGCCACCACCTTCATCGAGGAGATGTGGTCGCGCAATCTCGGCAATCTGCTGACGAGCCCGCTCCGTCCTTATGAACTCATCATAGCGTTGAGCGTCTGGAGCGTGATCCGCCTCAGCGTGAGCATGATTCCGGTGGCGACGGCTGCTTATCTCCTGTTCGGCTTCAATCTGCTCGATCTCGGCCTGCCGCTCGTCGCCTTCTTCGCCGTTCTGGTTTTGACGAGCTGGTCGCTCGGCCTGATTTCGGCAGGCGTCATCCTGCGCTACGGGCTTGGCGCGGAGGAGCTCGCCTGGTCGCTTGCCTTTCTGCTGCTCCCACTCTGCTGCGTTTACTACCCTGTCTCGGTGCTGCCGAGCTGGCTGCAGGTGATCGCGCTCGCGCTACCCCCCACGCACGTGTTCGAGGGCATGCGTTCTATCCTGCTGCATCACACATTCGATGCAAAAGAGCTGTGGTGGGCGCTCTCATTGAACGCCGTGTACCTCTTCATTGGCTATCTTACCTTCAGCCGCTTCCTCGCAAGCGCGCGGGTCAACGGCACTCTGTTGAAGTTGGGAGAATAGATGCGCCGCCGTCTCCTCATCGTGATCCTTGCCGGCTTTCTCGTTGGCGCGCTCGGAGGCGCGGCCGCGCTTATCGTCACCAGCGCGCAAGGGCCCAAGGTCGAAACCACAGGCACGGCCCTGATCGGTGGACCCTTCACGCTGGTCGATCAAAATGGCAAGACCGTCACCGACCGCGACTTCCGCGGCAAATACATGCTGATCTTCTTCGGCTTTACTCATTGCCCGGACATCTGCCCGGCGGAGCTGCAGGTCATGTCGGCGGCGCTCGATGCGCTTGGCTCAAAGGCAGACGAGGTCGTTCCCGTTTTTGTGACCTTGGACCCTGGGCGCGACACGTCCGAGGTCGTGGGGACCTACGTCAAGAATTTCGGCAAGAACTTCGTTGGCTTGACTGGCTCGCCCTCGGCAATTGCCAATGCAGCAAAGGCTTATCGCGTTACCTACTCAAAATTCGAATATAATGGTAAAGATGTAAATTACAGGTATAGCATCGATCATTCTGCACTCGTCTACCTCATGGACAAGGATGGTCAGTATTTGACCCACTTCACCTATGGAACTCCTGCCTCAAAAATGACGGAGACTATGCGCAGCTACCTTTAGCCGCGCGACCGATGCGCTCCTGTGGCAAGTTGCCGTTGCGCCGCAACATAGAATCACCATCTGATTCCGCGATGCAGCATTTTAGCTATATCGTAAATCCGTAGGCGCGAGGTCCGTCCATGCTTTATCATCTATATGAGCTGAACCGGGCGGCGCTCAGCCCTGCGCGGGCCGCAGCCGACGCCTACAGGCTCCTCTTCCGCAACCCCTTGAATCCGGCTGCTTATACCCCGCTCGGCCGGAGCGCGGCGGCTGCGCTCGAGCTGTTCGAGCGGACGACGCGCCGTTATCCGAGGCCCTCTTGGAATATCGATCAGACGGAGATCAAGGGCCGACGTGTCGCTGTCCGCGAGCGGGTCGTCATCTCTAAGCCCTTCTGCAATCTCATTCATTTCGAGCGGAACGTTTCGGCATGGCGCCGCCGCCGGGACCCCAAGTTTTTGATCGTGG
>Ga0207645_10001890_pt1 | contig 16904 bp, 15 predicted proteins | sample KBSM53metaG_FD_184331 | JGI IMG/M metagenome (GOLD analysis project Ga0207645, IMG submission 184331) | Miscanthus rhizosphere microbial communities from Kellogg Biological Station, Michigan, USA - KBS M5-3 metaG (SPAdes) (version 2) | ecosystem: Host-associated > Plants > Roots > Rhizosphere >...
CGTACGACATCGTCTACCGCACCACGCACCCGGGCAGCGCCGCGATCAAGTGGATCCGCGCGCTCGGCGGCACCGACTACGCAAGCGACGGGACGCCGACGCATTTCGACGGTGTGACTGTCGACGTGTCCGCACAGAAGCTCGATCAGCAGCGTCTCTCGACGCTCAACTATCAGCTCCGCGAGCAGGATCGGCGCAAGGACGAATTTCTCGCGACTCTGGCACACGAGTTGCGCAACCCCCTCGCGCCGATTCGCACGGCAGCCCAGATCCTTGCCTCGCCCAAGCTTGTGCCGGTTCAATTGGAAAGGGCACAGGCGATCATCGAGCGGCAGGTGAGGCACATGGCTTTGCTGCTCGACGATCTGCTCGATATCGCGCGGATTACCCAGGGCAAGCTGCGGCTCAAGAAGACGCAGGTCGCTCTGTCCGATATCCTGGACGCGGCGATCGAAGCGGCTCGCCCGAAACTGGACGAAAGGAATCACCGTCTCTCGGTGAGCCTGCCGGCCGAGGTCGTTTCGCTCGAAGCGGATCCGTTGCGCTTCGCACAGATTCTGTCGAACCTGCTGATCAACGCCGCCAAGTACAGCAACCCCGGCAGTCATATCGAGGTGCGGGCCATACTGCAGGCTGAAACGCTGCGCGTATCGGTGAAAGACAATGGACTCGGGCTCGCCCCGGAATCCCTCGGCAAGATCTTCACGATGTTCTCGCAGGTCGAGGCACCCGAGGGTCGCTCCGAAGGCGGGCTCGGCATAGGATTGGCGCTGGTCAAGGGCCTGGCGGAATTGCACGGCGGTACGGTCGAAGTTCACAGCGCGGGTCTCGGCCACGGCAGCGAATTCGTCGTACGCATGCCGGTAGCCGCGCAGCAGCCGACGTCGCCTGGCGTGGCGCAGGCATCGCCGCTGCTGTCATCCGAGCGTCGACGCGTGTTGATTGCGGATGACAATCGCGATGCGGCGGAGAGCCTTTCACTGCTTCTTGAAATGTCGGGCCACGAAGTACGTGTCGCGCATCTGGGCCATGCGGCTCTGTCCCTGGCCAGGACATTTCGCCCGGACGTGGCGCTCCTCGACATCGGCATGCCCGATTTGAGCGGCCATGACGTGGCGCGCGCGCTCCGGCTCGAACCGTGGGCGTCCAATCTCCAGCTGATCGCGCTCACCGGATGGGGGCAGGATGACGATCGCCGGCGCGCGTTCGAGGCGGGATTCGACCACCACTGCACCAAACCCATCGATCCCGACCAGCTGGCGAGATTGATCGCCAATCGAGCCGCCGCAAAAAAAGCGACGGTACTATCGAATGGCTGACGCTGCGCTTCATTTGCGCTGCATTCTTGCAGCATTGGACTCCGGCGCATGTTCGTCGTATTGCTGACTTACCAGAAGGCTCTCGCCGAGATCGATCGCCTGATGAAGGAGCATGTCCGCTTCCTGCAGCAGCAATACGACGCCGGATTGTTTGTTGCCTCGGGCCGCCAGGTGCCGCGCAAGGGCGGTGTGATCCTGGCGCGCGGAATCGACAGGGAAGGTCTCGAAGCGATCATGGCGAGCGATCCATTCGTACGCGAAGGCGCCGCCCGTTTCGACATCATCGAATTCACGCCATCGCAGACGCGGACCGGATTCAAGCCGTTCACGTAGCCAGCGAGGTGGCGCGTTGCAGAACGGATTTTCCAGGGCGACCTTGCGACGGTGTTGATTCGCGGCGTGTGACGGACCTTCTCGAATCAGGGTCCCAGGCGCCGCAGCAAAGACAAGGGACACGGCGACGATGAACAGCTCCTTTGAAAGAGACCTCGACAAGAATCCGGGCAACCATGTGGCGCTGTCGCCGCTGTCGTTTCTGCGCAAGGCGGCGTACGTGTACCCCGACCACGTCGCCACGATCCATGGCGAGCGGCGATTGACCTGGGGCGAGGTTTACAGGCGCTGCCGGCAACTGGCGTCGGCGCTGTCCCGGCGCGGCATCGGCCGCGGCGACACCGTCGCCGCGATGCTGCCGAACGTGCCGGCGATGGTCGAGTTGCATTTCGGGCCGGCAATGCTCGGCGCCGTCGTGAACACGCTCAACACGCGCCTGGACGCCGAGACCATCGCGTTCATGCTCGAGCACGGCGAGGCCCGAGTGCTGTTCGTCGACAGTGAGTTCTCCGCCGTCGTGCAGAAGGCGCTGGCGTTGGTCAAGGTAAAGCCCATCGTGATCGACGTCGATGACGTGCTGTATGCCGGAGGAACATCCATCGGCGAAAAGGAATACGAGGCGTTTCTCGGCGAAGGCGATGCAGACTACGATTGGCAGCTTCCGGCGGACGAGTGGGACGCCATTTCGCTGAACTACACCTCGGGGACCACGGGCAACCCGAAGGGTGTCGTCTATCACCACCGCGGCGCCTGCCTTAATGCGATCAACAACATCATCGACTGGTCGATGCCGCGTCACCCGGTATATTTGTGGACACTGCCGATGTTCCACTGCAACGGCTGGTGTTTCCCCTGGACGATCGCCGCCGCAGCCGGTACGAACGTATGCCTGCGCAAGGTCGATGCCAAGGCGGTATTCACGCTGATGCGCGAGCACGCTGTCACGCATTATTGCGGCGCGCCGATCGTGCACTCGACGTTGATCAATGCACCTTCCGAGTGGAAGCAGGGTGTCTCCGGGATCAAGTGCCTCGTCGCCGGCGCAGCGCCTCCGTCGAGCGTCATCGAAGGCATGGAGCGGCTGGGCTTCGATCTGACCCATGTGTATGGTCTGACCGAAACCTACGGACCCGCCGCCGTGTGCGCAAAGCACGTGTCCTGGGGTGAGGAGACGCTCGAGCGGCGCGCTGAGCTCAACAGCCGGCAAGGAGTCGCGTACCTGCTCCAGGAAGACATGCGCGTGCTTGATCCATCGACTATGCAAGCAATTCCGGCCGACGGCGAGACGATCGGCGAAATCATGTTCCGCGGCAACATCACGATGAAGGGGTACCTGAAGAATCCCGGAGCGACGCACGATTCGTTTGTCGGCGGCTGGTTCCATTCGGGCGACCTCGCGGTCGTGCAGGCGGACGGCTACGTCAAGATCAGGGATCGCTCCAAGGACGTGATCATTTCCGGCGGCGAGAACATATCGTCGCTGGAAGTCGAGGACGTGCTCCATCGACATCCGGCGGTTATGGTCGCGGCGGTCGTTGCGCGACCCGACGAGAAGTGGGGTGAGACGCCTTGCGCGTTTCTCGAACTCAAGGAAGGGCACACCGCCAGCGAGCAGGAGATCGTCGCGTTTTGCCGCGAGCGCTTGGCGGGCTTCAAGATTCCAAAGCGCGTAGAGTTCGGCCCGCTGCCGAAAACCGCAACCGGCAAGATCCAGAAGTTCGTGTTGCGCCAGCGCGCCAAGGATCTCGGCTCGATTCGATGACGCTGCGGGGAGGGAGTTGCGCCGATCTTCAGTGCGGAACGTACAGCGGATACAGCACGGTTTCTTCTTCGTGAATGCGATGGGCGAGCACTTCGCCGATCGCTGGCAGGTCGCGGCGCAGTTGCGCCAGCTGTTCCGGCGTGAACGACGGTCGCGAATGTTCCGCGACGAAGCGATGCAGGATTCGGCCGACATGCATCATGTCGGTCGCCATCATGCGCACGCGCGGCATGTGCTCCGGGTCGGCATGGCCCGGGTGCGACAACAGGTAGCCGTACAGTTCGCGGTTCTCGATCGCCAGGTGCTGCTCGAGCATGCGCGCGAAACGATGCAGCGCCTGCCGGCATGCGCTCGCGTTTTCCTTTTCTGCAGCACGCTCCAGATCGGAGAACAGCGCAAGCAATTCCTTGTGCTGGTCCAGCAGATTCGCGATCAATCCGGGGCGATGGCGGCGAAGCAACGACCGTAGTTTCCCGGGCGGCAGGGCATGAGTTGCGCCGGCATCGCTCTGGCCGAGCAGCCGCTTGAACACGGTCAGCATCCACAAACTCCGATTTGATTCGATCCCGCGGCAGAACGCAGCGGGCCGGCGATACTATTTTGCCGCCTGAGTGCAAACGCGACGTGGTTCATGGAAACGACGACTCGCAACCTTTTGTCCGACGAGTGGCCGCGTCGGAGCGGCGGACGGTCTGTCGCCCGGCACCTTTTCGGTGCGGGACGCGTCCTTGCGCCGCCAGTGCATACGAATGCAGTTCACGCATTGCGCAATGAAAAAACGTGGCTTCGAGGTTGGCGCGAGGACCTGAGGCCGATTTCGCAGGTTCAATTTTCTTTCGCGGCCTTCTCACATGAACATTCATGTTGGCGATTCATTCCGAAGATAAATGATCTTTGTTCGTTGCGTTCGTGCTAGCGTCGACCGTCTACCCCCGATTCCGGCGGTTGTCCGGGATTGAGCCTTGCACCGAATCAGACGAAAGGCTCGTCCGGGCCGCGACCCGTGACCCTACGCAAAAGGAAAAATCCCATGTTTCCACCATTTCGACAGCGTGCGCCGTGCGCGCACCGTTCCCTCGTCAACGCCATTGCCGAACGCGCCGACGCGCTGCGACGTGCCTATCGGAGTCTTCTCCTTGTAGGCACGGCAGGCTTGCTCGCTTTGTCTTGCCAACACGCTGAGGCCGGCCTCAACAGCGGCCCGGAGTACGCGACACTACAGGCGATCTACAACTCGACCGACGGCGCGAACTGGACAACCAGCACCGGCTGGGGATCGGGCGACGCGTGCTCCTGGTATGGGATCACCTGTGATCAAGACCTGATGCCCGAAGACAACACGAGCCACGTCGTGTACATCAGCATGTCCTACAACAACTTGAACGGGCCCCTTCCGGACCTGACCGGGTTGACTGCCTTGGACAGTCTCGAACTCGACAATAACCTGCTTTCCGGTTCCATTCCGGCGTTGGGCGGCATGGCCAGCCTGCGCATCGTCACCATCTATCTCAATCAGCTCACGGGATCCATTCCCGCACTGGCCGGGATGGCCAACCTGGAGTATTTCAGCGCCGACGACAACCAGCTCACGGGACCGATTCCCGAGTTGGCCGGCATTCCCAAGCTGCGAGGTTTCAGCGTTCCTCGCAACCAGCTGACAGGCGTCATTCCCGACCTGGCCGGATTGACCGCTTTCCAGCACCTGGATGTCGGCACGAACCATCTGACCGGTTCGATTCCCTCATTGACCGGATTGACCAGCCTCTCGTTGCTCGATGTCCGCGAGAACCAGCTGACTGGCAGCCTTCCTGATCTGACCGATCCGGTCGGCTTGCAATATCTTTTCGCCAACGACAACCGGCTCACGGGATCCATCCCCGTGCTGTCCGGATTGACGGAGTTGGCGTTAGTCGCCGTCGACGATAACCAGCTGACCGGATCTCTTCCGGCGCTGACGGGGTTCCCATACTTGTATTACTTCGGCGCCAGCAACAATGACCTCACCGGTAGCATTCCGGTGCTGAGCGAGTTGACCGGTACGCAGTATTTCGATGTTCACGGCAACCGCCTGACCGGCAGCATTCCCGATCTGACCGGCCTGGAGCTGTACGATTTCTACGTCGGCGACAACCAGCTGACCGGAGCGGTACCGATGGCTCCTGCAGTTTTGGCGCGTGCGAGTCTGTGTCCGAATCTTCTGGATACGACCTCGCAGCCGTCGATCGACCCCGCCTGGAACGAGGCCACCGGGTTTGGCCCGTGGTGGGCCAATCCGACCGGGACCAACAACTGCGACGGCTTGTTTCTGGGCGGATTCGACGCGTAGGCACGCCACCCTGCGTGAATCGAACGCGGCCTGACGCGATCGTTTCGCCGAGTTGGTGATGCGCGAAGGGTAGGGAGGCCATCAGGCAATCGTCGATGACCTCCGTTTCCGAAAAGTGTACTTGTCCAACGATTCCGGCTACGGGCGTTTCGTTTCCTGATCTACAGCTTCGTCGCGCGCTGAAATGATCTGATCGAGCGCAGCGACGAGACGCGAGAACTCGGCCTTGCCGAGAATCCGCTGGTACTCGCCCTGGATGCGCTTCTTGACCTCATTCGCGTCGGCCAGCACCGCCAGGCCCTTGCGCGTAAAGCAGACGAGGCGCGCGCGCGCGTCATCGGGATCCGGCCGGCGCTCGAGCACGCCGTCCTCGACAAGGGCGTCGAGCAGCTGCTGAACGGCCTGCTTGCTCAGCCCGACCCGCGCCGTCAGTTCCGTCTGGCGTGTACCGGCGCGGTCGATGTGCGGAATCAAGGCCGCCCGGGCTTCCGCATACCACGGGTAACCCGCCTCGACCATTTCGCGGGCAAAGCGCTGCTGCCAGAGCTGGCTGGCGCGCCAGAGTTGCAATCCGATGTGGCCGATGAGGGGAGTTGTCGTCATAACGTCAAGTATCTTGACTATTGCGGAATTCGCAAGTATAGTCAAGTTTCTTGACGTTAACGACAGGAGCTGGCAATGACCATCATCGATTCGAACACCGCCCCCGTATTCGCGTACGGCAATGTGCAGTTCACCGGCCTCGCGTCGCCCACCCGAGGCTCGCGGGACAACTCCGTCTGGCGCATCAGCGTGGCGCCCGGAACGGTGCACGCGGGCACTCACCAGGTAACAAGGGAAGAAATCTTCGTGGCAATTTCGGGAGCGGCGGAAGTCATGCTCGGGGGTTCCGCCATGGCGCTCGCCGCCGGCAGCGCTTTCGTGTTGCCTGCCGATACGGACTTTTCTCTGGCGAACTCCGGCAGCGAACCATTCGAAGCCGTCGTCGTGTTGCCCGTCGGCGGTCAGGCTGTAATTGCGGGCCAACCGCCCTTCGTGCCGCCGTGGGCTGCGTAGGTTGACGAGGCCGGAAAGGGTCGGCTCATTTTCGACGAAATGTCCGGCCCTTCTTTTTGCTTGTGCGCCGGTCAGACGATTGGGGCGAGAGCCATGCGGCCATAGGCGACGAACGCCATGACGAGGCCCAGCACGGCGCTCATGATGATCGGTGCGGTCTCCCGGTATTTGACGTGCACCGCGATGAATACGAGGCTCTCGGCCGCGAGTAGCGCGGCAGCAAGAACAGTCAACATTGGCTGCCAATGGAGCGCCGCAGGGACGATGAGCCCGACGACGCACGCGAGTTCGAGGATACCGAGGGTCTTCCAGACAGGCTTTGGCAACGCGCCGAACGATGCAACGTCCGAACTGATCTTGTCGAACATGAAGACCTTCATGACGCCGGACGCTCCGTACAGGAGTGCGCCAAGAACTTGCAGGCACCACAGCAGGGTGTTCATCGACTCCTCCCCGGATTACGCATCATTATGCGACGACGAGATCTTTTACGGCGGGTTCGATTGACGCCGCGGCTTGGGCAGAAGACACCAAGGCTTGCGTCCAGAGGCAGAGCTCGACCCGAAGGAGACTCCCACGAGCGCTGTTTGCAGCAGCCTGTTTTTCGGCGGCTCGCTGTCATGCTGGCAAATGACCGTGACCCCCATTTCTTGCAGTCACACCTAAGGCAACGGGCAGAGCGACTCGCCGACAGAGGGCGCGTATGCGGCAGGAAACGTCTGCGCCAGTTGGTCGTTCAGGGTTCCAATAAATAAACCGAGACCGAAGTTTGCCAGCTGACAGGAGATGTTGCCGGTCAACGACACCTTGTCTGCGGTCAATCCACTGACGGTGCTCCCTCCTACGAACAATTCGTTGGTGGTGTAGCCCGAATTGCCGTCCGCCTGAAGCAGGTACGACAGCTGCGACTGGATCGTGACATTCGTCGTGTCGAGGAAGTTCATCGTGCACGCCCCGACGATCGGCACGACGACAGGCATCGAGAACGGGTCGAATCCGGTCGATGCGTTGACCAGCATCTGGCCGTTTGCGGGGAGGATCTGGCCGTAGCTGTATTGGCCTGCACGCAAGGTGACGGCGCAGCCCGGCGAGCCGTCCGTGCAGGTTGTCGTCGCACACGTGCCATCGACCGCGGCAGGAATGCAGGAATCGGTGCCCTCGACCGTGGCAGCCAGAAGTTCCAGAAAGGAATCTTTCGTCAACGCTTTCGACCAGCACTGTTCGAAGCCGTTGTGTCCGACGAGGTCGCCGGTCTGGCCGAACGCGCAGCAAGTTGCCGCGGCGAGCCCGATGCCGGCGAAGAGCCGTGCGAGCCGCCTCGTTCGAAACGCATCCAGGATCAGGTTCGCAGTCATATCACCTCCACGGCTTTTCACTTGTTCAATTGACGCCATAGAGGGAGATTTTGCGACAGGTCTCGCGTGCGAAAAGGAGTTCGGTTCAGGAAAAGGAACCCGGTTCGGTAAATGAACCTGCCCCGTTTCTTGTGCGGCTCAACAGGAAGTCCGAGTGCAACTACGCTCAGCGCAGCGCAAAGTCGACCGCCGCACGCACGGCCGCCACTTGCGCGGCGTTGCACTGCTCCGGCGTCGCGCGCGGACTGTCCGGATAGACTTCGGTGATCGTGCGGTAGCGCGCGTTCGTGATCGACGTGCACAGGCCGAGTTCCCTGACCGGATAGTTGATGACGCCGGGCGAGACGACCTGCATGCCGATGATTTCGCCTTTTGCGTCGGCCGGCGCGATGTGCGTGACCTTCGCCACCGCCGCGATCACGGCCCGCTGGAAGTGCGGCTGCGGATCCTCGGCATCGCCGACCAGATAGAAGCCGTCCGGAATCTCGCCAGGTTCGAACGCCTTGCCATCGCGTGCCGCAAGGGCAGGGCGGAACTCCGATTCGTCGCTGTCGGTTGTTTCGTGCAGGTCGATGTGGACGAGGAAGCGGTCGCGTAACGGAGCGACTAGCCGCATCAACGCCGCCGATTCCGCCGCCGGACTGTCCTGCCGGAACGAGCGATTCGGATCGATTGCCTCGGCATTCCAGCGGTGGATGCGTTCGTAAGCCCACGGGCTCACGCACGGCGCGACGAGCAGGTTCACGCGTCCGGCGAATTCCGCAGCGTGCCGTTCGACGAACTCAAGCGCGCCGTGCACGCCGCTCGTCTCGTAGCCGTGCACGCCGCCCGTCACGAGAACGTTAGGTAGATCGTCGCGCCAGTCGCGGCTGCGAATCGCGAACAGCGCGAAGTGTTCGTCGCTGTACTCGATCTTTCCGTACTCGCTGACGTCGAAACGCGCGCGCAATGCGTCGATCCTGGCTAGCACCTCATCGGCATAGCTGCGGCGGCGCGCCTGGTGCGAAAGCCACTCGCGCTTCTCCGCCGCGCCCCATGGCTGGCCCGGAGTGCCGATCGCAAATGATGCAGACGTCGAAGTCATCGTGAATCCCTGAGGTGCCCGATTGAAGTCGCGCACTTTAACATCGTGAAGCAGGTAGCCACCTGTCTGCGATGGGGATTCGGAAGGGCAGCTGTCCTAGCGTATCCCCACCACATTCTCCAACCGCGCGTTCCTACCTGTTGCAGCGGCGATCGTTTTCCTTCTCCCACCGGGAGAACGTGGCGCGAAGCGCCGGATGAGGGTCGAGTCATTTATCAACGTTGATACGTGACCCGACCCTCACCCCAACCCCTTTCCCGGCGGGAGAGGGGCTTGAAAGCAGCTCCCCGAAAAGTTGTCGAATTATCCGTTCGAACGGTTGAGGCTTCGGCTGAATCCTTTGGAAACCGACGGCTGCCTCGTCTGATAGTCACCGCGCCAAGTCAGACTTCGTGATGCAGGAATAGCTCGATGGTACGAACAAAAATGAACCCGAAGATGCAAAGAGCCCAAGTCAGGACAATGGCGTAAGGACCCGCATTCGGCGGGAACGGAAACCCTGCGACATTGAACCAGAGACCCGCAACCGCGATCGTCGAAACGGCATAAACGATTACGACCCACAGGGGAAACCGGCCCGGCTCGATTGCGCGGCGGCGGCGGAACTGGATCACGAGAAGAATAGAAAAGATCGACGCGGCTGCTGCGCTCGAGAGCGGCCACGTGACGGCGTCAGGGACATGGAGCAGGTTCAGAAGCGCTGGAACCAGGGCCAGCAGGGTGATCAGGAGGCCCCCTTCGATATACAGGCGCACAAGGCGGAGGTGCCGATCGGAGAGCTTGCCTCCCAAGGCACCGCGAAGCGTGACGACCACTGCCGAGAAACCTACGAATGACAGCGAGAGGTTTGCGAGATGCGAGAGGTAGTCGGATTCTGCCGGAGTCACGATCGCATGCTCAGGGCCAAGGCGTAAAGGTTGTCGCTGGAATGATCATATTCGTCTTCAAGAACTTCAACTGCCACGAATTTCTGGGTTGGCAAAGGCGCGACCTACGCCCGGCGAAGATTTGCATCGGTGACACGCCGCGACAGCCATAGCAGATATGCACCGACAACAACATCGACCGAGAAACAGAAGATGGGATACCAGCCTGGAACACCATCGTTTGTAATGAACCGACTGTGCGCCAGGTCGTACAGCGCGTGAAGTATCCAGAATGCACCGACTATTACTGCCGAGTGACGGACACTCACGAACGCGAAAACCAGCCCGGCCACGATAAACGGAAGTCCGTAGATCATTTCCTTGACGCCAACAGCCCGCTCGCCGGCCTGCAGAGCAAACATTGCGTACAGGCTTGGCAGAGTGAGCAGACCCAACGCATACAGCCAACGCTGTCCGCGAATGATCCGTGCCAGGACTATCGTGAGGACGCCTACCGCGACACCAATGAGGGCTTCAATCATGACTTGTTCCCGTCCCCTGGACGAATGACGCAAGAGCCGAACGACCGCGCCGCGAGCGTGGATCTTACTGCAGCGCGTCGCGGCGAGGCATGGAAATTCGTTCGCATCAATCCGCAGGCAGCGTGCTCTCGAAGGTGCCGGCGAAGATGCGATCCGGAATCCGCGATTCGACCGCCCCGATGTCGCACTCGGCGCCTTGCGGACGCGTGACGCCGCGCTGGTCCACGCCGCTGACCGGTGCGTCGCTGCACGTGGCAGCATCGCCGTGATCGATCGCCGAACTGCCAGCGCCGGGAAGCATCGTTTCGGTCGTGCCACCGTCGTCCTGCAACGGCCCGAGCTTCGGATCGGCGTCGAGATTTCCGCCGAGATCGGTGCCGAGGTTGAAGCTCCAGGCACTGCTGCCGCCCGAGCCCTGCACGACGCTGTTGATGAAGTACGGCGAGCCCGTGCTCGGCGGGCCGCTGTTGGCGTTGCAGATCTCGTTCGCGCCGGGGTTGTTCGCGCTCGTATCTCCCCACAGGATGACGTTGCTCAGCATGGGAAAGCTGAAGAAGTTGTACAACGCACCGCCGCAGGAAGTCGCATCGGTTGCCGTATTGCCGCTGAAGGTCACGTTGCTCAGCTCCGGGCTGCTGGTGCCGTTGTAACCGTAACTCGCCATCGCGCCGCCGTTGTTGATCGCACTGTTGCCGCTGAACGTGACGTTGCCGAGCACCGGGTTGCTGACGCCGCCGAACGTGCCGAGAGTGAACAGTGCGCCGCCTTCGTGGCCGGCCGCATTGCCGCTGAACGTGACCATGGTCAGCGTCGGGCTGCTGGCGCCGCCGTTGCCGCCGAAGTTGTACATCGCGCCGCCATTGTTTGCGCTGTTGCCGCTGAACGTGACGGTGCGGAGCGTCGGGCTGCATCGGTAGCCATCGCCATTCGCATTGCAGTAGATCCCGCCGCCATTGCCGCCGGGGTTGCTGGCGGCGGTGATGATGAGGCCGTCGAGCACGGTGTCGGCATCGATGTTGCCGGCAACCGTCGTGCCATCCATCACGACGACACGGAGGCTGTTGTCGCTGTTGTGTGCGTTGTCAACGGTCCGGTCGACGCCGTTGGCATCCACGCTGTCGTTGCCGTCGATGTCACCCGACAACACGGTGGGGTTGCCTGCGATGTCGGTGCGCTCGGCCAGCGACGTCTCGGTGCCGGCAAATCCGCCGTAGACGGCTACATGTGGTTGCACATTGAAGCTGACAAACGCAGTGTTGGGGGCGGGCTTGTACACGCCCTTGGCTACCCAGATTTCGCTGCAGGCAACCGTGTTCAGCGCACCCTGCAAGGACTTCGGCGCGGACCAGTCGCTGCCATCGTTGCCCTCGACGCCCGCTGTCGTAACGCGGCACGTGTTCGCCGCCGCGGGCACGCAAACAAACGCGAGCCCGAGCGCAACAGCCTGCGCGAGAAGATTCTTCGAATAAAGCATGGAGCTTTCCCCTGAATGTGGAACAGTGACGCGCACACCGCGACCAGACAACTCGTCATGGCTCGCGTATCGCCGGAACGAACGGAATCCCTATGAGAAAACGGAACAAGCGGACTGCAACTGCTCACCGTTTCCCGGGGCAATTATCCTCCCTTAATTGCGTCTGCTTTCCTTGATGCAGAAAAATAAATGACCACATTCATTTTCGACTGAAAAAGTGAACCTCATTTTCGTTCTCGAAGTTGAGGATGCAGCGCAAATTGCACGGCGACGACGCAGGCACGAAGCGGTGCGTGCCGTTTGCACCCTCGCAGATTACTGAACAGCAGAAGCCCATATGTAATTAATCGGCACGCATGATCGAGGGGTGATAGCCTCGGAAGCCCGCGCGACTCCGGTACGCGCGCAGGCATTGCCCAGTGATCAGCAGCAGCCACCATCCCGGTGGGCTCGGCTTGTTGTTGGTTGAATTCGCGACGCCGGCGATGGCAACGTAAAAAGGGGATTCGGCGTGAATATCAACCTGTATCGGTTTGGCCGCACACGTGCGTTGGCCGCCATGCTATTGCCGGCCGTCTTGCTCGCGGCTGCAGGACTCTGGTCCAAAACTGCCGGCGCGATACCCGCGGCGTGCACGCCGGGGAACATCATTGTCGACGGCAGCTTCGAGACGACGAATCCCGACACGATGGTGAACCCGAGTTGGGCGACGACGTCGACCCAGTTCGGCACGTCACTCTGCAGCTTCGCATACTGCGGCAATGAGAGCAGCGAAGCGGCCCCGCGCACCGGCACGTTCTGGTCCTGGTTCGGCAGCGTGACGGGAATCGACCCCGAGGTGGCGACGATGTCGCAATCCGTGACGTTCCCGATCGCGCCAGCGACGGCCACGCTGAACTTCGGTCTCTGGATCGGTTTCGTGACTACACCGTTCACGGACGTCCTGGATGTCAAAGTCGACGGTTTGACGCGGCAAACGTTCACCGAACCCGCAACCGTGGAGCCGGGATACACGCTGAGAAGCATCAACCTCAGCGCATTCGTCGACGGCGCGGCGCACACGATCCTGTTCTCGTACGTCAAGGGCACGGACGGCCAGAAGGCGAATTTCAGCGTCGACGACGTCAGCCTCGACGTCGTCTGCAATGACATCATCTTCGCCAACGATTACGAAAGCGCCATGTAAGGCGGCGTCCAGGAAGCGGATTGAGTGCCTCCTTTCGACGGCACGGATCTTCACAAGGCGCCCGTTATTTCCGGTGCTCAATACGCCAGCAGTACCGGGTCACCAAGCGCATCGACAAAGATGCGATCCGCATAGCTCTGCATCTCGATAGCGCCGAGGTCGCGCGGCCCGTACGTGTCGGCGACGCCGGGCAGATCCTGGTCGTGCGGGGCGGAGCGCACGTCGAGGTCGTTGCCGGCGATCGCCGGAGCGAAATCCAGGCCGAGCGATTTCGTCGTGACGCCGCCGGTGCGGCTGTAGAGCAGACGGTAGTCGCCGTTCGCCGCATCGACGAACGTCGGCACGCCGAGCCAGACCGTTGGATCGGCAGACGACTCAACCGACCAGCGAATCAAGCACGACGTCCATGATCATGTGGGCGCCCCATGGCGCCCAGAGCGTGCGAGCACTTTGGGCGACCCAGGCAAGCAGGACACCCACCGCGAAGATAGTAACTTGCAGCGACAACGGATACTGCGTGTGCGTTGCTGCCCATAGCGCGCTCGTGACGACGGCCGCCGGCAGGAAACCGATCACGGCCGCGAGCGCAGCGAGAAGGAAGCCGCGGAATATGAATTCTTCATAGAAATTCGAAAACACATTTCCTGCGATCGACCAGGGATCGGGGTCGATCCATCGGATCGCCGAACCTTGGCCCGTCGCGATCAGGACGACGAGGACCAGGGCAATTGCGCCGAAGGCCCCAATCAGGATTTTCCCGAGCGGCCGGTGCCCCTTGCCAAGCGGCGGCGCATCGATCACGCCTGCACGAGCGAAGGCGATCCACGCAACGCCCGCGGCGAGCGCCGGAAGCGTTGAATACAGCAGCAGGTGCGGCAGGAACTTCCAAAGGCCGGCGTAGGCGGGAAAATCTGCGGCGCGCAGGACAGTGTCGCGCACCCACCACGTGGGCCATAGCCCGATGAGATAGACGGCAGCCGCGGCCGCGAGCAGGCTCGCGCGTGCGCCCCTGGTAGCGACTGCTATCCTTGTGATCGACGGGTCATTCAAGTGACACCAACACTCGAGTCAAGCGGCCGTGGCTGACCGCCGCATGATAGTACCGGCGAAAGGGGGTCGGGTTCATTTCTTCAGTGGCTGTGAAGATTGAGCTTCCTATTTCTCGCGCGGTGGCAGCCTTCCGCGCGGGTTTCACCGGGTGGAGCCCAATCGGAAATTGTCCCTGGCACCATTATTGGCGAGGCGGGTCGGTCCTCCAGACATCTCATGGTGCGCGAAGTCCACGGCAGAGCCAGCCGACAAGCAAGTAGCGGAGACACCAATCGTCCAGAAAGCCATCCGCGAATTTGTGGCTGGCCTATCGATGTCCGAGCGCAAGAGTTTTTTGGAGGCCAGTCGGACTGATCTCGCGCTCTTTCACTTCGGCGCAGGTTCGCGAGTTCGCGAGCGCTACTTCTCCTCGAACTCGGAAGTGCGCCAAGCGTCCTGCGGAACCAACATGCACGCCTATTGCGACATCGACGGCGCTTCCATGATCATCGTTGAAAAGGCTTGGGACAGATCTGCGCCGAGGGCGATCGAGGTACGCCTTGATGCCGAAAGACGCTTCTTCGGTCCGACATAGGCGAAGCCTGTCGCGTAATGTACTGAATCATGGCCCCCATTGCGGCAGTGTGCGATCGGGACTACTCTGGCCTTCGCAGCCTGATTTCTGGAGCGTTCGGACACGGTTTTCCGCCGAGGAATTCGTTGCCGTTCATCACCTGCAAAAAGGGAAAGAGCGGCTTCGACTTCTGAAAGAGGGGATTCGTGATGTCCTGGCGCATCAACTTCGCACTCGTTTTTCTCCTCGCGTTGTCGGCAACTGCGGCGAATGCAGCGACCTGCTACGTGAAGGCCGATGCGGCCGGCACCAACAGTGGCGCGTCGTGGGCGAACGCGTTCACCAATCCGCAGAGCGCATTCGCGAACCTCGGTTGCACGACGGTTTTTATCGCGCGCGGAACGTACAAGCCGACGCAGACGACTGATCGCACGATCAGCTTCAGCGTCAAGCCCGGTGTCGTTGTCTACGGTGGTTTTGCCGGCACGGAAGCATTGATCTCCGATCGATTTCTGCCCGCCAACCCGACTGTCTTGTCCGGTGACATCGGTGTCGCCGGCGACAGCAGCGACAACAGCTATCACGTCGTCGTGTTTGACGGCACGACCGCGAGCGGCACGATCACGACGGGCAATCTGCTGTCCGATGTCACGATCCGCGACGGCAACGCGAACGGCGCAGGCGCAAACGATGGGTACGGAGGCGGTTTGTACTGCAACGGCCAGGGCGCCGGCCATGAGTGCAGCCCGGAACTGGCCAACCTGATCTTCGAGAACAACAGCGCGCAAGCAGGCGCAGCAATCTGTAACGACGGTCACGCCGGCGGCAAGAGTAGTCCCTGGCTGCATGACGCGATCATTCGCAACAACGAGGCGCCCGGCGGCGCGGGCGGCGGCTTGTACAACAACGGTGGCAGCGGCACGTCGAGTCCGCTGATCGAGCAGGTCACCTTCAGCGGCAATTCCGCCGACTTGGGCGGCGCGATCTACAACTACGGCATCGCCGGCGTCAGCAGTCCGACGATCCGCAATTCGACGTTCGAGTCGAACGTCGCTGCCTCGAATGGCGGCGCCGTGATGAACTACGGTGCATCAGGCGGCCACGCCAGCCCGATCCTGCGCTACACGACGTTCCATCACAACCGGGCAGTCGCCGGTCATGGCGGCGCGATTTACAACTTTGCGCCGAGCGCCGATGCCGCGCCGAACATGAGCGGCATGATCTTCTGGGCCGATCAAGCCCTCGGTTCGCCGGTCGAGAACTACACGGCATTTTCCGCGACCGTCTCGAGCATCGAGTACAGCATCACGCCGGAATGCCCGCCCGGCGCGGTCAGCTGCATCAATGCCGATCCGCTGCTGGGAGCGCTGCAGGACAATGGAGGCTTTGCACCGACGCTCAGGCCGGACGTCGGCAGCCCGGCGATCGACGCGGGCAACGCCGTCAACTGTCCGGGTTTGGACGAGCGCCTGATAGCACGGCCGCAAGCCGCGCAGTGCGATCTCGGTGCCGTCGAACTGAAGGCGAGCGAAAAGAAGCGCTGCTATGTGAACTATTTCGCGCTGCCGCCGACGGACGGCACATCGTGGGCAACGGCGTACCCGTACGTGCAGCAGGCGCTCGCCGATGCATCGTGCACCGAGGTCTGGGTCGCCAAGGCAACCTACAGACCCGACCTCGACACCAACGACCGCAGCTCGTTTTTGCCGGTCTACCCGGGCAAGAACGTCTATGGCGGCTTCGTTGTCGGCGCAACCGCACGCAGCCAGCGTGATCCGGCAAATAATGAGACGATTCTGTCCGGCGACATCGGCGCTGGCGGCGACAGCAGCGACGACAGCTACCATGTCGTCGTTCTGGACGCTGTAGCCAACGGCAACATAACCGCTGCGACGATCGTCGACGGCTTCACGATCCAGAGCGGCAACGCGAACGGCGCAGTCACTGCCGCATACGGCGGCGGAATGATCTGCAACGGCAACACGAATCACGTTTGCA
>Ga0207645_10001892_pt1 | contig 16893 bp, 17 predicted proteins | sample KBSM53metaG_FD_184331 | JGI IMG/M metagenome (GOLD analysis project Ga0207645, IMG submission 184331) | Miscanthus rhizosphere microbial communities from Kellogg Biological Station, Michigan, USA - KBS M5-3 metaG (SPAdes) (version 2) | ecosystem: Host-associated > Plants > Roots > Rhizosphere >...
CTCGGGCGCGACCCAGACGATGTTCTGCGTCGGGTCCTTGATGTCGCAGGTCTTGCAGTGCACGCAGTTCTGCGCATTGATCTGCAGCCGGTCGGTGTTGTCCGGGTTCTTCACGAACTCGTAGACGCCGGCCGGGCAGTAGCGGCTCTCGGGGCCGGCGTAGGTCGCGAGGTTGATCGCGACCGGCACGCTCGCATCCTTCAAGGTCAGGTGCGCCGGCTGGTGCTCGTTGTGGTTGGTGTTGCTGATGAACACGCTCGAGAGCCGGTCGAAGGTCAGCTTGCCGTCGGGCTTGGGGTAGACGATCTGCGGGCACTCAGAGGCCGGCTTCAGGCGCTTGTGGTCGGGCACGGTGCTGTGAATCGTCCACGGCGGTGCCTTGATGCCGAGCTTGGGCAGCAGCCACAGCTCGATGCCGTTCATCACCGAGGCCAGATACAGCCCCTTCTTCATCCACTGCTTGGTGTTGCGCGAGACGTCGAGCTCGGCGCGCAGCCAGCTGTTCTCGAACGCCTGCGGGTAGGCGGCCAGCTCGTCGTGCTGGCGACCACTGGTGACGGCGGCATAGGCGGCATCGGCCGCGAGCATGCCGGTCTTGATCGCGGCATGGCTGCCCTTGATGCGCGCGAAGTTCAGGTAGCCGGCGTCGCAGCCGACGAGCGCGCCGCCGGGGAACACGGTCTTGGGCAGGCTCATCAGGCCGCCGCAGGTGATCGCGCGCGCACCGTAGCCGATGCGCTTGCCGCCTTCGAGGATCGTGCGGATCGCCGGGTGCGTCTTCCAGCGCTGCATCTCCTCGAACGGGCTCAGCCACGGGTTGCTGTACTCGAGTCCGGTGATGAAGCCGAGCGTGACCTTGTTGTCCTCGAGGTGGTAGAGAAAGCCGCCGCCGTAGGTCTGTGCGTCCATCGGCCAGCCCAGCGCATGGATCACGTGGCCGGGGCGCGCCTTCGCCGGGTCGATCTCCCAAAGCTCCTTGACCCCGAGCGCGTAGGTCTGCGGGTCCTTGCCGGCGTCGAGCTGGAAGCGCGCGATCAGCTGGCGGCCGAGCTGGCCGCGCGAGCCTTCGGCAAAGATCGTGTACTTCGCGTGCAGCTCCATGCCGAGCTGGAAGTCGCCGGTCGGCGCGCCGTCCTTGCCGATGCCCATGTTGCCGGTCGCGACGCCCTTGACGCTGCCGTCGTCGTTGTAGAGCAGCTCGGCGGCCGCGAAGCCGGGAAAGATCTCGACGCCCAGGCCCTCGGCCTGCTGCGCCAGCCAGCGCACCACGTTGCCGAGGCCGACGATGTAATTGCCCTCGTTGTGCAGGCTCTTCGGGATCAGGAACTGCGGCGTGCTGATCTTGCCGGTGGCGCTCAGGAACAGCATCTCGTCGCCGGTCACGGGCTGGTTCAGCGGTGCGCCGAGCGCCTTCCAGTCGGGCAGCAGCTCGGTCAGCGCGCGCGGGTCCATGATCGCGCCGCTCAGGATGTGCGCGCCCGGCTCCGAGCCCTTCTCGAGCACGACCACCGAGATCTCGCGGCCCTGGCCGGCGGCGAGCTGCTTGAGCCGGATCGCGGTGGCCAGCCCGGCGGGGCCGCCGCCAACGACCACGACGTCGTACTCCATCGCTTCGCGCGGGCCGTACTGGGCGAGGATGTCTGCGGGCGTCATGCGGCTTCCTTGGGGTGTTTTCGTGTGCGCCGAATTCTACGGGCCGCGGCCCGCGCCAAGACGTGGAACGTCATGCGCTCGACGTGCCTGGCAGTGCAGCCTGCGTGCTATCGTGAACCCCGGCCGCGGCCATGCCGCCGCCTGTGAATACCGGGGAGAACGCCATGAGCTACAACATCGATCTGTCGGGCCGCGTCGCGCTGGTGACGGGTGCCTCCAGCGGCCTGGGGCAGCAGTTCGCGAAGACGCTGGCGAAGGCCGGCGCCGGTGTCGTCCTGGCCGGGCGCCGCATCGAGCGGCTCAAGACCCTGCGCGCCGAGATCGAGGCCGAGGGCGGCGACGCGCATGTCGTCGCGCTCGACGTGACCGACCACGACAGCATCAAGTCGGCGGTCGCGCATGCCGAGACCGAGATGGGCACGCTCGACATCCTGATCAACAACTCGGGCGTCAGCACGACCCAGAAGCTCACCGACGTGACGCCGGAAGACTACGACTACGTCTTCGACACCAACACCAAGGGCGCGTTCTTCGTCGCACAGGAGGTCGGCAAGCGCATGCTGGCGCGTGCCAAGGGCGCGGCGCCGGGCACCTTCACCGGCGGGCGTATCGTCAACATCGCCTCGATGGCCGGGCTGAAGGTGATGGGCCAGATCGGCGTGTACTGCATGAGCAAGGCCGCGGTCGTGCACATGACGCGCGCGATGGCGCTGGAGTGGGGCCGCTACGGCATCAACGTCAACGCGATCTGCCCCGGCTACATCGACACCGAGATCAACCACCACCACTGGCAGACCGAACAGGGCAAGCGGCTCATCGACATGCTGCCGCGCAAGCGCATCGGCCAGCCGCAGGATCTCGATGCGCTGCTGATGATGCTGTGCGCGAACGAGAGCCACTTCATCAACGGCGCGGTGGTCCAGGCCGACGACGGTTTCGCGCTGTGATGGCGCCGCCGCTTCGACGCGTCCGCGGTGGCGCGCTGCCTCGATGCGCCGGGAGCCGGCGAACGCGCGCCGCGCTGCAGGATCGACCGACGTGACGCTGCGGCCCTTGTCGGTGCTCGAGGCGCGCGTGCTGGGCGTGCTGATCGAGAAGGCCCACACCGTGCCCGACAGCTACCCGCTGTCGCTGAATTCGCTGACCCTGGGCTGCAACCAGAAGACCGCGCGCGAGCCGGTGCTGAACGCCACCGAGGCCGAAGTGCAGGACGCCGCGAACGCGCTGAAGGCGCTGCACCTGGTGTTCGAAGCGAGCGGCTCGCGCGTGACGCGCTACGAGCACAACGCGCCGCGCGCGCTCGCGCTGCCGTCGCAATCGGTCGCGCTGCTGGCCACGCTGATGCTGCGCGGGCCGCAGACGGTGTCCGAATTGCGCACCGCCAGCGAGCGGCTGCATCGCTTCGCCGACCTGTCGTCGGTCGAAGGCTTCCTCGACGAACTCGCGGCGCGGCCCGACGACAAGGGCGGCCCGCTCGTGATCAGGCTGCCGCGCGCGCCGGGTGCCCGCGAGCCACGCTGGGCGCACCTGCTCAGCGGTGCGGTCGATGTCTCGGCAATGCCGGTCGCGACCGACTCGGCCGATTTCGTCGCGGCCAGCGAGATCGCGGCGCTGAAGGCACAGCAGGGCGCGATGCGCGCCGAGCTGAACGACCTGCGTGCGCTCGTCGATCGGCTCTATGCCGAGCTCGGCGTGCAGCGCGGCTGAGGAGACCGGCGATGCGATTCGAGATTCCCGAGCAGAAGAAGCTGACGCTCGAGATGGTGATCCCGATCCGCTGGGGCGACATGGACGCGATGGGCCATGTCAACAACACCGTGTACTTTCGCTACCTGGAGAGCGTGCGCATCGAGTGGCTGTACCGGGTGGGCGGCCAGCCCGATCCGCGCGGGGAAGGGCCGGTGATCGTCAATGCGTTCTGCAACTTCATCAAGCAGCTCGAGTACCCCGGCGATGTGCTGGCGAAGCACTACGTGACCAACCCCGGCCGCAGCAGCTTCGACACCTACATCACGCTGGAGCGCACCGATGCGCCCGGCGTGATCTGCGCGTCGGGCGGCGCGAAGACAGTGTGGATCGACTTCGAGCGGCAGAAGTCCGTGCCGCTGCCGGACGCGGTGCGGCGGCTGGTCGAATAGCTCACTTCTTCTCGTTGGCCGCGTCGGCCTGCGGTACCGGCGTGTCGCTGCCGCTGCTGCCGGCACTCGCGAGATAGCGCGTCACGAGCTTGAAATAGCGGTCGTAGAAACTCGACGCCGTGATGGTCTCGCTCGCCACCTTGACCAGCGAATCGTCGCTGCCGCTGAACGGCAGCGACAAGGAACCGAACGCGCCGACGCCCACGCTGGCCGAGCTGTTGCTCTTCTTGACCGCATAGCGGTCCTGCAGTGCGCTGGCGAACACCAGCGTGCTGCCGGAGCCCTTGACCTCGGCGGCGCAGACGACACGAAACTCGATCTCGACATGGGTGTCGGACTCGGGCTGGAAGCTCTTGCGCGCATTGACCACATCGGCGTTCGCGATCGTCACCACGTAACCCTGGCTCAGCAATGCGCGCCGCGCGGCCTCGCAGGTCTGCGCTTCGGCGGCGCTGAAGCTGCGCGAATAAGTTGTGCCCGGCTCGAACTCCTCGCGCTGGAATGTCGCCTGCTTCGGATTGCCCGCGCACGCGGTGAGCAGCGCGGTCGCGGCCATCAAAGGCAAACGAGGGAAAGGGCGCGAAGCGACAGCCATCGGATCAGGTCGAGGTGAAAAAACGGCGATGCTACGCGCCAGCGCGCAGCCCCTTCGGGCGGGTCAGGCTCTGAGCAACTTCTGCACCAGCTCGGCGGTCGTGCTGGCGCGGTGCTTCTGCATCAGGCGGGCGCGGTACACGTCGACCGTGCGCGGGCTGATGCCCAGCCGCTTGCCGACCTGTTTGCTGGTCTGCCCCTCGATCAGCAACGCAGCGATCTCGCGCTCGCGCGGTGTCAGCTCGACGCCGATCCGGCGCTTCGACGACAGGTCCTCGAACGACCAGATACCGGCCGCGTGCGGCCGCAGCGGGTCGAGCGCGCGGCCGGACACATGGCACCAGAAGAGCTCGCCGCGCTGCGGCCCGTCGACCCGCTTCATGACGCGTTCGTCGGCATACCAGCCGCTCTCGTCCAGGCTGGCGACGATGCGCGCGCCGGTGCGTTCGAACTCGGCCGGCGTCGGGTAGAGCAACTCGAAGCTGCGGCCGACGAGTGCGTCGCGGCTCGTGCCGAAGGTTTCGAGCACCTGGCGATTGCAGTCGACCATCAGCCGGTCGCGCGACACCACCAGCCCGATCGGCGCGAGCTCGAACGCGGTGCGGTAATCGAGGTCGGGCGACTCGGGCACGGTCAGAGCAGCGCGTAGGTGGTCGTCGTGTGCGCCGCCAGCACCGCGTCGCCGCTCGTGATGTGGATCTCGCCGAACGCCAGGCTCTTGCCCAGGCGCAGCACACGCGCGGTCACGATTGCCTCGCCGGCGTCGGCCGCGATCGGGCGCATGAAGGTGGTCTGCAGCTGCACCGTCGTCATCGGCCTGAAGCCGCCGAGCTTGGACATCACCGCGAGCACCATCGCAGTGTCGGCGGCCGCCATCAAGGTCTGGCCCGACATCACGTTGCCGGCGTGCACATGGCGCGGCGTCACCGGCAGGGCCAGCACGACCTCGCCGGCGCGCGCCTCGATCAGCCGCAACTCCAGCATCCGCACCCATTCGGCGAAGACGGTGGCGAGCGCGTTTTCGAGCATCGGCTTGTCGACGCCGTTCGGTGAATTCATGCGTGATCCTCGGGCGCAGCGGACGACTGCTTAGGCAATTTTACGTAACGACTACCTAATGGGTTACGTAGTACGCTGCGCGGCTGGAACCCCACGGAGACTGCCGAATGAAGAAAGTGTTCCCCAGCGCCGCGCAGGCGCTCCAGGGCGTCGTCAAGGACGGCCAGCTGATGGCGGTCGGCGGCTTCGGCCTGTGCGGCATCCCCGAGGCACTGATCGCGGCGCTGCGCGATTCGGGCGTCAAGAACCTGACGGTGATCTCGAACAACGCCGGCGTCGACGGCTTCGGCCTCGGCATGCTGCTCGAGACGCGCCAGATCAAGCGCATGATCTCGAGCTATGTCGGCGAGAACAAGGAGTTCGAGCGCCAGTACCTGGCCGGCGAACTCGAGCTCGAATTCACGCCCCAAGGCACTTTGGCCGAGAAGTTGCGCGCCGGGGGCGCCGGCATCCCGGCGTTCTTCACCAAGACCGGTGTCGGCACGCTGGTAGCCGAAGGCAAGGAGATCCGCGAATTCGACGGCCAAACCTACGTGATGGAGCGCGCGCTGGTGCCCGAGGTCTCGCTGGTCAAGGCCTGGAAGGCCGACCAGAGCGGCAACCTGATCTTCCGGCGGACCGCACGCAACTTCAATCCGGCGGTCGCGATGGCGGGCAAGACGACGATCGTCGAGGTCGAAGAGATCGTGCCGACCGGAACGTTCGACCCCGATGCCGTGCACCTGCCCGGCATCTACGTGCACCGCATCGTGCTCAATGCGCACCCCGAAAAGCGCATCGAGAAACGCACGATCACAGAGAAAGCAGGAGCCTGAACCATGGCATGGACACACGATCAGATGGCGGCGCGCGCGGCCAAGGAACTGCAGGACGGCTTCTACGTCAATCTCGGCATCGGCCTGCCGACGATGGTCGCGAACTTCGTCTCGCCCGACATCGAGGTCTGGCTGCAGAGCGAGAACGGCATGCTCGGCATCGGCCCGTTCCCGACCGAGGATGAGGTCGACGCCGACCTGATCAACGCCGGCAAGCAGACCGTCACCACCCTGCCGGGCTCGTCGATCTTCGGCTCGCACGACAGCTTCGCGATGATCCGCGGCGGCAAGATCAACCTGTCGATCCTGGGCGCGATGCAGGTCAGCGCGAAGGGTGACCTGGCGAACTGGATGATCCCCGGCAAGATGGTCAAGGGCATGGGCGGCGCGATGGACCTGGTCGCCGGCGTCGCGCGCGTGCTGGTGCTGATGGAGCACGTCGCGAAGAAGAAGGACGGCACGATCGACCTGAAGATCATCCCCGAGTGCACCCTGCCGCTGACCGGCGTGGGCGTGGTCAACCGCATCATCACCGACCTCGCGGTGCTCGACGTGACACCGCAGGGGCTGAAGGTCGTCGAGCTGGCCGACGGTGTGACGCGCGAGGAACTGCAGGCCAAGACGGGCGTGCCGCTGCACTGAGTCGCCTGCACGCCGACGTGCCGGCGGCGGGAGCGCCGCGCGACGGCGGCGCACCTCAACCCGGCGTGGCGGGCTTCATCGACTGCTGGCGCTGGACCTCGCGGCGTTTCATCGCGAGGTACTCGTCGCGGTCCATTTCATGCAGCTGCGCCGCGTGGCGCTCGGTGCTGGCGAACCAGTCGCGCAGCCGCTTCTCGAGCTGCTCGGCCGGCGGCGCCGACAGCGCGCCGAGATACGCCTCGATCGCGAGGTAGTAGCGCATCGTGTTGCGCTCGACCACGCCGCGCACGCCATCGATGTAGATCGGCTTGCCGTCTTCTGTCTTGCCGACCACGCTGAAGCCGATCTTGTCGCGACCGGCGGTCGCCAGATAGGCCTGCATCGCGAAGCGCGCCGCCGCGCCATAGCCGTAGGCATACGACATGTGGATGAAGCTGGTCTTCGCATCGAGCGGGATCGCCTCGAGCGCGAGCCGGTAGTTCTTCGTGCCCATCGGCCCGGCGTCGGCGGCCATCTGCACCCGCAGGTAATCGGCTCCGGCGGCGGGCATCGCGTAGTTGAATTCGACCTTATAGCCTTCGTCCAGCGGCTGGTCGAACTTGCGCCCGACGACCAGGCTCAGCACCTCGCTGGGCGGCTTGCCGGCGAAGCTGCAGTTCTTGACGTTCAGGTGCAGGATCAGCAGTTCGCACCAGTGCGCCATGCCCTGCAGCGCCGGCCCGACGACGCCGAACGGCTGGTCGACGACCGCATACACGTCGCCCTTCAGGTCACCCGACGCCTGCGTCGATTCGAGCACGAGCGGGCGCTGGAACGGGTTGTTGGCGAGCCGCTCGACCAGGCTGTCGTGCTTGGCACGCAGCGCGCCGGCGTCTTGTGCCTGCGCCGGCGCCCCGCTCGCGACCGCGAGAACGAGCGCCGCCAGCGCGCTGACCGCGGCATGCACCGCGCGGTTGATCCGGGTGTTCATCGCCTGCCTCCTTGGCTCTGGCGCGGGCGCGTGGGTGGCGCGCCGCGCGCGGGTCACGCCGCGTTGCCTTTCGCCAGGGCCCGCGCCGCGGCGTCGATGAGTGCCGGGCCCTGGTAGATGAAGCCGGTGTAGACCTGCACCAGGTTCGCACCGGCGGCGATCTTGGCGCGTGCGTCGGCCGCGCTCATCACGCCGCCGACGCCGATGATCGGGTACGCCGCGCCGAGCGCACGGCGCAGCTGCGCGATCACGCGGTTCGATGCCTCGAACACCGGCGCGCCGGACAGCCCGCCGGCCTCGTTGCCGTGGCGCAGCGCCTTCACCGCGTCGCGCGCGATCGTCGTGTTGGTCGCGATCACGCCATCGATCGCATGGCGCTTCAGGCTCGCGGCGATCGCGGCGACCTGTGCGGCGTCGAGATCGGGCGCGATCTTCACGAACAGCGGCACGCTGCGGCCGTGCTGTCGCGCGAGCGCCGCCTTGCGCTGCTGCACCGCGCCAAGCAGCGCATCGAGCGCGTCGTCGCTCCGCAGCGCGCGCAGATTCTGGGTGTTCGGGCTCGAGATGTTGATGGTGACGTAGTCGGCATGCGGATAGACGCCATCCAGGCAGACCAGGTAGTCGGAGGCGGCGCGCTCGATCGGCGTGGCCGCGTTCTTGCCGATGTTCAGGCCTAGGATGCCGCCCTGGCTGCGGAAGCGCGAGCGCTTGACGTTGGCGATGAAGGCCGCGAGGCCGTCGTTGTTGAAACCGAGCCGGTTGATCAACGCCTGCGCCTCGGGCAGCCGGAACATGCGCGGCTTCGGGTTGCCCGGCTGCGCCAGCGGCGTCACGGTGCCGACCTCGATGGAGCCGAAGCCGAGCGCTGCGAGCCCGTCGATGCAGCGGCCGTTCTTGTCGAGCCCGGCGGCCAGGCCGACCCGGTTCGGGAACGTCAGGCCGGCGAGCGTCACCGGGTCAGCGATGCGACGCTGTGCCCAGGCGCACTGCAGCGGCGTGTTCTGCAAGCGCGCCAGCGAGCCCAGCGTCAGCTCGTGCGCGTGCTCCGGATCGAGGCCGAAAAGGAACGGGCGGGCGAGCGAGTAGGGGAGCCATGACATAGGTCATCATTGTCGCAAAGCGCGCCGAGGGGCGCGCACACTGGCCGCGAAAGGAACCACGATGGACACCACGATCGACGCCCCGCAGAACCCGCCCCGGATAGAGCGCGACACCTTCGGCGAGATCGCCGTGCCGCACGATGCGCTGTGGGGCGCGCAGACGCAGCGCTCGCTGCACCATTTCGCGATCTCGAGCGAGCGCATGCCGACCGAATTGCTGCGCGCGCTCGCGCTCGTCAAGCGCAGCGCCGCGGTCGTGAACCGCGAGCTCGGCGTGCTGGATTCGGCCAAGGCCGACGCGATCATCGCCGCCGCCGACGAGGTGCTCGCCGGTCGGCACGACACGCAGTTCCCGCTGTCGGTGTGGCAGACCGGCTCGGGCACGCAGACCAACATGAACATGAACGAGGTGCTCGCGAACCGTGCCTCGCAGCTGCTCGGCGGCGCGGTCGGCGAGGGCCGGCAGGTGCACCCGAACGACGACGTGAACCGCGGCCAGTCATCGAACGACGTGTTCCCGACTGCGATGAGCGTGGCCGCGCTGCAAAGCCTGGAGGAACGGCTGCTGCCCGCGCTGGCGAGCTTGCGTGCCACGCTCGCGGCCAAGTCCGAGGCCTTTGCCGATGTCGTCAAGATCGGCCGCACCCATCTGCAGGATGCGACGCCGCTGACGCTGGGACAGGAGATCTCGGGCTGGGTCGCGCAGCTCGACCACGGCATGCGCCACCTGCGCACGACGCGGCCGCACCTGCGCGAGCTCGCGCTCGGCGGCACCGCGGTGGGCACCGGGCTGAACGCGCACCCCGAGTTCGGCGCGCGGGTCGCGGCTGAGCTGGCGCGTGCGACCGGCTGGCCGTTCGAATCGGCGCCGAACAAGTTCGAGGCGCTCGCGGCGCACGACGCGATGGTGTTCGCGCACGGCGCGCTGAAGACCATCGCGGCCTCGCTGATGAAGATCGCCAACGATGTGCGCTGGCTCGCGTCGGGGCCGCGCTCCGGGCTCGGCGAGATCACGATCCCCGAGAACGAGCCGGGCAGCTCGATCATGCCGGGCAAGGTCAACCCGACGCAGTGCGAGGCGCTGACGATGCTCGCCTGCCAGGTGCTCGGCAACGACGTCGCGGTCAACGTCGGCGGTGCGTCGGGCAACTTCGAGCTCAACGTGTTCAAGCCGCTGATCATCCACAACCTGCTGCAGAGCATGCGGCTGCTGGCCGACGGCGCGCTGAGTTTCGAGGAACACTGCGCGCGCGGCATCGAGGCCGACCGCACCCGCATCGGCGAGCTTGTGCAGCGCTCGCTGATGCTGGTGACCGCGCTGAACCCGCACATCGGCTACGACAAGGCGGCGCAGATCGCGAAGGCGGCGCACAAGAGCGGCAGCAGCCTGCGCGACGCGGCGCTGGCGTCGGGCTGGATCAGCGCCGAGCAGTTCGACGCCTGGGTCCGGCCCGAAGACATGGTCGGCGCGCGCCGATAATCCAGCGCTTGACGACGACCCGCTGACACCACGATGACGCAAGACGAACTCAAGGCCCTGGTCGGCCATGCCGCGACCGCTTACGTGCAACCCGGCAGCGTGATCGGCGTGGGCACCGGCTCGACCGTGAACTGCTTCATCGACGCGCTGGCGAAGATGCCCGAGCGCATCCGCGCCGCGGTCTCCAGCTCGGAGCAGAGCAGCGCCCGGCTGCGTGCGCACGGCTTCGAGGTTGTCGACGCGAACAGCGTCGAGGCGCTCGCGGTCTACATCGACGGCGCCGACGAGATCGACCACCAGGGCTGCATGATCAAGGGCGGCGGCGCGGCGCTGACACGCGAGAAGATCGTCGCCGACATCTCGGCGCGCTTCGTCTGCATCGCCGACGAATCGAAGCTCGTCGACACGCTCGGGCGCTTCCCGCTGCCGGTCGAGGTGATCCCGATGGCGGCGGCGCAGATCGCGCGGCGGCTGCGCGCGCTCGGTGGCGAACCGCAGCTGCGCGAGGGCGTGATCACCGACAACGGCGGGCACATCATCGACGTGCGCGGGTTGCGCATCACTGACCCGGCCGCGATGGAGCGCGAGATCAACCAGTGGCCCGGCGTCGTCAGCGTCGGCATCTTCGCGCGCAACAAAGCCAGCGTGTGCCTGCTGGGCACGCGCCAGGGCGTGCGCACGATCACTTTCTGACGCTCGGCCGAATTCGCACCGTTGAAAAGCGCGTAACCTCGGGCCTGTGGCGCGAACCTCGCGCCTGCCCTCAGCACCTGACCGGAAGGACGGCCCATGGCCAAACCAAATTACTCGTTCGAAAAGCGTCAGCGCGAGTTGGCGAAGAAGAAGAAGAAGGAAGAAAAGCTGAAGGAAAAAGCCGGCCGCAAGGCCGGCGAACCGGCGCCGGACGACGCCGCCGACCACGAGGCGACCAACGGTGCCGCGCCCGCCGAACAGGGGCAGCCGGCCTCTTGATGTGAGCAAGCGCCGCAAGCCGTCCGGCGATGCTGCGGCGCCCGGATCGGATGCTGCGCATCCGGCCACGGTCGCCCCGGTGCTCAATGCCGGGTTCCAGGCGACCACGTCGCGCGTGCAGGAGATGCACCACGCGATCTCGACCAAGACCTTCGACAGCCTGCTGCGCGTGCCCGGGCTGTCGGTTCCGACGCGGCTCGTGCAGGGTCTGCACGACGCTATCAGCCAGGGTGTCTATGCGGCGGTGCGCCACGGCGGCGGCACCGCGCTGACGCTCGCCGGCGGCGTCGAACGCCTGGCCGTCGACCCGGCCCGCACACCGGGCGCGCAAGAACAGACGCTGCGCAGCGCGCTCAACGCCGTCGTCGGCGATTCGCTGCAGGCCGCCGGCAGCGGGCTGGCCGTCCGGATGGGCCTGCACGCGAAGGGCGCGCCGCTGGCGTCGACGCCCGATGCGCTGGGCCGGCTGCCGGCACGGGTCGGGCTGTTCCTCCACGGGCTGGGCTGCGACGAGCACAGCTGGTCTTTGCGCACCGATGCCTGGGCCGAGTCGCCGTGGGCAGCGCTGAGTCCAGCCGGCGAGGCGATGCATTACGGCGCGCTGCTCGAACGCGAGCTAGGTCTGGGGGCGATCGCACTGCGCTACAACACCGGGCTGTCGATCGATGCGAATGCGCAGCAGCTGGTGCAACTGCTCGACCAGACGGCGCAGGCAGCACCCCAGGTGCGCGAATGGGTGCTGATCGGCCACAGCATGGGCGGCCTGGTCGCGCGCCGAGCCCATGCGCTGGCGGCCGCTGCTGCCACCGACTGGGCCGCGCGCACCCCGATGATCATCTGCCTCGGCTCGCCGCATCAGGGCGCGCCGCTCGAGCAGCTCGGTCATCTGGCCGCGAGCGCGCTCGACCACTTCGACGTGACACAGCCCCTCGGCCGGATCGCGAATGCGCGCAGCGCCGGCATCAAGGACCTGCGGCGCGGATTGAAGGGCAAGCGGGCCACGGCGGCATCGGTGACGGCGACGCCGGCACTGCGGATGCTGTTCGGGACGCTCGGCGACGCGACCGAATCGGGCCTCGGCACGATGCTCGGCAAGCTGCTCGGCGACGGCCTCGTGATGCCGGCGAGTGCGGCCGACGATGGCCTCGCGGGCGATGTCGAACGCGTCGAGCTGGCCGGCCTGGGCCACATGGCGCTGTTGAACCACCCACGCGTCTATGCGGTGATCCGGCGCTGGCTCGGTGCGCCCGAGATCATGCCGGCTGCGGTCGCCGCGCCTGCCGGCTGACGAAGCGCGCCGGATCGATCGCATCGAGCAGATCGGCGCCCAGCGGCGCCGGCGCGCCGGTGATCGAGCACGCCAGCGCGCGCGCGCCGAGCGCGCTCCAGGTGATGCCGCGCGAGCCGAGCGCGCTGAAGACGAACAGGCCCGGCGTTCGCGGTACCAGGCGCGGATGGTCGAGCCGCGGCGCGTGCGGTGACAGGGCCAACGTGGCGAGTTCGTCGACACGGATCGCCGGCACGGCGCCGATCACCGGCAGCCGGTCGATGCTGCTCCAGCGGAAACCGGTGCGACCAGCCAGTACGACGACCGGCGCCGCGATCGTGCGCCCGGTCAGCTGCTCGAGTTGCCGGAGGTTCGCAAGGTGGTCGGCGTCGCGCACCGTGGGGTCGGCGTCGCCGCGCTGCGCAGTCGCGCCGAAGATCGCCAGCCCGCCGACCTCGGGCAGCAGGTAGCCGGCGCCGGCCACCGGCACGCGCGGGAGGTGCATCGGCAGTGCCGTGGCCGGCAGCATGCTGAGCTGGCCGCGAATGCGCTCGACCGGCCAGCCCGGTTCGCCGAGCAGTCGCAGCGCGGCGCCGGCGTTCGCAAGCACGACGGTCGGCGCTTCGGCGATCGTCGCGCCGCCGACGTCGACGAGGCGCCAGCCGTCTGCGGTGGGCAGCAGCTGGTTCACGTCGACGCCGGTGCGCAGTTCGGCGTTTGTGCCGGCGCGCTCGAGGAAGGCGCGCGCGAGCCCGGCCGGATCGACCCAGCCGCCACCGGTGAAAAGCCACGCCGGATGCGCGAGCGCGATCCCGCTCAGCGCGCTCGCCGCTTCCGCGCTCAATGCTTGCGCGACATCGGGCGGCGTGCCCAGGCGCGCGAGCAGGGCCTGCATCGCTGGCAGATCGAGCGTGGTCTCGAGGCGCAGCAGCCCGCCGACGTCGCCCGCCACGCCGTGCGCGCCGATCGCCATCTGGACCGCCTCGCGCGCCGCGAATGCGGCGGCGCGGTTGAAGCGCGCGTGCACGCCGTCCTGCGCATTGACGATCGCATGGAACAGCCCCGCCGGATTGCCCGAGGCCTCGCCGGCGATCTGCGGCTGGCGCTCGATCACGGTGCTGCGCCAGCCTTGTTCCGCCAGCGCCCATGCGGCTGCGCAGCCGGCCAGGCCGCCACCGACGATCAGCGCATGCGGCTCGACACCGTTGCGCCCGGCAATGCGTGCCGGCGCACGCCGGGGCGTAAAAGGCGGGGCGAAGCGTGCCAGCGTGATGTCGCGCTTGCCGCCGCTGCCTTGGCCGAGCCGCACGGCAAAGCCGGCGGTCGCGAGGTCGCGGCGCAGCGCGTGCGCGGCGCTCCAGGTCGCCAGGGTCGCATCGGGGGCAGCCAGGCGGCTCAGGGCCTTGCAGACGCGCGCGTCCCACATGCGCGGGTTCGCGGCGGGCGCGAAGCCGTCGAGGTAGAAGGCATCGACCGCGGCAACGATCTCGGGCAGCCAGGCTTGAACGTCGCCGAACGCGAGCAGCAGTTCGACACGGCCGTCGTCGAAGCCGAGCCGGTGCAGATCCGGCGTCAATGGCGGCCAGGCGCGCAGCAGCGCGTCGGCGAGTTCCGGGTGAGGTGAAGCGGCGTGGAGTCGCGCGAGATCGTCGTGGCGCAGCGGCTGCTGCTCGATGGAGATGAAGCTGAGCCGGCCGCAGCGCTGCAGGTCGCCGCGCCAGGCCTGCCAGGTCGCGAGGAAGTTGTTGCCCAGGCCGAAGCCCGTCTCGAGCACGACGAAACGATCGCGTCGCTGCCAACGCTCGGGCAGGCCATTGCCGGCCAGGAACACATGGCGGGCCTGTGCCAGCGCGCCGGCGCGCGGATGATAGACATCGCCGTAGCGCGATGAAAACGGCACGCCCTCGGTGTTGAACGCGAGCTTCGCCGGCTCGATCGGGGCGCTGTTCACACCGCGTTGCCGCTGCGCCGGTCGAGCCATGCGAGCAGCCGTTCGCGCGCGTCGGTCAAGCCGCGGTAGGCCAGCACCGCGTCGCTCATGCTGGCGAGCGCGGCATGCAGCCGCTGCGCCTGATCGGGCTGCGTGATCGCGGCGGCGAGCGGCTGCATCTGCACCTTGATCGTGAAGATCGCCTGCGGCTGGCCCGGCACGGGGATGAAGGTCTGCCGCTCGGTGCGGAAGAACGCCTTGGCCGCGAGCGCATCGGCGTCGGCGTCGGCCGGCCAGGGCGCCGCCTCGCAGCGCCGCGCATGCTGGCTCAGCCGCGGGTAACGTGTGATGGTCCAGACGAAGCGCTCCCAGCGTTCGCCGCCGGTCACGAGGCGCGCCAGGTGGTCGCTCGCGGCGATCAAGGTGTCGTTGTCGGCCACCGGCGCATGCACCTGGGCGAAGTGCCGGCCGACCTTGTCTTCGGGCGCCCAGTGCGACGGCAGACAGACCGCGAGCCACGGGATCATGCCGCTGCGTCCGTCGATCACTGCGAAGTCTTCGGCGAATGCGAGCGCGAGCAGCGCGCCGGCGCGCCACTCGTGCGGCAGCGCGCGCAGGCAGACGCCGATCTCGGCGGGGCCGTCGCCTTCGATTGCATCGTCGCGCAGTGACCAGCCCAGGTGCCTGGCGTGTGCGTGCCGGTGGCCGTCGGAGGCCCAGGCGTCGGGGTGCTCGGCGGCGGCCTGCGCGGACAGGGCGCGCAGCGCCGGCGCCGGGTCGAATGCCGCCACCGCGAGCAGCGCCTGGTCGGCATGCTGCGACAGGACCTCGAGCTTCTCGGCCAGTGCGCGGTCGCCGAGGTGGTTCGGCGTCAGTTGTTGCGCGCCAGGCGCCAGCCGGCGCAAACCGGGCTGCATGCGAAAGGGGGCGCTGACGGCATCGAAGTCAAACGACATGGCGAATGATGGCGCACAAAAGAGAAGGGCCCGCAAAGCGGGCCCGCTGTCCTGTCTCGCGGAGCGCTACGTTTCGCGGAGCGTCAGACGCGCTTGCGGTATTCGTGGGTGCGCGTGTCGATCTCGACCTTGTCGCCGGTCTGCACGAACAGCGGCACGGCGATCTCGAAGCCGGTGGCGATCTTGGCTTTCTTCAGGACCTTGCCCGAGGTGTCGCCCTTGACGGCCGGCTCGGTGTCGGTGATCTCGCGCACCAGGCTGGTGGGCAGTTCGACCGAAATGGCCTTGCCGTCATAGAACACGACCTCGACCGGCATGCCGTCTTCGAGGTACTGGATCGCGTCGCCCATGTTCTCGGACTCGACCTCGAACTGGTTGTACTCGGCGTCCATGAACGCATACATCGGGTCGGCGAAGTAGGAGTAGGTGCACTCTTTCTTGTCGAGGATGACCTGGTCCATCTTGTCGTCGGCCTTGAAGACGACTTCGGTGCCGGAGTTGCTCAGCAGGCTCTTGAGCTTCAGGCGCACGGTGGCCGAATTGCGGCCGCCGCGGCTGTATTCGGTGCGCAGCACGACCATCGGGTCCTTGCCTTGCATGATGACGTTGCCGGCGCGAATTTCCTGTGCGATCTTCATAGGTGTTTCCGTTGGCCCGGCGGCCTGCTTCAGGCGTGGGGCGGGGTTGGAGCTTGGTGCTTGGTTGGCTCGCGTGTGCGCTCTGACGTGTGCTGTGACAAGGCCGGTACGCGAAAAGCCTTTGATTTTAGCGTCTTTCGGCGACGAAACCGAGGAGCTGATGCGACAGGTCGGGCTGGGCCAGCAAGCTGTCACGCCAGCGCTGGTCATGCGGGCCCCAGGCCGCGCTCGCCGGCAATGCGATGGACGCGGCCGGCGCCGATGCGTTCCACGCTCGCCACAGCGCGCGCAGCCCGGTCGCGAACGTGGGCTCGGCGCAGGCCAGACACCGGTCGAGAAAGGCCTCGACCTTCGCGAGATGCGCACCGTCGTGCTGTGCATAGGCCTGCCACACGAAGGGCTTGCCGGCCCACTGGGCCCGCACGAACGAGTCTTCGCCCCGAACGAAATTGAGGTCGGCGGCCCACAGCAATTCGTCGTAGCCCGATTGTGTGAGCGCGGGCAGCGCGACGGCCCGCAGCGGACCACGCTGCAGCGCCGGGCCGAGCAGCGCCCCGACCTGGCGCGTCGCGGCACCGGTCGCGGCCAGCAGCAGGCTCGGTCGCTGCGACAACTGCTCGAGCAGTGCGGGCAGGGCGGGCTGGTCGTAGCAGAACAGGCTGACGATCTGCTCGTCGTC
>Ga0207645_10001901_pt1 | contig 16856 bp, 14 predicted proteins | sample KBSM53metaG_FD_184331 | JGI IMG/M metagenome (GOLD analysis project Ga0207645, IMG submission 184331) | Miscanthus rhizosphere microbial communities from Kellogg Biological Station, Michigan, USA - KBS M5-3 metaG (SPAdes) (version 2) | ecosystem: Host-associated > Plants > Roots > Rhizosphere >...
CGTCCTTGCAGAGCCTTGTGAAGGAAGCCAGCATTAGAACGCGGGTGCGGCTTTCGTGCAGCCCGCGCTGCGTCGAGCCGCGACTTGCATTCCGTTGCCCGCGGCCGCATCTGCAAGATTCAATCGAAAGGAAGGTCGATGACTCAGTTCGCGCGCACCGCAGTCCAGCAATCCCGCACCGTCGAGCGCATCGTTCGTGGCCAGCCGACGTCGGATGGCGATGGCGTCAAGCTGACCCGCGTGTTGACCCAGCCGCTGCAAAAGCGCCTCGACCCGTTCCTGATGCTCGATGCATTCGGCAGCGACGCGGCGAGCGACTACATCGGCGGCTTTCCGGATCATCCGCACCGCGGCTTCGAGACCGTGACGATCATGCTCGCCGGCCGCATGCGCCATCGCGACAGCGTCGGCAACGTCGGCCTGCTCGAGCCCGGCAGCGTGCAGTGGATGACCGCCGGGCGCGGCATCATCCATTCCGAGATGCCCGAGCAGGAGGCCGGCCGCATGGCCGGATTCCAGCTGTGGGTGAACCTGGCGGCGCGCGATAAGCTGACCGCGCCCCGCTACCGCGACATCGCGCCAGCCGACGTGCCGGTCGTCGAGACGGACGATGGCGTGCGCGTGCGCGTCATCGCCGGCGACTATGCCGGTCTGGAAGGCGCGGTGACGCGCCCCACCACCGAGCCGATCGTCCTCGACATCGCGCTGCCCGCCGGCGCGCGCTTCGAGACCGCGCTCCCGGTCGGTCACAACGCGTTCCTGTATGTGTACGAAGGAGCCGTCGATGTCGGCGCGGAGGGTGCAGGCGATCGGGTCGACATCGACCGGATGGCGATTCTCAGCAACGGCGCCGAGCGCGACGGCGTTCGGGTGCACGGGTCCGGCGCCGCCCTGTCGCGGGTGCTGCTGGTCGCCGGTCGGCCGCTCGACGAACCGATCGCGCAGTACGGCCCGTTCGTGATGAACACGACGCAGGAACTGCAGCAGGCCGTCGCCGACTTTCAGCGGGGGGCGCTGGCAACCTAAGGCGCAGCGGCGCTGTCTGCTGGGCGCCGCCCGGTCCCAATGCTATGGTGGCGACCCGACCACCGGAGCGCCAACCCCATGCGGACCATCCTCGACGAGACCCGATTGCACCCGGCGATCCGCGACGTCGTCGCGAACAGCCACGCCGACATCGTTCACAACGTCCAGGCCGCGTCGATGTCGAACCCGGTGCTCGTCGTCGGCATGGCGCAGAACCCGTTCTGCAAGAAGGCGCGCCGGCTGCTCGACACGGCGGGCCAGCCGTACCAGTACCTCGAGTACGGCAGCTATCTCGGCCAATGGCGCAAGCGCAATGCATTGAAGATGTGGAGCGGGTGGCCGACCTTCCCCATGGTGTTCGTGAAGGGCACGTTGATCGGCGGTGCAGAAGAACTGGCCAAGTTGATCGACACCGGCGAGCTGAAGCGCGCGCTCGGCGAATAGCGTTCGTCGTGCGGCGCGTGGCTCGAGTTCGCGCGGTCACGGCACTTGCCGCATCGGCTTGGCTCGGCGCATGCGGTTTCTCGCGAGCGGCGCCGCTGGAAGAGTGCCGGATCCAGGGCATCCCGAACAGCGTTCAGTGCGGCGTGGTCGCGCGGCCGCTGGACCCGGCGCGCCCTGACGGTCGGCGGCTGAGCATCCACTACATGGTCGTCCCGGCGTTGGCTCGCGGCAAGTTTGCCGACCCGGTGTTCCTGCTGGCCGGCGGGCCTGGACAGAGTGCCATCGACCTGGCGCCTTCTGTGTTGCCGCTGCTCGCCCGACTCAACAACCGGCGCGACCTCGTCTTCATCGACCAGCGTGGCACGGGGCGCTCGGCACCCCTGGAATGCGATTCCGCGCGACGCGAGCCGCTCAGCGATGCGTCCGATCCGGAACGCCAGGTTCGCATGCTGGCGGAATGCCGAGTTCGGCTCCAAGCGCTGTCTTACGTCGGGGGCGCAGACGGATTGCGCTATTTCACGACGTCGATTGCAGTGCAGGATTTCGACGCGGTTCGACGTGCATTGGGCGCCGAGCAGATCAACTTGATTGCGGCGTCGTATGGCACGCGCGCTGCCCTCGAGTACCAGCGCCAGTTCCCGGGTGCAGTGCGTCGCGCGGTGCTCGATGGTGTGGCACCGCCCGACATGGTGCTGCCGGCAAGTTTCTCGACCGATGCGCAAGCTGCACTCGACGCGGTCTTCGACAGTTGCGCACGCGAAGCGGCTTGCGTCGCAGCCCATCCTCGCTTGCGCGAGACCTGGCAGACGCTGCTTTCCAGCCTGCCGCGGATGGCGGTGGTGGCCGAGGCCGTCACTGGTGCGCCGGAGAAGATCGAGATCACCCGCGACGTCCTGCTCGGCGCGCTGCGCGGTCCGCTGTATGTCCCGGCGCTTGCGGCCGCGCTGCCCGCCGCGATCGACGCCGCCGCGCAGGGTCGCTTCGAGGCACTGGTGGGCCTTTCGGCGTTGCTGTCATCGCGCAAGGGCGGGCAGTGGGCGATGGGCATGCATTTCTCCGTGGTCTGTGCCGAAGACGTCCCACGGCTGGCTTCGGCCGAAGATCCGCCGGGCGCGGATTTCGGGCGCGATTTTGCGCGCCTGTACGAGCGTGTCTGCGCCGACTGGCCGAGCGGCGACGTGCCGGCGGCGTTTTATCGCCTGACGCCGAGCCGCTCGCCCCTGCTCCTCTTGAGCGGCGGGCTCGACCCGGCGACGCCGCCGCGTCACGCGCTGCGCGCTGCGGCGGCGCTCGGGCCGAAGGCGCAATCCGTCGTCGTGCCGAACGCCGGGCACGGCGTGATGGGTCTGGGCTGCATGCGCGAAGTCATCTTCCGGTTCATCGATGCTTCGGACGACGCGGTGGCGTCGCCGGTCGACGCGGGTTGCGCCATGCGCATTCCGAAGCCACCGGCTTTCAGGGCGGCGGCCGCACCGGCCGCCTCATCGCGGTGATCGCGATCGAAGGATTGGCCAAGGCGTTCTTCGGCGCGCGTCTCGCGAAGCCGGTCTCCAGTTGGCGCCGCGCCGAGCGCGTCCGCGTGCAGGCGGTGTCGAACATCGGATTTCATGCCGCCGACGGCGCGATCACCGGCCTGCTGGGTCCGAACGGGGCCGGCAAGACGACGACGTTGCGCGTGCTCGCCGGTCTCATCGAGCCCGACGCGGGCCGCCTCTCGGTCGACGGTATCGACGTCGTGCAGGCGCCGCGCGCCGCGCTGGCCCGCATGGGGGTGCTGTCGGACGCGCGCGGCCTCTATCCGCGGCTCAGCGCACGGGAGAACATCGTCTACTACGGTCGTCTGCAAGGCCTCGGTCGTGATGCGGCGCAGGCTCGCGCCGAGGCGCTTGCCGAGATGCTCGACATGCGGCCGCTTCTCGAGCGCAGGACCGAAGGCTTCAGCCAGGGCGAGCGGATGAAAACGGCCTTGGCCCGTGCGCTCGTCCACGACCCGGCGAACATCGTGCTCGACGAGCCGACCAACGGACTCGATGTGCTGGCCACCCGTGCGCTGCGCGACAGCCTGCGCTGGCTGCGCACGCCGGAAGGCGGCGCCAAATGCATTGTCTTTTCGACTCACATCATGCAAGAGGTCGAGCGACTCTGCGACCGCGTCGTCGTCGTGTCGCAAGGTCATACGGTCGCGGCCGGCTCGGTGGCCGAGTTGCTGGCGCAGACTGGACAGAACGACTTCGAGGAAGCGTTCGTGCGGTTGGCATTCGGTGACGCGGCCGCGAGCGCGCATCCGCCGCGCAGTGCGCTTCGGACCGCCGTCGCGGCAGGTGCCATCGATGGATAGCGTGCGCGCCGTTGCGACCGTGTTGGTAAAGGAACTGCTCGATGCGCTGCGCGACCGACGCACGCTGGTGACGGTCCTGCTGTCGTCGGTGCTGCTCGGACCGCTGGTCCTGGTCGCGGTGTCCTCGCTGGTGGCCGCGCTCGAGGTCACGGCCGAACGGCGTGAGGTCTATGTGGCCGGTGCCGATCGAAGCCCGACGCTCATCAATTTTTTCGAGCGGCAGACCTACACCGTGAAGGCGGCGCCGCCGGACTACGAGGCCGCGTTGCGCAGTGCGCGCCTCGCGGATCCAGTGGTCGTGGTGCCGGCCGATGTCGAAGCCGCACTGATGCGTGGCGAGGGTCCCGTTATCGAAGTCGTTTCCGACAGCTCCAACCAGCGCTCGCAGTCGAGCGCGCGCCGCATCGAGCGGCTGCTCGAAGGGTTCAGCCGCGAGCGGTCGACGATCAGCCTGGCACTGCGCGGGGTGTCGAACGAATTGCTGGCGCCCATCCACATCGAGACCCGCGATCTCGCGAATCCGCAGAGCCGGGCCACTCAGTTCACCGGCATGCTGCCGTTCTTCGTCATGATGGCGGTGCTGTATGGGGCGCTGAACGCGGCACTCGATACGACGGCGGGCGAGCGCGAGCGCGGGTCCCTGGAGCCGCTCCTGATGAATCCTGCCGAACGCTGGGCGCTCGTTGTCGGGAAATGGGGAGCGGTCTCGGGCATCAGCATGCTGATCGCAGTGCTCAGCTCGCTGAGCTTCATGCCGGCCCAGTGGCTGTTGCGCAGCGACACCTTGGCAGCGCTGTTCCGGTACGGTCCGCGCGAAGCCTCGCTGTTCCTCGTCGTGCTGCTTCCGTTTGCAGCTGCCCTTTCCGCGGTTCTGATGGCCGCCGCGATCCGGTGCCGGACATTCAAGGAAGCCCAGGCCAGTGCCGCGGTCGTCGTGCTGGTCGTCTCCCTGCTGCCGCTCGTGACGGTCCTGAACCCAGGTGCTGAGGCGCCCTGGCAACTTTGGATTCCGGCGCTCGCGCAAAACGCACTGATGACGCGGGTGTTGAAGGGAGAGGCGATGGATCCGGCCGCTGTCCTAATTCCGCTGGGCGTCTGCACCGCGCTGACGATCGTCGGGGTCTGGTATGTCGCGCGCACGTTGCGAAGCGCAGCGTTGAGATGAGCGATCGAAGGATGGCGGTGGAGGAGCTTGGGCGCGAAGGCGAGCTGACATGGCGATGGTGCCGTTTCGAGGCCCTGACCGTCTTCGAGCTTGAACGCATTTATGCGGCGCGGCAGGCGGTCTTTGCAATTGAGCAGCAGTGCGTCTTTCTGGACATCGACGGCCATGACCAGGCGGCCTACCACCTGGCGGCGTGGTCGCCGGCGCAGCGGTTGCCGTTCGCCTATGCGCGCCTGCTCGACCCCGGCACGAAATATCGGGAGCCTTCGATGGGCCGCGTTCTGACGACCGGCCCGGCGCGCGGCACCGGTCTCGGGCGCGAAGCGGTACGACGAGTGGTCAGCGCTTGTGCCGCGGCATGGCCGGGACGCGCAATACGGATTTCGGCCCAGGCCCGACTCGAGCGCTTCTATAGGAAGCTTGGGTTCTGGCCAGTGGGGGCGCCCTACCTTGAGGACGGCATCACGCACATCGAGATGCTCAGGCCTTTCGACGTCGAGTGAAGTTGCCGGGCGCAGCCAACTGCGTCCACACCCTCAGGAGATAGCAGGCTACCTACAATTGCGGGTTGCCCAATTTTTCCGGACCGCTACTCATGCTGTTTCCAAAGCGATTCGACGTCATCGTCATCGGCGGTGGTCATGCAGGAACGGAAGCAGCGCTGGCGGCGGCTCGAATGGGTGCTGCGACGCTGTTGTTGACCCACAGTCTCGAGACGTTGGGTCAGATGAGTTGCAATCCTTCGATCGGCGGCATTGGCAAGGGACACTTGGTCAGGGAGATCGACGCTCTCGGTGGCGCGATGGCGGCTGCTGCCGACGAAGCTGGCATTCACTTCAAGATCCTGAACAGTTCGAAAGGTCCGGCGGTTCGCGCGACTCGCGCTCAGGCGGACCGCGGTTTGTACCGAGCGGCGATTCGGCGACGACTCGAAAACCAGCCGAATCTCTGGTTGTTTCAGGCTGCTTGTGATGATCTTGCAGTCGAAGGGGACAGAGTGACAGGCGTTGCCACGCAAGTGGGCATTCGCTTCGACGCGGACACTGTCATCCTGACTGCAGGCACTTTCTTGGATGGAAAGATCCACGTCGGTCTCAAAAGCCATGCCGCGGGGCGGGCCGGAGATCCGCCAGCGGTCACACTGTCTGCCCGCCTGAAGGAATTGCGCCTGCCCCAAGGCCGCCTGAAGACCGGGACTCCACCTCGCATCGACGGACGCACGATCGACTTTTCGCGCTTGACGGCACAACCGGGAGACGGCGCCGACGGAAAGGGTACCGTTCCCGTGTTCAGTTTCATCGGCGATCAGGTGCAGCATCCGCGCCAAGTGCCCTGCTGGATCACGCAGACCAACGAGCGCACGCACGCGATCATCCGTTCGGGGTTCGAGCGGAGCCCGATGTTCACCGGCCTCATCGAAGGCGTCGGGCCGCGGTACTGCCCGAGCATTGAGGACAAGGTGAGCCGGTTTGCCGGCAAGACCTCGCACCAGATCTTTCTCGAGCCGGAAGGCCTCAGCACGACCGAGTTCTATCCGAACGGGATTTCGACGTCGCTGCCGTTCGATGTCCAACTGGCCGCAGTCCGCTCGATCGCGGGTCTCGAAGACGCGCACATCGTCCGTCCTGGATACGCCATCGAATACGACTACTTCGATCCTCGCGCGCTCAAGCCGTCGTTCGAAACGAAGGCGATCGCTGGCCTGTTTTTCGCTGGGCAGATCAACGGCACCACTGGGTATGAAGAAGCTGCTGCGCAGGGGCTGTACGCCGGGGTCAATGCGGCGCTGCTGACCCGCGGTGATTCGCCATGGCAGCCGCGCCGCGACGAGGCCTATCTCGGTGTCCTTGTGGACGATCTGGTGAGCAAGGGTGTCACCGAGCCATATCGAATGTTCACGAGCCGGGCGGAGTTCCGGTTGCAGCTTCGAGAAGACAACGCTGATCGTCGCCTGACGCCAGCCGGCCGTCGACTCGGACTGGTCGATGATCGCCGGTGGGAGATGTACAGCCGCAAGTGGGAGGCGGTGGACAAAGAGCGCACTAGGCTTTCGGTCACCCGTCTGGGCCCTAGCACCCTTGCTGTGCGTGACGCACTGCGGACGGTAGGCCAGCCTCTGGAGCGGGACTACCCGTTGACAGAGCTTCTGCGACGGCCGGGTGTCACGTACGGACATATTTCGGAAGCATGTCAGTCAGCGGGTCAAGACCCGCCTGTTTCACGTGAAACCCTCGCCGCACGATTGGGCGAGCGGCTCGCCGACCAAGTTGTCGAACAGGTTGAGATCTCAGTTAAATACGAAGGTTATGTGAACCGCCAGAACGCCGCGCTGGCGAGGGCGTCGACGGACGAAAGCGCGCTCATACCGGAAGATTTTGACTACGCGGTGATCGGCGCGCTCTCTTGGGAGGCGCGCCAAGTCCTGGCTGGTCAGCGCCCAGCGACGTTGGCGCAAGCCGGTCGGCTGCCCGGCATCACGCCGGCTGCGCTCGCGGTCCTGCGAGTGCACCTGAAGCGCATGCGGAAGGCGGATTCGGCATCGGTCGAGCTTTCCAGCGCCGCCTGAGCAGGCTGGCTCGAGTGTCCAAGCGGTGGAGCAAGCCCTGCACGATGCCTCAACGAGCTTGGGCCTTTCTATTTCCGGCGAGCAAGCAAGTCGGCTTGTGTCGTACGTCGGCTTGCTGTCTCGCTGGAATGCTGTCTACAACCTAACGGCGCTAAGAGACAAGGACGCGCTGTTCACGCATCACGTGCTCGATTGCTTGTCGGTCGTGACACCGCTACGACGGCTGCTCCCTTCGACCGGGCCCCTCAGTGTTCTGGATGCGGGAAGCGGTGCCGGTCTGCCGGGTGTGATACTCGCCATCATGGAACCGCGCCTGCGGGTCGTTTGTGTCGATGGCGTTAGCAAGAAAACTGCGTTCGTGCGCCATGTCGCAAGCGAACTCGCCGTTGCGAATCTTCGTGCGGAGCACAGACGACTCGAGGAAATCAACAGCTGCGATTCGGATGTCGTTACTTCGCGAGCCCTGTCCTCATTGAGCGACTTGGTACGCCTAACGGGCGGCGCCCTGGCACCAGCCGGCATCTGGATGGCGATGAAAGGGAAAGTACCGGCGCAAGAGATCGCATCCGTGTCTCAACACGCCGAAGTGTTTCACGTGGAACAGGTCAAAGTGCCGTATCTTCAAGCCGAGCGGTGTCTCGTTTGGATGCGTCCGTTGTTGCCTTCCCACTGTTGATTTGCGGCGCCGGCGGGGCTTGTTCCAGAATCGCTGACCTTGTTCGCATCCCACCCGTTACCTTGAGCCCGATGGCCAAAATCTTCTGCATCGCAAATCAGAAAGGTGGAGTCGGCAAGACGACGACCACTGTCAATCTCGCTGCGGCGCTGGGTCGCATCGGCAAGCGGGTCCTCGTGGTGGACCTCGATCCGCAAGGCAATGCGACGATGGGATCGGGAGTCGACAAGCGATCTTTGGAACTTTCGGTGTACGACGTGCTACTCGAGAATGCTTCGGTCTCGGAGGCTAGGCGTCGCAGCGAAAAGGCGGGCTACGACATCGTCGGTGCGAACCGAGAGCTCGCAGGCGCGGAAGTGGAACTCGTCGGTCTCGAGCGGCGCGAGCGGCGTCTGCGTCAAGCCCTAACGTTGTGTCGGGCAGACTACGACATCGTGCTGATCGACTGCCCGCCGAGTCTCAGTCTTTTGACTTTGAACGGACTTTGTTGCGCAAACGGCGTGGTCGTGCCGATGCAGTGCGAGTATTTCGCCTTGGAGGGATTGAGTGATCTGGTGAACACGATTCGCCAAGTCCATGCCAATCTGAACCCGGAATTGAAGGTGATCGGCTTGCTTCGCGTGATGTTCGACGCACGTATCACGTTGCAGCAACAAGTTAGCGAACAGCTCAAGGCGCACTTCGGCGAGAAAGTCTTCAACGCTGTGATTCCTCGCAATGTCAGACTTGCGGAGGCGCCGAGTTATGGCCTGCCCGGCGTCATCTTTGATCCGACATCAAAGGGAGCGCTCGCTTTCATCGATTTCGCGCGTGAAATGGCGCAACGCTTGGAGGCCGCAGAGCCGCAGCCAAACGTGGCCGTCCAAGCGTGACCGTCCAAATAACCGAAGGTAGGAGAGCGCGGCCGACGCGTCCAAACCCATCTGCGATCCAAAGCGCACTTGATGCTAAAGCCCGCGCGACTCCTCGACGCCTAGGTGCACGTTCATGGCCTGAACGGCGGCACCGCTGGCACCCTTGCCCAAGTTGTCGAGCCGTGCCATCAGGATGGCCTGCGTGTCGTTGGCGAAGACGAATAAATCCGCCCGGTTGGTGTCGTTGCAGGCCTGGACGTCGAAAAAGCCTACTTCCAGCGCATCGGGATCGCGCAACGGCATGACTCGAATGAAGCGCTCGTTCGCATATCGCTTTGCGAGTTCGGCATGCAGCTGCTCCGCTGTTCGCCCCTCGCCCAGCGAATCCAGGTGCAGCGGAATCGAGACCGCAAGACCCTTGTAGAAGTTGGCGACGACCGGCATGAAGACAGGCCTGACGGCAAGCCTGCTGTGACTCGTCATCTCGGGCACATGCTTGTGCGACAGGGTCAAACCGTAAGGCGCCGGCGCATTAAAGTTCGCGCCGGTTCCTTCGGCGTAGCGCTCGATCATCTTTCGCCCGCCGCCGGAATAGCCTGTTATCGAGGTAGCGCTGATTGCCAGAGAAGTGGGCACCAACCCCGCGTCGACCAAAGGGCGCATCAGCAGGATGAAGCCCGTGGAATGACAGCCCGGATTTGAAATGCGCTTGCTCTCGCGCAGACGATCTCGTTGGTCTGGCGCCAACTCCGGCAATCCGAACGTCCATCCCTGTGCCGTCCGATGGGCGGTGCTCGCGTCGATGACGCAAGTATCCGGATTCGTCACCAAAGCGACCGCCTCCCGCGCCGCGGCGTCGGGCAGGCACAGAAACGCGACGTCCGACGCGTTCAGCAGACGTGCACGCTCGACATCGTCCTTTCGCTTGTCAGCCACGATTCGAAGAACCTCCACGTCATCGCGTCGGGCAAGATATTCGTGGATGCGCAGTCCGGTCGTGCCCTCCTGGCCATCGACAAAAACGCGGTACTTCATGGCGGCTCCTCGTACAGGGCAAAGCATAAGGCACTCGATGTCTGGACGCTTGCCTCCGAATGAGCGCGGTCAGTGATCGTCGTGCAGGGCGATTGATCGACGAGAATCGCGCGATGGTGACGAAGAAACCGAAAGGACTCGGCCTCGGGCTCGAGGCACTCCTGGGTCCGACCGTTCGCGAGTCGGACAAGGGCGACGGTCCTGGAGGCGCATCCGCAAATGCAGTCCCGCACTCACTCAGTTTGGATTCGCTGCAGCCCGGCAAGTACCAGCCGCGAACGAGGATGGACGAGGGTGCGTTGTACGAACTTGCGCAAAGCATCAGGGCACAAGGGATCATGCAACCGGTCCTTGTGCGGCGTGTCGGGGCATCGAGCGGCTCTTCTTCGAACGGCGACGCTGGCCTCGCCGCCGGTTCGCCGCGCTATGAAGTGATCGCGGGCGAACGGCGAGTGCGGGCTGCCCGCCTCGCCGGCCTGTCGGAAGTCCCGGTCTTGGTGCGTGACGTGCCGGACGAGGCGGCTGCGGCGATGGCGCTGATCGAAAACATCCAGCGTGAAGACCTCAATCCGCTCGAGGAGGCGCAGGGCTTGAAGCGGCTGACCGACGAGTTCGGCCTGACGCATGAAGAGGCGGCACAGTCGGTCGGACGGTCCAGAAGTGCCGCCAGCAACCTGCTGCGTCTGCTAAATCTGGCCGAGCCGGTCCAGCAACTGTTGCTGGCCGGCGACCTCGACATGGGCCATGCGCGCTCTCTGCTTCCGCTCGACGGTGCCGAGCAGATCATCGTGGCGACCGAAATCGTCGCTAAAAAGCTGAGCGTGCGCGAAGCCGAAGGCTTAGTGGCTCGGCGTGCCGGTCGGCACGGGCGACAGCCGCGCTCGCTCAAGGGCCGTAGCGAGAAGCCGCGCGACCTGCTGCGAATCGAGCAGACTCTATCGGATGCGCTCGCAGCAGCCGTCGATATCAGGATCAAGAAGCGAACGCGTCGGGGCGAACAAGGCGAAATCGCAATCCAGTTTTCTTCGCTCGAAGAGTTGAATGGTCTGCTGGAAAAGCTTGGCCTTCCAACGTCTTGACGCTCGGGCCGCCGTGCCAATCTCTGCGGAGATTCATGTCGAGCATTGGATCGCTCGCCGACGACACGTTGCGGCTGAACGGCCTTTCACGAAGCCGCGTTTGCAAGTGGACGGCTTGGGCGGCCGATCAGTCTAATTGCGGTCTTGTCTGTCATAAAGAACTCCTTGACGCCGGTGTTCTTCGCGCCACACCGTTTGCGAAACTTCACACGTGGCCTTCTTTGCGCGGTCCAATTTGGCGTCAACGAACTTTTTCGCGGCACGTTGTTTGCTAACCTCGGTGCAGCGTTCAAGCGCTGCAGTTGTGATGCCGAAACCCTTCTTATCGAGGGATGAACCGCACGCAGACAGTCGAAGCTTGTTGATGCATTGCTGATGCTCAGGAAAGCTCTGATGGCGCCCAACGGGGCTCCATCAGAACTTCCCCAGACGGTGGGAATGGCAGTTTCCCGCCGTCGCCATTGCACAGGAGATCAGCATGGATGTGATCAGCAATTTCGCCGCTCGCTTCGAGCGCAGCCGCGAAGAAGAGCTGTCAATCGAGGAGTACCTGGCCGAGTGCCGCCGCAATCCGGTCGCATATGCCACCGCCGCCGAACGCATGTTGAAGGCGATCGGCGAACCGAAGATGGTCGACACCCGCAACGACCCGCGTCTGTCGCGGATCTTTGCAAACAAGGTCATCAAGATCTATCCGGCCTTCGCCGAGTTCTACGGCATGGAGGACGCGATCGAGCAGGTCGTCAGCTACTTCCGGCACGCGGCGCAGGGCCTCGAGGAAAAGAAGCAGATCCTGTACTTGCTCGGGCCCGTCGGCGGCGGCAAGAGTTCGATCGCCGAGCGCTTGAAGACGCTGATGGAACAGGTGCCGTTTTACGCGATCAAGGGATCGCCGGTGAACGAGTCGCCACTCGGCCTCTTCGACCCCGCCGAAGACGGGCCGTTGCTCGAAAAGGAGTACGGCATCCCGGCGCGTTACCTGCAGCGCATCCTGAGCCCATGGGCCGTCAAGCGCCTCGAAGAATACGGTGGCGACATCCGCAAGTTCCGCATCGTCAAGCGCCATCCGAGCGTCCTGAAGCAGGTCGGCATCGCCAAGACCGAGCCGGGTGACGAGAACAACCAGGACATCTCAGCCTTGGTCGGCAAGGTCGACATCCGCAAGCTCGAGACCTATGCCCAGGATGATCCCGACGCATACAGTTTCTCGGGTGGTCTGTGCCTCGCCAATCAGGGGCTGCTCGAGTTCGTCGAGATGTTCAAGGCACCGATCAAGGTGTTGCACCCGCTGCTGACCGCGACCCAGGAAGGCAACTTCAAGGGCACCGAAGGCTTCGGCGCGATTCCGTTCGACGGCATCGTGCTCGCGCACAGCAACGAGAGCGAGTGGAAGACCTTCCGCAACAACAAGAACAACGAGGCGTTCCTTGACCGGATCTACATCGTCAAGATCCCGTACTGCCTGCGCGTCAGCGAAGAGGTCAAGATCTACGAGAAGCTTCTGCGCAACTCGTCGTTGGCTGAAGCGAAGTGCGCTCCCGGCACCTTGAAGATGATGTCGCAGTTCGCGATGCTCACGCGGTTGAAGGAGCCCGAGAACTCGTCGCTCTATTCGAAGATGCTGATCTATGACGGCGACAACCTGAAGGACACCGACCCGCGTGCAAAGAGCTATCAGGAGTATCGCGACTACGCGGGTGTCGACGAGGGGATGAGCGGCGTCTCGACACGCTTTGCGTTCAAGATCCTGTCGAAGGTCTTCAACTTCGACCCGGCTGAAGTGGCTGCCAATCCGGTCCATCTGATGTACGTGCTCGAGCAGCAGATCGAGCGCGAGCAGTTTCCGGCCGAGTCGGAGCAGAAATACCTGGGCTTCATCAAGGAGCACTTGTCGGCGCGCTACGCCGAATTCATCGGCAAGGAGATTCAGACTGCGTACCTGGAAAGCTACAGCGAGTACGGTCAGAACATTTTCGATCGCTACGTCACGTACGCCGACTACTGGATCCAGGATCAGGAGTATCGCGACACCGACACCGGCGAGGTGTTCGACCGCGCATCATTGAACGCCGAGCTCGAGAAGATCGAGAAGCCCGCGGGCATCTCCAACCCGAAGGACTTCCGCAACGAGATCGTCAACTTCGTGTTGCGCGCGCGCGCCAACAACAACGGCAAGAACCCGCTCTGGACCAGCTATGAAAAGCTGCGCACGGTGATCGAGAAGAAGATGTTCTCGAACACCGAGGAGCTCCTTCCGGTGATCAGCTTCAACGCGAAGGCGAGCGCCGACGAAGCGAAGAAGCACGAGAATTTCGTCAATCGCATGGTCGAGAAAGGCTACACCGCGAAGCAGGTGCGACTGCTGTGCGAATGGTATTTGCGGGTCCGCAAGAGCAGCTGATCGAAAGGCTGCCGGCTCCAGGAATCCAAATGCTTCAGCAGATCATCGATCGTCGACTCGCAGGCAAGAACAAGTCCATCGGCAACCGTGAGCGGTTCCTGCGCCGCTACCAGAAACAACTGCGCGAAGCGGTCCGACGCGCCGTGGATGGCCGCGGCATCCGCGACATCGAAAAGGGGGAAGACATCCATCTTCCCCGGCGCGACATCAGCGAGCCGGCGTTCGGTCATGGCCAGGGCGGCACCCGCGAGATCGTCCACCCGGGCAATCAGGAATATCTGCGCGGCGACCGTATCGATCGACCGAAGGGCGGTTCGGGCAGCGGCCGAGGGCAAGGCAAGGCGGGCGATTCCGGTGAGGGAGAGGACGACTTCGTCTTTCACCTGACCAAGGAAGAGTTCATGCAGATTTTCTTCGACGACCTGGCACTGCCGCGGCTCACGCGCACGCAGCTCGCCGAGACGCCGGAAATGAAGAGCCATCGGGCCGGTTTCTCGAATTCGGGTACGCCTGCCAACCTGAGCGTGCTGCGCTCGATGCGCGGTGCGATCGGTCGACGCATCGCGATCGGCGCCGGTTCGAGGGCCCAGCTGGGCGAACTCGAGCGCGAGCTGGCCGAACTCGTGAAGGCGCCGCCCGATCCGGTGCAGGACGCGCTCAGGCATGAACTGGAGATGCGCATTTCAGCTTTGCGCGCCCGGCTGATGCGGATTCCCTACCTGGATCCGATCGACCTGCGATTTCGCAACCGGGTCCGAGTGCCGGTGCCGACCACGAAGGCGGTGATGTTCTGCCTGATGGATGTGTCCGGATCGATGGACGAAGCGCGCAAGGAACTGGCCAAGCGCTTCTTCATCCTGCTCTACCTCTTTCTGACCCGGCACTACGACAAGATCGATTTGGTTTTCATCCGCCATCACACGCAGGCGCAGGAAGTCGATGAAGAGAACTTCTTCCACGCGCGCGAGACCGGCGGGACGGTCGTCTCGAGCGCGCTCGTGTTGATGGACGAGATCATCAGCGCGCGCTACCCGCCCGGCGACTGGAATATCTACGGCGCGCAAGCGAGCGACGGCGACAACTGGCACCACGACAGCGGACGCTGCCGCGAGCTGCTGACCGAGACCCTGCTCCCGAAGTGCCGGTACTTCGCCTACGTGCAGGTGGCGGAGGAAGAGCAGAACCTCTGGGAAGAGTACGCACGGCTGCAGGAAGTGCAGCCGCACTTCGCCATGCGCAAGGTCAGCGAGGCGTCGGAGATCTACCCCGTATTTCGCGACCTGTTCAAGGCGCGTGGAGTGAACACATGAACCAACTCGAGCGACCGGCAGACGCCGCCTCGCCGACTCGAAGCCCGCTTGGCGGCGAACGCGGAAAGGGCCAACGGTTCGCGCTGCAGCAGCCGCTGCCGCCTGGAGCGCGGCCCGAAGCGCCGTTGCCTGATCCTAGCGACTGGAGCTTCGAGCTGATCGAGCGATATCACGACGTGATTCGCGCCGCAGCGAAGCGGTTCGGGCTCGACACCTACCCGAACCAGCTCGAGGTGATCACGGCCGAGCAGATGATGGACGCGTATGCGTCGGTCGGCATGCCGGTGAACTACCGGCATTGGAGCTACGGCAAGGAGTTCATCGCCAACGAGAAGAGCTACCGCCGCGGGCAGATGGGTCTTGCGTACGAGATCGTCATCAATTCGGACCCGTGCATCAGCTACCTGATGGAGGAAAACACCACCGCGATGCAGGCGCTGGTGATTGCGCATGCCGCGTACGGCCACAACAGCTTCTTCAAGGGCAACTACCTGTTCCGGCTGTGGACCGACGCCTCGTCGATCATCGACTATTTGATCTATGCCCGAAACTACATCGCGGAGTGCGAGGAGCGGCACGGAGTCGAACCGGTCGAGGACCTGCTCGACAGCTGCCATGCCTTGCAGAACTACGGCGTCGACCGCTACCGCCGGCCCGGCAAGATCTCGCTGTCCGAAGAGAAGACGCGCAGCGCCGAACGGCAAGCCTATGCGCAGCTGCAGATCAACGACATCTGGCGGACGCTGCCGAAGCGGCCCGATCGCATAGAGGAGGCTGCCGATGTCAAGCGGTTCCCGGCCGAGCCGCAGGAGAACATCCTCTATTTCTTCGAGAAGAACGCGCCGCTGCTAGAACCCTGGCAACGCGAAATCGTCCGCATCGTCCGCAAGGTCGCACAGTACTTCTACCCGCAGCGACAGACGCAGGTGATGAACGAGGGCTGGGCCACGCTCTGGCACCACCATCTGCTCAACACGTTGTACGACGAAGGCCATCTGAGCGACGGCGTGATGATCGAATGGCTGAAGTCGCACACCAACGTGATCTATCAGCCGCCGGTCGGCCATCGTGCCTACAGCGGCATCAACCCGTATGCACTCGGCTTCGCGATGTACACCGACATCAAGCGGATCTGCGAAGAGCCAACTGCCGAAGATCGCGAATGGTTCCCCGATCTTGCCGGCACGCCCTGGCTGCCTGCGCTTCACGAAGCGATGCGCAACTTCAAGGACGAAAGCTTCATCGGCCAGTACTTGTCGCCGAAGCTGATCCGCGACTTCAGGCTGTTCTCGATCCTCGATGAAGAATCGAGCGAGCACCTGAGCGTCGCGGCGATTCATGACACGTCGGGGTACCGGCACGTGCGCGAGGCGCTGTCACGTCAGTACGACCTCGGCGCGCGCGAGCCGGATATCCAGGTCTGGAATGTCAACCTGCGCGGCGATCGGTCGCTGACCCTTCGCCACACCCAGCACAAGAGCCGGCCGCTCAGCGAAAGCGCTGAAGAGGTGCTGAAGCACGTCGCCCGCTTGTGGGGCTTCGGCGTGAATCTCGAGAGCGTCGACGGCGCCGGCGAGATCACGATGCGCTGGCAGGTGCCCGCACCGTCCCATTGACCTGGTGGGCGCCGGCCGCCACAGGCGGCACCCTACGGCATCACATCGGGAAGATCTTTCCCGGGTTCATGATGTTCTTCGGATCGAGCGCGCGCTTGACCGTGCGCATCAGATCGACAGCACCGGCGCCGGCTTCGCTGAGCAGGAAGTCCATCTTGTGCAGACCGACCCCGTGTTCCCCGCTGCAGGTGCCATCCATCTCGATCGCCCGCTGAACCAGCTCCCGATTCAACTGTTCGGCCATCTCGCGCTCGGCAGGAATCGCGGGATCGACCAGATAAGCGAGGTGGAAATTGCCATCGCCGACATGGCCGACGATGTAGTGCTGGAGCCCGGCGGCCTCCGC
>Ga0207645_10001908_pt1 | contig 16828 bp, 15 predicted proteins | sample KBSM53metaG_FD_184331 | JGI IMG/M metagenome (GOLD analysis project Ga0207645, IMG submission 184331) | Miscanthus rhizosphere microbial communities from Kellogg Biological Station, Michigan, USA - KBS M5-3 metaG (SPAdes) (version 2) | ecosystem: Host-associated > Plants > Roots > Rhizosphere >...
GCCCTATCGTAACCTCTAATCGAAGTCGTAGTGCGCTCTCAACCGCGCGCAGGAACCGCAACGAAACACGTAAACACCGATGCTGTCGCCACCCTGGCCCAGGAATTCCCAGATGCGGTCGTCAGCGTCCTCCACCATGTCCTCGAACAGCTTCCCGCCGTCGCCGCCGGGCGCGTGGTCGATGAAATCCTGCTGGTGCCTCCAGGTGCCGATGTACACCATCGGCCGCCGGCAACAGAACAGCCAGCTCTCGCCCTGGATCGTGAGGTAGCCGGGCGTGCGCAGCAGCTCGAACATCATCTCCTGTGGCAGCCGCGCCGCGATCCAGCCTTCGTCGCCCGGGACGGGCACCATCTCGAAGTCCGGGTGAGCGAGGCCGGGAACGCCGTGCGTGACGCCGGCGAACGCCTGCTCCCACGAGATCATGCCGAGCTCGGTGTCCTTGGTCAGCGCGGCGCGCCCGGCGCGCAAGCAGGCGTAGCAGGCGCTGTGACCGTGCGGCATGTCGGGGAGAGGGATCCGTACGCCACACGCGCGGCAGTTGTTCTCGTCCGGGTCGGTGACCGACAGCCCGTTCTCCACGCCGCACGCCGGGCACCGCACCATGACGCCGGCGCCCACCCCCAGCGCGAAACGCGCCACCGCTTGTCGGCCGCAGATGCCGCACACGCCCGAGTCGATGCGCTCGGCGGCATCGTCGACGGGCGCGTCGAACAGCGGGAACGGCGCGCCCATATCCTGAAAACGGCGCGCCATGCATTCACCCGCGCGGCGCGAACGCCGCGGCGACCGCGCGGCCGGCGGCGGTCGGATCGGGCGCGGCGTCGATGGCGGCGATGATCGCGGCGGCGGACGCGCCGGCGCGCGCGACGGCGGGCACGGCGTCCAGCGCGATGCCGCCGATCGCCACCACCGGGACGTTCACGCGGCGGCAGACGTCCGCGAGCGCCTCGAGGCCGACAATCGGATCGGGGTTCGCCTTGCTGCGCGTGCCGAACACAGGACCGAAGCCGATGTAATCGGCGCCCGCGCCGGCGGCGGCGATCGCCTGCGCCGCGTTGTGCGTCGAGAAACCGATGGTGAGCTCGGGCCGCCCGGCGGCGGCGCGCACGGCCTGCGCGTCGGCGAGCGGCAGATCGTCCTGGCCCAGGTGAACGACGTCGGCGCCGACCGCCAGCGCGACGTCCAGCCGATCGTTGACGCAGAACGGGACACCGGCCGCGCGGCAGAGCGGCAGCAGCGCGCGCGCCGCGGCCTCGAGCTGGCGCGCGCCGACCGCCTTCGCGCGCAGTTGCAAGCAGCATGGTCCGGCCGCCAGCAGCTTCCGGGCACGCGCTTCCAGGACGCCGGCGTCGGCGCACAGCTCGGGCGTCGCGTCGAGGATCGCGTAGTAGCCGCGCATGCGATGCGCGCAACTATAGTCGAACTACGAGCAGGACCAGGTCGTGCCGTCGCAGTAGCAGAAGCCGGTCGGGTAGCTGCAATTCGCGACATAGGAGCAAGCGGACCCGCGCGGCGGCAAGTGAATCGGACAGACGGCGCAGTGCCACCGTCCATCGAGGCAATCACACATCCGTTCCCCGTAGACGCAACCGGAACCGTTCCCGCCGACCGGGCCCAGGCAGGTAGCGCCCTCGGCGGGCATCGCCGCGGGACACGTGCACTGCGCGCCGGTGTATGCGTCGCCGCACGCGCAGATCTGATCCTGAACCGGGAAGTCGCACGTGTATGTCGCTGGGAACACGCAGGGAGAGGGATACGACCCAGGCTCCGGCGCGATGCATACCGGCGTGCTGCAGTACCAGGTGATGCCGTCGCATATGCAGGTGTCCTGGCCATACCGGCACTCGAACTGCGCGTTGCCCGCGCATCGCGATTGGTCGCTCGGCTTCGCCGCCGGACAGACGGCGCAGCTCCAGGTCCGCCCCACGATCCAGTCGTTGCAGGAGCAGGTGACGTTGCCGTAGCTGCAATTCATCAATGCGCGGACGGGCAGCAATTCACAGCTGTCGAACGGTCGCGGCTGGCTCGCCGGGCAAGCCGTGCACCTCCAGCTTCCCTCCCGGCAGTCGCACGTCTGGTTCGCATAGGCGCAGGTCAGCGTCTCGATCGCGCACGCACCACTGGGCGGTGACGACGGACAGGGCACGAGATCCGGCGCGTCCTGGCCGCCGGTACCGCCAGCGCCGCCGCGCCCGCCCGCGCCTGCTGCGCTTCCGCCAGCGCCCGCCGCGCTTCCGCCCGCGCCGCCGCGACCGCCGGCCCCACCGCCGCCCGCGCCGCCTGTTGCGCCGCCCGCGCCGCCGATTCCGCCCAATGTCCCGCCCGCACCCGCGCCCCCCGACCCGCCGGGCGCGCCGCCCGCGCCTCCGATCCCGCCGGTCCCGCCACTGCTCGTCCCGGCAGCGCCGCCTGTTCCGCCAGCCGAGCCGCCGGTGCCACCACGACCGCCGGCGGCCGCACCACCGGTTCCGGCGCCGGCCGAACCGCCGCTTCCGCCGCGTCCGCCGCCCGCCGCGCCACCGGTCGCACCGCCCGCCCCACCGCCGCGGCCGCCGAGCGCGGTCCCTGCGCCGCCACCGCTTCCACCCGCGTTCGTGCCCCCGGTCTGCGTCCCGCCGGCGCCACCACGACCGCCGACCGCCGACCCGCCGCTTCCTCCCGCGTTGTTTCCCGCCCCGCCCGTCGCAGATCCGCCAGCGCCGTCGCCGCCCACGTTCCCGATCCCGCCCGCGCCGCCCCGTCCGGCGCCGCCGTTTCCAGCGGCCGCGCCGCTTCCGCCTTTCGCGCCCGCCGTGTCGGCGCCCGCGTCGCTCGAGATCGGGCGCTTGCCGCCGCAACCGGCCCACACGACCGAAATGATCCCGACCGCGAGCAGGCTGGGCTTGGCTGGGCGCATGCCGCTAAGTGCCAGCGGAAGGGCCAGTGCGGCTCACCCATTCGGGGTGTTCGACGCGCGCACCGGAATCGCTACACTATATCGCTTTGCCGACCCCCTTCCGCCTGACCACAGACCTCGTCCCGATGGGCGATCAGCCGCGCGCCATCGACGAGCTGATCGCGGGCGTCAACCGCGGCGACCCCTCGCAGGTGCTGCTGGGGATCACTGGCAGCGGCAAGACGTTCACGATGGCGCAGGTCGTCCAGAAGATTCAGCGACCGACGCTGGTGATCGCGCACAACAAGACGCTGGCGCACCAGCTGTGGATGGAATTCAAGACGCTGTTCCCGGACAACGCCATCCACTACTTCGTCAGCTACTACGACTACTACCAGCCCGAGGCCTACGTTCCGTCGACGGACACGTACATCGAGAAGGATTCGCTGATCAACGAGGAGATCGACCGCATGCGCCACGCGGCGACCTACGCGCTGCTCACGCGCCGCGATTCGTTGATCGTCGCGTCGGTGTCCTGCATCTACGGCATCGGCGCGGCCGAGGCCTACCTGGGCATGAAGCTGGACCTCGCCAAGGGCGTGGAGGTGCGGCGCGACGCCGTGCTGCGCCGGCTTGTCGAGATTCAGTACGAGCGCAACGACGTCGACTTCGCGCGCGGGACGTTTCGCGTGCGCGGCGACACCGTCGAGATCTTCCCGGCGTACGAGCGCGAGAAGGCGATCCGCATCGAGTGGTTCGGCGACGAGATCGAGATGATCTCGGAGGTCGACCCGCTGCGCGGCAAGGTGCTGCGCAAGATCGACGAGGTATCGATCTTCCCGGGGTCGCACTACGTGACGCCGGCCGATCGGCTGACGCGCGCGATGACGGGGATCAAGGACGAGCTGCGCGGGCGCCTCGCCGAGCTGAAGGCGGGCAACAAGCTGGTCGAGGAGCAGCGCCTGCAGCAGCGGACGCTGTACGACCTGGAGATGCTGGAGCAGATGGGGCGCTGCAAGGGGATCGAGAACTACTCGCGCCACCTGTCGGGGCGCGCGGCCGGCGAGCCGCCGCCCACGCTGCTCGATTACTTTCCGAAGGACTACCTGCTGTTCGTCGACGAGTCGCACCAGACGGTTCCGCAGATCGCGGCGATGTTCAAGGGCGACCGCTCGCGCAAGGAGACGCTGGTCGAGTTCGGCTTCCGGCTGCCGTCGGCGCTGGACAACCGCCCGCTGCGCTTCGACGAATGGGAGTCGCGCACCGGACAGAAGATCTTCGTGTCGGCGACGCCGGCCGAGTACGAGCTGCAGCTGGGCGAAGGCGTGGTGGTCGAGCAGATCATCCGCCCGACGGGCCTGCTCGATCCGGAGATCGAGGTGCGGCCGGTGGGCAGCCAGGTCGACGACCTGCTCACCGAGATCCGCGAGCGCGTGAAGATGGGCGACCGCGTGCTTGTCACGACGCTGACCAAGCGGATGGCCGAGGACCTGACCGAGTACTACAGCGAGCTGGGCGTGCGCGTGCGCTACCTGCACTCGGACATCGACACGCTGGAGCGGATCGAGATCCTGCGCGACCTGCGCCTGGGCGAGTACGACGTTCTGGTCGGCATCAACCTGCTGCGCGAGGGGCTGGACCTGCCCGAGGTGTCGCTGGTGGCGATCCTCGACGCCGACAAGGAAGGATTCCTGCGCGCCGAGCGATCGCTGATCCAGACCATCGGCCGCGCCGCCCGCAACGTGCGCGGCAAGGTGCTGATGTACGCGGATCGCGAGACGGATTCGATGAAGAAGGCGATCGGCGAGACGCGGCGTCGGCGCATCGCGCAGGAAGAGTTCAACCGCGCCCACGGCATCACGCCCAAGACGATCGAGAAGGCGATCCACGAGCTGGAGGGCAGCGCCCAGGACGACTACGTCGACGTCACCAAGCCGGCGGCCAGGGCCAAGCAGGCCGACATCCCGCTGGAAGAGCTGCCGCAGATCATCTCTGCGATGCGCCGCGAGATGTTCGACCTCAGCGAGGCGCTGGAATTCGAGAAGGCGGCCGCGCTCCGCGATCGCATCAAGGAGCTGGAGGAGATCCGGCTCTCGATGGGCTCACGCTGAAACGATCCCGACGGTGAGGCGCTCCATCACGGAGAAGGGCGCGCCGCACAACGGACACGTCCCGGCGCCGAACAGCGACGCGAGGCGCGCGCCGATCAGCGACAGCGCGGCTTCACCCCCCTTGCGCATCAACCAGCGGTACGTCTCCGCGTGTTTCAGCTCCGGTCCCGGGATGACCGGTATCCGGGGCGTCTTCGGCTCGAGCACCGGATCCTCGGCCGCTGTCGACAGCCCTTGCTTGGTCGGCCACAAGAACAGCTCGCGCTTGCAGCGCGGGCACTCGAGGGTCAATTCCTCGTCGACGAATCCGGTGAGCGCGCCGTGCGGAAGCGGCCGTCCCGCCAGCGCTGCCGCAACCTCCAGCAAGTAAACAGCAGCGGACCGTCCGATAGGCTCCTGCAAAGTCGTGAGCGCCTGCTTCAGCGCCGCGGGCAGGGCCGCGTCGTAGTCGGCCTGTAGATCGGCGGGAATTTCGGCGCGATCGGCGCCGGCGACGATCGATCCCAGCAGCGTGAGGATCTCGGCGCGTGGGCGCGGGCGCCGCGTCGCGCTCGCGATCTTCGCGAGGTGCGGGACCGCCGCGTACGAAGCGCTGTACACGGTCCCCTGGTGGCAGATCGTCGCGTAAAGCTCCCAGATCGCCTCCCGATCCCCGTCGGCCAGCCGCTGGAGCAGGTCGGGCACGTCGGTGGCGGCGCCGTAGGCCTGCCGCAGCTTGGACCACCGCGGCGATTTCAGCTCGATCACGCGGGAATCATACGCCGGTACAAAAGCCGCCAGACCCGCACGCCCTCGGCCTCGCACTGTCGCTCGCGCCGCGATTTCGCGTCGTAGGGATTCGCGCGCAGGAACGTCCACGCGCCCGCGGCGTTCACGAACGCGTCGTCCCCCTCCAGCGCCGCCATCGCGTCCAGCGCGAGCGCGAAGATGTCGGTCTGAACGTACAGCTCGCCGCCGGCGGCGAGCGCGCGGCCGATCTCCGCCATCAGCCCGGGGCCGATCACGCGCCGCTTGTGCTGGCGGCTCTTGAACCAGGGGTCGGGGAAATTCAGGAAGAAGCGGCGCACGCTGCCGTCGTCGAACAGGCGGCCCATGTCGACCGACATGTTCGCGAACACGCTGCGCACGTTGGCGGGCCCGTCCGCCGCGCACGCCGCGTTGACGGCCTCGACCAGCTCGCGCCGGATCTCGACGCCCACGAACGACGTGTCCGGTTCCAGGCGCGCGCGGTCGATCAGGAAGTGCGCCTCCGCCGCGCCCAGCTCGACCTCCAGCGCCTGGCCCGGCGCGGCCGCGACGCGCGGGACGTCCGCGATGTCCAGCAGATCGGACTTCAGCGGGTTGACGTGCTGGCGGATGCGCACGTCAGCCCCCGTTCGCGATCCGCGAGCTCTCGGCGTCGAATTGCCGCACGACGGCCGCCGGCGCCGTGGCGGCGTGCGCGCCCGCCAGCGCCGCGTCGATGACATCGATCGGGATGCGGATCGCGTCCGCCACGACCTCGGTGCGCAGATCGTAGGTCCGCACCAGCGCCACCAGCTTGCGAATCACGTCGTAGCCGTCGATGCCCGCCGCGCGCCCGACGGGCGACGCCAGGTAGACGGCCCCCGCGCGCGCCGCCACCAGCGCCTGCTCGGGGCTGGCGCACGCGCCGACGCCGGTCCGGATCCGCTCGGCCGCGCAGGCGCGCACCACCTCGATCCCGGCCTCGCTGCCCGGCAGCATCGCCACGACGCCGGCCCCCGCGGCCACCCAGTCGCGGGCCTCGTGCAGCATCGCCGCGTGATCCACCGCGGCCACCGACACACAGACGGGGCCGTTCGCGACGCCGCAGATCGCGCGCAGCAGATCGTGGGGCGAGCCGCCCGCGCGGCGCGCCGCCTCCGCCAGCGACAGCGCGCTGGTGGTGACGCCGCGGGTATCCTTGTCCGCGACGCACGCGCCGATCTCGGCCGGGTCCGCGCTGTCCACGAGAAGCTTCACGACAGCCGAAAAAACTAACACGGCCCTCGTCGGGCCGTCGACCCTCGGGGTCAGATCGTGATCTTGCCCTTGCGGTCCAGATAGTTGACGTAAAGCTGCTGCACGATGCCGAACAGGTAGCTGGTCAGCATGTACACCGCCAGCCCCGAGGGCAGGAACAGCGAGAAGCCGGTGAACATGATCGGCATCATCACCGACATCATCGCCTGCTGCTGCGGGTCGGCCCCGGCCGGCGACATCTTCATCTGGCCGAACATCACGCCACCCATCACCAGCGGCGTGATGTAGTAGGGGTCCTTGGCCGTCAGGTCGTGGAGGTGGAAGATGAACGGCGCGCGGTACAGCTCCGTGGCGTAGTTCAGCGTCGAGTAGAGCGCGATCCAGATCGGCATCTGGATCAGGCTGGGTAGACAGCCGCCGAACGGCGATACGCCGTGCGCCTTGTAGAGGTTCATCGTCTCGACCGACTGCTTCTGCCGGTCGTTCTCGTACTTTTTGCGGATGGCGGCCATCTTGGGCGCCAGCTTCTGCATCTTCTTCGCCGACAGCAGCGAGCGCTGGGCCGGATAGAACGTCACCAGCCGGATGAAGAGGGTGAGCAGGATGATCGCCAGGCCCCAGTTGTGGACGAAGCCGTGGAAGAACTTCATCAGCGACAGGAGCGGTCCCGCCAGCATCCCCAGCGTGACGTCGACTGCCTTCTGGAGGTTGACCTCGACCGGCGCGGCGGCCGTAGCGCCCGGCGGCTGGACCGCCTCGAGGTCGTCCATGAACTTCGGGCCGACGAACAGTGCGAACGGATAGCTCACGTCGGTCTTCGGCGCGACCACGCGGTCGGGGAACCACAGCGTGACCTGCCCGAGGTCCGGCCCCAACCCCTCGGTCCTGCAGATCCGATTTGTCGCCGTCGTCTCGGGAGGGGGCACGGCGGCCATGACGAAGAACTTCTCGTCCGTCCCGATCCAGGCGACCGTCCCTTTACCTTTCTCCTCTTTGATTCCGTCCTTCGGGTCCTTCGAGAAGGACTCGATCGCCTTGCGCTCGACGTCGCCGTTCACGTAGCAGAGCGCTGACGAAATGTTCGACGAGCCCTGCGAGAAGAATCCGCCGCCGCGCTTGTCCGGGTCCTGCTGGCCGCTCACCGACAAGGTCAGGTGGCTGCTGATCGCGGCGTCGCCGCGGTTCGAAACCACGACCTCCAGCTGCAGCCGGTAGCGCTTCTTGTCGACGCGGTAGCGCTTCTCGATGTGGACGTTGCCGCTGTCGGCGGAGAACACGACGGTGTCCGGTGACGGCTTGCTGGCGTCCCACGCCCCGTCAGGCGGGGATGGGAATCCCGACTCGGGGAACTTCGTGCCGAACGGCGCGTGCGCGGGGTCGGTCGTGCGGACGACGTCGTGACCGCTGTTGGGATCCTTGGTGTCGTCGAGGAACTGCTTCTCGCGCAGCTTCGCGTGCACCAGGTTTCCGCCCAGGCTGGAGAACACGTACCGCACCTCGGGCGTCTCGAGCTCCAGCACCTGTTCCGGCTTGTTCCCGGTCGGTCCTGGGGCCGCTCCCGGAGCGGCGGGCGCGGCGGCGGTCCCGCTGGGGCTCGGCGCCGTCGTCGGCGCCGGCGTGCCGGGCGCGGGCGCGGTCGGCTGCGCCTGTTGCTGTTGCTGCTGGGGCGGCGGCGGCTTCGGCCCCGGAAACAGATACGACCACAGAAGGAGGACGCCGATGCTCAGGCCGATGGCGAGAACGACACGTTTTTCCATAACGCCTAAACCGAACCCTTCATCACCTGAGCCTGAGCCTGGACCTGGACCGGGGCCTGGACCTGGCGTCGCTCCGGCACCGGATCGAACCCGGCGCGCGCCAGCGGATGGCAGCGCGCCAGCCTGCGGACCGCCAGCCACAGTCCTCGCCACGCGCCGTGCTGCTTCAACGCCTGCTCCGCGTACGCCGAGCACGTCGGCTCGAACCGGCAGCACGGCCCGAACAGCGCGTGATACACCGGCGACAGCAACAGACGATAGACGCGAACCAGAACCAGCAACACCCAGCCCATCGTCTACCTCGGGCCCAGCCGCCGCGCCAGCGCGGACAGCTCGCGGCAGATCCCGGCGTGTCCCGCATCGGCCGCGGCCGGCCGCGCCACCACGACGAAGTCCACCGTGCCAGGGAAATCGCCCCGGCCGCGCCGCCAGCATTCGCGAATCCAGCGCTTGACCCGGTTGCGGACAACCGCGCCGCCGACCTTGCGGCTGACGGTGATGCCCATGCGGCCGGTGCCCGAGACCGCGAACACCATCAGGTTCGTGCCGCTCACGCGGCGCCCGCGGTTCTGGATCTTGAGGTAGTCGGACCGCAGGCGCACGCGGGCCGCCCGCGGAAGGCGCTCGCGTCGCTGCTCGGCGGACCCGGCGGAGCCAGCGGCGATCAAAGCGCCTACTTCTTGGCTACCGACACCGTGAGCTGACGGCGCCCTTTGCGCCGCCGGCGGCGGAGAACCTCGCGCCCAGCCCGCGTCCGCATTCGCTTGCGAAATCCGTGCGTGCGTTTGCGGCTCTTGCGGTGGGGCTGAAATGTCCTCTTCACGGCTTCCTCCGAACTTCTCTCGATGCTTCCGGACCGCAGGACGCGCCGGAAAAGCGCACCTCAATAGCATCGGCCCCCCACAGTGTCAACGAACGCCCGGTCAACGTAACCACCGCCGCCAGAACCCGAATAGGCATTTTCCGGCGGGGAATCGCGGGCGCGATCCGGACGCTTCCAACTCACCGTCGACAAATTTCGATCTTGCGCGCGACGTGCGCGCAAGCGCCCATGGCATGCGGCTTTCCGCCATCGAATACCGCAAACGCGCATGAAATCCCCGGCGAGCCCAACCGCATCTCTGCCGTGAATCGAAAACGCACGCGACTCCGCCTGCTTACGCGCGCCGTACAAAATGCGGGTTGTCCCTGTGCATCGCTTGCGTGACGAACCTGAAAAAATTATCTGACCGATTTTCGCGAGCTTGCGAAACGATGCCCGCTGCGCGCTTGTCGCCGATCCAAGCGTTTTGATAGAGAACCTGCACCGCACGCGAACCCGCTGCGCGCGGACACGCGACGAAACGAAACAGGAACCAAAAAAACTGGCGGTCCCACCTTTCGTCGCTCGGGAGATGGCGGTCGCCTATTGCTGTGGACAAACAGGGGGAAGTCGAGTGATCGCGCCGGAAATCACTGGGTATTTTTTCGTCGAACCGCTGTGGACAGGTGGTTCGGATGTTTGAGCTCTGGACCGAAGCGGTCCGTTCGATCGAACCGATGGTCAAGCCGGCGCACCGCGATCTGTGGTTGCGTCCCATCGAGTGCGTGGCAATCGACGAGGGTCGCATTCGCCTGCGCGCGCCGAACCGCTATCACAAGGAATGGTTCGAGGATAATTTCCTCCCGTCGATCCTGAAGGATCTCGAAGCGCGCGCGCAGCGGCCCTTCACGGTCGACTTCGAGGTGGCCGAGGAAGACGCGGTGGCCGCGGCGCACGTGCCTGGGCCCGCGGTCGAGCGGCCGTCCATCGGCGGCGGCACACCGGCGGCGCCACCGCCCGATCTCGTCTCGCGCTACACCTTCGACAAGTTCGTCGTCGGTCCGACCAACCAGTTCGCCCACGCGGCGGCGCGCATGGTCGCCGACGCGCCGGCCTCGCGCTGGAACCCGCTGTTCATCTACGGCGGCGTCGGCCTGGGCAAGACCCACCTCCTGCAGGCGATCGGCCACGAGATCCACCGCCAGCATCCCGACTGGGCCATCACGTTCGTGACGTGCGAGAAGTTCGTCACCGACTTCATCGGGTCGATCCGCCGGTCGTCGGGCACGTCGATGGAGGACTTCCGCGCCCGCTACCGGACCGCGCCCGACGTGTTGCTGGTCGACGACATCCAGTTCCTGTCCAACAAGGACAGCTCGCAGGACGAGTTCTTCCACACGTACAACGCGCTTCACTACGCCCACAAGCAGATCGTGCTGACGTCGGACAAGCTGCCCGCCGAGCTGCCCGGCGTCGAGGACCGGCTGCGCAGCCGCTTCACCTGGGGCCTGATCGCCGAGGTCGAGACGCCCGATCTGGAGACGCGCGTCGCCATCCTGAAGCGCAAGGCCGAAGCGGAGAAGGTCATCCTGCCTGATGAGGTGGCGCTGTACCTGGCCGCCCACATCAAGACCAACGTGCGCGAGCTGGAAGGGGCGCTGCTGCGTCTGGCGGCCCGCGCGTCGTTCAACGCCCAGGAGATCTCCATCGAGCTGGCGCGTGACGCGCTGGCCAAGCTGCTGGCCCACGCCCCGACCGGCCTGACCATCGAGGCGATCCAGCGCGAGGTCGCCGGCTACTTCGACGTCAAGCTGCACGACCTCAAGGGGCCGAAGCGCCACCGCGCCATCGCCCACCCGCGCATGGTCGCGATGTACCTGGCCCGCAAGCTGACCAACATGAGCTTCCCCGAGATCGGCGGCCGCTTCGGCGGCAAGGATCACTCGACGGTGATCAGCGCCGTCCGCAAGATCGAGCGCCTGTGCGGCGAGGACCCGACCGTGCGCAGCGTGGTCGGGACGCTCGAGGGCCGCCTGCGCCAGCCCTAAGGGCGCCTGCAAAGTTGTTGATGACACTGTGGATGGGGCGGGGAGAACGGCCGTTTTGGGGATGTCCACGATCGGCAGCGTGTCCTACCCGCAACCCATGCACAGGGTCAGGACGCGAGTCACCGACGGAGACCTGCGTCTCTCCACATCTCCACAGGCCCTACTACATCTGCTTTTAGATCTCTTAAATAAAAGCTAGAAGAGACCTGGATAAGTCACCGCCCCAGAAAGAAGAAGCTGCCTCGAGAAGGAGATCGGGATGGAGTTCAAGATTCGAAGAGACGAGTTCCTGCGTGGGTTGTACCTCGCGCAAGGCATCGCCGACCGGAAGAGCACGCTCCCGATCCTGGCCAACGTCCTCATCCGCACCGAAGGCAAGGACAAGCTTCTGTGCGGCGCGACGGACCTGAACGTGACGACGATGGTGTCGTTGGCGGCGAAGGTCGAGAAGGAAGGCGGGCTGACGGTGGCGGCGCGCCAGCTTTACGAGATCGTGAAGGGGCTGCCCGACGACGAGGTTCGCGTGCGCCGGACAGACCAGAACTGGGCGGAGATCAAGGCCGGCAAGGTCGAGTTCAAGGTGGTGGGGATGTCCGATCGCGACTACCCGAAGCTGCCCGCCATCCAGGAGGCGCAGACGTCCAAGGTCGATTCGGCGGTGCTGCGCGACATGATCTCGAAGACGATCTTCTCGGTGTCGCTGGACGAGACGCGCCAGCACCTGGCGGGCGTGCTGTTCGAATCGGACGGCGCGACGGCGCGGATGGTCTCCACCGACGGTCACCGGCTGTCGAAGGTGTCGCGCCCGCTGGCGGGCGGGCCCAAGTTGGCGACCGGCGTGCTGATCCCGCGCAAGGGCATCGTCGAGCTGCGGCGCGCGATCGAGACGCGCGAGGCGCCGGCGGCGATCGGCATCCACGACGGCAATTTCGTGCTGAAGGCGGACGACGTCGGCATCTCGGTCAAGCTGATCGACGGGCAGTTCCCGCCTTACGACCAGGTGATCCCCAAGGACAACGAGCGCGCCTTCACGGTGTCGCGGCTGGCGTTCCTGGACGCGCTCAAGCGCGTCGCGCTGATGTCGTCGGACAAGACGTTCGGCGTGCGTCTGGCGCTGGACAAAGGGAAGGTGCGCGTCGAGAGCGACAACCCGGACCTGGGCGCGGCGAAGGAAGAGATCGACGTCAACTACAAGGGGACGGCGGTGCAGATCGGGTTCAACGCGCGTTACTTCATGGACCTGCTCGCCGAGATCGAGACGCCCGAAGTGCGCGTCGAGCTCTCGGGTGAGCTGGACCCGGCCGTGGTGCGGCCGGCCGACGGCGGCGACTACGTCTGCGTCGTCATGCCGATGAGGCTCTGACCCGTGAGCGGGCGGTAGCCCGTGCGCATCCGCGAGCTTCGCGCCGAGAACTGGCGGAACCTGGAACCGTTGACGCTCGTCCCTGGCGAGCGCCTGTCGGTGCTGTACGGCGACAACGGGCAGGGCAAGACCAACGTCATCGAGGCGGCCTATTACCTGGCGGTGCTGCGGTCCTTCCGGACGTCGCACAGCGAGGACCTGATCCGCCGCGGCGGCGGCGAGGCGCCCGTGACGGCGCGGCTGCGCGCGGAGATCCTGCACCGGGGCCTGGAACGGCGCTTCGAGATCGAGCTGCGGCCGACGGGGCGCGTCGCGCGCCTCGACGGCAAGGCGGTGCGCGGGACGGCGGCGGCGCTGGGCGCGGTCAGCGTCGTCCTGTTCGTGCCGGAGGATCTGCTGCTGCCGCGCGCCGCGCCCGCGAACCGGCGGCGGTTCCTGGACCTGGCCATCTTCAACATCGAGCGCGGCTACTACGACGAGGCCAGCGCGTTCCAGAAGGTGCTGAAGAACCGGAACGCGCTCCTCAAGCGGGGTCCGGCCGACCCGATGCTGCTGGACACCTACGACGAGGAGCTGGCGCGCACGGGCGCCCGCGTCGTCATGCGCCGGCGCGGGCTGGTGGCGTCGCTGCAGCCGCTGTTTCGCGACCACTTCCGGGCGCTGCACAGCGAGCTGCCCGTGTCGCTCGCCTACACGAGCGATCCCGACGTGGCGCAGGCCGACGACGAGGAGGGCGTGCGCGCGCGCCTGCACGCGGGCCTGACCGCGCGGCGCGGGCTGGACGAACGGCGGCGGTTCACCGGCTTCGGCCCGCACACGGACGATCTGGAGATCGGCCTGGCGGGCGCGCCGGCGCGCAGCCACGCATCGCAAGGGCAGCTGCGCTCGCTGGTCCTGGCGCTGAAGCTGGCCGAGCTGTCCAACGTCGAGGCGCGCCTGGGCGATCCGCCCGTGCTGCTGCTGGACGACGTCCCCAGCGAGCTGGATCCGGCGCGGCGCGCGCTGCTGTTCGACGTGATCGGACGGCTCGACTGCCAGACGCTGATCTCGGTGACCGAACGGGACATCGTTCCCGCGCAGCCCGCCCGGCGCGATTTTCTGGTGCGCGCCGGAAGCGTGGTGGAGAATCCGTGATAAGCTGCCTTTACAGCCCGCGTAAAACTTGTTATATTATTGAAACTGTTCGGGTTTGTAGCCGGCGGGCTCGCCCGGACGCGATGAAGGTTTTGCCCGCTCGGCCTTGCGATTGATCTATCAAAAATGACGACGACGGAAGCGCCCAACGGGGCCGCATACAACGAAGAAAGCATCCAGGTTCTGAAGGGCCTGGAGGCCGTGCGAAAGCGGCCCGGGATGTACATCGGCGACACCGATGACGGCACCGGCTTGCACCACATGGTGTACGAAGTCGTCGACAACGCCGTCGACGAGGCGCTGGCGGGCTTCTGCGATCGCGTCGACGTCGTCATCCACTTCGACGGCTCTGCGTCGGTCGAGGACAACGGTCGCGGTATCCCGGTCGGCGAGCACAAGACGGAGAAGCGGCCCACGGCCGAGGTCGTCATGACCGTGCTGCACGCGGGCGGCAAGTTCGACCATTCGAACTACAAGGTGTCGGGCGGTCTGCACGGCGTCGGCGTATCGGTCGTCAACGCGCTGTCGGAGTGGCTGAAGCTGGAGATCAAGCGCGACGGCAAGACCTACTACCAGGAGTACCGGCGCGGCGATCCGGCGACGGGCCTGGACGCGATCGGCGAGTCGAAGAAGACCGGCACCAAGGTCACCTTCAAGCCCGATCCGGAGATCTTCAAGGGGACGGAGTTCTCGTTCGAGATCCTGACCCAGCGGCTCAAGGAGCTGTCGTACCTGAACCGCGGCCTCACCATCACGATCCGCGACGAGCGCGCCGACAAGAACCACGAGTTCAACTTCGAGGGCGGCATCTCGCAGTTCGTCGCCGACCTGAACACGTCGAAGACCACCGTGCACGACAAGCCGATCGGCGTGCTGGGCGAGGTCGATGGGACGCAGGTCGACATCGCGATGCAGTGGAACGATTCGTACCAGGACGCGATCTACTGCTTCACCAACAACATCAAGAACAAGGACGGCGGCACGCACTTGACCGGGTTCCGCGCGGCGCTGACCCGCACGGTGAACGCCTACGCGCAGGCGGCGGGGCTGCTCAAGGATCTGAAGAACGGCCTGGGCGGCGACGACATCAGCGAGGGGCTGACCGCGATCGTGTCGATCAAGCACCCGGACCCGAAGTTCAGCAACCAGCCGAAGGACAAGCTGGTGTCGTCCGAGGTCAAGGGTATCGTCGAGCGCATCGTCAACGAGAAGCTGGGGCGCTTCCTCGAGGAGCACCCGCGCGAGTCCAAGCAGATCATCGAGAAGGCTGTGCTGGCGGCGCGCGCGCGCGACGCGGCCCGCAAGGCGCGCGAGATGGTGCAGCGCAAGGGCGCCCTGGATTCGTCGTCGCTGCCGGGCAAGCTGGCCGACTGCCAGGAGCGCGATCCGGCGCTGTCCGAGCTGTACATCGTCGAGGGCGACAGCGCAGGCGGGTCGGCCAAGCAGGGGCGCAGCCGCAAGGACCAGGCGATCCTGCCGCTACGGGGCAAGATCCTGAACGTCGAGAAGGCGAGGCTCGAGAAGATGCTGTCGTCGGCGGAGATCGTCACGCTGATCACCGCGCTCGGCTGCGGCGTCGAGCAGGAGAAGGACATCGCGAAGATCCGCTACCACCGGATCATCATCATGACGGACGCCGACGTCGACGGAAGCCACATCCGGACGTTGCTGCTGACGTTCTTCTACCGCCACTTCCGCGAGGTGATCGAGCTCGGCTATCTGTACATCGCGCAGCCGCCGCTCTACCGCGTGAAGAAGGGCAAGAAAGAGCTGTATCTCAAGAACGAGGGCGCGCTGGAGGATTTCTTGCTCGAGAGCGCGGCGGAGAACCTCACGCTGCGATCCGCGAGCGCCGGCAACGGCAAGCAAGGCATCGCCGGCGACGAGCTGCGCCGGTTCGCGCGTCAGGCCGCCAAGTACAAGCGGCTGCTCCACGTGATGGACCGCAAGGTCGACGCGCGCATCATCGACGGGATCGTGAAGTCGGTGCGGCTGACGAAGGACGACCTGAAGGACCAGATGAAGGTGGCGCGCGCGCCCGTGAGCCTGCAGAAGTACTTCGATCGGTTCGCGCCCGAGCTGTCGGACACGACGTTCAAGGTGCTGCCTGACAGCGAGCACGGCGGCTTCAAGATCGTCGCCCCCGTCAAGGGCGGCGGCGTGCGCCGTCCGACGACGGTCGACTTCGAGCTGATGAACTCGCCCGAGTTCGTCGACCTGCAAGCGCTGTGGGCCGACCTTTCCCCGCTGGGCGATGCGCCCTACGTGCTGGAGCACGGCAGCGAGCAGGTCGAGTTCAACCGCATCGAGGAGCTCGGCGAGCGCGTGCACGAGGTGGGCAAGAAGGGTCTCGCCATCCAGCGCTACAAGGGTCTGGGCGAGATGAACCCCGAGCAGCTCTGGGAGACCACCATGGATCCGGCGCGGCGCACGTTGCTGCAGGTCCGGATCGAGGACGCCTACGAGGCCGACGGGCTGTTCTCGACGCTGATGGGCGACCTGGTCGAACCGCGCCGCGCGTTCATCGAGAACAACGCGCTCAACGTCCGCAACCTCGACGTTTAACCTCGGAACCCTCAAAGGGCGCGCCGCGATCGCGCGGCGCGCGCCCCGGTCAGATGCGGATGTTCTGGATGACGGCCATCTGCATGTCGTGCAGGGCCCGCATCATGTTCGTCATCAGGTTGTTCATCTCGGAGATGGCGTTCATGCGCTGCTGGATCGCCATCATCGCCGTCTGATCCTTGGCGAC
>Ga0207645_10001915_pt1 | contig 16804 bp, 14 predicted proteins | sample KBSM53metaG_FD_184331 | JGI IMG/M metagenome (GOLD analysis project Ga0207645, IMG submission 184331) | Miscanthus rhizosphere microbial communities from Kellogg Biological Station, Michigan, USA - KBS M5-3 metaG (SPAdes) (version 2) | ecosystem: Host-associated > Plants > Roots > Rhizosphere >...
CAGGGCATCAAGATTCCGCCACTGCCCGAGGCGCCGGTCCGTTACGAGACTGCCGAAGGACAGAACATCCGCGTCAGTGTCCTCGCCCGTGGTTTCACGAACGGGTGGAGCATGGCGTTCGTGTCCGACGACACCATCCTCGTGGCTGAACGCGGCGGACAGATCAAAGCCGTGCGCAACGGCGTGGTCGATCCGCAGCCCGTGACCGGCGCGCCCGCGGCACGCGGGCAAGGACTTTCGGGAATGGACCTGGCGCTGCACCCGAACTTCGAGCGCAATCATGCCGTGTACATCAGCTATACCAAGCCGCTCGACGAGAAGCGGACCACGCTCGCAGTCGCACGTGCCGTGTGGGACGGCAAAGGGCTCAGGGAAGCGACGGACATCTTCGTCGGCGAGGGCGGAGGCGGTGGTCCGATCGTGTTCGGAGGCGACGGCATGTTGTACGTCGCGAGCGGCGGAGGCGGAGGGGGAGGAGTACCGAACGCCACGCAGTTGCTGAACAACATCGGCGGCAAGATCCTGCGCCTCACCGACACGGGCTCGGTGCCGAAGGACAACCCGTTCGTCGGGCGCGCCGACGCCAGACCCGAGATCTTCACGATGGGCCACCGCAACACGCTGCGCATGGCCATGCACCCGGCGACGGGCGCGATCTGGCAGGTCGAGAATGGGCCGAACGGCGGTGACGAGGCCAATATCCTCGTGCCCGGCGCCAACTACGGCTGGCCGATCGTCAGCCTGGGCCGAACCTACGCGGGTCCCTGGCAGGGGCCCTTCTCGAAGGAAGGCTTCCGCGATGCGACGGTCCTCTGGATTCCGTCGATCGCGGTCTCAAGCATCGCTTTCTATACGGGCGATCGCCTTCCCAAATGGAAGGGCGACGTGTTCGTCGGCGGCATGCGCTATGGCGAGATTCCGGGCACCGGGCAGCTGCACAGAATCCTGATCAACAAGAACCTCGAGGAGCTGCGGCGGGAGCCGCTGCTCGTCGATTTGCGGCGGAGGATTCGCGACGTGAAGCAGGGCCGGGACGGCTTGTTGTACGTGCTCACCGACGGTGAAGAGGGCGCGATTCTCAAGATCGAGCCCGCGGATTGAAACGCGTCTTCGTAGCACATTGCTGAACGGCCCCGCGGAGACGCTAAAGATCCGGGCGAAAACCCCGACGGAGCTGCTTCAGCCAGCCACCTAAAGCAACGTTACGGCGGCACGTCGAACAAGTTTTGCATTTATAGTCGATTATCGATATAACGATGATCGCTATGCCGAAGAACAAGCTCAGCCCCCTGCCTGCGGCGGCGTTCCAGATCCTGATGTCGCTGGCGGATGACGATCTTCATGGCTACGAAATCATGCGGCGTGTGGAACAACAGACTGATGGCCGCACACGCATCGGCCCCGGAACGCTCTACAGCTCGATCCAGGCGTTGCTCGACGCAGGCTTCATCACCGAAGTCGCTTTACGCGGCGAGGCCGGCTCGAATGATGAACGGCGCCGCTACTATCGCCTGACCACGGCGGGACGCAAGGCCGCGCGCGACGAGGCCGAGAGACTGGCAGATGTACTGCGGGTCGCGCGCGCGAAGAAGATCCTGAGGGGGGAGTATGTTTGAACGCTTCTGCGCCCTTCTGTTGCGGCTCTACCCTGCCGAGTTCCGGCGCACGTACGGCCGTGAGGCCGTCCAGCTGATGAGAGACCGCGCGCGCGACGAGCGAGGTGTCTTTCTCCGAGCCCGCTTGCTGATGGACCTGGCGATCGATCTCTTCGCCACCTCGCTTCGTGGCTGGCAAGCCGCCAGGCCGTCGCTCGTGCGAATCGACGGCGCACCTCGTTTCGACATCATCGAGGTCCACGGTCTACGCCCGGAGGCGCTGGCCGCAGGGATACTCACGTCAATCCTCCTGTTCGCGAGCTTTACGCTGCTGTTTCAGGCCACGGAGCCCACGAAGACACCGGCGCAGCTCAGTAAAGGGCCTGGGTCCGAAGTTCCATCCGGCGATGCAGACGAGTTCGACCCGCGGGCCGTCGTGACCGATCCCGAGGCGCGCCACAAGCTCATTGCTGCCATTGCCTTGAATCTGAGGCAGCTCTACTTCGATCGCGCCATCGGCCAGCAGCTGGCCGACGCAGTGCTGGTGCATGAGAAGAAGGGCGAATACGAATCGCTCGACACGGGGGCGGATCTGGCGGCGCGCATCAACCGGGACATCCAGGCCGCCAGTCGCGCTCTCGGAATTCCCGGCGGCGTATTTGTGGCTGACGTCGTCTACAGTGAGCGAGCGCTGCCCACGGGACCGCCCCCACCAATGACGGACGAAATGCGAGAGCGTAGTCGCGCAGTGCTGCTTCTGCAGAACTGTCTGTTCGAGACGGTCGAGACGCTGCCGCACAACATCGGCTACATGAAGCTGAATGGCTTTGCTGATGCGACCGTCTGTCGGCAGACGACTGGTCGCGCGATGGCATCGCTGAACAAGACCGATGCCCTCATCGTCGACCTGCGCGATAACGGCGGCGGGATGGGCGATACGGCGCTGCAAATCGCCGGATATCTCTTCGATCGCCCGACATACATGTACGATCCGCGGCCAGACTCTCCTGTTCCCGCACGAACCGCATCGCCGATTCCGGGCAACACGCTCGTTGACAAGCCTGTGTATGTGCTGACGTCGTCAAGGACACAGTCGGCGGCCGAGTATTTCGTCTACAACGTCAAGATGTTGAAGCGGGCCACGATCGTCGGAGAAACCACGGCCGGCCATCAGCACTCGGGCGCATTTCATCGCATCAACGACCACTTCGGCATGGGCATTCAGCAAGTGGCGCCCCCCGAGAGCCCCTATCTCGTGAAGGGGTGGGAAGTCATCGGTGTCGAGCCCGACGTGGAGGTTTCGAGCACTGACGCGCTCGCCGCCGCGAGAAAGCTCGCGGAACATCGGCCAGTTCCCAAGTGATGCAGTGATCCAACCAACGATGTGTCAAGCGCAAGCATGTGACGCTGCGACAGAGGCGTTACAGGGAGGCTGATAAAATTGTGCCGATGGCTCTCCCTGGAGAGGCCATTTTTGCGGGGTCTTCCTGGTGAAGAAGTTCACAGCACTGGTCGCTTTCCTGTTAGTCACGATCACGCTTGCGCATCCAGTCGGCCAATCCGCGGTTCCGCGTCTTCGATTAGTGTTGCTCATCGCGGTCGATCAGTTCCGCTACGACTACCTGACCCGTTTCCGGTCTGACTACACGGCGGGATTCAATCGGCTGCTGACGCACGGCGCCGTGTTCAGCAATGCGAATCTGGAGCACTATCCGACGGTCACCGCCATCGGTCACGCAACGATGCTGTCGGGTGCCACGCCCTCGGTGAGCGGGATCATCGGAAACGACTGGTTCGATCGCGAGACCGGAAAGACCGTCGCCAGCGTTTCAGATTCAAGTGTTCAGCCGGTCGGTTCATCGTCGGGATCGGCGGCATCGCCGCGTCGTCTGCTCGTGAGCACGCTCGGCGATGAGCTGAAGCTCGCGGCAGGACTCCCCACAACCGCGATCGATGCACCTCGTGTGTTTGGCGTGTCGCTAAAGGATCGGTCGGCGATCCTGCCTGTCGGTCGCGGTGCCAATGCCGCGTACTGGTGGGAGACCAGCACGGGGAGCTTCGTCACGAGCACGTACTACGTCAACGAGCTTCCTGATTGGGTGCGCGCGTTCAACGGAAGACGTGAGGCCGATACGCACGCCGGGTCGGCGTGGACGATGCTCTCCTCGCCCTCAACACCGTTGCTCCAGATTCCAGCCGAGGAGGGCTCGCCCCGTTACGAGGCGATCTTTGGAAGCCCGTTCGGCAACGAGATTCTCCTGGATTTCGCCGTCGAGTTACTGAATCACGAGCAGCTTGGAAGGCGGAACGCCATCGACGTGCTCTCGGTGAGTTTCTCGTCGAACGACTCCGTCGGCCACAGCTATGGCCCTGAATCGCCTCAGGTGCGGGATATCGCAATCCGGACCGACCGCGCCGTGGGCGAACTCCTGGACAGAGTCGACAAGCTGGTCGGGCTCGACCGCACGCTCGTAGCATTCACCAGTGATCACGGCGTCGCCATGCTTCCTGAGTCGCTGCGCGAACGCGGTCTTCCGGCAGGGCGAATGACGACGAAGGAGTTGTTCGATCCGATGCAACGGGCGCTGGTGTCAGCCTTCGGTGAGGGCAACTGGCTCCTGGCGACCGCCGGCTCATCTCCGTACTTGAACTACGACCTCATCGAGTCGCGCGGCCTCGATGCGGCCAACGTACGGCGAATCGCCGCCGGCGCTGTCACCAAGGTGCCGCACGTCGCCCGAGTCTTTACGCGCGACCAGCTCCTGCTCGGACAGGTGCCCAACGATCGCGTCGGCAGCCGCGTGCTGCGAGGCTTCAACGCCCAACGTTCAGGTGACCTGGAGATCATTCTCGAGCCCTACTGGATGCGTCAGGCTCAAGGAACCACGCACGGCACTCCATACAACTACGACGCGCACGTTCCGCTCATCCTGATGGGAAGTCGCATTCGCCCGGGCCAATACGCTGAGGCTGTCGCACTCAACGATCTCGCGCCAACCCTCGCGACACTGGCTGACGTGGAGATTCCTGGCGGTTCGGTTGGGCGGGTATTGACCGAGGCAGTGCAATCGACGGCATCCGAATCGCCAAGAGTTCCGTCACGATAACGCGTCGCCACCGCCTGGCGCGCGCGCTCGCGGCGGTTGCGCAGGTAATGCAGACGTACTAGAGCCAGCCGTCAGGCGCTTGGCTACAATCGCGTTCGGAACACATGGACGATCGCTTCGCTAACTTACGAAACGCGACGAAGGGCGCCGTGTTTGACGGCGGCGGCCAGACCCCCTCCGAACTCCGGCGCGCAGTCGGGACAGGCGCGGCGCCGCCGAATCTCGCGACGCTCGTGCAGAAGATCCGGTCGCGCGCCTACACCGTCACCGACGCGGATATCGAGGGGCTGCGCGGTCAATTCTCGGACGATCAACTGTTCGAGATCATCGTCGCCGCAACGTTCGGTGCCGCATCCGAGCGGCGCACGGCGGCTTTTCGCGCACTGGAGGAAGCGTGAGGCTCAAGAATGTCGAGCGGGGCGATCGACTGTCTGCGAAAGTGTTTTACTTCTTCATCCGCCTCGTCTCAGGGTTTCGTGCACCCGACGTTGTGCGGACGCTCAGATATCGTGAGGACTTCTTTGGTCGCCACCATCGCGCGCACACGCATGCGGTCATGCGCGGGCCATCGGAGTGGTCGGTCGGCGAGCGTGAACTGTTTGCAGCCTTTGTCTCACGCTTGAACGCCTGTGCGTTTTGAACGAACGCTCACGCCGCGGTCGCGGCGTCCGCGCTTCACGACGATCACCTCACGGAGCAAGTTCTCGAGGACTATACCAGCGCGCCGATCGACGAACGATTGCGTGCTGTGCTGGGTCTCCTCGAAAAGATGACACTCTCTCACCAGAGCCTCGGCCCCGACGATGTGCGGGCCGTGCTTGCGAAAGGCGTCTCGAAAGCGGCGATCGCCGAGGCGCTGGAGGTCGCGTTCCTATTCAACGTGTACGATCGTCTCGCTGACACGATGGGATGGCACGTCCCTGACAAGAAGAGCGGGTACTACAGCGTCTCCGCGAAGCGACTGCTGAAGCGGGGGTACGCCTGACGACGATTGACTCTGATCGGGCGCACCCTCGCTCGCGCCACCCCTCGGCCTCCGTCCCACGTGTTCGTGAGTGAGGCTGTGTGGCGACCTGCCCACTCACAGTGCCTGGGTGAGTTCGCGAATTCGCTTCTGCGTCTCGCGCATCTCCTCTCGTTGCGTTTCGAGGAGGTTGATCACCGTGGGTGGCAACACGCCGCTCAGTGCGTCGTCATACACCTTGATGGCCGCATGCTCGCCGCGCTCCGTCTCGATAATGATCGTCTGATCGTGATGGCCCGGCACGTGGGCCTTCAGATTCATCCACCCTCGGTGAACTGCGCCAGCTCCTGTTCCGCTCGCGAGGACGCTGCCTCCGAGCCGGTTCACGTGTGGCTCGAGATCGTGGGCAAACGCCTGCCGTTGCTCCGCCAGTTGAGTGAAGAGCGCTTTGAGCTCCGGCGTACTTACATACTGGGCCGCCGCCCGGAAGCCATGCTCCCCGTCGCGGCAGATCTCAACCAGGTGCTCCAAGACTCCTCGTTCCGTGCGCTCGGCCATGACACCCTCCCGCGTACTCCTATGCCGAAGTTCCCTCCGATTGGCTTTTGCTTACGAGGTGCATGGACCGCGCCAGCGCGATCGCGAGAGCTGCGGGAAATAAGCAGGAGGAGTCGCGGCGAATCAAGCCATCAGCGGTGAAATTTCGCGGGTCGACGAAATAGTTCTCAGTTGTTACGGTGATGGTCGCGGCGGCTGCCACTCCATCTATTCCGCTCCGCGTTGCTGAATCGACTGAAGGTGCGCGACAAGCGCGTCGATGCGACGAGCGGCCGCGTCATCGGTGCCAGGAGCCTGCCGACTGAAGACAGCGCCCCAGACCGGCATTGTTCGATCACCATGCGCAGCAGGTCCTCGCCCTTCGATGATCTGGCGTACGCGTTCTCCTGGAAACACCCCGCCATTGCGAACGGTGTACGCCGTGAGGTCCGGCACCGGGCGCGTCATCTGCGTGCTCAACGGTCCTGTCCCCCGGGCGGTCTCGCCATGGCAACTGGCGCAATACGTTCGAAAGAGTTGAGCACCGGTTACCTGTTGTGTCCCCGAGGGCAGTGGCGAAGCCTCCCCTGGACGTTGCAGCGACTCGACGTAAGCCACGAGATTCGCCAGACGTACCTTCACTCGCGCGTCTGCCTCGAGGGCGCGAAACGCGCTGCCCCAGACTGGCATGTCGCTGGTTCCGTGAGCGCTCAGGGACCTGTCTGTTCCCTCCACGAACGAGGACACTCGCTGTCGCGGGAATGACCCGCCGTTGCGTTCGGTCAGAGTCGTCAGATCCGCTGGGCGCGTCTTGAGCGCGGAGGCAACCGGACCCGTACCTCGTCCGTTCACTCCGTGGCATGCTGCGCAGTAGCGATCGAACGAGTCACGGCCAGTCAAAGACTCGAGGGCGAGGGCCGGCGTCGTGGTCCGAGCCGTCTGGCCGATGCCGGTCGCAGAAACCAGGGTCACAGTGAAGACAATGAGAGCGAGAACGCGGGCCATCACTCGTCGTTGATTGCAAGCCGACGGCCACGATGGCACCATTGAAATACATCGCCAGTGCACGTCAGCCGCACTTGCTTCCGCGGATTTTTTCGCAGCTCCACGCGTAGTTTCGCCGCCTGGCTTGCGTGTCAGGCAGGGCAACACTGTTCTCTGTTGCGCGGTGAGACCTGATTGGTCGGGCAGATCGCTGCCCCTCGATCGTTCATCCGCTCGAGTAGACGTTCGACCAGAACCACAGAGCCAAGGACAATCGCAATCGGCTCAAGATGGCTTCGTGCGGGTGGTCGCGCTGGCGCCACTCTCACCCGATGCGGGCTCGACGTGAACGAGCACGTCGGCCACCCAGCCCAGTCGCTCCCGCACTCGCCCGCGGACGCGTCCAGCGATCACGTGTGAGGCGGCGACGGTCAGGGCAGGATCCACCTCGATATGCAGATCCACGTGGTACTTGAAGCCCGTCTTGCGCGCGCGCACCTTATCCAAGCCCCACACACCTTCCACTTCGACGGCAGCGGCACGAACGCGGGCGATCATCTCCGGGCTCGGCATCGTATCCATCAGCTCCAGCGACGCGTCCCGCAGCACACGGAGCCCCGTCAGGATCACGACGATTCCAACCGCAAATCCCCCGTAGTGATCAGCGGCCAGAAAGCGGGCACTGTCGTACATCGCAAGTGCGACAGCCGTGAGCGCCGCCGTCGCGGCCAGAATGTCGACCATGTCGTTCCACGCGTCGGCAACCAGAGACGCACTGTGGATTCGGCGACCAACACGGTATTTGACGACCGACATCGTCCCGCGCAGCGCGATCGCGACGACCAGCACCACGATCGCCGCCCGGGACGGAGGCGCATGCGTCTCTCCCACTCCATGCAGCGAGTTCCAGCAGATGCCGATCCCGCCGACGACCAGGATGACGCCCACCAGAAATGCCGCGAGCGTCTCGACGCGACCGTGGCCGTACGGGTGATTCTCGTCCGCCGGCTTTACCGCGACGATCATGCCAATCAAAACGACCGTCGACGCCAATACGTCACCGGCGAACTCGACACCGGTTGCCACGACAGAGGTCGAGTTGGTCAGGATGCCGACGACGATGTTCAGCGTGGCGAGCAGAGCGCTTGCGGCAATTCCCGCGAGTGCGACTCGCCGGCCACTATGGGCACCGGGATCCGCTGGCGCGACCATGTCCCATTATCAGAGATGGCGGACGCTCGACGTGGGTGGGCAAACCATATCGCCGGCCGTCCGTCACGAGTCTCCCCGATCGGTAATTTCGGCAGACAGATCGTCGATGTCCTGATACACGACCAGCGCGCGATCCTCACGATCTGCGCGCGCGTCCGCTGCGTCCCCGACTGCGACGGCGTCACGCTGGCGCTGCCGCACCTGATCGGCGGCGACGGTGTTCTGGCCACGATTCCGTTGACGATTACCGATACGGAGCGAGCGGGACTGCGACGGAGCGCCGGCATTCTTCGCGATGCCGTGTCGTCGCTTCAGCTCGACGTCTGAGCGCGCTCGATCCGATGATCGGTGAGGTCTTCACCAAGATTCATCTCGAGTACGTGGTCGCGACGACGGTACGGCTGCGAAGCCGGGCGCCCCGGCGGCGAGGCGTTCACGCCAGCTCCTGCAGTTTCACGGATGCGACGTCGCCATGACGGAACATCGGGCGATCGCAACGTGCGCAACCAGCGCTCCTTCCGGGTCGGGTGATGACGCTCTCGCCTGGACGATAGTATTGGAGCGAGCCGACCGGGGCTGGGCAATCAAGACGATCGTGTCCGACTAGCAGCGTCGGGATTCGAACGCTGTCAGGACCCCGTCGGCATGCGAAACAATCCGTGAATCGTCCGCGGGGCACTCCGGATTATTTCCCACCGCGGTGAAATCTTCGCGGCCACGCGACGCCGGCGACATCGCTCCCAACCCTTCCCTCCATAGAAACCGGCATGAAGCGCGCCTTGGCTGGCGTGGCGGCGCTCTTGCAGCCGTGGCGGGAATATTCGGCGTCGGCCGACGGAGGCCTCTATGAAGACCGCGCTCGTCCTGATCTTGTCGCTCTCCTGTGCTCCTGCCTGGGCCCAGACAGGTAGCGTGACCGGTCACGTCACCGATGAGACCGGCGGCGCTTTGCCGGGAGTGGCGGTGGAACTCAAAGGCACTGGCGATCCGATCGTCGCCGTCACCGATGGTGAAGGGCGCTACGCCTTCGACAACATGTCGCCCGGGACCTATCAACTGTCGATGCGCCTGGTCAACTTCGCGACGGTCACCCACGACGTCCTCGCCGTCACGGCCGGAAATACGACCTCATTGAACGATGTGATGCACCTCGTGCTGAATGCCGAGGTCGTGGTCATCGGCAAACGCACGTTCACGAACCTCGCCGACGCCAACAACCCGGCGGAAGACCTCGTCGGCATCGCGACATCCGCGGGCCAGGGTGCGATCACGGCACGGCAGCTCGAGGTACGGCCATTCATGCGTCAGGGTGAAGTGCTCGAAACGGTGCCCGGCGTGATCATCACGCAACACAGCGGAGAGGGCAAAGCCAACCAGTACTTCCTGCGCGGATTCAATCTCGATCACGGCAGCGACTTCGCCATGAGCGTCGCGGGCACGCCCGTGAACATGCCGACGCATGCACACAGCCAGGGCTACGCGGACCTCAACTTCCTCATCCCCGAACTCGTGGCCGGCGTGCAGTACTCGAAAGGGCCGTACTTCGCCGATCAGGGCGATTTCGCCACCGCGGGGGCCGGCAACATCACATATGCGACGTCACTCGACAAGCCACTGATGCGTATCGAGGCGGGCACATTCGGGTTCGGACGCATCTTCGCGGCCGCATCGCCGAAGATCGGCACTGGAAACGTGCTTGCGGCGTTCGAGAGCTCGACCAATGCCGGCCCGTGGACCGTGCCCGATTCGTACAAAAAGCTGAACGGCGTCGTGCGCTACACGCGAGGCGACAATGTCAACGGGTTCTCGCTCACCGCGATGGGATATCACGGAGAATGGAACGCCACGGAGGCCTCCCCGCAGCGTGCGATCGATTCCGGACTCATCGACCGCTTCGGAGCAGTCGACGAGAGCGACGGCGGGCATACCTATCGCTATAGCGTTGGAGGCGAATGGCAGCACGGCACCGGCACGACGCTGACGAAAATCCAGGCCTACGGACTCGGCTACGACCTCAACCTGATCTCGAACTTCACGTTTTACCTGAATGACCCGGTACACGGCGATCAGCGCGAGCAGGTCGATCATCGATTCGTGTCCGGCGTTCGAGCGTTCCAGAAGCGCCAAAGCCGATGGGGGACGCGTCCGGTGGAGAACACGGTGGGTGTGCAGTTCCGCAACGACAACATCATGCAGGTCGCCCTCTTCCACACCGAGCAGCGTGTGCGTCTGGAGACCTGGAACGATGCGTCGGCGCTCGTGACGAGTGTCGGCGTATACGGCGAAAACCAGGTGGAATGGGGACGCTGGATACGAACGAGCGTCGGCCTCCGGGCGGACGGATCGCGATATGACGTGACGAACACGATCGACGCGCGGAACGGAGGCACCGCGACGGCCGGCATCATCAGCCCGAAGGGCACGGTCACCTTCGGCCCGTGGCGTTCCACTGAGTTCTACGTGAATGCGGGCACCGGTTTTCACAGCAACAGTGCGCTCGGTGCCACGCTCACCTACGACATCAACGGCAATCCGGCCAAACCCGTGACTCCCCTGGTGCGTGCGAAGGGCGCCGAAGTCGGCGTGCGAACTGTAACGGTGCCGCACCTCCAGAGCACGGTGTCGCTGTGGACACTGCGTCTGGGTTCCGAGCTGGTCTATAACGCCGATGTCGGCGCCAGCGAGCCCGGGCCTTCGAGCAAGCGCTATGGTGTCGAGTTCGCGAACTACTACAGTCCGAAACGGTGGCTGGTGTTCGACGGCGACGTAGCCTGGTCGCAGGCGCGGTTCACCGAGTTCAACGAAGCCGGCCCCTACGTCCCCGAGGCCGTGGACGTTGTCGTTTCCGGTGGGGCGAGCATCGATAACTTTCACCGGACGTTCGCGAGCCTGCGACTGCGATACTTCGGTCCTCGGGCGCTCGTCGAGGACAACTCCGTGCGCTCCCGGGCCACTACGCTGCTGAACTTCGAGGGCGGCTATCAACTCTTCGAGAGCCTCCGGGTCAACGCGAATATCTACAATCTGTTTGATGCCGCGGCGAGCGACATCGACTACTACTTCACGTCGCGACTGCCAGGTGAAGCCTACTCGGGCGTCGATGACATTCACACCCACCCTGCAGTCCCGCGGACGTTGCGCATCAGCGTGATCGTCGGCTTCTGACAAGATGGGTGGCCCGCCCGCGCTCGCCACCCCAAACACGAATGTGGCCTGGACATCGGCCGGAACGTGAATCGGTGTGCCTCATCCTTGCCGCACGATGAGCACCGGACAGGTCGACGCACGAATGACGTGATGCGTCGTCGAGCCGAATAACAGGAGATCCAGCGCGCCGCGGCCGTGGATGCCCATTACAACCAAGTCGGTCTTCTTCTCCGCGGCCTGGCGGAGGATTTCCCGGTACGCCCGACCTTCAACCACAGCGGTGTCCACCTCGCAGTAGGCACGCGCCTCTTGCGGGATCAGTCGTTCGAGCCTTCGGCGCGCATTGGTGACTGCCGCCTCGCGAATTCGAGAGAGCTCCACGTCCACGACGAAGGGCTCCTGCGTCAGCGCCGCTGGTATTTCGGTCACATGCAACAGCGTCAGTCGAGCATCGGCTTCCTCTGCCATGTTGATCGCGTGCTCCAGCGCCGCCAGCGAGCTGTACGAAAAATCGATCGGACACAGGATGCGGCGGAACTGCACCGACGCGTCGGCCGCGATGTCAGGAGCACGTGGCGGCACGATCAACGTCGGACACTTCACCGTTCGCATGATCTTCTCGGTGACCGAACCGAGGAACAGGTGCTGAAATCCCGATCGTCCGTGCGTTCCGAGCACTAGCAAATCCGCGTGCGCGGCGCCGGCGTGCCGAACGATCGCGTCATGCACCAGCCCGGCCTCCTGCACCTGATACTCGACCGACACGTCGCGGGGCACGATACACGCGAATTCCCGCATCTGTGCGATCAATCGCTCACGATCATCCTCATCGAGCATCACCGGAGGCACGTCCACGGTCGGCAGGCTGACGAACACATAGAGCAATGACAGCCGCGCCTCGTACCAGCGTGCGATCGCAGCGGCATGCGCGAGTGCGTGATGGGAGGTATCAGAGAAGTCGATCGGACACAGTATCCGTTCAATTGAAGTGCGTGCTGCGGCCATGGGGGACTCCTCGACTGGGCGTCAATCCCGCCCGCAAGCCTGAGACGCAAGTACCGGTCCAGCCGCGCGTGGTCGCCCGACTCACGGTGCGCCGCACCAAACGGCGGTGTTCCGCTCGTGCCGGCGCGCCGGCGCGCCTTCTATCGCGGTGCCTGCCTACCGGGCCACAAATTTCCCGCACCGATGCGGAATAGCCCACAGCAGTCGCGCACGTGGTTGAAGACGGATCCCCCTACCCTCCGCTGCGGCAAGAGCACGCCTGGCACGGGCGATGCTGTAACACCAGTCGAGCGCAGCGGCGCGCCTGGAGGAGACATGACCGACGCGCACCGTGTGCCGTGCTGACCGTGCAAGACAGTACACGTCCCGCCCGCGCGAAAGAACCAGCGGCAAGCGTCACCGTCGTCTGAGCATCGTTCGCTGATTTGGCGCGGGTGGGCTTTACCAGTCACCACAATGCCCTCGACGGATGACATCTTGATCGGCCTCGCTTCGATCGCCAATGGCTGGCGAACAGCCGCGATCGCGTGGCATGTCGCGCTTGGCGTATGGCTGTTGGCCGTTCTCGCCGGCTGGCGGCCATCGGCTCGGGTCGCGGGGTACCTGCTGGTATCACCATTCGTGTCGGTCATGGGCGCGGCGATCGTCACCGGCAACGCCTTCAATGGCGCTGCCTTCGCAGCTTTCTTCCTCGTTTTCGTCCTCGTCGCGAGTCGTCTTTCCCGCGAACCCGTCCGCGTTGGACCGCCGCGCGTCGTCATCGCTGGTACGTTGCTCGTTGTGTTCGGGTGGGGATATCCCCACTTCCTCGAAACGGAACGATGGACACCGTACCTCTATGCCGCGCCGTTGGGAATCCTTCCATGTCCCACGCTGTCAGCAGTCATGGGTCTGACGCTCCTGTTCGGCCAGCTTGGCTCGCGCGTGTGGTCCTACGCCCTCGCGACAACTGCTCTCGTGTACGGCGCGATCGGAGCGTTCGTGCTCGGTGTGGCACTGGATTACGTACTGCTGGTTGGTGCGCTGCTCGTCTCGACAATCCCGGCACGAAGTTCGCTCAGATTCATCCAGCGATGAACTCAGGTGAGGATGCGAGCGTTGCCATGCCGTCATCGGCTGAACCGCGGGGGGCGGGTCGCGCCTATGTCATCGCCACCATCGCAGTCGCGGGCATCGTCACACATCTCAGCCTGCGTTGGGGCAGCGACCTGCCGGAAGCGACTCTGCGACTGCCGCTGTACGTCGTGCTCGCCGGCGGCGGAGTGCCGCTCGTGCTGTCGCTGACCCGCAAGGCCGTACTGGGCCAGTTCGGTTCCGACCTGCTGGCAGGTATTTCGATCGTGTCGGCCGTCCTGCTCGGAGAGTACCTCGCCGGCGCTCTCGTGGTCCTGATGTTGTCGGGTGGCGAGGCGCTCGAATCATACGCAGTCGCACGGGCCTCGAATGTCTTGCACGCGCTGGCCAGTCGCATGCCCAGCGCTGCGCACCGACGACGGGGCGATACCATCGATGAAGTTCCGCTTGATGCGGTGCGTATCGATGATGAGCTCGTCGTCTATCCGCACGAAATCTGCCCTGTGGACGGCGTCGTCATCAGTGGTCATGGCGTCATGGACGAGTCGTACCTCACGGGCGAGCCGTTCATGATGGCAAAGGCGCCTGGCTCGGAGGTGTTTTCGGGCGCGATCAACGGTGACAGCGCACTCACGCTGACGGCGAGCCGACTGGCCGTCGATTCGCGCTACGCCCGCATCATGAATGTCATGCGCGACTCCGAACAACGGCGCCCGCAGCTTCGTCGTCTCGGCGATCAACTCGGCGCCTGGTACACGCCGATCGCGCTGGTGATCGCGATTGCCGCGTGGTGGTGGAGCCGCGATCCCGTTCGGTTTCTCGCGGTGCTCGTCGTCGCAACGCCCTGCCCGTTGCTGATCGCGATTCCGGTCGCCATCATTGGCGCCATCTCCCTCGCCGCCAAGCGCAGCATCATCATTCGTGATCCCGGCGCCCTGGAGCGGATAGACAAGTGCCGCACCATCGTCCTCGACAAGACGGGGACGCTGACGTACGGCGAGCCGACGCTGACCGATCGCCTGACGGCTTCCCACCTGGATAGTGCCCGTGTGCTGCAGGTTGCCGCGAGTCTCGAACGGTACTCAAAGCATCCGCTCGCGAGGCCACTCCTGCACGCGGCGGAACAGGCCAACCTTGCGTTACTCGATGCGACCGAGGTTCGGGAGCGGCCAGGCGAAGGGCTCGAGGGTAGGATCAACGGCCATCACGTACACGTCATCGGCCGCCGTCAGGCCGAAGCCAGGGGCTTTGCGAGCCGGTTACCGCCATTAACTGCTGGTATGGAGTGCGTGATCCTGCTCGACGCCGACTACGCCGCCACCTATCGGTTTCACGACACCGCGCGCGAGGACAGCCGCTCCTTCATCGGCCATCTCAAGCCGCGGCATCACCTCGATCGAATCCTGCTCGTGTCTGGAGACCGCGAAGCGGAAGTGCGCTACCTTGCCGAGCGCGTGGGCATCGTCGAGGTCTACGCCGGGCGCAGCCCCGAAGAAAAGGTCGCGATCACGCGCGCGGAAGCCAATCGCGCACCCACGCTTTTTATTGGCGACGGCATCAACGATGCCCCGGCGCTGGTGACGGCAACTGTTGGGATCGCGTTCGGCCATCAAAGCGAGATTACGGCTGAAGCCGCGGGCGCGGTGATCATGGACACGTCGCTCAGACGAGTCGATGAACTGTTTCACCTGGCGCGCCGGATGCGACGAATCGCGCTGCAAAGCGCTGTTGGCGGTATGGCGTTGAGCGTCGCGGGCATGCTCGTCGCGTTCGGTGGCTGGCTACCGCCAGTGGCAGGAGCCGTGTTCCAGGAAGTGATCGATCTGGCTGCGGTGCTCAATGCCTTGCGGGCCGCCGTCCCTGGTGGAGACCTGAGCGATTACCAGTGATAGGCAATGACCGATGCGCACAGAGACACCTGTACGCCTTCGACGGCGTGAACAGCTGGCTAGCCGCTTGCGCCCATCGGAGGGAAGCCCGTGTGACGCCCATCTCGAGATGTGATGGAGTTGAGGTGTGAATCAACCGCCATGATAGCGTCGCCAATGGGCAGGCCCCTGGAATACAACGCAACCGTCGTTGGTCGCACCGATCTGACCGATACACTCGCGACATTTCTCATCCAGCCGGACCAGGCGCCACGGCGACGTCCGTGGTTCATCGCGGGGCAGTATTGTCTCCTCGGCCTCAACAACACTGAGAAGCCGTTCCTCAGGTCGGTTCGCCGTGCCATGTCTATCGCTTCGGCGCCCGAGTGCGACGGTCCCCTGGAGTTCTACGTTCGATACGTCGTCAAGCCGACGTCACAGAACCCTCTGACGCATCTGCTGTGGAAGCTGCGAGCCGGTGATCGAATCTATGTCGGGGCGAAGGTAGCCGGCGCGTTCACCATCAACGACACAATTGGTGCCGACGATCCGCGCATTCGTGTGATGGTAGCGGCTGGAACTGGGGCTGCACCCTTTGTCAGCATGATCAGCAGCGAGGTGTGTCGGAATCCGTTCGCCGATCTGTCGAACTGGGTCTTGCTGCACGGCGTGTCGTATCCAAACGAGCTAGGGTATCGCCGGCAACTGCTCTCGTTATCCACGGCAAACGGCCTCAAATATCACGGGACCGTAAGTCGCCCGAGTGAGGCACGCGACTGGTCAGGCGACATTGGGCGCGTGGAAGCGTTCTTCGATCCGGAGCGCCTGCCAGAGTTCGAACGGCGCCTGGGCCTGGCTGCCGGCGGTTTCACCTCGCATAACGCCGCCGTGTTCGTGTGCGGGCTGACGGCGACGATCGGCGGTGTGCTCGTCCGCCTGATCGATCGCGGTTTCGTCCCGCACGCCAAAGTGATCCGTGATGCGCTTGGTGTTCCGCCGGATATGAGCCCCAGCCTGTTCTATGAACTGTACGACCCCGCGCCGCCGATCGACATCGATAATCCCACGGTAGTCGAACCGCTGCGCGCGCGCGAGGACGCGCACATCGCGCCGGGCCTGCAGGGTTACGCCGTGATGGCGGGGATCGCGGTGGCCGAGGCGCGCGGCAGCGCCGTCACCGACGTGGACGGCAACCAATTCGTCGACCTGATCGGCGGCATCGCGGTGAACGCGCTCGGACACTCGCACCCGCGCTTCGTCGAGGCCGTCAGCAAGCAGGTGGCCGACGCCTCCGTCGGATCTTTCACGTCC
>Ga0207645_10001916_pt1 | contig 16786 bp, 24 predicted proteins | sample KBSM53metaG_FD_184331 | JGI IMG/M metagenome (GOLD analysis project Ga0207645, IMG submission 184331) | Miscanthus rhizosphere microbial communities from Kellogg Biological Station, Michigan, USA - KBS M5-3 metaG (SPAdes) (version 2) | ecosystem: Host-associated > Plants > Roots > Rhizosphere >...
CGAGCGGCCCTCGGACAGCACGAGCTGATGGTGCTGGTCTTCGGTCGCGCTCATGAACACGAGCCGGTTGCCGAAGTTCTTGCCCAGGCCCTCGTCGGTGATCGTGAGCCTGAAGACCGAGGTGTAGAAGTCCACCATGCGGTCCAGGTCGAAGACGAAGATGCCGAAGTGGGCCGGGGTCGGGCGGGTGACGTTCATCGCGGCTCACTCCTTCTGGATGTTTGCGTCGCGCACCAGCTGCGTCCAGCGGCGGATGTCGGCGTCGATGCTCGCGCTCAGTTCCTCGGGCGTGCTCGCGCGCACGTCACCGCCGGTCGCTTCTTCGAGCTTGCGCTTCACCGCCTCGTCCCCGAGCACGACGCGAAGCGCCGCGTTGAGCCGGTCGATCGCCGCGCGCGGCGTGCCCGCCGGCGCGAGCAACGCCGTCCAGGAGCGCACCTCGAAGTTCGGCACGCCCTGCTCCGCGACGGTCGGCACGTTCGGCAGGCTGCTCAGTCGACTCGCCGATGTGACCGCGATCGCGCGCAGCTTGCCCGCGCGCAGGTGCTGCACCACCGCGGTCGGCGGGGCGATGATGAAGTCCACCTCACCGCCGAGCAGCGCGGTCACCGAACCGGCGTCACCGCGGTAGGGCACGTGCGTCGCCGCGAGCCCGGTGCGGTGCACGAGCAGGCCGCCGGTCATGTGCTGGCCGGTGCCGATGCCGGCGGTGCCGTAGTTCATCTGGCCCGCGCGGGCGCGCTCGGCGGAGCGCAGATCCTGCAAGCTGCCGTACTTGCCGCTCGCGCCGACGACGATCAGGAACGGAAAGGAGGTCAGTGTCGAGACAGGCTGGAAGGCCTTGAGTGTGTCGTACGGCAGCTTGTCGTACATCGCGGCCGCGATCGCATGGCCGCCGGTGGCCAGCAGCAGCGTGTGGCCGTCGGCCCTGGACTTGGCGACCGCATCCGCGGCCAGCGTGCCGCCGGCGCCGGGCTTGGGCTCGACGACGAAGGGCTGGCCGAGTGGCCTGGCGAGTTCGGTCGCGACGATGCGGGCGACGGTGTCGGCATTGCCGCCGGGCGCGAAGCCGTGCAGCAGGCGCACCGGGCGATCGGGGTAGGCCTGTGCGTGCGCCGACGGCAGCGCCGCCAGGCCGAGCAGCGCGAACGCCAACGCGCTCGCTCGGCGGCGCGTGAGATCGTTGTCCATCAGTGTCTCCTCCCGATGGCGGCTCAGTCGGCCTGCACGACGGGGTTGCGAAGCACGCCGATGTCCTCGATTTCCACCTCGACGACGTCGCCGGGCACCATGAAGCGCGGCGGCTTCTTGCTCCAGCCCACGCCGCCCGGCGTGCCGGTGACGATGACGTCGCCAGGCACGAGCGTGAAGATCGTCGACGCGTACTCGATCTGGCGCGCGACCGAGAAGATCATGTCGTCGGTCGTGGTGCGCTGCATCTGCTCGCCGTTGAGCCGCGTCACCAGCGACAGCGCGCGGTCGGGCGCGATCTCGTCGGCGGTCACCATCCACGGCCCGAACGCGCCGGTGGATTCGAAGTTCTTGCCGGCGGCGATGGCCTTGGCATGGAACTGCCACTCGCGGATGCTGGCGTCGTTGTAGATCGAGTAGCCGGCGATGTGCTCGTGCGCCCGGGCGGCCGGGATGTGGCGCCCCTCGCGGCCGATGATCACGGCGAGCTCGCCCTCCCAGTCCAGCGAGTTCGAGCAGTGCGGGCGCACGATGGGCTGGTCGTGCGCGACCTGCGAGCGCCAGACGCGCAGGAAGATCGGCGGGAACTCCGACAGCTCGCGGTCCAGCCCGGCGGCGACGACCTCGCGGTGGTGATCGTGGTAGTTGCGGATCGCGCAGACGATCTTCTCCGGCTGGGTGATCACCGGCAGGTAGCGGATCGCGGCCAGCGGCACGTCGGCCGGCACCGTGGCGGCGTCGGCCTGCACCTGGCCGACGCGGCCGGCGGCCAGGTAGGACTGCAGCGTCGGGTACTGCGGGAAGGCGCGGCCGAAGTCGGCGATGCGGTCGCCGATGACCGCGCCCCAGCTGGCGCGGCCGGCGTGTTCGAAGGACAGCAGTTTCATGCTCTTGATGTCTCCAGGGAGGTGGGAAGGGCAGCGAGGACGCGCTCGGTGTCCGCGCCGAGGAGGGGCGCGGGCCGATCCACTTGGCCGTGGCCCGGCCCACAGTGACCTCGAGGAAATTCCACTGTAGGAGGTGCGAGGCCGAGGAACAAACGATTTGTCGTCAACGACCTGTGCAAGACTTTCACAGGACACTCCGCGAGGCCCGACCCCATGCGACCGAAGATCCCCAGCACCGCCTCCCTGACGGCCTTCGTGGCCGCGGCCCGGCACACCAGCTTCACGGCGGCGGCGAAGGAGCTCTCGCTCACGCACGGTGCGGTGTGCCGGCAGGTGGCGTCGCTCGAGTCGTTCCTCGGCACCAAGCTGTTCCGCCGCTCGGGGCGCGGCATCGTGCTGACCGAAGCCGGCGTGGTCTACCACCGGCAGATCGCGCGCCGGCTCGACGAGGTCGAGCGCGACACGCTGGACCTGATGGCCCGCAAGGGGCGCGGCGGGTCGATCGAGCTGGCCGTGGTGCCGACCTTCGGCACGCGCTGGCTGCTGCCGCGCCTGCCCGACTTCGCGCGTGAGCACCCGGACGTCACGGTGAACCTCTCGAGCCGGACGCGGCCCTTCCTTTTCGAAGACACCGACCTCGACGCCGCGATCTACGCCGGCGATGGCCACTGGCCCGGCGCGAGCTGCACCTTCCTGATGGCGGAAACGCTGGTGCCGGTGTGCAGCCCGGCGCTGATTGCGCCGCGCAAGCGGCTCACGCCGCAGCAGCTCGCAGCGCTGCCGCTGATCCAGCAGAGCACGCGGCCGTATGCCTGGCGGCACTGGTTCGAGTCAGCCGGAGTGAGCACGCGGCGTGAGCTCGTCGGCCCGCGCTACGAGCTGTTCTGGATGTCGCTGCAGGCGGCCGTCGTCGGGCTCGGCGTGGCGCTGGTGCCCGAGTACGACCTCGACGACGAGATCACCGCGGGCCGGCTGGTGATCCCGGTCCACCGGCCCTGCCCGAGCGATCGTGCGTATTACTTCGTGACGCCGGAGCGCAAGGCCGCCGATCCGCTGCTGGGCGCGTTCGGCCAGTGGCTGAAGACGCAGGTGCCGGCCTGAATGGCCGATGGCACCCGGCCCGACACCGAGCTGATGTGGGCGCGCGCTGGCTTGCGCTTGTCGCGCGGCGCGCGCGGGGCGGGGAGCGAATATGGACGACCTGCGCCGTGAGCTGACCGCAACTGCAGGATGCGAGGGCGCTGAGACATGCGATCGAGGGCTCGTGGTGGTCAATGGCCGGACGATAGCGGCAGCCGCAGCGACGAGCGCTTCGGCACCGACGGTGGTCGATGCAGCGGCTGCATCGCGTCGAACCCGGCCACCAGTAAAATTCCGCCCGGTGCGGGCTCAGTAGGCGTTCATGTCATGCAAGATCAGCGCTGCAGCGAGGCGACCATCGCGCACGAGTCTGCGACGAATCCTCCAGGAGGCCATCGGCCCATGTTGATGCCCGAAGAATCAGTGATGTGCGCCGCGCGACTTGCCGCAGGCCTGGCATCCGCTGAGGCGGCCGTCTAGTCGTGCACGCCGCCACACGGCGCGTACTGGCCGGGTTGGGCCTGGTCGATCGCCCGTCGGCGGTGCGGGCGCATCCGGACTTGGTGGCATGCGAGGAATGCGACGCGGTCTACAAGCGTCGATCGCTCGCGGCGGGCGCGGTCGCCCGCTGCGCGCGCTGCGGATCGACGCTCGGTCGCGGTCATCTGCTGGCGGTTGACGGCCAACTCGCGCTGTCGTCCGGCGCCTTGGTGGTGTTCGTGCTGGCCAATGTGTCCGATATCGTCGAGCTCAACCTGCGCGGCGTGCATTCGGAGGTGACATTGTGGGAGTCCGTCTGGCTCACATGGCTCTCGGGCCAGGAAGTCGTCGCGCTGCTGGCCGGTGCCACCGCCTTCGCCTTTCCGCTCGCGGTGATCCTGCTGCGCCTTTATGTGCTGGCGCCGCTGGCCGCCGGCAGGCGCGTGCGCGGCTTCGTGCCGGCCATGCGCGCACTGCGCTGGGTGGCGCGCTGGAGCATGGTTGAGGTGTTCCTGTTCGGCGCCTTGGTGGCGATCGTGAAGATCGGCGGCCTGGCCAGTGTCATTCCGGGCGTGGGCATCTTCTCGTTCGGGGTGCTGACCCTGCTGCTTGCCGCCAACCAGGCGGCCGGGCTGCATGGCCTTTGGCAGCATGCTTCCAAGTTGCCATCGTGAGCATCGAGATGTCCGCCGCTGCAGTGCCCACCGCGGCATCCAGCGGCCTGCTCGGATGCGAATGCTGCGGCCTGGTCAGCGAGTTCACCAAAGCGGCCGACTCGCCGCGCTGCCCCCGTTGCGGTTTCGCGCTGCACGCGCGCAAACCGCAGTCGCTGCAGCGCACGGCAGCCTACCTGCTGGCCGCCGCGGTGCTCTACCTGCCGGCGAACACGCTGCCGATCATGGCCACGGCCAGCACCCTCACCGGTCGCGAGAGCCACACAATCCTCGGCGGCATCATCGAGCTGTGGCATACGGGCTCGTGGGACCTGGCCCTGATCGTGTTCGTCGCCAGCATCGCGGTGCCGATCCTGAAGATCGCCGCGCTCACGCTGCTCGCATTCACCGCGCGGCGCAAGTCGCGCTGGCGCCAGGCGGAGCGGGCGAAGCTGTATCGTGTGCTCGAGACCGTCGGCCACTGGTCCATGCTCGACGTGTTCGTCGTCGTGCTGCTGGTGGGCATGGTGCGTTTCGGCGCGTTCGCCAATGTCGAGCCAGGCCCGGGCCTGCTGGCCTTCGGAGGCGTCGTCGTGCTGACCATGCTTGCCTCGGCAAGCTTCGATCCCCGCCTGATCTGGCCTGAGGCTGAGAGGCAAGCCCGCCACCGATGACTGAAACACAACAACCCCCGCAAGACTACCCCGAGGTGACCGTGGTGCGCCGCAAGCGGATGCGGCTGTCGCTCGCGTGGCTCGTGCCGATCGCCGCGCTTGCGGTCGGTGCCGCGCTGATCGTGCGCACCGTGATGCAGGCCGGCCCCACCATCACGATCGCGTTTCGCACCGCCGAGGGCATCGAAGCCACGCGCACCGAAGTGCGCTTCAAGGAGGTCGTGGTCGGCAAGGTGTCCAGGGTCGCCCTGAGCCCGGACCGCGAGCAGGTGCTGGTCACGGTGAAGCTCGACAAGAGCGCCGAGCGCCTCGCGGTCGAGGACACGCGCTTCTGGGCGGTGCGCCCGCGCGTCGGGCTGGCCGGCGTCAGCGGGCTGGGGACGCTGTTCTCCGGCGCCTACATCGGCGTCGATGCCGGCGTCTCCAACACGGAGGAGACGCACTTCATCGGGCTGGAAGCGCCGCCCCCGCAACTGCGCGGCGAACGCGGGCGCAGCTTCGAGCTGAAGGCACGCGACCTCGGCTCGCTCGACGTGGGCTCACCGGTCTACTACCGGCGCACGCGGGTCGGCAGGGTGGTGGGCTACACGCTCGACCCGGCGCGCGACACGCTCTCGGTGCAGGTCGTGGTCACGGCGCCGAACGATCGGCTGGTGACCTCCCAGAGCCGATTCTGGAACGCCAGCGGCGTCGACCTGTCCGTCGATGCCAACGGTTTGACGCTCGACACGCAGTCGCTCGCGTCGGTCCTGCTGGGCGGCGTGGCGTTCACCAACCCGGCCGACGCCGCCTCGGCGCCCCCGGCCGCCGACGGCCAACGCTTCGATCTCTTTGCCAACCGCAAGGCCGCACTGGCACCGCCCGACGGGCCACCGCTGCGCGTGCGCATGGTGTTCGATCAGGCACAGCGCGGGCTCGTGGCCGGGGCACCGGTCGACATGCTGGGCATCGAGATCGGCAGCGTGCGCAGCGTCGCGCTGATCGAGGCCCCCAAGAGCGACCAGTTCCCGGTCGAGGTCATCGCCGACATCCATCCGGCGCGGCTCGGCGGTGTGCGGCGCCAGTTCATCGTGCCCGCCGATGGCGCCGACCGCGCGGACGCACTGTTCATGAAACGCGCGGTCGATCATGGCTTGCGGGCGCAGGTGCGCACCGGCAACCTGCTGACCGGCCAGCTCTACGTGGCACTGGACTTCGTCCCGAAGGCCCCCGCGGCCACGCTCGACGCCCGCGCCGACCCGCCGACGATTCCGACCGTGCGCGGCACCCTGAGCGACCTGCAACCGCAACTCGCCGACATCGTTTCGCGGCTCAGCAAGGTGAAGTTCGACGAAATCGGCGGCGACCTGCAGGAAACGCTGCGCCACGCCAGTGCCGCGGGCAATGATCTGCAGGAGGCGCTGACCAGCGCGACCGCGGCGATCCGCCAGTTGACCCCCGAGGCCCAACGCGCGCTCGCCGAGGTGCAGAAGACGCTGACGTCGACCCAGACCACGCTGGCCAACCTGGACCGCAACGTCACGCATGGCGACGCACCCCTGCAGCGAAACCTCACTCAGGTGCTGGCCGAGATGCAGCGCGCAGCGCAGGCATTGCGCGTGCTGAGCGACTACCTGCAGATGCACCCCGAATCGCTGCTGCGCGGCAAGCCAGCCGACGCTGACCCGGGCAAACCCTCCGAGGGCGGACGATGACGAGACCTCTTCCTGCGAGCAATGCACGCCGCCACGGCGCCGCAATCGGCGTCGCCATGCTCGCGCTGCTCGCGGCATGCGGTTCGGTGCCGCCGCCGCGCTATCACACCCTGATGCCGGCACCGGCGTCCACCGTGCGATCACCGGCGCCCGCCGGGTCGCTGGCGTGGGAAGTGCTGCCCGTCGCCGTTCCGGCCGGCGTCGACCAGCCGCAGTGGGTGGTGCGGACCGTCGACGGCAGCCTGGCCGTGCTGGAACAGGAACGCTGGATCGCACCGCTGGGTGAGGAGATCCGCGCCGCTGTCGCGGACCGGCTCACGCAGGACGTCGGCGCGCCGGCGCTGTCGCCCGAGTCGCGCAAGAGTTGGCGCATCCGGATCGACGTGCACCGGTTCGACTCGGCACCCGGCCGCGAAGCGCGGCTCGAAGCGACCTGGACCTTGAGTTCCGACGCCGACGCAGCGGCGGCGCTGCGCTGCCGTGGCGAGTTCGTGCAGGCGCTGGCAGCGGGCGGCTATCTGGCGCTGGCCAAGGGTCACCAGCAAGCCGTCACGACCCTGGCCGATGCGATCGCCAACGAGCTCAAGGCGCTGAACGCCGGGCAGACGGCAAGCTGCAGTCCCCGGGCCTGACGCTGGCGAGTCAGAGCGCCTGCCCAAGCGCGAAGGCGATCGCGGCGCGCCACCAACTCGCGTCGACACGATCGGGCCAGTCGTTGTGATCGCTGGCCTTGATCACCACCAGCAGCTTCGGACCGCCGAGTGCCGCGTGCAGCGCGGTGCCGAAGTGCGCCGGCACGATGCTGTCGCGCTCGGCGACGGCCACGACGACCGGGCGGTCGAACGCTGCCAGGTTCGCCAGCGTGTCGTAGTCGTCGCGCAGCATCCATTTCACCGGCAGCCACGGGTAGTGATGCGATCCCACGTGCGCGAGCCGGTCCCATGGCGTGATGAGCAGCAGCCCAGCGGTGAGGTCACGGTGACGTGCGCCGGCCGCGGCCGCCACCGCTGCGCCGAGTGACTCACCCAGCAACAGCATCGGCCCGCCGTACTGGCGATGCGCGAGCGCGATCGTCTCTTCGGCATCCGCCACCAGGCTGGCTTCGCCGAGCACGCCGCCACGCGGGCCGTAGCCGGGATACTCGGCGAGGATCACGCGCAGGCCCAATGGCGTCAGCGCATGCGCGTAGAACATGCGATCCCCGACATGCCCGGCGTTGCCGTGAAAGACGATGACCGTGCCGCGCACGTCACCGGTCGGCTCGGCCACCAGTCCACGAAAGTCCTGCGACGACGGCCACGCGCGCAGCCCGCCGGCCGCAACGCGTTCCACCGTCGTCAGCGCAGGAATGTAGAGCAGCCGGTCCTGCCAGATGAAGATCGCCCCCAGGAGCAACAGGCAGGCAACGACGATCCACAGCAGTGTTCCCATCGGTTTCACGAGCGGCCGGTTCGCTCCTTGTTCATGAACCGGAAGACCGGCAGTGAATCACGTGCTTGGTCTTCGACTGGCAATCGAACGTCGGCTCTCAAGAAGATGCTTGAGAGCCTGCAAGTCCCGCTGCACGTGTGCGGCGTCGTCCTCGAACGCGACCTGCGTGGTACCCGGCATTCGAAGCACGATGAAGGTAAGGACGCAGCCGTCGCCGGCCGGCGTCACCCGCAACGCGTTGTGAACCGTGACGCCGTTCGGCAGCGTGACGTCATGGTCCAGGACGCCGTAGGCATTCTCGGCCGCCATGGCCACCTTGACCTTGCCCATCGGCGAGTCCGTGAACCACTCACCGCCGCGCTGTTCAATGCCGGACGCCAGACCAGATGCCCACAGGGGCAGGTTCTCCATCTTGCGAGCAAAGGCGTACGCCGTCTCGGCCGGCACCGAGACGGCCTCGCTGACGACGCGCGATTCGAGCGCCACTTCGTTGTCCAAAGCAGGTGCGATAGGGCCGGACGAACGCGATTCGCCGTTGACGCCCTCCCCAGCGACGCGCGAACTACTTGCGGGTCTCGGCGTACGCGAGGCGGGTCGCGATGTGGGCCTTCAATCGCTCGGCGGCACCGGGAAGCTTGCGCTTCACGTCCCGCTTCGCATGGTGGACGTTGTCTCGGAGCACGTGCAGTCTTGCCCTGTTTCGTTGCGCCTGGATAGCCATTCAGTTCTCCGCTTGTGAGATGGCAGGGTACACGATGCGGACCGACCATTGATCCCCATCGCATCGACGCGGTCGTTGTCGACCGTGCACCCATCCTGCAAAGCGATTACGCTAGAGCCCTCGTGGCAACTGCGAAAGGAGGTGATATGTCTTCAATCTCTCGGTCCGGGACGGATCCCTACGTGATGTAGTTGGTTCGGTAGCCAGACCCGCGGGCGCTCCACACCAAGGGTGGGAGCGCCCGCGTCACATTGGGGCATGCTTGAATTGGCGGCCGACGTTGGCGTCTGATCCGGTGCACCGCCATCGCTCCCGTCATGCCGATCGAACAGACGTCGACGTTCTTCGCCCGCCTCCCCGCGCTTGCAAGCGCCGCCGAGACCTTCGACGCGGCGCAATACGTTCGCGCACCAGACGACTGGGCATTGGTCGTCACCGACAGCGTCGATTCGACGATCGCAATCGAGCGCGGACGCCACAAGAGCGTCAATTTCGTCGCGGCACTGGCCATCGGCGCACTGAAGAACCCGCTACTACCGACTTCTGCAAGCACGACGAGACCCTGTGTTTCGTCATCGACTGCGCGCTCGACCGCATCGACGCGATCGAGCGGCACCTCCAGCAACATGCGTCAGGCGGGGCGTTTCGCTACGGCATCGATGTCTCGGATACCGCGTTGATGACGTGTCTCGTCACGTCGACCGCCGACAGCTTGCATGTGCACTTCGTCGACGGCGGGGGCGGCGGCTACACGAATGCGGCGAAGAAGTTGAAGTCGCCGCGGCCGCCTGCCGCGGCTGGGTAGAGGTGCCGAGCGTCGGCGGCAACAACGAACCATGTCGGTCGCCCAAAGCCGGGAGCCCCGCCTCGAGGCCATCCAAGCTTGGGATCACGCCCCCGCATCCAGGTGATGTACCTGACACCCCGCCAGGAGTAGTTTGGGCGCAGAGACAACGTCGGTCCGTGCTGGAAGAGATGCAGGCGTTGTCGTCGTCATTGTCGGTCTGTGCGTTGAGTTGTTGAATGGTGTGACGTTGCAGGCAACGTCCCGGCCAATGAGCCGTCGGGCTGGGCTTGGACGGCGTCGACGGAAGGCTCGAGGCGTGACCTGCAGAAAGCGAGGTCATCGTGTCACCGGTCAAATTGCTTGCCCACGGGCTTGCGGGTTGCAGACTGGCTGGCGGCGTTGGCCCCTACAAGTTGGCGGATGGTTCGCTGACGAATCTATTCGCAGTGCCCGTTTCGCTGCTGTTTGCCGAGCCCGGCCTGCGTCGCCTTCTCGATGCCGAATGGATCAGCATGGACGTGGCAAAGGCCAAAGGGTACCGGTTCATCCGCAGCTACGACGACGCGGTCGCGTCGGGGCTCGCCTAGCAAGACTGCGCACGGGAGAGGCTGTGAACTTCGCCATTGAACTGTTCTTCGCGATGATGGCCGCACGATAGCGTGGACGGCACGCGAGATTCGCACTGCATCATGAAGCACCTGTCTCATCAACAGCGGCTGGCCCTGGAGGATCTTCTTGTCGATCTATGGCACGCTCGCAACAGTGGCGCTTTGGGCCGGCTTGCCCTGGTCTCGTATTACGAGGTGCGCCGCTGGGCCCGCATGGCCGGCGAGTTGGGGCTGGTCGAGCATTCGGCGGCGCTCGTCACCGGTTGCCCCCATCCTGACCGGGAGCGCTTTCTTGATCAGGTCGACAAGCTGATCGCGGAAATGGAGCAATTGCTCAATGACGATGGCGACCCGATCTCGGGCGTTGCCGCGCCGTTGCATCAGCAGGCCCATGACGCTGCAAGGACAGCGCACTGAACGGTCCGACCGCGCCATCAGTCGACATGACCTGGCTGGCTGCCCAGCGAGCAAAGGCCGATACTTGGCTCTGCGGAGGGCGGACGACCTTGCCCATCGTCTTCGCGGCGAGCGGCGATCCGCTGAGCTTCGGGTTCGATGGAACGAGACTGCGGCGTCATGGGTATCGCCCCGGTGACTGTCGATCGAAGGCGTACGATCGACGATGTCATGGTCAAGCCCCACTTGCGTGGACGCGGTCACCACGCGGCAATCGCCGCGCCTCGACTGCCGGCGCCTTCGGTCTCCGACTACGTCAAGGCGTTTCGGAGCATCTTGCCGAGTCTCAACGAATCCCATCTCGCCATGCTCAGCGCGCACTACAGGGCGCCCAATCGGAGCCTCACGGCATCTGAGCTCACAGAAGCGGCCGTCGAAAGCGAGCGCCTCGTGGCGGCCCGCGAGGTCGAAGATGAAAGTGGACTCGCCGAAGCAGTCGACGAATTCGGGGGAGAGAGTGTGCTCTCCGAAACAATCGGCGAAAACTCGGATGAGCTGGCCGCGGATGCTGCCGAGGACACGAGCCTTGACGCCGCGAATCTTCAGTACGGATCTATCGGGCAGGCCTTGTTCGAGGCGTTGCCCGCATTCCTGCGGCTGCAGCGCAAGCAGGCGGGCGGCACAGTGGACTACATCGAAGCCCTGGCAGAAGCGCAAGACCGCTCCGGTCCGAGGGAGGCACGGGTGTGGAAGATGCGACCGGAGGTTGCGTCCGCGCTCGAGGAGCTGGGTCTTGCCAGTTGAACCAGGAGGACGGCGCCGCCAAGGTGCTGTGTGACCAGCACCTTGTCGACGTTTGGTAAGCGGTCAAGTCGACGGGTCCGAGGCGACATGGAGGCAGCGCGATGCAACCTGAGCCATACGTCATGGACGGCGCAGTCAACTTCCATTTCGTGTTCAACGGCGCAGTGCTCAGGGCTCGGATCTCGGAGGCGGCCCTCGAAGAGCACTTCGGAGCACGCAACGGCGATCCGGGCTCGCACCTCAGGGCCTACGTGTCGAACGCGGAGGCGATCCACGCCAAGGCAGTTCACTTGGTCAAGCTGGGTGCTTTGGAACCGGTGCTCATTCAGTCCAAGCATTGTTGAGCACGCCAGCCTGGAGGGGGCGGAGGCCGCGGTGACTGCCCTTCTCGCAGGCAGTACACGGCGGTCTCGGCACCCCCGGCGCCGACGACGTGCATCTGCAGCACGCCCCACATCAGCCCGTACCAGTGCGTGGAGGGCTCTCCCGGCCACCGACCCACTGACCACAAGTGCCAAGAGTGCCCGGTGGCAATTGAGGCCTTTCGCGGCCTCTATTTCCGTCATCGGACCGGCACGTTTCGCATGAAGATGCGGCGTAGCGTCCTGGAGCCGACGATGTTTTGTGCCACCCACATGATCCCCCACGAGGACTGCCCGAACTGCACGACGGTGGTTGCCGCGATGCGCCCGACGGTGTTCGCCGAACTGGCGGCCGCGGAACTGTGCTCGGGCACCGAGTGCTGTCCCGACTGCGACTACGTGTACTACGAAGCCGTCGCCACGTGCCCGCGCTGCGGCGAGCCGCACCCGTTTCACCCGGAACGGCGGCGTACGCCCGTGCGAGCGCCCACCATGCCGGACGTTCGAAGCGCGCCCGTTGCAGACCTGAGTGCGCTGACGCTGCGCGATCTCGCGGGATAAACCCGGCGGCCTCGCGCGCCATGACCCGTCGGGCGCGGGCCCCGACGTCGCAAGCTCGACATGGCAAGCGTGAGCGGCTGTCGATGCTCAGCTCGTGCGTCGTGGCGAGGCACTGTCCGGATGCGCCCGCCTCGTCTGGTTCCTGGACAGTTCAATCAGACTGGGCACCACCGACGTCCGCCCCCGGCTCCAGAACTTTGCGAGCAGGCCTCGCGACAAGGACACCGGCTCACCGGACGGTGACAGTCTTTCCGACAGGAGCTCATCCTGGTGCGTCGGCGAAGCGGCGCCCAATGCACCTGCGACCCGAAACGCCATCGACCATTCCGAGAACTCTCTCGACTTGATCGGCTCGCGCACGAGATCGATGATGCCGAAGTGCAATGAGTCAGACTTGATGGTTTCGTACACGCCCGCGAGCCTGGCGGCGGGGCCTTCGAGGCATTGCATGAAGTTGCCGTCGGAGTACAGCAGGACGCCGGTGACGTCCTGGTCAAGGTTGCGCTGCCGTGCCTTCTCGAGCAGGCGGCCAATATCATCCATCGCGAGGAGCCGAGTCGCGGTGGAGACGTACACCAGGGAATAGAGGTCGGCCATCTGAGCTGTGTTCCTGGGCTGTGACTGTCGACAAGAGGGCAGTGCGCTACGGTAGCCGAAGTGGCGACGCCCGCGCTCACGCACCACCGATCGCGTGGCGGTGTTACGCCTTTGGGCGCGCGTGAATCAGGCGGCTTCTACCTCCTGTACTGGGCCCGATATCGGCGCGGCGGGCGAATCCTTGAGGCCTGGTGGGCACCCAGCATGGAGAGTCTCGATGGCTGGCGTTGCGCAGCTCGCCGGCGTCGCACCGCTTGCGTCTAAAGTCACTGCCGTCAAGGAGTACTCGATGACCAACCCCATCACCTTCCGCTTCGCCTGCGTCGCCGCGGCCCTCAGCGCGACCTCGATCGCGCATGCCGACAGCTTCACCTCGTCGGCTTCCAGTGCCGGCTCGGCGTCGAGCGGCAGCGTGTCCGCTTCTCTGCGCGGCTCGAGCAACAGCTCGACGGGCGGCGACAAGGCCGCGGCCGCCGACTACCGCATCATCGAGATCGCCATGGCGCCCGATCGCGCCGGCGTCGCGCGCATCACCATGCAGGCCGATGACCCGGAGCAGCGCATCGTGCTCGACCTGCCACGGGCCATCGTCGACAAGCAGGCCTTCTCGCCCGGCGATGTCGTGCGCACGCGCAAGCAGGTCTACGGCTTCGAGTTCGCGCGCGGCGATACACACGAGGCGTTCTACCTCGTGCTCGCCGACGACTGGTACGGCGAACTCGCCGCGCGCCCGGTGCGTCTGTGAGGGGTGGCCGGGCATGGGCCTGCGTCGCGGTGCTTGCTGCGGGCGCGGCCCACGCGCAGTCGGGTTCGTCGGCCTTCTGCGACCGCACGCAGCCGCTCACGGCCGGCCAGCAGGACCGGGTGTTGCGCTTTGCCGCGGTGATCCGTGACGAGCTCGACGCGGCGAACCATGGCGGCGCCGCCCTGATCAGTCGCTCCGGCCTCGACCTCTCGCGCTTGCGCATCCGCTACTCGCACGCCGCCATCGCGTGGCGCGGCGACACCGGTGCGTGGTCGGCGCGGCAGCTCTACTACGCCTGCGACGAAGGCCGCCCGCGGATCTACGACCAGGGCGTCGCCGGTTTTGCGTTGGGCATCGACGATCCTGCGCTCGGCTACGTCTCGATCGTGGGGCTTCCGCAGGACGCTGCCGAATCGCTGCGACGGGCCTCGCTCGATTCATCGCGCGCGCTGAACCTGGTGGCCGCGAGCTACAGCGCCAACGCCTATCCATTCAGTCTGCGCCACCAGAATTGCAATCAGTGGGTGGCTGAAATGCTCGCCGTCGCCTGGGGCGGCCTGGCCGGCGGCGACGAGCTGCGCGGCCGCGCCCAAGGCTGGCTGCGCGAGGCGCGCTATGCGCCCGAACCGGTGGACGTGGCCTCGCATGCGTTGATGTTCGCATCGGTGTTCGTGCCATACCTGCATCTCGACGACCATCCGCAGGAGGATCGGTTCGCGATGAAGCTGCAGGTCAGCCTGCCGTCTGCGGTCGAGGGCTTCGTCCGGCAACGCCTGCCCGCCAGCAAGCGCGTCGAGCTGTGCCATGACGGTCACCAGGTTGTCGTGCACCGGGGCTGGACGCCGATTGCCGCCGGCTGCGTGCCAGGCGAGGGCGATCGCACGGTCTCGCTCGATTAACGCCTTGGTGCACTCCCGGCGTTGGGTGCTAACCCGGCACCCGATCAATCATCATCGCTGGCGGGCGCACGCTGGCGAACATCTTGAACGATGTCATGCCAGACCTCGGATGCCATGGGCAGCCCGTTGCCGACGCCGGACACCAGCGGCTTGACGGCGTATCGCGGCGCGCCCGAATCGGCGCAGAACTCCACCGCGACGCCGATGCGACCCGACTCCAGCCGAACGACGCCGACGCTCGTGGCGTGCGCGGGTTGAATGGCAAGGCTCTCTGCAAAGCCAAGCGCGCGCAATTCGCTGATCTCGCTGGAAAATCGATGCACGGTGACTCCTGCCCTGTACGGCGCTGAGGGCTCGCCCTTTGCAGCGGGCGCCACAGCATGATGTGGATCAGCGAAGGAGCATACCGGCGACCGCGGGCTGAAAGGCCAACGCCGGCCGGCTGTGAGGGAATTGCGGCATTCACGACGTCACGAAATGTAGGTGTGGCACGCAACGGCGCGGCAGGCGGGCGTAGCCATCGGCGACACCTTGGCGCAAACTGCAGCGAACGCTCGCGCATGAAGCTGCTGAGCGTCGCTCCCCCAACGATCGACCCTCCGGGAGGTGTTTCATGAAGACCGTGGCGCAGATTCTCGGATCCAAGCCCGACCAGAGCGTCCACACCGTCGAGCCGACCGCCTCGGTGTACGACGCCGTCAAGCTGATGGCCGACAAGAACGTCGGCGCACTGGTGGTCACGGAGCGCGGCAAGGTCGTCGGCATCGTCTCGGAGCGCGACTACGCGCGCAAGGTCGTGCTGCTGGCCCGCTCATCACAGGACACGCCGCTGAGCGAGATCATGTCCAGCCCGGTGATGTACGTGCGCCCCGAGCAGACCAGCGACGACTGCATGGCGCTGATGACCGAGAACCGGCTGCGCCACCTGCCGGTGATGCAAGGCGACCGCCTGGTCGGTCTGGTCTCGATCGGCGACCTGGTCAAGGCCACGATCTCCGAGCAGCAGTTCATCATCGAGCAGCTCGAACACTACATTTCCGGGCAGCGCGACTGACCTTGCCGACGAGTGGAGAACTGGCTCCCGTTCGCGCCGCCCTCGGCTTAGCATTGGGTTCCATTGCGCCCGAGGCGCGGGCCTGCGAAGAAGGTTGGCGCCTCTTGCTGTCACCTGGAGTAGCACCATGCCTACGTACCAATACCGCTGCGCGAAATGTGGCGAGCTTTTCGAGCATGTCGAACACGTCGCCGAGCACGAGGCCATCCACCTGCATTGCCCGAAGTGCGGCAGCGACACGGTTCAACACCGGCCGACGCAATTCTTCGCGAAGACGTCGAAGAAGAGCTGACACCACGCCGCGATGCCTCGCGCATCGGCAGCGGCGAACGCGTCGACATGAAAAAGCCCCGCATCGCGGGGCTTGCGCAGCGCAAGTCGGCGTCGCCGACCGCCCGTCTGCGTGATCAGGCGCGACGGCGGCGCCGCGCCATGAACGCCATCGCGCCCAGGCCGGCCAGCATCAGCGCGTAGGTCTCGGGCTCGGGCACGGCGGTGATCGCGATCAGCGAGGCGCCAGTCGTGGCGGTGCCGAGCGGCACGCCCTGCAGATGAATGCCGGCGACATAGTCGGTGGACGCGAACGTCCAGCTCGCCGATTCACCGCCGTTGATCCCGTACAGGCTCGGCGACGCGTTCGCGCCCCAGCTCGAGGCCCAGCCGGCCGCACCGATCGTGTAGGCGGCGCCGCCCGGCAATGCCGCCGGCGAGGCGCCGCTGTGGAATGCGGTGCCGACGCCGCCCGCGAACGACACCGGTGTCGCGCTCGCGAAGTCGAAATAGACCTGGCCGATGAACCAGGTCGACGGGCCGCCGTTGGTGATCGTGAAGGTGCTGCCGTCGTAGGCCCAGCTGATGTCGTTGTCGGCCGCCGCGGTGCAGGACGCCGCGTTGCTGATGCAGGCGAACGAGCCGCTGTCGGCGTGCGCCGAGATGCCGATGAGGGTGGCGGCGGCGAGCGCGATGGCCTTGAAGGCTGAATGAATCATGACCGTTCCTTTTCGAGTTGAAGCGCCGGGTACGCGGTGCTGGTTTGCCGGCGGTCTTGTGCGCCGATGACGAATTCTCATGGGCCGCGATCTGCGTGTTATCGGCCGCATCCCCCGCGTTCGCGGGACGAAGGCGTGCGCCGACGCCTGCTTGCGGTACTAACGCACACGCG
>Ga0207645_10001921_pt1 | contig 16776 bp, 14 predicted proteins | sample KBSM53metaG_FD_184331 | JGI IMG/M metagenome (GOLD analysis project Ga0207645, IMG submission 184331) | Miscanthus rhizosphere microbial communities from Kellogg Biological Station, Michigan, USA - KBS M5-3 metaG (SPAdes) (version 2) | ecosystem: Host-associated > Plants > Roots > Rhizosphere >...
CAATGCCGAAAAGCTCCGGCGTACACCGGATCGATGCCGTCGCGCATCGCGTAGTCCACGGCGGTGATCTCTTTACCGGGGCGACGGTCATCGATGAAAAGACGCTCGCGCGCATCGAGTCCTTGGACGATCTCGCACCTCTGCACAATCCTGCGGCGGTGAGCGGCATCCACGCAGCGCGGAAGATTTTCGGAAGCACAGTACCGATGGCCGCCGTGTTCGATACAGCTTTTCACCACACCATACCCGAGACTGCGGCCATGTATGCAATTCCCTATGATCTTGCTGCCAAGCACCGTATCCGCCGTTACGGTTTCCACGGCATGGCGCACCAATATTCGATGCTGCGCTACGCAGCCCTGACCGGCGCTTCACCGGATCAAGTCAAGCTCGTGACCTTACATTTGGGCAACGGTGCTTCGGCTTGTGCGATTCGCGACGGTCGGTCGATCGACACATCGATGGGGTTTACACCGCTCGAAGGGTTGGTGATGGGAACTCGCTCGGGTGATCTTGATCCGGCACTGGTTAGTTTTCTCGCGCGCAAGGAAAACGTCGATGCCGCCGAAGTCGAGCGCTGGCTCAATCAGCGCTCCGGCTTGCTCGGCTTGTCCGGTCAATCGAACGATATGCGCGAGCTGCTCTCCCGATATGAAAACGATCAACGCGCGCGACTGGCGATCGACGTTTTCTGTTATCGCGCACGCAAGTATTTGGGAGCTTATCTGGCAGTGCTCGGCGGCGCAGAGGCCGTCGTCTTCAGCGGCGGCATCGGCGAGAACGCGCCCGCGATCAGGGAAAGTATCTGCCGGGGAATGGTATGGTGCGGTTTGCAATTGGACAAGAAAAAAAATAATGCGGCCATCGGGGTCGCAACTGCCATTGCTGCGCCGGATGCGCGCATCGATGCCTACGTCATCCCTAGCGACGAGGAAGCGGTCATCGCAGCTGAAGCCGCCTGTTTGCTTTCAAAATAAAAGCGCGTCCCCGTGACGCTCTTGACATCCGCACCCAACGCGGGACAAGTCTGCAGTTAATCACGGTGCATGGGAGGAGATGATGCGCGGAACATCGCAGCTAAAAAAACGACGCAGGATGCCGGTGGTCGGCCTCGTCATGACATCTTTTCCTTACTTTATCGAGGTCGACGACGATGCGAATCGAATGGAAAGCATGATGGATGAGCATGGCATCCGTCATCTGCCGGTGCAGGAAAATGGCAAAGTCGTGGGCATTATATCCGAGCGCGACTTGCATCATCGCGTCAAACGCGAGGCTCCGTCTGCCGAGAAAAATACTATTTTGGCGCGCCACATCATGGTAGCCGATCCTTACATCGTTTCCTTTCGGGCGCCGCTCAGTGAGGTCGTTTTGGAGATGGCGCGCCGGCGCATCGGCTCGGTCATTGTCCAGCGCCAAGGAAAACTTGCGGGCATCTTGTCAGCCATCGATGTGTGCAGGATCCTCGGTGAATACCTGGAGTCGATGTTTCCAACGGGCCGCAGAGGCGGCGGCGCCGCGGCATAAATACGACTCGAACAGCGAGACTGTCGGCAACCCTAGTTTGCTGATGTTCGGGCTTGGTCTCAAACCGAGGGGGAACGAAAGTCCCGAAAAACCCGATTTAAAGGTCGTAAACAGGCGTGTGAATCGCGACGTGCTCGCCACGCGCAATGGCGCTCACGATATCAGCCCGGCTAACAATACCGACGAGCTGATCACCGCGCATGACGGGAACACGCTTGACATGATGGGTCATCATCAAATGCGCGATTTGTTCCACCGGGGTTTCTTCATCGATGCTGACAATTTTTTTGCTCATGATCGATTTTACGTCTTTGCCTTTTTTGGCAACGATATCGGCCTCGGAAACAATGCCGATGATTTTGCCCTTCTTATTGTTGACGGGCGCGCCGCTAACCTGGTTTTTAATCAACGCGTTCGCCAATTGCTTGATGGTCATGCTCGGCATCACCGTAATCACATCCCTGGTCATGATATCCCTGGCAAGCATTGGTTTCCTCCTGGAATCGCCGATTAGTTGATCCCGGTGTCATCGCCAGTCCAAGTCGCGGCGCAGAAAGCTGGTGACTTATCTTTGCACCGGGCTGTGAATACACGAAAAACCGATGAAAGCCAAGGACCATGCAGCTCTTTCGAGGTCAGTGCCCCAAGCATTTTTACACGAGCGACGCCATGCGCGCCCGCCGTCGCGTTAAATGCAACCCTTGAGATCGGCCGTCAAATATTGATACCGATCACGAAACTCATCCATGCCGCAAGGCCGGTTTGTCGATGATGCCGTTTCGGCGAGCAGTCTCAATTTATTCTCGTCGGAAAAATCTTCCTTTTCGAGCCGAATCATATACTCGCGAGCGACTTTGTAGGACGGCGCATCAATTTCCACGGCGCGCACTCGAGTCTTGCCGGTCTTGGAATCTTGCAGCGCAGCGAAATCCAAATATTCGAGCTTGCCGTCGATAAGCGCAACCAACGCGCCCGAAAGTCTGCTGGCCTTCTCGGCCGGGTTCAATAGAAACTCGACCGCGCCGTAGCCCAGGGTACGAACATATTCGCAGTCGAACGCGACGGGTGCGGCCGATCGCAGCTCATAGCCGATATTCTTGTGTACGATCGCAATCGACGAGGAGCGTCCGGCGAAGCGGTGTTCGACTAGATTCTTTAAAATGTACGCAAGATCCACCTCGGCAAGACGCAGATGGCCGTAATTGTCGTGGGTAATACGCACACCTTCGATTCCCTCGAGCTCTTCCACGGGCATGTGCTCGAGCAACCCCTCGGCGATAATCGCGACGCCATCCGGGCGATTCCAGAGCGCTCGCCGTTTGAGAATCGCGCCTTCGAGGATGTCGCAGACCGTAGCCATTCGAATGGGGCCGGGAAATTCCTCCGGCACGAGCGTGAGCGTCGCACCGGTCGCTTTGCCGATACCCAGGGCGAGATGGCCGGCGGTGCGTCCCATAACCACGACGAAGTACCACCGCCCGGTCGTTCGGGAATCTTCCATAATGTTTTGCACCAGCTCGCTCCCCAGTTGTCGGGCCGTTTCGAAACCGAACGTTGGTATTTCGCCAGGCAGCGGCAAATCATTGTCGATGGTTTTGGGCACATGACAGACGCGAATGCGGCCCTTCGCCTGCTTTGCTACTTGACTTGCGGCGAACATCGTATCGTCGCCGCCAATGCTCGCTAGATAACCAACGCCGAGCTGGTCGAGGGTGGCGACCACGCGCTCCAGGTCCTCGGCTTTTTTTGTCGGATTGGCCCTGGAGGTATTGAGGATCGAGCCGCCCTGAAAGTGAACTCTGGAGACGTCATCATGATCGAGTTCTTTGGTATGGGTCGAATCGCCCCGCATCAGCCACTGAAAACCATCAAAAATGCCGATGACTTTTCGCGCCCGAGTGCGGGCCTCCAGCGTGATCGCGCTGATAACGCCGTTGATCCCCGGCGCCGGTCCGCCGCCGACCAAAATCCCGACATGATTAGAGTCGCTGTGAGCTACCATTTTATGCTACTCCGTGTCTATGAGGACGATGCGCGAGCAGAGTTGCGAGGTTCGTGCCGAAAACTGTTCTGTCCAAGTGTAATCCGCGTTGATTCGCTTCTCAAATGCTCGGCAGTCAATCCCAACCCTGATGCGATAGGGCGAACGCGATAACCAGAAGGACTGTTCAGCGTTGGACTGGCATCTCTCTTGCGTTTTGGAGACGGTATGGCGGAAAAATCAGAAAAATCTGCAAACGCTTCTTCTTCAGAAGCGCTCGTGGCCGCGATGATGGAGCCCGGCTTTTACCCTAAGCCGTCGCGAACTGTAATGCACCGTGAAACACATATTTCTCATTTATTTCTTGCCGGCGACCTCGTTTACAAGATCAAGAAACCGATTCAGTTTTCTTTCCTCGATTTTTCCACGCTGGCGAAGAGACGCTACTATCTTGAGCAGGAATTCGAGCTCAATCGGCGTCTTGCACCGTCGGTTTACCTCCGAATACTGCCAATCGGCTTCGACGGAACGCGTTGGGAACTCGACGGTTCTTCGAAGCCCGTCGAATACGCTCTGGTAATGCGCCGTTTGCCGGAAAAACGCTTTTTGAAATTTCTATTGGAGACCCAACAAGTCACTCCAGAAATGATCGAAGAACTGGCAAAGCTCATCGCGGAATTCCATGCGAGCGCCAAGATCGCCGACGATCTCAGCCCAACGGATCATCTCAAGATTGTCGAGAAGTATTGGAACGAGAATTTCATCGACCTCGAGCGGTTTGTGCCTGCGGTGGAGCGTGATCGGATGAACAAGCTCAGAGCTTTCGGTGCTGATTTTCTCACAAGCAACAGTGAATTGCTGGCCCAGCGAATGTCCCAGGGGCGGGTCCGCGATGTGCACGGTGACCTCCATACCGAGCACATCTGCTTTGCGCCGGAAGGCATCGAGATTTTCGATTGCATTGAATTTAGTCCGGAACTGCGGCGCTGTGATGTCGCTTCGGAGGTCGCCTTTCTAGGGATGGATTTAGCCGTCCGCGGTGGACGAGAGCTCATGGAAAAATTTGTCGCTGAATATCTTGAACGGGCGAACGATTCGGATTTGCGAAAACTGCTACCCTTCTATAGTTGCTATCGGGCGCTCGTACGGGCCAAGGTCCATGCGCTCCGGTTGGGACGCTGGAATGATGAGACGGCACGGTATTTTTGCTTTGCGGGGCAAATGATAGGGGAGCCGGTCACGCCATTCATCGTTATTGTTTGCGGGCTGACCGGCAGCGGTAAATCGAGCGTTTCCCGAGAACTCGCTCGCAGATTAGATGTACCCGTGGTCAATTCTGATGTTGTCCGCAAACGGATCGCCGCGAAAGCGGGACGGCAAATCGTTCCATTTAACGAAGGAATTTACAGCCCGGCAATGACGGAAAAAACGTATGCAACAATGGCGTCTGAAGCCGAACAAGAGCTTGCTAAAGGCCACGGGGTGATTCTCGATGCCACGTTCAGCCGGCGCGCGCAAAGAAAGGCCATCATCGATCTTGCTAAGCGATATGGCGCGCCGGTTGCGCTTATTCACTGCGCGGCGGCCGACGCAACGATCGAACGAAGATTGAAAGAGCGTGCCGCGGCAGGATCCGATGTTTCCGACGGTAGGTGGGAGATCTACCTGGCCCAGAAGGCTGCAGCCGAGCCGCTTGACGATGTTCCGCCGAGTCTGCAGCTGGAGCTCCAAACTGATGCTTCCGTCGAAGAGCTGGCGAATGTGTGCGTGGAGTTTCTGCGGTCGCGCTTGGCTCGCTTGGACAAGTAAAAATAGGTCTTCGATCGACTTTCTCGCCTAGCCCGATTTATTGTCTGTGGGTTAACGTAGGATCATGAACCTTCCAGTGGCTCACCCATCAACTACTATTAATGTCTAATTATCATCCGCATCAGATCGGACGGCGCTCCGGAGCGCTTTGGTTTCTCCGCGGCGGCGCTTTTCCTCGAGAAGCCGCAGTTTAGAGCGGCGCGAGCGGCGGCGTTTCTGCCGGCGAATTTTCGCGATGCGCTGCTGCGCTTCGACGGCAGCACCTCGGCGCAACGATTCAATCTTTTCCAGGAGAATCCTTCGTGCCAGGAAACGATTCAAGCCTTGGGATCGCTCCTTCTGACATCGCACCCGAATACCGCTGGGACGATGGTGCAGCAGAACACAGCTCGACACCTTGTTGACATTCTGGCCGCCGGCCCCGGAGGAGCGCACGAACTGCTCCTCGATGTCTTCTTCGCGTACATCGAGAGCCGCCATGCGCTCGATCAATTGGCGTTCTTTTTCAGCGGAAACTGGAAAACGAGCCATCGAAAGTTCAACCTGCACTTTTGATCTTAAATTTGTCCGTAGTTAGCGCTGAATAAATTCGCTCGAGATGCTCCGGCCCGGCAGTTTCCAGGATCAGTTCGACCTCGGTCTCTCCGATCGCCATTTGCCCGAAGCTGCGGCTGTGGGTGATCTGTAAGATATTCGCACCCAAATCGGCGACCCGCTGCGCAAGCCGCGCCAAACTTCCCGGCCGGTCCGAAATGACGATGGCAAATCTGCTCAACCGGCCGTCTTGAACCAGACCGGTCTCGATAATCCGTGAAATTAGATTCATGTCGATGTTGCCGCCCGATACAACCAGTCCGACGTTTTTGCCGGTGACGGGAATTTTCTTATTGACCAGCGCTGCCAGCGGCACAGCCGCCGCTCCTTCGGCCACGGTCTTCTCAATCTCGAGCAGCAGCAGTACAGCGTTGGCGATCTCGCGCTCGTTCACGGTGACGATCTCGTCGACGTACCGTTGGACCAATTCGAAGGGCAGCGTGCCCACGGCGCGGACTGCGATGCCATCGGCGATGGTCGTTGCGGGCGCGAGTTCCGCGGGACCCCCGCGTTCGAGGGCAGCTTTCATCGACGGCACAGCTTCAGCCTGTACACCGATGATGCGGATTTTTGGCAGCAGAGTTTTCAGCGCCAGCGCGATGCCCGCGATCAAGCCGCCGCCGCCGACGGGCACGACGACGACTTCCAGGTCAGGATTTTGCTCATAAAGCTCGATCCCAATCGTACCCTGGCCGGCGATGACCCATGGATCGTCAAATGCCGAAATGAAACATAGCCCCGAGGCGCGGCTCAAACGAACTGCTTCAGCGTAAGCGGCATCATAGTCATTCCCGTGCAGCAGTGTTTCGGCACCATACTGTCGCACACGGGTGACTTTGATCAGCGGCGCCGAGATCGGCATCACGATTTTTGCATTGAGATGGAGGCGCCGACTATGGTACGCGACCGCCATGCCGTGATTTCCAGCGCTAGCCGCGATCACGCCTTTACGGGTTTCTTCTCTCGTCAGCATGAGCAAACGATTGAGCGCGCCGCGCTCTTTGAAAGAGCCTGTGATTTGTAAATTTTCGAGCTTAAAGAAAATTCGATTTCCGGTCATCTGGCTGATGGTCTCGGAACTCGGAAAAGGCGAGAGATAGATTTGCTCCCGGATGCGCTCGCGCGCCTCTTCGATATCGACAAACGAAATCATGCTACCAACCTAGAATGAAAGGAGACGCGCGCGCAACCAAGCGCGAGATTGGCACACGCTGCATCGAAACCACTCGGCTTGCTTACGCGACGGTGAATTTTCTATAGTAAAGCAATCATGATTCGAGCCGGAGTGGGTCAGTCTCAAGAACAGGCTACGCGCCGCGCGGTCGCGGACGCTACGGCGCAGGCGCTGTCGAAGGCCGGGATCTCGCGGGCGGATTTCGCGATGATGTTCTTCACTGCGGATCACGCAGCACATTCCAGCGAACTGGTTACCGCGCTGAGCCAAGCTGCCGGGACGGATTGCGTCGTGGGTTCCAGCGGCGCTGGCGTGTTGACCGACGAAGGTGAGATCGAAGGCGGGCCCGGAGTCGTTGTTTGTGTCATGGCATCGGATACGCTGATTGCGCGACCGTTTATATTCGAACCGTTGCGCGGCAACGAAACGAACTTGGGTGTCAGCTTTGGTGATTTTCTCGCGAAGAGCGAAGAGAAAAATTCATTGATGATTTTGCTGCCTGACTCGTACCAGGGCAATCCACAACCCTTGCTCGCCGGAATGGCCCGGCGCGCCGGTTTTCATCCGGTGATTGGCGCCGGATCGAGTGAGAACGGCACCGCCGGTGCGACTTATCAGCTCTGTGGCGATAAGCTCGCCACAAACTCCGTGGCTGGTGCCTATCTCTGCGGCGATTTCACCCTGCGAGTCGATATTACCCAAGGCTGTCAGCCGATTACGGAACCGATGGTAATTACCAAGGCCGAACGAAACCTCATTTACGAGATTAACGGGCGACCGGCGCTCGAAATTTTTGCTCGCCTACTGAAGGGCCCGCTCGCCGAGGACGTCAGACGCGCGGTGAGCGTCATCTTTGTCGGGCTCCCCGCCAATCGCCAGGAAAACAGCGTCGCCGACGGACAGTACGTCGTCCGGAACATCATCGGCATGGATGCCGAGAAAGGTATTATCGGCGTGGCAGACGAAGTGACTGAGGGTGACGCTATGATTTTTACCATGCGCGACGGTCAGCGGGCGCGCGAAGATCTCGGGCAAATGCTGCGACGCCAACGCGAAGCGCTCGGTCATACGAAACCAGCGTTCGGGATGTATTTTAATTGCTGTGCGCGCGGCAACTCTCTTTACGGCATTCCGGGAATCGATTCGGCCTATATTCGCCAGGCGCTCGGCGAAGTTCCGCTGATCGGGATGTTCGGCGGCTACGAGCTTGCGCCGCTCGGACGTGCAAATCATTTATTTGCGTACACGGGGGTGTTGGCGTTGATTAGTGAAAACGAATAAAAACCTATTTTCGATTTTCGATTGCCGATTTTCGATTATAGAAATTCGAATGTGCCCGGTGTCGCGTTCGGCAATCTAAAATCGAAAATGTAAAATCTAAAATGGTGCGGTGGAGCGGTGGGGTGCTTTAGCGTCCGATGCGCTTGCGCTTGTTGTTCAGATAGTCGACAACGATGTAGTTGCCCATCTGGTCGGGCGTGGTGTAAAAAACGCGCCCGGTGTTAAGCCGCGACAGTTGATCAATGAACCCCTGCCGGTAGAAATCCGCGCCGAGCATGAACGTGTTAATCTTGATGCCGCTCTGGGTGCAGCGTTTCACTTCCTTCAGGGTCTCATGAACAATGCGACTGTGCAGCAGGGCCGAGCCCCAGCCGCTGTGCAATCGGCCGCCGCGATCGAGCGTCGCGGCCGTCGGTTCGCCGTCGGTAATCAGAATGATCTGGCGATTGGCGCTACGGTTCGAGCCGAGTAACTGGCGGGCGTAGCGCAGCGCCTCTTTGATGTCGGTGCCGTGCTCCATGAAATAAGTCAGTGAAACAATCGAAGGAAGATCCTCGGCATGGATGAGCTTGGCATTGGAGCGAAACGCGACCAAGTGAAGCGTGTCCTGAGGATATTTCGTCTGGATCAAACGATGCAACGCGAGCGCAACTTTTTTGCCGGCGTGCAGCGCATCGTTCATCAACATCGAATAACTCACGTCGATCAACAGCGCGGTCTCGCTGACGGTCGAGTACTCGACCCGGTGCACGGAAAAGTCTTCGGGCGCGATGCGGAGCGGTTCGCCTCTCTTGCGTTTCTCCAGCGCGTTGAGCAGCGTTTCGCCAATGTTGACATGGAGCGGATCGCCGTATTCGTATTCCTTGGTCTCCTCCATGCGATCGCCCTGAGAACCGCGCGACGATGTCGCGTGATTGCCCCAACGGCTCTTGTTGAGCATTTGAAAAATTTCGCGGAGCGCTTTGTCGCCGATTTTGCGCATGCCTTTGGGCGTCAAGCGCAGGCCATGGTTGGTGCGCACGATGTAACCTTCATCCTCCAGAGCCTGCTCCACGCCTTTTAAATACTTGAGGTGCTCATACGCTTCTTCGCCCAGGATTTCTCTCAGTTCGTCGAGGTTCAGCTCGGAGGGATCTCCCATGCCGCGTTGTCCCCAGCGAAGAAAGCGCTCCAGTCCGCGCAGCTGACCGAGAATTTGACCCGCTTCTCCCATCCCCATGCGCTGCGAGCCCTGAAAGCCAAACTGATTCATGAGCTGCTCGAGCTGCTGCATTTGATTCATCATGTCGCTCAGTTGTTGCAGCTGCTCCTGAGTCATGGAGTCGAGATTCTCCAGCATATTTTCCAGATTGTTGACCGCGGCGTCCATCATGCTGGGAAGATTTTTAAGAAAATTCTCATCTTCCAGGAGCTTTTGCATGCGGTCCAACATATCCATGAGCGACTGCGGGTCCTGTCCGCTCATGTTGGACTGTTTCTGCATGCCCCGCTCGGCGATCTGATTTTGCAGCCGCTTGCGCAGCTCTTGATAGCGCTGGTAGGCCTCCTGCATTTTCTCGCTGAGCTCATCCATGCGGTCGGCGAACTTGCCCGACATGCGCTCCATGAAATTGCGCATTTGCTCGTGATACTTTTCCAGCTTTTCCGCCAGACTGTTGAGCTTCTCACTGAGGGATTTCTGCTCTTCAGGCGTGAGCTTGAAAGAATCGGGAGAATACTTGTTGAGCAACTCGCGGCGCTTCTCGTCGGCTTCTCGCAAAAAATCCCGCATGCCCTTGACTGAGCGTTGGCCATCCTCGGAGGTAAATCCCCGGCGCATCAGGTCCCGCAGCGCGCGCCGCACGCCTTCTTCTTCGAGCAAGTGATCGGAGAGATGCTTGAGCAAATCGTCGGTGGTGGGGAAGAGAACCTCTTGCGTGCCATCCCACTGAGTGTAGCGATGGATTCTCATTTGAAGTTGACTATAGCGCAGTTGAACCGGCTTTCAAACCCTAATTTGCTGTTTCGGCGCGCGACAATCAGGCTCTGCAGAGCTTTGGAAATTCGCTCTCAGTTCATATAGTAGTGATTAGATTCGAACGTTATGGAATATTACGATTACGTCATTATCGGTGCAGGTTTTGCCGGCGCCGCGACCGCTTATCATCTGACGCGCGGTGGCGCGCGCAGCGTGCTCTTGCTCGAGCAAGAGAGCATTCCCGGCTTCCATTCGTCCGGGCGCAATGCCGCGATGATGCGGCAATGTGTCCCAGATCCCGATCTGGCCGCGCTCACCCGCGCAGGCGGCGCCTTTCTGCGCCAGCTTCCGAGTGACTGGCCGGAACCGGTGGGATTTAAGCAGAACGGTTCTTTGCTTTTGGGGAGCGGAGCCGGTTGGCAGAAACTTCAGCATGATGCCGCAATCGGCCGCAACGTGGGGATAGAAACAGAGTTGTGGACGCCGGAACAAGCGAAGCGTTGCGTGCCGATTTTACAGGGCGCGGAGTTCGAGGGCGCCGCGTGGTGCGCAACGGATGGAATCATCGACATTCATGCTTTGCTCTCGGGTTATTTGAAGGCGTCGGTCCGGAATGGCGCGCGCATTCGCTACGGTTGTGCAGTTCGCGGGCTGCGTAACAGCGCAAATGAGATTTCCATCAGCGTTCAAGGAGACAGTATCGACGCGGGCACTGTAATCAACGCGGCTGGTGCCTGGGCCGGTGTCATTGCAAAAATGGCAGGCGCACGAGAAATCCCTTTGCATCCCTGCCGCCGCCATCTATTTGTTTCACCGCCGCTGAGCTGGCTTGATCCGAGTTGGCCGTTTGTTTGGGATGTCACGCATGATATTTATTTTCGCCCGGAAGGCAAAGGTCTGTTGTTGTGCGCGTGCGACCAAACTGAATTGCCTCCCGGCGATCCGCCGGTGGACGGGTCTGTCCAAGAACTACTCGCGGAGAAAATCGGCCAATTCATGCCGGGCCTTTCTTCCGTCAGTATCGCGAGGGGCTGGGCAGGGTTTAGAACCTTGACGCCGGATGGCCGGTTCATTATCGGCTGGGATCCAGACGTGAAACATTTCTTCTGGGTTGCCGGTCTCGGCGGTCACGGCATGACGACCAGCTCGGCGGTTGGTGAGTTGGCGGCTGAACTTTTGCTTGGCGGCGCGGAGAAAAAGTCCACGCCGTTCTCTCCGGATAGATTTCTGTGAATGGAGTGATGCAGTAATGGAGTGGTGGTGTCATGTAGTGGCTCGCATAATGTGCGTCTCGCTAGTGAGTTTTTTCTTATTGCCCGTTCATTACGGCGCCGCGGCGCAATTGACGAAGGTGCGAATTTCCTATTCGAGCCGGAGCAATTCCAATACGCCATTCCTTATTGCTCTGAACAAGGGATTTTTTGCCGAGGAAGGAATGGACGTGGAGCTGATTCAGGTCAACCCTCGTTTGGCCGCGACGGCCGTGATCAATGGAGACCTCGATTTGACCACGACGTTCGGCACCACGCTGCGCGGCATTATTAGCGGTTTTCCCATCAAGTTTGTCGCGGTCTCGGTAAAAAAGTCGGAACACTTTTTAGCGGTGCGCCCCGAGATCAAAGAAATTCGCGATCTCAACGGCAAAAAACTCGGGGTAGCGACGTTGTTCGGCTCCGATCAGCGGGCCGCGGAAGAGATGTTGAAGGGGAAGGGATTTTCCCCGACGATGATGAAGCCCATCGCCTTGGGAGAATCGCCGGTCAGAGCGCAGGCGTTGCGCGCCGGGCTGGTGGACGCCATTTCGATCACCTCGCCGTTCGACCTCAACTTGCAGTCTGAAGGGTTTCGCTTGCTGGCGGGTCCGCAGGACGTGCAAATTGCATTACCGACGTCCGGATTGGCAGTGTCCAATCGAACATTGCAGCAGAATCCACAGATGGTGAAGCGTTCCGTACGCGCGCTCTTGAAAGCGCATCGTTTCGTTTTCGAGAACAGAAAAGAGGTTTTACCGGAGATGATCCGCTATTTGGATCAGACACCAGCCGTCGCCGAACGCTCTTACGATCTGTTGGTGGGTTCGCTCAGCCGCAATGGCGAGATCACCGATCAGGAATGGGATGCTCTCACAGAAAAAAAGAAATCGCCGGACGAGGTGCGCGATTTCACCATTTTACGCGAGGCGCGGAAGGAGCTGAAGATCCAATAATCGCTGCTAGATGAGTTAAGTCTATACGAGATCTCCGTTCGAGATGATAAAATCTTGGTATTGTCCAGGCTGTGAAAACTTGCGGGTCGTCCTTCGATACGGCAGCGCTGGTGGTTGCCTACTCAGGATAATCGGAGGAACCCGATTTCCCGAGTAGCGCGAAGCGCATATCGAGGGATACGCGTGATCGGCCATGGAGTGGCGTTTTCATACAGTCTGGCGCGAGCGTGGATCTTTCGGAACAGTGTTAGAGCTGGAGGCGAGCGATGGCCATAAAAATTGAGCGAGGGAAAAAATACTCAGGCGCCGAGGCCAAGAAAACGGTCGATCAGCTTTATTCGCTGGTGCACGATCGCTGGGAATCTAAAGTCAACCAGAAACCGTTCATGCAGCAACTGATGAGCGGAAAGCTGCCGCTCAAAGTGTTGCAGACTTTTTTTCGGAATTGGGGCGCGTACACGATCGAAATCAACACGCTCACTGCGTGCACGTACCACCGAAACATCACATTCTTGAAAGTGAATCGCGATTTGATGGGGCCGATCGGCGAGAAAATCGCCGATGAATTCATTCATCCGAAGCCACCCGGCCATTTTCTTGTGATGCTCCAGACCGCGCAAGCCTTTGGTTTAACCGAGGAGGAAGTGTTCACCACGCCGATGCTCTCGGAGTTTCGCGGCAAAATCGACTTCATGCGCGGCATCGTTTACGAGGGCACGGCGGCAGAATGGTACGGCGCGGTGACAACCGAGGAGCAAATCGGTCACTGGTCGGCGGCATGCTATAAGGCGCTGACGGCGCACTACGGCTTTGACCGAGACAAGGCGACTTATTTTGCAACTCACGTGGAAGCTGATCTCGAGGAGCACGAAGAGGGCGTGATGGGACACGCGAGCTTCAATCGTATGGCACTGCAGCGTTTGCTCGAAACTGGGATGGCCGATGAGCGGCCAACTTACGGGATTGAGTACTGCGCTATGACGTCGGTGGACTTGCATGGGGTAATGCTGCGGGCAGCGATAGAAGAGGCCGAGCGGGCGAGTTACGTCTAGGGCGGCGCGTTTAAAATCTCAGAATGGTAACATCTGATAACAAAACAAATCCCCCTGTTTCCGCCTTTTCCAAAGGGGGAATTCTATTTCTTCTAAACCTGATTATCATTGGCACAATTCTTCTTGAACATGCGGCTGCGCAGGAGCGCGTCCGGATGGCTTTGTCCGTGCGCAATGTTGTTTTTCTGCCCTTTTACTACGCGAAGGACATAAAAATTTTTGAAAAGCATGGCTTGAACGTCGAGTTGATTCAGATGCGCAGTGATCTGCAACTCGCCGGGTTGGCGTCGGGCGAGATCGACTTCACTCCATCGGTCGGTCCGGCCGGTGCGGCGATCGCCAATGGATTACCGATAAAAGCGCTAGCGGTGCTTTATCGCGCGCCATTATTTTCTCTGGTCAGTCCGGCCGGGCTCGCGAGTGTGAAGGATCTGGAAGGCAAAACCGTGGCGGTATCGCGCATCGGTTCGGAAAGTCACCGATACGGCTCATTGATGATCGAAAGCGGCGGTGCCGATCCGAAAAAAGTAACATTTATTCAGACGGGCAGCACCACGGTGAGCTTGACGGCGCTCCAGCAGAGTTCGGTGAATGCCGCTGTGCTGAGCCCGCCCTTCACGGGAATCATGGCGGAAAAGGGTTACAAGATCCTGGCGCGCAGTCGTTCGCTGCTTCAGGATGCGCCATGGCTGGGTTTGGTTGCGAGCCGCCAAAAAATCGAGCGCCAAACTGAACAGGTGAAGAACATGTTGCGCTCCATGCGCGATGTGATTGTCGCGATCAAAAAGGAAAAATCCGCGGTGGTGGCGTACATCGAGAAAAATTTCAAAGTCAGCGCGGCCAATGCGAACGAATCTTACGACGACATCATGGGGGTGATGGTGGAGCCGCTGTTTTTACGTGACGAGCAAATTCAAAAATATCTCGATGGATCTTTCGCGCGCAGCGAAATTCCCAAACGGTTGACAACCGCCGAAATGTTCGATTTCACCCTGCTCCGCGGAATCAAATGAGAGTGCTTTCCATGCTGCTTCTAGCGACAATCTTGGGCTTGATCGTGGCACCAGCGGTCGAACCCGATGACACGGTTCGGATCGCCGTTTCGGTCCGAAACGTAGTCTTAATGCCTTACTATTTTGCTCGGGACAAAGGCTTCTTCGAGCGCGAAGGTTTGCGCGCCGAGATCATTCAGATTCGCAGCAACCTACAGGTCGCCGGCGTGGCATCGGGCGAGCTGGATTTCATGTCCGGCGTCGGCACGGCGATCGACGCCGCACAGAAAGGCGCGCCGCTCAAGGTGCTGGCAGTGCTTTATCGAGCGCCGTTATTTTTCCTGGTTGGCGGTGCGCCGATCCGAGCGCCGAAAGAATTCGAAGGCAAGAAAGTCGGCGTGTCGCGCATCGGCTCGGAGAGCCACAATGCGGCGGTATGGATGCTGGCGCATGGCGGAGCTGACGTGAAAAAAGTCACCTTTATTCAAACCGGCAGCACTATTGTGAGCATGATCGGCCTGCAGCAAGGCTCTCTAGATGGCGCGGTTTTGAGCCCGCCCTTCAGCGGGGACATGGCGGCGCGCGGCTACAAAATTCTCGCGCGGACCGCGGATGCCGTCGAGTCGCCGTTCAACGGCATGGTGACGAGCCGTGAAAGATTGCGCAGTCGGCCCGAACGGATTCGCGGCAGTCTCAAAGCGCTGCTCGAGTCATCTCGGCAGATCAAGCGCGACCGCGCCGCGACCGTCGACTATATCCGGCGCAGTTTTCAGGTGAGCGACAAGATTGCCGAAAACTCTTATAACGAGATTCGTGACGCCATGGTGGAAGATATGATCATGCCCGAAGAGACCATCAAAAAAGCCGTTGAGGGTCCGTACGGCCGCGGCGACAGCGCCAGAGGCGTGCCCATCGCTGATATCGTCGATTATTCAATTTTGAGGAGTTTGCGATGAACGATAGTCAAAAACCCAGATTGTCCCTTGCCGCCGGTTATCATCTCCGCGCCAGGCCTCTATGTGATGGCCGGATCAGGATGAAAGACTTTGAGCTTGAGGCCGTACCGTTCGAAAACGACGGTGAAGGTCATGATGAGTTTTTGTCGGGGAAGTTCGATACCGGCGAATTTTCTCTGGCGAATTATTGCGCGCTCAAGAGCCGCGGCGAACCCTACATGGCGATTCCGGTATTCCCCAACCGCAAGTTTCGCCACTCCTATATTTTTGTGCCGGAGAACTCTCCGCTCAGGGAGCCTGGGCAGCTCAAGGGTAAAAAAGTCGGCATTCCCGGCTGGTTGAATACGTGTGGACTCTGGGCGCGCGGAATACTCAGCGATGAATATGGCATCAGGGCGCAGGATATTCACTGGATCAGCACGCGACCGGCCAAGCTAAGTTTGTCTTTGCCCGCGGGGATTCGCATCGACATTGTGCCCGGACAAGGTTCATTGGCCGCGCGCATGCTTCAAGGCGAACTTGACGCGATCATCGTGCCCGACTTTCCCGAGGAGAAAGGCTGGCGCCGGCTGTTCGCCGACTCGAAAGCCGTCGAGCAGGATTTTTTTCGGCGCACGGCAATTTTTCCCACCAGCCACGCGATCACATTTCACTCGTCCTATCTGGAAAAGTATCCGGCGGCGGCGCAGGCAATGTTCGACGCGTGCTTGCAAGCGAAGAATCTGGCGCTGCGCGATGATGCCGATGCCACCTATTCGAATTTCGCTTGGAATCGTCAAGTTTGGGAAGAGCAACAAGACGTCCTCGGCCCGGACCCGTGGAAATTTGGCATCAAAGGCAACGAAAAAGTGCTGAACACATTGATTCGTTACGCGGAGCAGCAGGGACTTCTGGCAAAGAAGGTGACGATTGCGGATCTGTTTGTGCACATTGATGAAACAAATTGAAACGCCTGCTCGACCCCGAGCATGCGACGGTCAGGGGTCTCAACATGATTTGCTCCGCATCCCAAGTGTTATTCTGAGGCGAAGCCGAAGAATCTGCCGTTCGCAACGTGAAAACCATAGATGCTTCGCTACGCCAGACTGTGTGAAAACTCTCAACCACGGTTTTAGTATCTGAATGAAGGGCAGAGAGCAAGAATTTTATGCGAGACGGAGATGATTTGATGTAGAGTGAATCGACTTGGCGCAGAAAGGTTAGAAGTTGATCCATGAGCTACATTGAAGGAGCAAGCCGCGAGCAGC
>Ga0207645_10001924_pt1 | contig 16753 bp, 15 predicted proteins | sample KBSM53metaG_FD_184331 | JGI IMG/M metagenome (GOLD analysis project Ga0207645, IMG submission 184331) | Miscanthus rhizosphere microbial communities from Kellogg Biological Station, Michigan, USA - KBS M5-3 metaG (SPAdes) (version 2) | ecosystem: Host-associated > Plants > Roots > Rhizosphere >...
GGCCGGAGGAGCGGAAAGAGGATCACGTCCCGGATCGAATGCCGATCGGTCAGGAGCATGGCGAGGCGGTCGATCCCGACGCCCTCGCCCGCGGTCGGCGGCATGCCGTGCTCCAGGGCCTCGACGTAGTCCTCGTCGTACGGCGCGGCCTCGAGGTCGCCGCGGGCGCGTTCCTCCATCTGGCGGCGGAACCGGGCGGCCTGCTCCGCCGGATCGTTGAGCTCGGAGAAGCCGTTCGCGATCTCGATGCCGCCCGCATAGAGCTCGAAGCGGTCGGCCCACTCCGGATCGTCGGGCTTCTGCCGCGCAAGGGGAGAAATTTCGGTGGGGAACTCGTGGAGAAACGTCGGCTGCACGAGCCGCTCTTCCCCGACGGCTTCGAAGAGCTCGGCCAGCAGTTTGCCCTTCCGGCCCCGGAAGCGGTCAGGCTTCTCGACACCGTAGCGCGCGGCCGCCTCGAGCAGCCGGGCCTCGTCGCCGAGATCCTCGAACCGCACGGCCCCCCGCGGATCGTCCCGGGTGCACTCGACCACGGCCTCGCGCATCGTGAGCCGTCGGAAGGGCGGGGTCCAGTCGATCCGGGCGTCTCCCCAGGGCGTCGCGAGGCTCCCCGTCACCTCGCGGGACAGGCCCGAGAGCATCTCCTCGGTCAGGAGCATCAGGTCCTCGCCGCGAGCGTACGCCTGGTAGAACTCGAGCATCGTGAACTCGGGGTTGTGCCGTGTCGAGAGCCCTTCGTTGCGAAAGTTGCGGTTGATCTCGTAGACCCTCGGGATCCCGCCAACGATCAGCCTCTTCAGGTAGAGCTCGGGTGCGATCCGGAGGAACAGGTCGAGGTCGAGGGCGTTGTGGTGCGTCACGAACGGCCGGGCGACCGCACCGCCCGCGATCGGCTGCATCATCGGCGTCTCGACCTCGAGGTACCCTCGGCCGTCGAGGAACCGCCGCAGGTAGCGGACGATCGCCGCCCGGCGCTCGAAGACCTCGCGGGATTCGGGGTTCACCGCCAGATCGAGGTACCGCTGGCGGTAGCGCCGCTCGACGTCCTTGAGCCCGTGCCATTTCTCCGGAAGCGGCCGGAAGCATTTCGCGAGAAAGGTCAGGGAACGCGCCTTGACCGAAAGCTCGCCGGTGCGCGTCCGGAAGAGCTCGCCCTCGACACCCAGCCAGTCGCCGAGGTCCAGCGCGCGGTAGAGCTCGAACGCCGTGTCCCCGACGGCGTCCCGTTTCAGGTACACCTGCAGCCGGCCCCGACCATCCGAGAGATCCAGGAACCCGGCCTTCCCGGCCGTGCGCAGCGCGAGAACGCGGCCCGCCGTCGCGAGAGGGATCGGCCGGCTCTCGAGCTCCTCGCCGGTGGCATTCCGGTGCTTCTCGACGAGCTCCGATACCGTCGCGGTGATCGGGAACTCGACAGGCGCCACGGGGACACCGAGGCCGCGGAGGCGCTCGAGGTTCTCCTTCCGGTTGTGGACGAGGTCCGCCGTCGCGTCCGGCGTCTCCCTGGGAACTTCCGGCTCCGCCATCGCCGACGGAGTATACGTGCGCTGTGGACGCGCCGCGGTCGGCGGGAGCCTACGGCTCCGAGCGCGGATCGCGGCGGTCGCTCCGGGGCGAGTCCTGCATCAGCCAGAGATCCGCGGTCGCGCGCAGGAGTCGGAAGCGCGTCCGGGTCCACGAGCGGATCTCTTCGGAGGAGCTGACGGCTTCGGCTTCGTCGATCACGCTCGAGAGCGCCGCGTCGATCAGTGGAACGCGTCCCAGCGTCGCGCGGGCGGCGCGCAGCATTTCCATGGAGGGCGCCGCGGGAGCCGCGGAGCGGAGGCTCTCGGTCTCCTCCTCCGCCTTCGAGCGCAGGGCCACCGCGCGCAGCAGCGTGCGATCGCGATCGCTCGGCGCGGGGCCTCCGGCAGCCACCGCGCGGCGCGCCGCCTTCAGCTCCCAGGTTTCCAGGCGCAGGTTCTCGAGGCCGGCATGGTCGATGCGCAGCGGCCCGGTCCCGTCGTCGTACAGCTCGACGGCGCCGAGCACCCGGTCGATGTACGGCTTCCAGAACTCGGTGTCCTCGGCGTCGCCTTCGACCTCTTCCACGAGCTCGAGCGCCTCGTCGATGTCCTCGGCCGCCAGGCCGGAGAGCTCGAAACGGCCGAGCACCTGCCCGATCGCCTCCTTGAGCTCGACGACCTGCAGGGCCTTGAGATTCGATTCCTTCGATTGCCGCTCCCAGCGCTGGCGCGACTCGTGGAACTTGCGGAACTCGTCGGAGGTCGGGACCTCCAGGCCGCCCCGCGTGAGCTCCTTCTCGAGGTCGCCGATCCGATCGGTCGCCTCCTCGAGCCGCTTTTCCTCCCGCTCGTAGAGGCGGTGAAAAACCGAGCGCGTGCTGAGGTTGCAGCTCGCCACCGCCGCGAGGACCTCGGGATGGGCGAGGCCGTTGGCCACCCGGCGCTTGAGCTGGCGCACGTTGTTGAGAAGTCTCGCCGTGACGAGGTCTTCGAACTCCTGGGCGCGGGCCATGTCCGCGGCGAGCTCATCGAAGGCGCGGGCGATGGTCGGAACCGTCGAAGGATCGATCCGGGGCCAGACCGAGGTCGCGGCCGCGGACTCCAGATACTTCCGGGCGTCCGCGCGCCCGCGTCCCGCGCTGGTCTCGTTGCCCGGCCCCGCGGCGACGACCGTGGCGAGGAAGTCGACCTTGTCGACGACGTCCTCGTCGACGTCGGGCTGCGAGAAGTAGAACCGGAGAAGGTGGAAGGCGATCTTCTCGTCCTGCGGCTGAACCTTCTCGAAGAAGCGGCGCACATACGAGGGCGAGATCTGGCGGTCGGCCTCACGCAGCTTCCGCGAGAACGTGTCGAGACGCTCCGAGAGCTCGCGGATCCGAGGAGCGACCTTCTCGGGCGACGTCGTGTCGATCGCTCCCGCCACGGCGCGCACGTCGTCGTAGAGACGGGAGAAATCCAGCGCGTAACCCGGTTCCGCCGCGAAGAACGTCTTCTGGACTCCGCGCAGAAATTGATGAAACGTCCACAGCGCCTTGAACCTTTCGGTCAGGCGAATGTAGTCTTCATGGAGAAGCTGGATCCGCTCGACGGACATTCGTATTGTTCCGCGGTTCCCGGCATTTTATCGCGGAAAGGCGGGCGACATGAAAACCATCGCGACCGAAGGCGCGCCCAGGGCGATCGGCCCGTATTCCCAGGCGATTGTCGAAGGCGGCTTCCTCTTTGCATCCGGGCAGGTGCCGCTCGACCCGGCCACGGGCGAGCTCGTCAGCGGAGGATTCGAGGCCGGCGTCGAGCGCGTGTTCGACAACCTCGAGGCGGTCCTCGCCGAGGCCGGGGCGTCGCTGGGCGACGTGGTCAAGGCGACCGTGTACCTGATCCGGATGTCGGACTTTGCCGCCATGAACGGGGTTTACGCCCGTCGGTTCGGTAACCATCGTCCTGCGCGTTCGACGGTCGCGGTGGCCGAGCTCCCGAAAGGCGCCGCCGTGGAAATCGATCTGATCGCGAGGCTGGGCTAAGCCGAAGCCGAATCCCGAAAGCTCGAAGCCCGAAGGCCCGGCTTCCCGGCCTCAGGGCCAGAGGGCGAGGCCGGCGGCCGCCGCCATCCCGCCGAGGAGGAAGATCCGCGTCGATCGCCGGTGGAGGCGGTCGAATCGCGCCTTCCAGGGATCCTCCGGCGCCGCGGCGTCGAAGGAACCCACCTTGTGCCGGAAGTACTCCATCCGGGGGCGGAGGACCATGGCGAGGTAGACGTTGGTGGCGATCGCCAGGAAGATCGCGATGGCGCCGGCCGCCGACCGGCCCTGGAGCCGCAGCCCCTGTTCGAGCTCGACGAAGACGCCGATGACGAGCAGAAGCGAGAGCAGCTGCTTGAGGATTTCGAAGCGGCGCAGGATCTCGCCGAAGACCGCGCCGGCCAGATCGCGGGACCCGATCTTGCCGAACACGACCGGCGCCGCCAGCGCGACGAGGAGCGTTCCGCCGATCCAGAACGCGAGAGCGAATCGCACGAGCAGGGAGGCGGCGGCCAAAGCGGCGGCAGTCTACCTTGCCGCGCGCCGACGCAAACCGCACCCCCGCGGCGCGGGCCCGCAACTGATCCCCGCTGTATCCTCCCCGCGTGCCGCCGCGCCGTCGCGTCCTCTTCGCCGCGATCCTCGCCGCGGGCGCGGCGGTGCGCCTCTACCGCCTCGATCACTTCTCCTACAACCTGGACGAGATCCTCCAGACGTACTGGATTCATGGGAGCTGGTCTTTTCTCTGGCAGGCGCTGACCTTCGACGCATTCCACCCTCCGCTCGACTACGTCCTCGGTCGGGTTCTCGAACCGCTCGGACCCTCCGATCCGGTTCGCAAGCTGCTGCCGGTCCTCTGGGGCACCGTCGGGATGGCCGTCTTCGGGAGGTTGCTGGCCCGCCGGGCGGGAGAGACGGCCGGACTCGTCGGCGCCGCGCTGCTCGCCCTTTCCCCGTACCACGTGCGTTACTCCCAGGAGCTCCGCCCGTACGCGCTCGGACTCCTGCTCCTCACGACGTCGCTTCTGCTGCTCGACCGTTTCCTGGAGCGTCCCGGGCCGGTGCGGCTGGCCGTGCTTTTTATCGCGTCGCTCGCGACGGCATATGCCCTCTATCTCGCAGCCGCCGTGCTGGCGCTCGCGGCCGCGGCGCTCGTGGCCGAGGACGGCTTCGCGGACGATCCCGCCCGCCGCCGCGCGGCGCGGCGCTTTGCCGCGTGGAGCCCCGTTTTCGTCCTGGCGCTCTGGCTCGCCTATCTCCCCTGGTGGCCGGTGCTGCGCACCGCCATGCTCCGCCCTCCGATGGAGGCCGCCGCGCCGGCCACGCTCGCGCGGCTCGGGCGAGTTCTGGGCTTCTTCGCGTTCGCGCCCGACGACCATCTCCCTCTGGGTGTCGCGGGGTGGCTGTTCCTGGCCTTGCTGGCCGGAGGATTCTGGTTCGCTCTCGCCACGCGCGGCCTGCGCGTTTTCGCGGTCTGGGGAGTCGGCGGTCTCGTCCTGATCGAGATCCTCGGACGGATGCATCCCCACTTCGACGTGTCGAGGCGCTTCCTGCCCGCGGGCCTCGGTCTGACCGCCCTGGCGGCGCTCGCGCTGGCCGCGCTGATCGCGCGCCCGGCCGGGCGGCTCGCCGGCGCCACCCTGCTGACCGCGGTTCTGGTCCTGGACGCGCGGAGCCTGCGCGTGTACTTCCGGGAAGGGCGCGCCGACTGGCGGCCTCTCGGCGAATACCTGCTCCGCGAGACCGGCCCGACCGACCGCATCTTCACCGAGAACCAGTACACGCAGCTCTGTACGGCGTACTACGTCGCCGGGCCCGGCTGGCTCGCGGAGGCCACGAAAGGCATTCCCCAGAATCGTTCCGTCGTCAGCCTCGACGGCGACGGGAACCGGCTCGGCATTTCGTGGAGGCCGGGCACGCGGGGCTGGCTCGTGCTTGCCGGCGTGCCCGAGTCCCCGTCGCTCCGCCGATGGGCTCGCAACTTCCCTTCGGTCTCCTTCCCGACCGCCGGAGGGGCCGTGGTGCGTCGGCTCGACATGCCTGACCCCTCGTCGTCCACGCCGGCCTCCCCCGCATCGCCCCCGACGCCGCGCTAAGATCGCGACGGGGTATTCGCAGTGGGCGAGCTGTCGGAGCTGTCGGAGGCGTTGGACGACTTGATCCTCGGGCGCGGCGTGGCGCGCGGACGGCACAGTCTGCGGTGGAAGGGGCGGCTCGTCGGCGCGGAGCTCGAGGAGAGACTCGCGGCCAACGGCTTCGCGAAGACGACCGTTCGCGACGCGGTGATCGAGCCCGGAGAGAAGATCCCGGCCTTCCATCTCGACGTCGCACGGGAGATCGTCGACTTCGGCTACATCCGCTGGGAGATCTTCACGCCGCGCAGCCGGCGCAAGCTGTTCGCGTCCGAGTACCGAAGGCCGGACAACCAGGAGTGGGCCGTCCAGCTCAACCTCGCCTCTCCGGAAACGGTCTGGGCGAACCCGGAGGCGCGGGAGAAGCACGACGTCGACACCGTCGTGGCGGTCCATCCATGACGGCCGGGCCTCTGATCGACACGTTTCCTGTCGGGCCGCTCCAGTGCAACTGCACGATCCTGGCCGACCCGCGCACGCGCGAAGCGATCGTGATCGATCCCGGTGACGAGGCCGAACGCATTCTCCGGGCTCTCGAATCCGAGAAACTCTCCGCCGTGGCACTGCTGCACACGCACGCGCACCTCGACCACATCACCGCCTCGCGGGCCGTGAAGGAGGCCACGGGCGCCCCCATTCGTCTGCATCCCGGCGACCGTCCCCTCTACGACGCTCTGCCCGAGCAGGCGGCCTTCTTCGGGTTGCGGGCCGATGCGCCGGCCGAGCCGGACACGCCCCTGGCCGACGGCGAGGTCATCCGCTTCGGGTCGTACGCGCTGAGAGCCATCCACACGCCGGGCCATACGCCCGGCTCGACCTGCTTCGCGCTCGAAGGCGACTCGCCGATCCTTTTCTCCGGCGACACGCTGTTCCGCCGCTCGATCGGACGGACCGACCTCTGGGGCGGCGACACCGACGCCATCCTCGCGTCCATCCGCGGGCGGCTCTTCACGCTGGCGGGCGATACGCCGGTCGTGTGCGGCCATGGCCCGGACACGACGATCGAAGAAGAGAAGAAGAGCAATCCCTTCGCGGCGGTCTAGCGTTCGGCGTCGATCGTGCAGGGTGTAGTGCCGATCCGCTCGCCCGGCTATAATCGCGCGCGATGAGACTGTCGCTTTCAGAGAAGTCCCAGCTCGTCGCCTCGTTCTGGAAAGACGCCGCGTCGGTCTGCCCCGCGCACGACGTGCCGATGCGGACCTTCTTCGTGGACCGTGTCTACAAGCCCCAGGTCGTCATGGTCTGCCCGCGCGGCAAGGAGCTGCACCGCTTCGCCCAGAAGCCGAAGCAGATCGAGTTCTCGAGGCCGCACCTCAAGACGATGGTCCGCGACGCCCAGGAGCGCGAGCTGCCGACCTGCCCCCAGGACTTCGAGCCCCTCGTCATCTACCGCACGCCGGCGGTCTTTCTCCCCCAGGGCTGGGACTACAGCTTCATCTGCCCGAACTGCCTCTCCTACGGGGAATGGATCGAGACCGGCCGCGAAGAGGAAGAAGTCCTGGCGGCGCCCAAGGTCAAGAAAGAGGCGCCGGCCTTCCACGACGAGACGATCCCTCTGCCCAAGCGCATGGAGATGGCCAAAGACGGCAATCTCGCCCTGAAGCTCTACGCGGCCATGGCGCAGACGGACTGCACCGCCTGCGGCTACGACTGCGAGGGTTACGCGGCGGCGCTCGCCAGCGGCAAGGAGAAGGACCCGAACCTCTGCGTGCCCGGCAAGGACGAGACGCTGAAGGTCGTCAAGGATCTCCTCAAGGGCACGGGACTCCCGGCCGCCTCAGGCTGAGCGTCTCGCTCACTCGCTCTCGCCCGGGCCCACCCGGCCGCTCGCCGCGGCGAAGACGCCGGAATCCGTTGCTCGCTTCTCGGCTCCCCGGATCGGGATCGCGAAGGTGAAGCGGCTCCCCTGTCCGACGACGCTCGTGACCCAGATCGAGCCGCCGTGGAGCTCCACGAGCGAGCGCGCGAGCGCGAGACCGATGCCCATGCCGGCGTGCCCTCGCGTCGCCGAGCCGTCCACCTGGCGGAAACGCTCGAAGACGTGGGCGAGCTCGCTCTCCGGAATGCCGATGCCGTCGTCCTCCACGCTCACGAGGTAACGCTCCGGTTCCCGCTCGACGCGCACGACGATGCGGCCGTGCTGCGGCGTGAAATGGACGGCGTTCGCCAGCAGGTTCCAGAGCACCTGCTGGAGACGGAGGGCGTCGGCGCGCACGGGCGCCATCGGCTCCGGCAGGGGCGCCATCATGAGGACCACGCCGCGGGCTTCGGCCATCATCCGGACCGTGTCGATCGAGCGCTGCACGATTTCCGAGAGGAACACGGGCTTCAGGTCCAGGGTGAGCGCCCCGCGATCCATCCGGGCGAGGTCGAGGAGATCGTCGATCAGAGCCAGCAGGACCCGCGCCGACTGCCGGATCTGGCGGACTCCGCGACGGAGCGTCGGCTCGTCGATGTCGCCCTCCTCGAAGAGGTCCGTCCAGCCCACGATGGCCGTCAGCGGCGTGCGGAGCTCGTGGTTGACGTTCTGGAGGAAGTGGTCCTTGAGGCGGCTCGCCCGCCGGAGCTCGTCCACGGTGCCCGAGAGCGTCCCGTAGAGCCGGGCGTTCCGAAGCAGGAGCGACGCGAGGTCCGCGAAAGACGTCAGCGCGTCGACCTCCTCCTGCCCGAAGCCTTCCGCACGGTTGAGCGCCACGGCCACGCCCAGCGTCTCCTCCTCGGTCTTCAGTGGTGCGAACACGCCGTTCGTCGCCTGAAGCAGCGGGGCGAGCTCGCGGTTGGCGTGGGGGTCATGCTCGAAGTCGTTGGTGTAGTACGGCTCGCCGGTTCGGAACACCATCCCGGCGATGGACCGCGCGTCGACCGAGACCCGGATCCTGGACGCGAGCTCCTCGGTCAGGTTGAAGGCCGGCAAGGCAGCTTCCAGGCGGTGGGTGTTGCGGTCGTAGAGGTAGAAGAACACCCTCTCGGCGTTGGTGAACGCCTCGATCGCCTGGGTCGAGCGCGCCAGCACCTCTTTCGGGTCCGTCATGCGGTACGCCGATCGAGAGAACTGGTGCAGCCGGCGGAGCGTCTCCACCCGTCGGGACACGCGCTTGCCCATCGTGTCGATCGCGGCGGCGAGGCGGCCGAGCTCGTCCACCTGCTCGCCGCCCGGGACCTCGACGGGTCGCCCGCGCCCGATGTCCTCGGCGGCGCGGACCAGCTGCGAGACGGGCGCCGAGACGCGGCGCGAGACGATGCCGATGACCACGAAGACCGCGGGAAGCAGCAGCACCGAGAGGAGGAGCACGTCGCGCCGGAGCATCGAGAGCGACGGCGGAAAGGCGGTCGCGGCTTCCCCGCGAATCGTGTCCAGGGCCTCCCGCGACATGCCCTCGTAGAAGACCCAACCGGTCGTGCCGACGCGCGCCGAGGCAATCCGGATGCGGTTGCCGTCGACCAGGTACTCTTCGCTCGAGCGTGCGGCGCTGCGGCCCCGCGCCGCGAGCTGCTTGAGCTCCGGAGAAGGCGCGGAGGACAGCGGCGCCCCGCCGGCCCCGCTCCATCCGAGAACGGCTGCGGCCCGAGGCGTCATGAAGACCGCGTGACCTTCCAGGTCCGTTGCGAACCAGAAGTCGCCAGGCGGCTGCCACGTCTCCATGGCCTCGGCGACGTATCGCCGCGCGTCGACCTCGATCGAGACGGCGCCGCGGAGGCTGCCCCGGTCGTCCCGCACGGGAACGAAGAGCGTCGGAAGACCGGACAACCCGTCGAGTCCGAGATTCGGCCCGGCGTGGCGCTCCACCCAGACCGCGACGTCGCCGGCGGCCGGACGCGCCTCCGGGAACCACGCCAACCGCTGGAATACGAACCTCTCGAGCTCGCCGCCGGATTCGCGGTTGGCCCGATGGACGTCGATCCACGGCGACCTGCGCATCGACCCCGACGCCGTCCAAACGCTGACGACGCGAATGCTCGGACGGCGCCGCCGGACCTCCTCCATCAGAGGGACCACGTCACGCGTCCGCTCGAGGTCGGCGCGAGCCGCGGCGGCGTCCGGGCTGAGAAGCGAAATCAGGGCCACCGCGTCCCCTTTCGGGAGCGGCCCGGGATCGGCCTCGCCGGGCCGAACATCCCTGGCGAGGGCGCTCGCCACCGCGGCCGCGATCGACCAGCCCGCCTCCTCGGCGACCTGGGCACGACGTTCGATCCACTCGGCGCGGAACGTCGCGTCCTGGGCCATGCGGATCGAGGCCTCGGTCACCCGCACCGCCGCGACCTCGCGTCCTGCCTCCGTCTGCATTCCCGCCAGCCGCCGCTGGATCAGGAAGATGAAGACCACCGCCGGAAGCAGGAACGCCAGAAACGACGCGAGCAGCAGCCTCGCCGCCAAGCTCGCGCGCGGATCGAAATGGCGCCGGAGCCGCTCGAATGGAGGGGGCTTCACTGAGGAATTGTAGCGCCGCGGCTCGCGGGACAAAAGTCGAGGGTCTAGGGTTCAGAGTCGGAGCCCGATTCCACTCTCGACCCTCGACTCTCGACTCTCGACTCTCGACTTTCTACTCGTACCTCAGCGCCTCGATCGGGTCCAGCCTCGCCGCCTTGCGCGCGGGATAAAAGCCGAAGAAGACGCCGATGGCGGCCGAGAAGCCGAAGGCGAGCGCCACGGCTCCCGGCGACAGCAGGATCGGCCAGCCGGCCTTCCAGGCCAGGATGCGCGAGGCGGCGATGCCGAGTGTGACGCCGACGGCGCCGCCGGCGATCGAGAGCGTCAGCGCCTCGATGAGGAACTGCGTCAGCACGTCCCGGCCCTTGGCGCCGATGGCCATCCGGATGCCGATCTCGCGCGTCCGCTCGGTGACCGACACGAGCATGATGTTCATGATCCCGATCCCGCCGACGAGAAGCGAGATGGACGCGGCCGACGCCAGGAGCGTCGAAAGCGTCTTCGAGGTCTGATCCGCGGTCTGCGCGATCTCCTGCTGCGAGCGGATCATGAAGTCCGCGTCCTGGCCGGGTCCGATCCGGTGCTTCTGCCGCAGCAGCGCCTCGATCTCTCTCTGGGCCTCCTCCACCGAATCCCGCGAGACCGCCGAAGCCATGAACATGTCGATCTTCGTTGTCTTCTTGAGCAGACGCATCACGGTCGTGTACGGCGCGATGACCACGTCGTCCTGGTCCTGGCCCATCGAGTTGCCGCCCTTGGCCTCGAGGACGCCGACCACGCGGAAGGGAAAGTTCTTGATCCGCACGGTCTGCCCGACGGGGTCCTGCCCTTCGAAGAGCGCCGTCGCCACCGTCGTGCCGAGCAGGCAGACCTTGGCCGCGGCCCGCACGTCGGACTCGCCGAAGAATCCGCCCTTCTCGACGTTCCACGACTTGACGAACGGCCACTCCACCCCGACCCCCTGCACCTGCGTGCCCCAGTTCAGCCCGCTCGCGACGATCTGCGCGGCCGAGCGCGAGACCGGCGTCACGTAGGCGACCGCCGGGCATTCGGCGCGCACCGCCGCGACGTCGTCGTCGGTGATCGTCGACTGACCCGTGAAGATGCGGGCGCCCGACTGCGTCGCGACGCCCGGAAACACCATGAGGAAGTTGGCGCCCAGCGAGGAGATCTGGGCCTGGATGGCGGCCTGCGACCCCTGCCCGACGCCGATCATGGCGATGACGCAGGCGACGCCGATGATGATCCCGAGCGCCGTCAGCATCGAGCGCATCTTGTTCCGCGCGATCGCCTTCAGCCCCACCTTCAGGATCGTCAGGAACTTCAGCATCTCAGACCTCCACCGGCGGCGCCGCCAGGCGCCGCTTCTCGACCGGCCGGTCCTCGACCAGGTGCCCGTCGCGAAACACCACGATCCGGCGCGCGTGCTCCGCGATGTCGCTCTCGTGCGTGATCAGCACGACGGTCTTGCCCTCATCGTTGAGCTTCTGGAAGACCCCCATGACTTCTTCGGACGTCTTCGTGTCCAGATTTCCCGTCGGCTCGTCGGCCAGGATGAGCTTGGGATCGTTGATCAGGGCCCGCGCGATCGCCACGCGCTGCTGCTGGCCGCCCGAGAGCTGGCTCGGCTGGTGGTCCTCGCGCCCGGCGAGGCCCACGATCGCCAGACACCGGCGAGCCTTCTCCACCCGGCCTTTCGCGGCGTGGCCGTTCGCCGAGTAGATCAGCGGCAGCTCGACGTTCTCGAGGGCCGAAGTCCGGGGAAGGAGGTTGAACGACTGGAACACGAAGCCGATCTTTCCGTTGCGAATCTCGGCGCGCTCGTCCCGATCCAGGCCGGACACGTCGACCCCGTCGAGAAAGTAGCGCCCCTCCGTGGGCCGGTCGAGACAGCCGACGATGTTCATGAACGTGCTCTTGCCGGAACCGGAAGGCCCCATCACCGCCACGAATTCGCCGGGACCGATCGAAAGGCTGACGCCGTCGAGCGCCCGGACCTCGACCTCGCCCATCTTGTAGACCCGGACGAGGTTCTCGATCCGAATGACGTCGGCGTCGGGCACGCCCTCAGAATCTCCGGGCGCCGCCCGGCGCTCCAGGGCCCGCAGGCGCCATCGGGTTGCGGGCCGCGGAGGCGTCCGCCTTCGCCGTCACGAGACCGACGACGACGAGGGCGCCCTCCTTCAGCTCGCCTCCGGCGACTTGCGTGAAGCGGCCGTCGGTGATGCCGGCCTTGATCTCGACGGGCGCGGGATCTCCGACCTGGGGCGACGGGAGCGTGTAGACGGTCTGGCCGGGCCGGCGCCCCTTGCCGCCGCCCGCGGAGCGATCGAACTGCCGGGCGGCTCCGGTGGAGCCCGTCCCCGTGCCCCGCGCGGCGCGCTCCTCGGGGGACGCGCCGGACGACGATGATGAGGAGGAGGACGAAGACGAAGCCGTCGACGTCCCCTCTTTCTCCTCGGGACGGAAACGGAGCGCGGCGTTCGGGATCCGCAGCACGTCGTGGACGGTGGCGACGTCGATCGACACGTTCGCCGTCATGCTCGGCCGAAGCGCCAGCTCGGGGTTCGGGACCTCGATGATGACCGGATACGTCACGACGTTCTGGTTGACCGTGGCGTTGAGGCGGATCTGCGCGATCTTTCCGCGGAACGTCTGATCGGGGTACGCGTCCACGGTGAAACGCACCGGCTGGCCGACCTTGCACATCCCGATGTCGGATTCGGAGACGTCCGCCGAGACCTGCATCTTCGTGAGGTCCTGCGCGATCGTGAAGATCGTCGGCGCGGTGAAGGACGCGGCCACCGGCTGCCCGACGTCGTACTGGCGATCGACCACGACGCCGTCGATCGGCGCCATGATCCGGCTGTTCCGGAGGTCTGTCTCCGCCTGGGCGAGCGAGGCCTTCGACTGGTTGACGGCCGCCCGCGCGGAGTCGAAGTTGGCCTGAGCCTGATCGAGGTCGGCCTGGGCCGCGAGCTTTTCGTCCCAGAGCGCCTTCTGGCGGCGCAGACCGATCTCGGTGTTGCGCACGTCCACCTCGGACTTCTCGAGCGTGGCCCGGGCCTGAGCCACGCGTTCCTGGAAGGGCACCGGATCGAGCTCGGCCAGCAGATCGCCCTTCTTCACTTGCTTGTTGAAGTCGGCGTGGAGCGCGGCGACGTTGCCGGAGACGACCGAGCCGACCTTGACGGTCGTCACCGCCGAGAGCGTGCCGGTCGCGGCCACGGTCTGCGTGATGTCGCCCTTCTCGACCTTCGCCGTCCGGTACTTCGGCTCGGACTTCGTTCGCCCGCCGAGCACGAGGAACGCTCCGACCACCACGGCGACGGCGGCGCCGATCCAGACAAACGACTTCTTACGCATCACGCTCCAATAACCGGCCGCCCCGGAGCCTTGTTCCCTCGAGAGGACGGCCGGAGACCAGATTACATCCGCCGGGTGAGGCTCGCGGGACGCGGGTTTCAATATCGCCCGCGGGATCTCTCTTTCGATGGAAGGACCTCGAGGCAGGTCGTCCACCATCCGGTCCGAATCGTCTCGACGAATTCGCCCGGCAGCTTTTCCTGCTCCATGTCCCGCGCCATCGCCTCGAAGTCGTACTCGACGGGCGAGAGCTCGGCGCGAGCCCTTGTGGCGACCCCGACCTCCAGCCGGGCGTACCAGACCTCCGTCCGACCATCGTTGGCCGGGCGGCCGAGCGCGCCGCTGTTCACCACCAGCCGGCCCGAGGGAAGCCGCCGCTGCCAGTGGAGCCCCGTATGGGTGCAGACCAGGACGTCGGCGTCGTGGTCCGAGAGGAGCTTCTCGAGAAACGGGTCCGGACTCGTCGACTCCCAGAGGAACTCGTTGATCTTCCGCGGCGAGCCGTGCACCAGCAGGATCCGCCGGCCGCCCACGTCGAGCCGCCGCGTCTTCGGAAGCGTCGCCATCCACCGCTTCCATTCCGAAGACGTCTTCTCCGCGGTGTAGCCGTAGGAGAGAGCCGCGAAGTGATTGTCGCGCGGGTCGGTGTAGCCGCAGTGGCAATCGGAGGCGTCGGTCGAGAGCGACTCTTCGTAGTTACCCTGGATCGCCTCGACGCCCGCCGAGAGCAGGATCGGGAACACGCGGTCGGGGTACGGACCGAATGCCCCGAAGTCGCCGAGAGCGTAGAGGCCCTCGGCGCCCCACCGGCGGGCGTCGGCGATCGCGGCCGCGAGCGCGCGGGAGTTCGAGTAGACGCCGCCGAAGAAGGCGAGGCGAGTCACGTCCGGCACGTCACACCATATTCGTGGCAGGTGAAGCAGGCGCCGGTCGAGAGCGGGAACGGGCGCAGTGTCTCCGCGAGCGTCGCCCCCATGCGCGCCGACGGGAGATCGATCAGGATCGGGCATACGTAGACGCCGCGCGCGGTCACCATGCGGGCCGTCGAGCACTGGAGGGCCTCCAGCTCCTCGGGCGAGAGCGTCCGCCCGGCGAGGGTCTCGCGCGGCGCGTAGCCGCGCAGCCTCTCGGCCTCCGCGCCGATGCGGAAGAGCGAGAGCACCTTCAGGCGGGGCCGGGAGAGACCGATGGAGCGCGCCCAGTCGAGGAACCGCTCGCGTCCCGCGGCCGCGGCGGCGCCCTCACAGGCCTCGGTCACCGTCACGACCGGGTTCACACCCTCGGCGGCGAGATTCCGGAGGCCGTCGAGAATCCGGGCGTAGGTCCCCTCCCCGCGGATCGGATCGTTCGTGGCCGCGTCCCAGCCGTCGATCGAGACGCGGAGGTCGAGCGAGTACGCGCTCCGCTCGAAGAGATCGCGCAGGCGCCGGGACCGCTCGGGCGTCAGGAGGACGCCGTTGGTGAGGATCGTGACCGGGCCCTGCGCCAGCGCATCGCCGGCGATCGCCAGCATCTCGGGGTTCATGAACGGCTCGCCGCCCGTGAAGTAGTACTCCCGGACGCCGAGCCCGCGGGCCTCCTCGAGGAAACCGCGGACGTCGGCGCGGGTCATCATGGCGTGAGACTGGTTCGTCGGCGAGCACGCGATGAAGCAGTGCGTGCAGGCCAGATTGCACAGGGTGCCCGCGACCTGGAACCAGAGGGTGTCGAGGGAGAGCGACGGAACTTCCGGAAAGGCCTGGACCGCCACGGCGAAGCGAATCTTACGCTCCCGAAAAGGAAAAGGGCCCGTCGCCGGGCCCTTTGTGGTTTTCGAGGCGGAAGCTCAGAGATTGCGGTCGATGAGCTTGACGAACTCGCTCCGGGGCAGGGCCCCGAGGGCGCGATCCGCGACCTCGCCGTTCTTGAAGAGGATGAAGGTGGGGATCGAAGTGATCTGGTAGCGCATGGCGATCTCCGTCGACTCGTCGACGTTCACCTTGGCGACCTTGATCTTGCCGGCATATGCGGTCGCGAGATCGTCGACGATCGGAGCCACGGAGCGGCAGGGACCGCACCAGGGCGCCCAGAAGTCGACGAGGACCGGGACCTGACTCTTCAGAATGTCCCCGTCGAAACTGGCGTCGGAGACCTGGGCCACGTTGGGATTCGACATCAAAAATGCTCCTTCACGCAGATATATGCCGGAGAGGGTCCGAAGGATTCATGCCGGCAGAGCCGGCATCTTAGCAAACCCGGGCGGACGTCAGTGGACGTGGGCGTGGACACGCCCGCGCACGTGCGCGAGGCCTTCCCGGAGAAACCACGGAACCATCAGCAGCGAGAGGGCCGGATCGACCCAGTGCGGCGCGGACAGGAGCCCGCCGATCATCGCCAGCATCGTCAGGCCGGAGTCGATCGAGCACGCGATCGACTCTTTCGCTTCGGCGGCCAGGCCCTTGCTCCCCAGGCTGCGGCTCGTTTTCCATTTGAAGTATCCGACGACGGGCATGCCGAACGTCGCGAACACCGTCAGGAGCAGGCCGAGGATGCTCGGCTCCACGTGGTTGCCCCGAATGAGCTCGAAGACCCCGCGCGACAGCGTGTAGGCCGCCAGAAGGAGAAACGACACGCCGATCCAGCGAGCCAGCATCTGGTCGCGGCGAGCGTGGTCCTCCTCTTCGTCGGCGAGGTGCCTCAGGTGCCGCACGGCGAGAAACGCGGCGCCCCCTTCGATCACGCTCTCGAGGCCGAAGGCGAGCAGCGCCAGGCTGCCCGTCCGCACGGCCTCGAAGAGCGCCAGGCCGCCTTCGCCGAAGACGTGGACGAAGGTGAGGCCGAGCAGCCAGTGCATCCGGCGGCGCAGGGCCTCGGGCGCTTGCGCCCGGGCCGCTTCGGGGGCCTCGAAGGGGCCGAGTTCGGAGCGCACCGGGGCATTCTATGCAGGCTTCAGGTCCCTATGAGGAAGACGAAGAGGAATACAATTCCCCCGTCTCCCGCTTGTGAGGCCGAAGTGTACGAACGACTGAGAAAAGCTCCGCTGGCGCGGGCCGCCCTGCTGGCGGCAGGCATTCTGGCGGTCATCGCCTCGTTCGGGCTCCACCCGGAGCCTCTCGGCTCCGAGCGCGGATCGGCGCACCGCGGTCTCGCGAGCGCCCACACCGACGAGGGCGTGCACGCCTGTCCCGCATGTCTGACGCACGCCGCGGCCCTGGTATTTCCGGCCGCCGGTCTTCCGACGGCGGTTCCCCTCGTTTCTTGTCAGGGTCTCTCCGCAGACTTGCCCCTCGTCGGCCGGTTCTCCGGCCGCGATCTCTCCGGCCG
>Ga0207645_10001925_pt1 | contig 16752 bp, 14 predicted proteins | sample KBSM53metaG_FD_184331 | JGI IMG/M metagenome (GOLD analysis project Ga0207645, IMG submission 184331) | Miscanthus rhizosphere microbial communities from Kellogg Biological Station, Michigan, USA - KBS M5-3 metaG (SPAdes) (version 2) | ecosystem: Host-associated > Plants > Roots > Rhizosphere >...
GCGCGGCGAGCACACGGTGCTGCTGTCCAGCCACATCCTGTCCGAGATCAGCCAGACCTGCGATCGCCTGCTGGTGATCCAGCGCGGCGAGATCGTCGCCCAGGGTTCGGAGCAGGACCTGGCCACGCGCCTGGGCGGCGGCGGAACGATCGAGGTCGAGGTCGCGGCGCCGTCGGCGCGCGCGATCGAGGTCGCCCGCACCGTCACCGGAATCGGGGAGTGCAGCGTGCTGCACGAGACCGGCGGCGTCGCGGTGCTGTCGCTGGTCGGCTCGCCCGACCTGCGGCCCAAGGTGGTGCGCGCGCTGGTGCAGAACGGCGTCGACGTGCTTCGCATCGACCGCGGCGCGGCGCGCCTCGAGTCGATCTTCCTCAAGCTGACGCAGGACAAGAGCAATGGGAGGCTGCAATGAGCGCGATGCTGCTGATCGCGCGCCGCGAGCTGGGCGGCTACTTCCGATCGATGACCGGTTACGTCATCGCGGGGCTGGTGCTGCTGATCGACGGCCTGCTGTTCAACGCCTTCGTGCTCAGCGCGGGCGAGATGTACTCGGCCGACGTGCTGGCCAACTTCTTCTACATCTCGTTCGGCACGACGGTGATCGCCAGCGTGTTCATCTCGATGCGGCTGGTCGCGGAGGAACGACAGACGGGCACCCTTGTGCTGCTGACGTCGTCGCCGGTCCACGACTGGGAGATCGTGATCGGCAAGTACGTATCGGCGGTGGCGTTCCTGGGCATCGTCACCCTCGCGACGATCTACATCCCGGCGCTGGTGATGGTGAACGGCAAGATCTCGGTCGGCCACCTGGTCTCCGGGTACCTGGGCTTGCTGCTGGTCGGCAGCGCCACCCTGGCGATCGGCGTGTTCGGATCGGCGCTGGCGCGGACGCAGGTGCTGGCCGCGATCTTCTCGGGCGTCATCGTCGTCTCGGTGCTGATCGCGCACCTTCTGGCGCGCGTGACCGACCGCCCGCTGAAGGAGATGTTCATGGCGCTGGCGCTGTACGCGCGGCACTTCCCGCCGTTCCAGACCGGCACGATCCACCTGCGTGACGTCGTCTACTACGTGGCGGTGACCTACGTGGCGCTGTTCGCGGCCGTCCGGGTGATGGAGGCGCGGCGATGGAAATAGCCGGCAAGGGACTTCGAGGCAGCGCCCGCTGGTCGGTTCTCTGGGCGCTGGGCATGTTCGCCATCTTCCTGGGCGAGCGGATCGTCGGTTCGGGGACGATGCGGGCGGTCGCCACGGGCGCCGGTCTGGTGGCGGTGATCGCCGCGATGGCGATGCGGTTCGTCCGGGCCGGGAAGGCGCCCGCCGACCGCAAGAAGCTGGAGCAGCGGTTGGTGGCCCTGTACGCGCTGGGCCTGGGCGCGGTGCTGCTGTACGTGATGCAGTCGGACCTCTGGTCGTCGGCGTTCAACCAGCCGCTGGAGCGCAACTGGCCGAGGCTGTCCACCGTGCTGGCTGCCCTGTGGCCGGTGGCGTGGATCGCCGCGGCCTGGCCGATCCTGCTGATCGAGCTGGCGCACGCCGAGATGGCGCGCGCGCCCCGGCTGGACCTGGGGCGGATCCGCAGCGCGACGCTGTCGGGCTTCGGCCTGGCCGCCGCGCTGGTCGCCGCGTTCTCGTTCTCTTATGTCGCGTCCGAGCGCGACATGAAGGCGGACCTCGCGTACTTCCGGACGTCGCGTCCGGGCGAGGTGACCCGCCGGATCGTCCGCAATCTGGACCAGCCGCTGGAGATCGCCGTCTTCTTCCCGGCCGCCAACGAGGTCCGCGACGAGGTCGACGATTACTTCAAGGACCTCTTGAAGGAATCCAGCCAGGTCAAGCTGACGCACTACGATTTCGACATCGACCCGCTGAAGGCCAAGGAATATGGCGTCACCACCAACGGCATCATCGCGTTCGTCCGCGGCAGCCGGCACGAACAGCTGGGCCTGGCGAAGGAAATGGAAGGCGCCAAGGCAGGGCTCAAGATCCTGGACAAGGAAGTCCAGCAGCGGCTGATGACGATCGTCAAGCCGCCGCGCACGGCCGGCTTCACGCTGGGCCACGGCGAGCGCACCTGGGAGCGCGGCGAGACCGACAACGACAAGCGCGCCGGCCTCGCGGTCCTGCGCGACGGCCTGCTCGATCAAAGCTACGACATCCGGTCGGTCACCCCGGCGGACGGCCTGATGAACGAGGTGCCCAAGGGAATCACGATGCTCGCGATCATCGGGCCGCGGGCGCCGTTCCAGCCCGAGGAGTACGCGTCGATCAACCGCTTCATCGACGGCGGCGGCCGCGTGCTGATCGCGCTGGACCCCGAGAACAAGATCGACATGCACGAGGTGCTGGCCCCGCTGAACCTCATGTACAAGGCCGACACGCTGGCCAACGAGATGGTCTACGCGCGCCGGATCGACCAGAAGATCAGCGATCGCGTCAACCTGGTGACGTCGACGTTCACGTCGCATCCGTCGGTCACGACGCTGCAGCGGCTGGGCCCGCGCGCGGCGGTCGTCCTGCCCGGCGCAGGTTGGATCGACACCAAGAAGGATCGGACCGCGGCGATCCCGGTCGACGCGCCCATCAAGGCTCACTACGCCACGTTCGTGGACAAGAACGGCAACTTCACCCTGGACCCCGGCGAGGAGAAGCGCCAGTGGGAGCTGGCGGCGACCGCCGTCAAGAAGGACGCGCGCGTGTTCGTGATCGCCGACTCCGACTGGATCGGTGACGAGGCGATCAAGATCCCGGGCAACAGCGTCCTGGCGCTGGACGTCGTCCACTGGCTGATGGGCGACGAAGCGTTCTCCGGCCAGACCACGACCGAGACGGACGTGAAGATCACGCACACGCGCAAGCAGGACGTCGCCTGGTTCTACTCGACGATCTTCCTCGCCCCGGCGCTGGTGATCGGGGCGGGCGTCGCCGTCACGCGCAAGTCACGGCGCAAGCGGCGTCAGGAAAAGCGCGGCGGACCGCCGGCGCCGGCGGCACCGCCGCCACCCGCGGCGGACGCCCCGGGAGGTGCGCAATGACCGGGCGTGGGCTGGCGATCCAGGGCGGCATCGCCCTGGTGGGCCTGGTGACGGTCTACACGACCTGGCAGCGCGAGCCCGAGCGCGCGCCCGGCGCCGTCACCGTGATCGACGCGAGCAAGTCGGACGTCACGCTGGTTCGCTACGATGACGAGGCGAACACGGTCGACCTGACGCGCGGGAAGATCGGCGACGACGAGGGTGTCTGGTTGCACCTGGTCACGAAACCGAAGGCCGAACCGAAGCCGGATCCCAAGGCCGATCCGAAGGCCGCCAAGCCGGCGACGCCGCCCGCCCCCACGCCGCCGCCCCGCGACCTGCCGGGCGCCGACAACGCGAAGAAGCTCTACGAGCAGTTCGCGCCGCTGGTGTCGATGCGCGCGTTCGGCGTGCTCGATCCGGCCAAGCTGAAAGAGCTGGGCCTGGACAATCCCAAGCGCAAGCTGGACGTGACCGTGAAGGGCGCCGTTCGCAGCTACGAGATCGGGCAGCCGGCGGTCGCGTCCGGGGGCGAATCGTTCCTGCGCGACACGCGCGACGGCCGCGTCTACCTGATGCCGCGCAATCTTCTGAGCGAGCTGCAGAACGCCAGCCACCTGGTCGACCGCCGCCTGCACACGTTCGAGATCACCGAGTTCGATCACGTCAAGCTGTCGTCGGGCGGCAAGCAGAAGGAGATCGTGCTGGTCGGCCGCGAGTCGCCGAAGACGCTCGGCTTCGCTTACGCCAAGACGCCGGACAAGAAAGACCAGATGGTGAAGAACTGGCACGACGCCCTCTGGCGCATCTTCCCGACCGAGCTGCTCGGCAAGGGCGAGGAGCCCGCGGGCGGCAAGGTGTCGATCGTCCTGCGCGCGGATTACACGGAGAAGGGCAAGGCGGTTGGCTGGATCGAGATCGGGCGCGTCGACACGATCAGCGGCGCGACCGATGACCCCACGGCGCCCGGCGATCTGTATGCGCGCAGCGAGCACACGGCGGGCTGGGTGAAGATCCCGTCCGGCGGTCAGATCGTTCCGGACGCGCAGAAACTGATCGCGGCGCCGTAACCGCGCCTTTCAGGCCCGTCCTCGTCCTCGTCCTCGTATTCGGGGAAGGGACGGCGATAAAGTAATGAACTCCGGTACTTGTTGACCTTGGGGGGGCGGCGAGAAAGAATCCGGCCGGTGAAACGCCTGCTCGCCTCGCTTGGCGCCGCGATCTTGTTGATCGCGGCGTGGCTCGGGACGCAGGCGGTCGAGTCGAATCGCGCCCGCGCGGTCAAGCGCGAGGCGGCGCGCGGCGCCGAGACAGCCGGCATGCGTGCCGCCGAGGCGCTGGCGGCCCACGTCCGCGAGTTGAAGCTGGAGGCGCAGAACGCGGCGGCGAACCCGCGCCTGGTCGCGGCGCTGCGCGGCAACGCCGACGCCGCCACGCTGCAGGACCTGTTTCGCACCGAGGAATGGTGGGAGCCGTACCGCAACGCGTTCCGCGTCTATGCGGTCGCCTTCGAGGGCGACAAGCTGGACGTCATCGAGGGGATGAAGACCGCCGACTTCGCGTCGGACCTGATCATCCGCGAGGCGCGCGAGCGCAAGGAAGCCGTGGCCGAGCTGGTCATGGGCAAGGGCTGGCCGTACGCCGCGGCGGCGGCCGGCGTCGAGCTGCCCGGGCGTCAGATCCCGGCCGTGCTCGTCCTCGCCAAGCCGATCGACGACACGGCCGTCCGCAAGCTGGCGGAGAAGGCGCGCGGCGGCGTGCTGCTCTCGGACGGCACGCGCTCCGTGATCGAGGCGGGCGCCGATCCGGAGCGCGAGCTGCTGCGCACCGCGGTCGGCTCGGAGACACGCGGGCCAATCTTCGAGGGTAAGGACGGCACCTGGGCGGCCGCGGTCAGCCCGCTGGTTCCGGGACTGTGGCTGTGGACGTTCGCCAGCGGCGCGGCTGCTGCGCATGAGGCCGAGAGCTCCGCCGCCGTGCAGACCGCCATGATCTGGGTGGGCGGCGCCCTCGGCGCGATCGTCGCGCTGGTGATCGGATGGCGCCGGAAACAACCCGCGCTGGCGGGCGCCCCCGATGAAGCGCCGGGCAGCGAGGCCGGGGGCGTCGAGTCGCGGACGATCGGCGGCGTCTTTCGCAGCCGACCCAACCTCGGGCCTGGCGTTCCGGGGACAGGCTCGCAGCGCGCGCCGCAGACGGGCGACGGCCTCGCGGCCACCGAGGTGCATCAACCCGATCGCCCGCGCGCGACCGCCGACGGCGTCAAGACCGTCACCTTCGGGCGCTACCGGCTGGTCGACCTGCTGGGCGAAGGCGGCATGGCGCAGGTCTACACAGCGGTCACGTTCGGCGCCGAGGGCTTCCGGCGCACGTTCGTCGTCAAGCGCCTGCGCGCCGAGCTGGCGCGCGAGCCCGCCGTCGTCGCGCAGTTCATCGACGAGGCGAACCTGGGATCGACGCTGGTGCATTCGAACATCATCCCGGTGTTCGACTTCGGCAAGGTCGGCGACGAGTACTTCCTGGCCCAGGAGTACATCCTGGGCCGCGACCTGGGCCGGCTGGCGGTGCGCGCGATCGAGAAGCAGCAACGCGCGCTGCCGCCGACCACGGTGCTGTACGCGGCGTCGGAGACGCTGCGCGCGCTGGAGTACGCGCACACCAAGCTGGGTGACGGCGGGAAGCCGATGGCCATCGTTCATCGCGACGTCTCGCCCAGCAACATCCTCGTGTCGGCGCGCGGTGAGGTGAAGCTGTTCGACTTCGGCATCGTGAAGGCCGAGGGACGCGTGACGAAAACGCAGCACGGCGTCGTGAAGGGCAACGTCAGCTTCATGTCGCCCGAGCAGGCGCGCGGCATCAACATCGACGGCCGCGCGGATCTTTTCTCGCTGGGGCTGGTGATCTTCTACTGCCTCACGGGCGAAACCCTGTACAAGGGCTCGACCACGTACGAGGCGCTGGTGAAAGCCGCGACCGGCCCCGGCGACGAGGAGCTGGCACGCATCGCCGCCCTCCCCGCCCCGTGCGCCGACATCGTGCGGAAGGCGCTGGAGGTGGATCCGACCAAGCGATATCAGACGGCCGGTGAGTTCGGCGCCGCGCTGGCGCCGCACGTCTCGGGAGGCGCGGCGGAGGCAGGCAGCCTCATGAGCACGCTGTTCGCGGAGGACTTCCGCGCCGAGGAAGCCCGCTTCGCGGCGGCGATCCCGAGCAGCGGCGGGCTGGATCCCCGCAACACCCGCGACTATCAGAACCGGCGCTCGTGAAGTCGTCCCCATCTCTGACCTTGCCGCCTGCCGGCGAAACGCCCGGGCTCCTGATCGCGCACGTCGGTCCGCCCGAGCCGATCGACGAGGGGCCCGCGATGTACCGCACGCGACAGCCGTGCCGCGCCCTCGGCGAGCTGCCCGGCGTCGCGGTCATCAGCGGTTCGATCCTGTCGCCGGGGCTGTTCGATTCGCGCGTTCTGCTCAACGCCGACGTGCTGGTCATCCGCGACGTCGCCGATCCCGATCTGCTTCCGATCGTCGCCGCGCGCCGCCGGCGCCGCAAGCTGTCGGTCTTCGAGGTGACGCGGCACCTGTTCGCGGCGCCGGCCGGGACGCCGGAATTGACCGCCCGTTCGCCGGACCTGGTGCAACGCAGCCTGCGGCCCCTGCTGGCCCGCCAGGCGGACTGCCTGCAGCTACCGACGCCGGCGCTCGACGCGCACTGCGCGGCGATGAATCCCCGGCGCGCGTCGTTTCCGGATCAGCTGTGGGACGCGCCGCCGCCGACGCCGGCGCGGCGGCCCGATCGCGTCGTCATCGGCTGGGGCGGCTCCCACGTTCACCGCGAGGACGTGCGCGCGGTGCTCCCGGCCATCGCCGGCGTGATGGAACGGCACCCCGAAGTCGAGCTTGCCGTCATGGCGGAAGCCGAGCTGCAGCCGCTGCTGGATGCGCTGCCCGCCGACCGCGTCGCGTTCACGCCGTGGGGATCGCTCTCCAGCTATTACCGTTTCCTCGAAGGCGTCGACATCGGCATCGCGCCGCTGGCGCCGACCGCGTTCAACCGTTGCCTCTCCGACACCCGGTTCATCGAGTACGCCGCGCACGGCGTGCTGGCGGTGTGCGCGGACCTCGAACCGTATCGCGATGTCGTGCGGCCGGGCGAGACCGGCTACCTGTTCGCCGACGCGGCCGAGCTGGAGACCGTGCTGGAGCGGGCGCTCGTCGAGGGCGAGGTGCGCGCCGCGATTCCGGCGCGCGCCGCGCGCTACGTCGCCAGCGAACGCAGCGAGCGCCGCCACGCCAAGGACCGGCTGGGGTTCTACCTCTCCGTCGCCGCGCACATGGGCTTCGACATCAAGGGACGGCAGCGCGCCGCGTTCCCGCCGCCCGAGACCCGCGACGAACGGCACGCCGCCATGACGTTCCCGGACTCGAACTACCAGATGCTGGGCGCGGGCGAGGTCGAACGCTTGCTGGAGGAAGGCTTGCGCCACAAGCACGCCGGCGAAGTTGCGGAGGCGCGGCGTTCGTTTCTCGCGGCGGCGCGGCTGGCGCCGCGCAGCCACCTGCCGCCGCTGCTGCTCGGCGGCGTCGAGGCGCCCGCGGCCGCGATCGAGGCGCTGACGCGCGCCGAGTCGCTGAACCCGACGTCCTGCCAGGCGGCCTACCTGCGCGGCGTGCGCCTGCTGGAGGTCGGCGACGTCGCCGACGCGGCGGCGGCGTTCGAGCGGGCGCGCGCGATCGCGCCCAGCTACGGGGCGCCCCAGGAGCGTCTGGGCATGCTCGCCGAGGCGGCGGGCCGCACCGAGGACGCTTGTCGGCTCTTCGAGGAGGCGGCCCTGCAGAACCCGAGCTTCGCGCTGCCGATCGCGCGGCTGGCCGAGATCGCCCAGCGCAGCGGCAAGATCGACAAGGCGGTCGGCTTGCTGGAACGGATCCTCGCCGACGATCCCGACCTGTCGCTGACGAACTTTCTGGTCGGACGCGCTTACGTCGAGCTGCACCGCTATCACCAGGCGCGGGTGCACCTGCTGCGCGCGGTCGACGGCGCCGAGGATCGCGCCGCGGTGCTCACGGCCCTGGCCACCGCCGAGCGCGGCCTGGGCAACCACGACGCGGCCAAGATCGCCCTGGAAGAGGCCCGGACCGCCCCCTGAAAGTGAAGGCCGTGTGCGGTGTGTGGTGTGTAAGGTCCGGCGGGGTGCGGCGTTCTACCGGTATCAGGGTCGCGACGAGACGGCGACCCCGGGTAGCATGCTGATTCACCCTTCGTGACCTTCAATGATCCCGCCTGGCTGGACCAAGAACGGCGACTCCTCGGCGAGCTTCGGCGGGGCGACCGGACCGCGTTCTCGCGGCTGTACGGCGCGTTTGCGCAGCCGCTCTTCGCGCGCGTGCTGTTGCCGAAGCTGGGCGATCGTCAGACCGCCGAGGACGTGCTGGCGGAGACCTTCCGGATCATGCTGGAGAAGCTAGACCAATACGACGATCGCGGCGGCAGCATCTGGTCGTGGCTGGCGACCATCGCGGCGAACAAGGCCCGCGACGTGGAACGCGAGCGGGCCCGCCGCGGGCAGGCGCTGCGCGGCTTCGCGTTGCTGTCGGCGCCGCTGCTGGACGCGCAGCCGCCCGGCCCGGGTGACGACGCCGGCGACGCCGCGCGGATACAGGCGGCCGTGGCGCGCGTGATGGAGGAGATCAACCCGCGTTACCGCCGGGCGCTGACCTTGCGCTTCCTGGACGATCGGCCACGCACCGAATGCGCCGAGCTGTTGGAGGTCAAGGTCGCGACGTTCGACGTTCTCTTGCTGCGCGCCCTGCGCGCGTTCCGCGAGCGCTGGCAGGCGGTCACCGCCGACGCGCCCGCGGGCGCGGGCACGGCGTCGCTCCCGGTGTCGGCATGAAACCAGAAGACGAACAACCTTCAGAGGAAGAGCTGCGCGAGGCGGCCGCGCTGGCCGCGGCGCTGGAGAACGATGCGGGCGGCGGCGCCGGCGCGCCCAGCGACGCGCTGGAGACGGCGGCTCTGCTGCGCCAGGCACGCGCGCCGCTGACGGTTTCGCCCGCGCACGAGCCGATTACGGCGGCGCACGTCGCGCCCGCGCTGGAGGGACGCAGGACGCCGCGGCCCCGCCGCGGCCGGATGTGGATCGCGCTCTCGGTCATCGCGCCGGCGGCCGCCGCCGGATGGCTGTTCTTCGCGCAGCGGCCGATGCAGCGGCTCCGGCCCATCCAGCCGAGGATCTACGTCGCGCCTCCGGCGCCGTCGTCCGATCTGCTGGCGGCGCAGGCCGCTGCCACGCGCGGCGGTGGCCCGGCGGGCGCGGCGCTCGCGCGGCTGGACCAGGAGATGCGCGCCTACCGGCGCCAGTATCACGAAGGCTTGCGCCGCGGCCACGGAGGGACGCGATGACGGCGCGCGGCCTGACGCTGGTCGCGCTGACGGCGCTCGCCCTCGGGTGCAGCAAGGCGCCCCGGGATGGCGAGGGCCCGTGGATCGCCGAGGCGGCGCGCCGGCACGCGCTGGCCGACGAGCGGCTGGCGGCCGGCGACCGTCCCGCGGCGCGGGCCGAGCTGCTGGCCGTCGTCGGTGCGTCCGTGCCCACCGACGTGCCCGACGCGGACAGCCGCGGCGTCCTGCAGGACACGTACTTCCGTCTCGCGAAGCTGGACCTCGACGCGCGCGATCCGCGCGCCGCCCTCGCGGACACGGATCTGGGCCTGTCGTACGGCAAACCCGCGGACCTGTTCGTGGCGAACTTGCTGATCGCGCGCGGCGCGGCGCACGAGGCGCTGGGCAACGCACCGGCGGCCGCGGAGGCCTATCACCAGGCGCTGGCGATCAACGATCGGTTGCTCGCCGAGACGCTGGGCGACAAGGCCGACGATGTCCCCGGGGAGGCGCCGTGATCCGCCGCGTCGCGATCGCGGCGTTGTTGCTGGCCGGCTGCGCGTCGGCGCGCCACGAGGGCCCGCAGGGCCCGGGCGAGCCGCCGCCCTCCTCCGGCGAGCAGGACGCGGAGCGCGCGTACGACGAGCTGCGCCGGCTCGACGCGGATCTGCTGCGCAGCGACGCGCAGGTCACGCCCGACTGCCAGCGCGTCGACCAGCTTCGCGACAACATCTGCGCGCTCGCCGCGCGCATCTGTCAGATCGAGGAGCGGCAGCCGGCCGGATCGGTCGTTTCGGCGCACTGTGCCGACAGCAAGGCGCGCTGCAAGAGCGCCATCGAACGCGCCCAGGCACGCGGCTGTCCCAAGAAGTAGTAGCATCGGTGCGCTTTGCGCTTCGCTTGCTGGGGGCTCGGCGTGTTGGCGTTCGCGTCCGCGCTGTCGTGCCGCCGGCACCCGCTGGGCGGCGCTGACGGCGGCGATGCGGGGCCGCCTATCGTCGACGCCCCGACCGCCATCGACGCGACGGACGCTCCGGGGCCGAACGACGCCGCCGATGCGCCCGGACCGATCGACGCCACCGACGCGAGCGACGGTCCCGCGGTCTTGCCGGTGCCGTGCGGCGCGCTGCGCGCGCTCGCGGCGAAGGGCCCGTTCACGGATCGCCACGCCCGCAACCTCCTGTTCTCGCCGGATCGCCGCCTGCTGATCGTGCAGGCCGCCGGGGGACCGCCCGACGATCTGCTGCTGGTCCCGCTCCCGGAAGGCGTCCCGCAGATGCTCCTGGCCGGCGTCCGGAGCGCCGAATGGCTGGGGCGCTCGGGCCAGGTGCTGGCCACGATGTCCAGCGGCGACCTGGTGGTCGCGTCCCTGGATGGGACGGCGCCCCGCACGATCGCGCGCAACACCTGCGCGCATCTGGCGGTGCCGGACGGCTCGCGCGTGTTCGCGGTGAGCGACTGCATCGCCCGCCCGATCGTCGGCAAGCTCGCGGAGATCGACGTCGCGACAAACACCGCCACCCCGCGCTCGTCCGAGGCGGCGAACATCCTGGCGGTGTCGCCCAGCGGCCGCTTCGCCGCCTTCGTCGCGCACGACCCCGACGGCGACGACATCATGCACGTGCTGTACGGCGATCGCGATCTGACGCTGTCACCGGTGGCGGTCGACGCGCCGGCGTTCGTCGCCGGCGAACGGCTGCTGTTCCTCACGCCCGGCTCCCGACTGCTATCCAACGCCTACCTCCAGGTCCCCGGCACCAACGCCACCAGCCAGCTCGTCGCGCAGGACCGTCACTTCGGTTTCCGTGGCTACCGGATCTCCCCCGACGGCTCGCTCGCGCTGGCGGCGCACTGGCCGGCCACGCGACAACCGCCGTTCGCCACCGACCTTGTCACGGTCCGCCTCGATGGCGCGGTCGGCGAGACCCTGCTGGCGAACGATCTGCTGCCCTACGATCTGAACCAGCTCGGCATCTCGCCCTTCACGTTCACGGCCGATGGCCGCCGGGTCCTGTTCATGGCGTCGAGCACCACCTCGCCGATGGGCGTGTTCACGGTCCAGTCGAGCGGCGGCGATCGACGTCAGCTCGCGCTGGGCAGCGCCTTCGCGGTGTCGCCGTATGCGGATCGCGTCGCGATCCTCGAGATCGACTCCAGCACAAGCAAGCAAACGATCCACTTCGTCGCCGCCGCGACGGGTGTGGAAGCATTCACGGTCTCATCCGATGGCGCGATCGGCGGTCTCGGCTTTGTCCCGGGCGACCGCGGTCTCGTCTACGTCGAGCGCGCGAGCCCGAACCGCCTGCATCATGTCTCTTTCGTCGACGGGCGCAACACGGTGATCGCCGCGTGGAATCGAAGTCAGACACCGCTCGGTGACCCTCCCCAGGGGGAGATCAGGACCGGTTATCCCGTCGACCCGACCGGTTGCTTCACGATCGTCGACAGCGATCTTCCGGAATCGGCCGGCACCAGCCTGGTCGTGTTGCCCGACGCGCCCGAATAGATTATTGGTGAGACCTTGGCCGGGCTCGACAACGAAATCCGTCCCTCGCAGGTGTCGCTGAAGACCGTGTTCACGGTCGCGTTCGGCGTGCTGATCGTCGTCGCGATCGTCGAGTCGTTCGTGAACGCGATGCTGGCGGTGGCGCTCACGGGCGCGGCGTTGCTGCTCGCGGTGGCGCTCGATCATCCCGTGCGCATGCTCGAGCGCCGTGGATTCAAGCGCGGACCGGCGATCGCGATCGTGACGCTGGCAGGCCTGGGTCTGGTGGTCGCCTTCGGCTTCACGCTGATCCCCCCCGCCATCGAACAGGGCAAGGCGCTGGTGCACGACGCCCCGCAGTTCATTCGCAGCGCGCGCGGCAGCGCGCTGTTCCGGACGCTCGACACCCGCTTTCACCTGGGCGAATACCTCATGGACGCGGAGCGAAACCTTCCCGCCATGCTGGAAGGCGCCGCGACGCCGATCCTGAGCGCGGTCGGCGATCTGATGAGCGGCGTCGCCGCCGCGATCACGATCGTGTTCCTGGTCATCTTCATGCTGATCTTCGGCGGCCGGCTGATCACCGCCGCCGTCGCCGAGGCCCGCGCCGAGCGCCGGACGATGTACGAGGACCTGCTCGCCAAGATCTACCGATCCATCGGCGGCTACCTGGGCGGGCTGGCCTTGATCTGCACGATCAACGCGACGCTCACGACCACCTTCCTCGCCATCGACAAGGTCCCGTTCTTCCTGCCGCTGGGGATCGCCGCGGGCCTCTCGAGCATGATCCCCTACGCGGGACCGATCGTCGCCGGCACGGCGATCTCGCTGATCGCGCTGTTCACCGAAGGCATCTGGCACGGCCTCGCATCGGCCGTTTACTTCATCGTCTACGGGCTGCTGGAGGGCAACGTGCTGGCGCCGCTGATCTTCCGCCGCACCGTGAACGTCAACCCGCTGGTGGTGACGCTGTCGATCCTGTTCCTGGGCGAGATCGCCGGCATCATGGGCGCGATCATCGCCGTACCGGTCGTCGCGACGTTACAGATCGTCCTGCGCGAGGTGCTGCGCATCCGCCGCGAGCGGTTGAACCTGCGCGGCGAGGTCTAGCCGCGCTAGCGAACGGCCGCCGGTCCGCGCCGTAGCTGACCGCCGAACGTCTGCACCGCCAGGAAGATGGCCGCCGCGGCGGCGAACGTGGCGTTGACACCCAGCGCCCACGCGGGACCCCAGCGATCCCATACGAGGCCCGTGCCGATCCCGGCCGGCAGCGCCGCGAGGCCGACCAGGCCGTGATAGAGGCCGTAGGCGCGCCCGCGGGCTCCGCGATCCGAAAGGTCGGCGACGATCGCGCGCTCGGCGCCCTCGGCCAGGCCGTGATACAGCGCGTAGGCCAGAAACAGCCCCAGGATCTGCCAGCGCTGGTTCGCGAAGCCGAAGCCGACGTAAGTGAGCGCGTACGCGACCCATCCGAACGACACCACCATCCCGCGCGAGTGCCGATCGGAGAGCGTGCCGCCCGGAACGGCGGCCAGCGACTTGACCAGATGGTGGAACGCCCACAGCAGCGGCAGGTGGCTGCTCGCCCATCCGACCTCGTGCGCGCGGATCAGCAGAAACGCGTCGGACGAGTTGCCCAGCGCGAACAGAACGCACGCGATCAGGTAGGACGAGTAACCGTGGCGCAACGAACCGCCCTCGGGTTTCTCGATCGGTCCGCTGTGCTCGGCGACGTCCGGGGACTGTTCGGGCAGCCGGAAGAACAGAACGAACGGCGCGATCATCCCGATCCCGGCCGCGACCAGGAACACCGCGCGATAGCTGGTGGGCCCGAACGCGATCAGGAGCAGGCTCGCGAGCAGCGGGCCGATCGCCGCGCCGAAGTGGTCCATCGACCGGTTGAGGCCGAAGGCTCGCCCGCGCTGCGTGGGCGGCACCGATTCGGCGATCATCGCGTCGCGCGGGCCCGAGCGGATGCCCTTGCCGGTCCTGTCGAAAAGGCGCGCGGTCAGCACGTGCCAGGGCATGAGCGCGGCGGCGATCCCGGCGCGCGCCAGCGCTGGAATCGCGTAGCCGCCGATGACGAACAGCCGGCGCGGCGCGCGATCGGACAGGCGCCCCGCGAGGACCTTGAGGACGCTGGCCAGCGCGTCCGCGCTGCCCTCGATCAGACCGATGAAGCGCATCGGCGCGCCCAGCGAGGTCAGGAACACAGGCAGCAGCGGGAAGATCGCCTCGCTCGACACGTCGTTGAGCAGGCTGGCGACGCCGAGCACCCAGATGATGCGCGGCAACCCGCGCATCGAGCGCAGGCCGTCCGCAAAGTTACCCGTCGGTCGCCGCCGACGGCCGAGGCCGTCGTCGCGTCGCGGCTCGGGCGTGCTCACGTACCGATTGTTACAGGGAAAGCGCCGGCCTGCGTAGTTCTATCGCTGACGGCGCGGAGATGGATTATGGTTTTTCTGTGCGCCGGAAATGCCCCTCCTGCGGTCGCGTGGTCGAGGTGACGCCACCCGACACGTTCCGCCCGTTCTGCTCGGCCCGCTGCCGCGCGGCCGACCTCGGCAAATGGCTGGATAGCGCGTACCGCATCAGCGCGCCCATCAGCGAGGAAGACCTCGACCAGGGCCTCGTTCCCGACGATACGGACAGCGATCGCAAGCTCAGTTAAGTGGCGAACGCCTCGGGATGGAGCACGTGCGCGACCCGCACCAGCCCTTGTGCGGCGTGGTGCGAGACGGTGGAGATCCAGGCGCCGGGGATCTCGTGGACGCGGCCGGCGCGCACCGCCGGAACCTGCCGCCAGATCGCGTCCCGGTCCAGCGCGCGCAGCGCCGGTGTGTTGCCGGCGTAGTTGGGCGTGATGATTGCCTCCGGCTCCAGCGCCAGGACGGTCTCGATTCCGATCTGGCCCGGTCCCATGATGCCCAGCTCGTCGACGACGTTCGCGCCGCCCGCGCGGTTCAGGATCTCACCCAGCAGCGTGTTGCGGCCCATCGTGAACGTCGGCGGATCGTAGTAGAGGACGCGGACGCGCCGGACGCCGGCGAGCCGCCGTTCCAGGTCCGCGAGCAGCGCCTCGACGCCGCCGGCGAGCGCCTCGGCGCGCGTCTCCTCGCCCAGGGCGGCGCCGAGCAATCGGATCTCGGCCAGCACGTCGGCGAACGCATCGAACCGCGACCACCGGACGACCGGCAGGCCGGCCCCGATGATCAGGCGCAAAGCATCGGTCGTCGTGTAACCCGCGACGCAGACCAGATCGGGCGCCAGCGAGATGATCGTCTCGGGATCGGCGTGCAGGCGCCGGACGCCCGGCGGGTAGACGGCGGCGCAATTCGACGTCGCGGGATCGTCGACGAAATCGGACACGCCCACCACGCGCTCATGCGCCACCAGCGCCGCCAGGATCTCGTCGGCGCCGAGGTACGTCGATACGATCCGGCGCGGGGGGCCGGCCAGCGTGCGCTCGTCCCCCGACGGTCCCCGCAGCGTCTTCGGGAACCCACCCGGCGCCGCCGCGCTGTCGGTGAAGCCGCGCGCGCCGACCAGCGCCGTCCGCGCGCGGCCCGACAGCGCCGCGGCGGCGATCAGCGGCGCGCCAACGCACGCGCCGATCGCCCACCTGCGGCTTCTATCCGTCATGCCGTCCCGGTCAATACCAGGCGATCTCGCGCGGCGGCAGCCCGTTGGCGCTGTCGGAGACGAACGCCTGCCCCTCCGTCGGCGCGGTGCCGCTCACGTCGTAGACGTGGATCCGGGGCATCGCCGCGTTGGCATCGGGCACCAGCAGCCGGCCGCTCGCGCCCGCCGGGCGTCCCATGTCGAACGGCGACGCCGTCCCGAACGACATCGTCCCGCCCGTGATGAAGTCGAAGTAATAGAGACGGTCGGGCGCGCTGGGGCTGAAGCTGCCCAGGGTGGACGTGAACGCCCGCAACGGGCTGGTCGCGGACGGCAGCGACATCACCCACAAGAACGTCACGGGGGGCGTCTGAAACGCGACCGCGGAGATGACGCGCGACAGGGCCGCGGGCGTCGTGCGCATGTCCACGACGGCGACGCCCGACTCCAGCGCTTGCTCGGGCGAGCCGAACGATCCGCCGCATGCCACCAGGACGCTCTTCGTCGCTTCCACGTAATCGAGCCCCTCGCAGTTCTTGAGATCGCCCAGCACGACCTGCTGCGTGACCATGTCGGTGGCCGGATCGATGATCACGACGCTGCCGCGATCATACGCGAACGTGGCGGCGCTCCAGCGGTTCAGCGACACCACCACCTTGCCCGCGGCGATGATGGCGCGGTCCGGGCTGGCCGGGTATTGCGCCGACGCGTAGCTGGACAGGGCGATGCGCCCGGTGATCGTTCCGTCGCGCGGATCGATGATCAGCACGTCATCGCCTTCCGCCATCGCGCTGGTCGCGGCCGGATTCTTCCCGTAACGGGTCACGTACGCCTTGCTGGCGCTGACGATGACGACGTCGTGCGGGTTGGCCAGGTTGAAGCCTCCCTTGACCGAGAGCTGGCGGTCGAACATGCACGTCGCCGGGTTCACGAACGTCAGCGCCGTGTTGCCGCGATCGATCAGGACGACCTGCCCGCCGCGCTGCGGTTGCGAGGGCAGCACGACGTCACCGGAGATCGTCTTCGCGCCGGTGCCCGTCGTCGTCGAGTGAACGCAGTCGCCGCGAACCAGCGCGCCCTGCGTGTTCAGCAGCGACACGCTCGTCGAGACGAAATCGCTGTTGAGGACGGCGCCGCCGGAGATCGCCGGCGGCGCGAGCGCGGCCGCGCTTCCCGCCGTTCCCGTCGTGCCGCCGGCCCCGCCGGTGCCCGCCCCGCCGCCCGTACCGGCCGCGCCGCCCGTGCCCCCCG
>Ga0207645_10001928_pt1 | contig 16746 bp, 15 predicted proteins | sample KBSM53metaG_FD_184331 | JGI IMG/M metagenome (GOLD analysis project Ga0207645, IMG submission 184331) | Miscanthus rhizosphere microbial communities from Kellogg Biological Station, Michigan, USA - KBS M5-3 metaG (SPAdes) (version 2) | ecosystem: Host-associated > Plants > Roots > Rhizosphere >...
ACTTGCAGGGTGCCGTCTACATAAAACGGGGCATCAGCATGCAGATAGACGCGTGTGCCTGTCTGAAGGGTAAGCGTGATATTGCTGTCCACCCTCAGGCCGCCATAGATTACAAAAGGAAGATCGTTTGTCCAAACGGTGTCTTTTCGTATGACTGCGCCGGTCAGGAAATGCGCATTCTGACCCCAGGCGGAGAGTTGGATATATTGTTCAACTCCGTTGTAACTGATGCGGATGCTGTCAGAAATCAGGAAAGGTTTTGGATCAGCGCCTGGCCGGATGAAGAGGTTTACGAAAATATAAAGACTGTCATTGCTTGCAATGCTCAGGTTGGACGCCACGGGTCCGGGATTTCCATCGATATTAATGGTGAAAGCAGAAGCGGCACCACCCATCAGGCGGATATCCGAGACCGATATACTGCGGTTGTTGTTATTGATCAGTCTGACTCTCTGGGTTACGCTGCCCGTATTCGTGAACAGCGTATCGAATTGCAGGCTGTCGGCAGACAGAAATAACCTGTCCGTTCCATTGGGTGTGGATTCTTTCTGACAGGAGAGAATGAAAATGCCAGCTGCCAGGCAGAGGGTAAGCCATCTGTTCATCGCGTCAAAAATAGTAACTCGCACCCAATTAAGAAGGAACAGTGTGGGCGAGGCAGGCAATGCTGACCCGCGCGCCTGGTACGGACCGGATGACCCCTGCGCAAGCCTCAAGCGTAGCACCGGTCGTAATGACGTCATCCACCAGCAGAATATGACGGTGACTCAGTTTGTCCTGGTCAGAGATGTTGAATTTTCCTTCCATATTCTGCCACCGTTCTATCCTGTTTTTATTTGTCTGCGTCTGTGTTTCCTTTATCCGGGTTAGCCAGCCGTATTGAACGGGAATTTTCATTGCAGCAGAAACGCCTTCAGCGATCAGGGCTGACTGGTTATAACCTCTTTGCTTCTGCCGTTTTGCGAAGAGAGGGAGCGGCAGGATGTCGGTGCATTCGCTGAATCTTCCAGATAATCCAAGCGATCTGCCCATCATATTTCCGAATAATAAACCAATATCTTTCCTGTTCCTGTATTTGAGAAGATGCAGTGCGTGTTGAATGGGAGATCCGCTCACAAAATATAAATGAGCGGAAGCTGCATGAACAAAGGCCCTTCCCCAGAATATTTTTTCTACAGGATTTCCGGCGAGAAATTCAAAACCTGTTACAGGCATCGTTGCGAGACAATGCAGGCAAAACAGCGACGGTTCCTGAATAAGATTTGAACCGCAGCCACAGCAGGTGTAAGGAAAGAATAAATCAATCAGCGGGCGCAGCGCTTTTGGCACAGTATGCATATATATCGCCCCGCACGGAAACCTTAAAACAGATATTTATAAACTTCTTCCACTTTTCCCATCCATTTGATTTCGATCTGGTGAGTGTGGTTTTTTAAACTTTTCTGATTATACTTGGATATGAGTATTTTGCTGAATCCCAGTTTTTCCGCTTCAGAAATCCTCTGGTTTATTCTGTTCACCGCACGGATCTCACCATTCAGGCCCACTTCACCGGCAAAGCAGGTATCGGAAGCAATAGGTTGATCTTCAAAAGAACTCAGTAATGCGCAAAGCACTGCAAGATCGATGGAGGGATCTTCCACTTTCAGTCCGCCTGCAATATTTAGAAATACGTCTTTAATTCCAAAGTGAAAACCCCCTCTTTTTTCAAGTACGGCCAGCAAAAGCTGAAGGCGGCGGAGATCAAATCCGCTTACTGTTCTTTGCGGCGTCCCGTAGACTGATGCCGTTACCAGTGCCTGCACTTCAATCAACAGTGGCCGTTGTCCTTCAATGGTGGCTGCGATAGCCGTTCCGCTCAGGTTTTCATCCTTTTGTGTGATCAGTATTTCACTTGGATTGTTTACCGGTTGCATGCCTTCTTCGCTCATCTCATAAATACCCAGCTCGGCAGTCGATCCGAAGCGGTTCTTTAGCGTTCGCAGTATCCTGTAAGCATAATGCCTGTCACCTTCAAATTGCAATACAGTGTCTACCATATGCTCGAGAACCTTCGGACCGGCAATGATCCCATCCTTTGTAATGTGACCGATTAGAAAGACCGGAGTTCCGCTTTCTTTGGAATACCGCAAAAACTCTGCTGCACACTCTCTTATCTGCGATACGGTTCCCGGAGTGGAATCTATATAAGGCGACTGAAGGGTTTGAATGGAATCAACGATCACAAGTTGGGGCTGCAATTTTTTTATCTCCTGAAAAATGGCCTGCATGGAAGTTTCAGTCAGCAGGTAAAAATTTTCGGACGAACCCATCAGCTTGCGATTGCTGATTCTGAGCCGGTCTGCACGCATTCGTATCTGTTGTTCACTTTCTTCACCGCTGATATACAGGGTAACCAGATCTTTCATCTGAAGTCCTACCTGAAGAAAAAGTGTACTCTTTCCAATACCCGGCTCACCGGCTACCAGGACAATACTCCCGGAAACTATTCCTCCTCCCAACACGCGGTTAAGTTCTGCATCGGGTGTTGCAATTCTTTTTTCTTCTCCGCTGATGACCTCATGAATTGAAATCGTTCTGATTTCTTTTTGGCCGGAATTTTTTTTCCAGTCAGCAGCAGGTACTTTTTCGTCTTTACTGATGATTTCTTCCGTGAAAGTGTTCCATTGTTCGCATGAAGGACATTTGCCGAGCCATTTTGCGCTTTCATAGCCACAATGATTGCAGAAGAAAGCGGTTTTTAATTTAGGCATCACTAAAGATAATGGCTGGTATGGATGAAAAGTAAAAAGGCCGGCTACGAGAGCCGACCTTTTACTTACTAACCCATTAAATTCTTCCACTAAATTACAAATTCAGGCCACATAACAAAATAATTTTTTCTCCCTGTGCATAACTTTAAAACCCCTTACCGGAATTGTATTCGCTCTTTAAATCCTTTGTAACGTTTTGATATACAATGTTTTAAATGGAGGCTGTTTATTGCAGTCTTTCGATAAATCACTGAAAATGAACGGTCGTGAACACCCAGAATACGCAGTTTTTGCACGTCCGCCGGAAGGGTTAAAAAAAATGGAAATATTAAGTTATTAGGTAATATGAAAGGGGGTAAAAAAGGGAAAAAAAGGAGAAAAAGGGAGCCCGTCAGAGCTTGATCTCTTCTTCCTGTTTGTCGAAGAAATGGAATTCTGTGAGATGATATCCATTGTTCTCGGTAATATGGATAGGCTGCTTATATTTTCTGCGCCAGCTCCACTTTTTGCTGAAAAGCCAGCCGCCCTTGGTGAGGTAGGCGTATATGATCGGATGGACCATCAGGGTCAGGTTCTTATGCTGATGATTAAGCAGATAACTCAGATTTTTCTCGATTTCATCTTCAAGGATCAGGGCTGAGGAGATCTTTCCGGTTCCATTGCAGGTTGGACAGATTTCCTGGGTATTGATTGTGATTTCCGGCTTCATTCTTTGCCGGGTGATCTGCATAAGACCAAATTTGGAAATCGGCAAAACGGCGTGCTTTGCGCGGTCTGTCCGCATAAAGGACTCCATGGCCTCCACGAGTTTCCTCTTGTTGTCAGGGAGTTTCATATCGATGAAATCCGCCACGATTATTCCTCCCAGGTCTCTCAGACGAAGCTGACGGGCAATTTCTTCGGCGGCTTCAAGATTCGTTTCCAGCGCGTTTTGTTCCTGGTTATTGCTAACGCTTTTATACCCGCTGTTGACGTCGATTACATGAAGGGCTTCGGTATGTTCGATAATGAGGTATGCACCGCTGGGAAGGTTCACCGTTTTGCCAAAACTTGCCTTGACTTGTTTGGTGATCCCAAAATGATCGAAAATTGGAGACCCGTTACTATAAAAGGAGAGGATGTCAATCCTGTCAGCGGCAATGCGCTGGATATAAGTCTTTGTATCGTTGAAAAGATTTTTATCGTTTACAACGATCTTATTGAAGTCTTCATTCAGTAAATCCCGGAGCATGCTGGTGGTCTTGGTCTGTTCACTCAGGATCTTGGCCGGGGCGGCGGCGCCAGAAAGATTACGCTGAATAAGTTTCCAGGTGGCTACCAGGTCAGTCAGGTCTTCGTGTAATTCGGCAGTATTTTTTCCTTCAGCCGCCGTACGCACAATCACTCCGAAATTTTTCGGTTTGATCGCTTCTACGATTTTCTGCAGTCTTTTTCTTTCGTCGGAGGAATGAATTTTTCGCGAAACAGCTACAATATCATTAAAGGGGGTAATGACGACAAAACGGCCGGGAAGGGAAATTTCACAACTCAGCCTGGGTCCTTTCGCCGCTATCGGCTCTTTAAGAATCTGAACCAGGATATTTGGTTTTCCGCTCAGTACTTCGTTGATCTTTCCTGTCTTCACGATTTCCGGTTCAACCGAAAACCCGCCGAAATCATTTTCGTGATCCTTGGGAGCCTGGATGCTTTGCTGGGTGAATTTCAGGAGGGATCTCGCATAAGGACTCAGATCGGTATAATGCAGAAATGCATCCTTTTCGAAACCAACGTCTACAAATGCTGCGTTCAGTCCGGGTATAAGTTTTTTTACCTTACCGAGGTACAAATCACCCACCGCAAAGCTGGCGTCAGTTTTTTCATGGTGTAATTCCACCAGCTTTTTATCTTCCAGCAGGGCTATTTCAACTCCCTGAGGGGCTGCGTTGATGATCAGTTCCTTGTTCAATGTTTTTATAACATTTACTCTGCCTATCCGGTGCTACACTAAAAGGAATCGAATGCTGAAGGGGATTTAATTGATTTAACAGCTTATGCGGATGCGGCAAGCATTGCAAGCGTTAGCATATAAATGTTTTCAGCAGAACAGGCCGGACTGTACCGGCCGGAGTACGGTCTTACTTGTTCTTTTTCTTGTGACGATTCTTACGCAATCTTTTCTTTCTCTTATGAGTTGCAATTTTATGCCGTTTCCTTTTTTTACCACAAGGCATTGATAATTCCTTTTTAGTTAACTAATGATTTCCAAACCCGCTCCGCGAGCGTTCTATTTTAATGACTTTATCCGTTCGTTGATCGCTTCGATCAGTTCCGGATTGCTGGTCAGTTTCGTTGCCTTTGCGTACCAGATCTTTGCCGTTGCGATATCCCCGGTTCTTTCATAAGCCTCCCCGAGACTTAATACCGCTTCAATGTTAGCCGGATCGAAATGCACCACTTTGATCAGACGCTGGATGGCTTTGTCGTACTGGCCTGATTCGATCCCTCCAAGCCCCAGCATCAGCTGCGCATACATGTTCAGTGAATCCCTTCGGGCCACTTCCAGGATTTTCTGGATTCCCTTCATGACATCTGTCGGTTCTCCCGACGCGCCGAAAATATATGTTGCGCCCAACCCGATTTTTGTTGAATCGTTGCCCGGATTCAGAACTTCAGCTCTTTCAAACAAGTCCCGGCTTTGTGAAGCCATCCATGACCTGAGCGCCGGATTCTCCTGACTCCGAAGGTTATTCAAAAATAATTGGGCTGCAAAAGTGAGACTTTTTTCAGAATTTTCCAATTTTGCGGCTTCACCCGTGTAGTAAGCGAAGGGCAGGAATCCGTTTTCGGAGGAATCTCTCCAGAACGAAGCCAGTTGCAGATCCGCTTTTATCTGCTGGTCTTTTACATCTCCACGAACCACGGCCGATTGCAGCCGGCTCACGTGTTCTGACTGCGAGGGCGTAAGTTTCGCTTTCAAAGCATTGAGAACAGCGTTAATATCAAGTGATTGCGATGCTGAGGTAGTAGAGCCGGTATCGGATGACTGTTTTTTTGGAGGAACCGTGTGACCGAAAAAGTAAATAACCAGAAGAAATAGAAATCCGGCGGATGCTACGATAACTTGCTTTTTGTTCACTTCGGCATTTTATCCGGCGAAATTACATCTCTTCGTCAGGGTTTGGCTGATTATCCTGAATAGATTGTAATTTTTTCACTTCCGCAACAAATTCTTTTGCAGGCTTGAATGAAGGGATAAAATGTTCGGGTATATGAACAGCTACGTTTTTCTTGATGTTCCGGCCAATTTTTGCGGCCCTTTTTTTCGTGATAAAACTTCCGAATCCACGGATATAGATATTTTCACCTTTGGAAAGTGTGTCTTTCACTTCCTTGAACATGGTTTCCAGGGTGACCAGTACATCCACTTTTGGAATTCCGGTCTTGTCGGAAATTTGATTCACGAGGTCTGCCTTTCTCATTGCAAAATGATTTATAAGTTTCTGATTTTAAATATATAACAAAAAAATTAAACTGCAAGAATTTGTAAAAAAAGCTGAACTTGTTTTTCAGCTATTATATAAGACCCTGCATATCAGCTGTTTATAAGTATTTGACTATCAGGGTTCTATAAGTCGGCGGAGATGATTATTTTGCTGTTCCATGAAGCTTGATTTCACAAAAAAACTTCTTTCCTGGCACCACAAAACCAACAACAGGGCGCTTCCCTGGAAGGGAGAAAAAGACCCCTACCGGATCTGGCTGAGTGAGATCATCCTGCAACAAACGAGGGTGGAACAGGGAACTGCTTACTACCAGCGCTTTATAAAAAAATTTCCAACTGTTCAGGATCTCGCATCTGCAGGAGAAAAAGAAGTTTTTAAAACATGGGAGGGACTTGGATATTACAGCCGTTGCAGAAATCTGATTTCCAGCGCACAGAAAATTGTCGGACAGTACGAGGGCAGATTTCCATCCGTTTATGAAGAACTTCTTCGTCTTCCAGGTATCGGTCATTATACTGCGGCTGCCATTGCTTCTTTTGCCTTTCAACTGCCGCATGCTGTTGTGGACGGCAACGTGGAAAGAATTTTGTCAAGGTATTTTGGTGTCGCTCTCGAAAAACAATCCGCTGCAGGCAGGAGAATCTACGCTTCACTTGCAGAAGAACTGCTGGACAAAAATCAGCCTGGTGTTTACAATCAGGCGATCATGGATTTTGGAGCAACAGTCTGTAAACCCCAAAACCCGCTTTGCAGTCAATGCGTTCTTTCGGCATCCTGCCAGGCTTATCTTAATGACTGGACCTCAGCACTCCCGGTAAAAAAAGCCATCAAAGAAAGGACGGTACGCCACTTTAACTACATCATAGCAGGTCCGGATAGTAAAAAGGTATGGATTCGCAAAAGGGAGGGCAAAGACATATGGAATAATCTGTATGAACTCATTCTGCTGGAAACTGTGAAAAATTTACCTCAGGACCAGATTGTAAAAACTGATTTTTTTCGCCTGCACTTTGGAAACCGGCGCATCGGGATACGTTCTGTCTCACCCGAATTCTCCCAAACCCTTACTCATCAACATATCAGGGCACGATTTATCGTCGTGGATGCGCCATTGGATGTTATTGAAGGGTATCAACCCGTGTCCCTCAGGCATATTGCTCTGTATCCGTTTCCCCGGATAATAGCGCAGGAGGGACTGAATCTCCTGCCGCGTTGATTCATGGTAAAATATTTGATGGATAATAGCGGAGTTGAACCGGTTTCAGCGGTCACAACCATCACCAATTAATCAGCACGATCATGAGAGGCGTTAACAGGGTAATGCTTATAGGAAATTTGGGAAAGGATCCGGATGTGCAATATCTGGAAGGCAATATCGGCGTCGCGAAATTCTCCCTCGCAACAACAGAAACCTTTAAAGACAGGACGGGCAAGCTGATCTCACAAACTGAGTGGCATACCGTGGTACTCTGGAGGGGACTGGCGGAGCTCGCACAAAAATACCTTCACAAGGGAAGCCTGGTTTATATTGAAGGAAGACTAAGAACCCGAAGCTGGGAAGACAAGGAAGGAAACAAAAAATTTGCAACGGAAGTAGTTGGCGATAACCTGATTATGCTTGATAAGAAGCTGGAGGGGAATCATGCCCACGTCCCGCCTCCAGAAAGCGTGGAGGGCTTCAATGGTTCAGACGCCTCGAATGTCGGAGATCCTTCATCCGATATTCCATTTTAGCGGAATAGCCAAGTTTTATTAAATTTACAATCCTGCGTGAAGGAATTTCCCGCATTTTCCGCGCGGATAATGGATTGTTAACGAAACCAAGAATTTTGGATCACCCTTTAAACTTGTCAACCTACCCCGGCCATCCGGGTCTTTTTTTATTTATCAACGCGCAGGCTACCACCATCCTCGTTATTCTTATTCTTTTTTTTCTGGTGATGTCCTTTATCGTTTCCGGATCAAGGATTGCCTTTTTTTCCCTCAGCGACAAGGAGATCAACATCCTGAAAACCAAACAGGACAGTTCCTGGAGAAGGATAGTAAATCTGCTTGAAGAACCCAAGGCGCTTCTTGCTTCCCTGCTGATCGCTAATATCCTGCTTAATATCGGTATTATCATTCTTTCCAATTTTCTAATCGACCAGGTAATCGTATTTAAAAAAGAACTCTGGTTCCTTGAGTTTGCAATGAAGGCCGTGATGGTCAGTTTTGTACTTATTCTCTTCGGGGAAGTAATGCCAAAAGTCTGGGCCAGCCAGAATACCCTGCAGTTTGCCTTTTATACCTCCGGCGTTACCGAGGTCATCCATCTGCTTTTCCGGAGGCTGGGCATTCTCCTTGCCAACCAGCAGGAAAAACTGGAAAGATTATTCGGCAGCCAGCGTTCTGCCCAGAACAGCCTGGAGGAGTTGGATCATGCCATTGATAACGACACCACCGAAGAAGAAAAAAATATTCTTAAAGGCATAATTAAGTTCGGGAATATCACAGTCAAGCAGATCATGAAGACAAGGCTTGACGTAAGTGGTATTGAAGCCGAACTGAACTTTGGCCAGGTGAAACGAAAAATTGAAGAGCTTCACTATTCACGTCTCCCCGTATACAGGAAAAGCCTCGATGAAATTACGGGAATGGTCCACACAAAAGACCTTATTCCCTATCTGAACGAACCTGATAATTTTGACTGGCATCCACTGCTCCGCGCTCCCCATTTTGTGCATGAGCACAAAATGATCAAAGACCTTTTGCAGGAATTTCAGTCAAGCAGAATCCATTTTGCCATTGTCGTGGATGAATTCGGTGGAACGAGTGGTATCGTTACGCTGGAAGACATCATGGAGGAAGTGATAGGGGACATTAAGGATGAATTCGATGAGGATGAGGTATCTGCAGCAAAACAGGAAGACGGTTCTTTTATCTTTGAAGGCAGGACAATGATCAATGATGTCTGCAAATCCATGAACCTGCCGGTCGATACCTTCGATACTGTGAAAGGAGATTCAGATTCACTGGCAGGCCTGATACTGGAACTGTCCGGGGAAATTCCAAAAGTAGACGACAGCATTCAATGCGGTGATTTTGAATTCATCGTTCTGGAGGCCGACAGCAGCCGGATAAAAAAAGTCAGAGTCCGGATAAACCAATAAAAAACCTACCCTTGCGATTCAGATACTACGCGATTTGCTGTTTACTTCCGGGTTTCATTATTTCCTGCAACAGCCCCTATACGCCAAAGCCCCGGGGTTATTTCCGGATAGATTTCCCATCCCATGAATATCAAAGTTTTAATCGTCCTGAATTCCCGTATTCTTTTGAATATCCCACTTATGCACGTATCCAACGCGACACTTCCTTTTTCGGCGACAGGCCCGAAAATCCTTTTTGGATAAACATTGACTTTCCAAGGTTTAATGCGAGAATATATATTAGTTATAAAGATGTTAACGGGAACTTCGATAAACTCAGGGAAGATGCGTATAAAATGACTTATAAGCACACGTACAAAGCCAGTTCCATCGAAGACTCGCTGATCAGCTCTCCACTGGGCGTGCATGGTATTTTTTTTAATGTCGGCGGAAATGCGGCCACGGCAAAACAGTTCTTTGTCAGCGATAGCCTGCATCATTTTTTGCGCGGCGCCCTTTATTTTGACACTACACCGAATGCCGATTCCCTCAGTATTGTAAACGACTTTATCCAGCAGGATATGAATCACCTCATCAATACGCTGCGGTGGAAAAACCCATCCTGATTCCTTCCTGAAATCTTATCTTAGCTGGAATTTAACCCCCGGTTTTTGATAGCTATTGACAACATATTGGTCAGCGATGACATGGTTACGGAGCAATTCGTATGCGATCTGAATAAATGCAAGGGAGGCTGCTGCGAAGACGGCGACGCCGGTGCGCCGCTTACTGATGAAGAACTCGTACACCTCCGTACTTTTATCGGTGAAATAAGACCCTATCTCACTCCGGAAGGTTTGAAGCAGATAGACGAACAGGGCCTTTACCGGTTTGATGCCGAATTCGGATGGGTGACACCCACTATTCAGGGTAAGATTTGCGCATACGGACACCGTGATGAAAACGGAATAATTAAATGCGGCATTGAACAGGCCTGCCTTGAAAAAAAAATCACCTGGAAGAAACCCGTCAGTTGCCACCTGTTCCCTGCAAAAGTTACCAGAAGCAGGCGGAGGAACCAGGAATACCTGAACTACGAACCCCGGGAAACGCTTTGCCGGCCTGCCTGTAAACTGGGCCAGCAGTTGAAAGTTCCCGTCTACGTGTTTCTCAAAGAAGCGCTTGTCAGGAAATACGGTACCGAATTTTACTCCGCGCTGGAAGCCGCGGCAGCCCACCTGAAAAAAGATAAAGTCTGACGGTCTCTATGAAAATTTTCCCCGTACTTATTTTTGTTCTGTCCGGCCTCTCGCCGGTTTTTCGCACTGTAGCCCAGGATAGTTCCGAAAAGACCATTCCCCCGCTTCAGGAAGACTCATCAGGTTTTGAATCCGTTGGTTATATGGATTCAGTAAGACGGGCAGACATTATTCATGATTCTGTTGCAAAAGAAAGGGCCGCATTTTACCGGGATTCAGTAAGCAGGCACTGGAAAGGGTGGAGCCAGTTTAAAGTGCGCAGCCGGAGCTATAACATCAATTCAAAAATGCTGCTGAAGAAGAAGACCCGCGCCAAGCTTCAGTACAATCTTGCCGACTTCTACCTGTACCTTAACGGTGAACCGGTTCTTCCTCCAAAAACCGGTTATGCTTTTTTCTCTGCCGGTATTCTCTGCTTCAAATACAACGATACACTTCTGCTGAACAGCGGGCTCGGTTTTAAGGTGGGCGTCGGTGTCGGGTTGAAAATTGTTGACAAACATTTCACGGGATCTCTGCATGCCAATACCAATAACCAGGAGGTATATAAATGGTCAGAAGATGACACGGTATACCAAAAATCGCTAAACGTCGAACCCGTTACCCAGTCTCTGGAATTGTACAACAATCCGGAATATAAGCCGGACGAGGTGATCACGGGAGAATACCGGGCGACGTACAAAAAATTTTACCAGAAAAACGAAGATGGCGGAGATGAGGCGCGTAAATATGTCGTGCGTATTGTTTTTCGGTGCCGCGTAACCGGTGGAATTGACAGCATTGACTCCCTGAGCGGAGTGAACAGCAAATAGTACCGGCTCGTATAATTTATTATCTTCAACCTATGACAAACACCGACCCTGCTTCTGATTTTCAGGATAAGAGTTTCGTCAAAGCGGCGGACCTCGAACACCGGCGAAAGATCAACTTCAATATCGGCCGTTACAATGCCGTTGTTCCACAGGGTAAACAGCAATTCCAGGAACTCCATCTGGCAAGGGAAAGGGCAAAAAATATCAAGTGGCGCGCCCTTGAGACCCTGGATGCCCAGCTCGAAAGATTTGAAATGGCTTTCACAAAACGGGGCGGCAAAGTAATCTGGGCAGAGAATACGGAGGAGGCACAAAAGGAAATCCTTGCCATATGTAAAGCAAAGAATTGCCGGGCCATTGTCAAGAGTAAGAGCATGGTCACGGAGGAAATCCACCTCAATGATTTCCTGAAAGATCACCAGATCGAAAGCCTGGAAACTGATTTAGGTGAATATATCCAGCAACTGGACGGTGAGCCTCCCTATCATATAGTGACGCCCGCGATGCATAAAAGCAAGGAAGATATCGCCAGGCTTTTTCACGAAAAACTGAATACTGCCCCCAACCTTTCTCCCACAGAACTCACGATGATCGCGCGTCATAAAATGCGCGATAAATACCTGCAGGCTGAAATCGGTATTACGGGGGCGAATTTTATTGTTGCAGAAACCGGAAGCATCGCCATTACGGAGAATGAAGGAAATGGACGTCTTTGTGCCTCTTTCCCCAAAACCCATATCGTCATCACCGGCATTGAAAAAATAATTCCATCCCTGAATGATCTGGCGTTATTCTGGCCTTTGCTTGCCACTTTTGGAACAGGCCAGCGCATAACGAGTTATAATTCTATTGTATCCGGCCCCCGGCAGCCTGGTGAATCCGATGGTCCGGATGAAATGTATGTGATCCTCCTGGACAACGGACGGACAAATATGCTGGCCAACACCAAGGTTCGTGAAAGCCTCTATTGCATTCGTTGCGGCGCCTGCCTGAACGCCTGCCCGGTCTATAAGAATGTGGGCGGCCACAGCTATGGCACCACTTACAGCGGCCCGATCGGAGCTGTTATCACCCCCCACTTAAAACCCATCGGTGAATGGAAACACCTGAGTTATGCATCTTCGCTTTGCGGAAACTGCACGGAAGTCTGCGCAGTTAAAATAAACCTTCACGAGATCCTTCTCGAGAACCGGCATGAAGCCGTTAAGCAGGGATCCGCAGGCTGGATGGAAAAGCTTGCCTGGAACGGATGGAAGCAGGCCAGCCTTCACAGGAAATGGATGAACATGGGAAATGCACGCCTGAAAAACTGGTTTATCAACCGGGTATTCAAAGGCTGGACAAGGCAACGCGCGGACCTGAAATTTGCTGATAAAAGTTTCAATCAACGCTGGTTAGAAAAGCACAAATCCTGAACATGCTTTTTTACAGTGAAGACAACAGCCCCCGCCTTGGATACGTGCTGGACCTGATCGGCCAGGAACTTTTCAATGAGCCCGTTGGTCTTACGCATAACAAAAAGGTATTTCAGCAATATGGGTCCCCGAAAATCAATTACTCCGGTCAAAGGATAAGCAATGAGGAATTTCATATCCGGCCGGCCGGATTGATTTTTGAAACTTCTATCCGTGATCAAAAGATTGAATGCATGGAATTTGCCGGGAAGAAGGTTTTTTTTCCTTCCGAAGGCGACTTCCCGTTTGATATATTGTCGGCAGTTTTTTATCTCATAAGCCGGTATGAAGAATATCTTTCCTTTCAACCCGACAGGTATAACCGGTTTCCTCATGAAGCCTCCCTGGCATTTAGGGAGGGATTTCTCGACAGACCCCTGGTCAATGACTGGCTGGAAGATCTTAAATCTGCCCTGAGGCAGAAATATCCAGGTCTCATTTTCAGGATGAAGGATTTCAAATTCATCCCCACCTACGACATTGACATGGCCTATTCTTACCGGCATAAAGGGTTTGTACGTAACCTGGGTGGATTTGCACGATCGATTGTAAAAAGGGACTGGCGTGATATCAAAGACCGCTGGGATGTATTGTTCAGCAGTAAAAAGGATCCATTCGATTCATACGAATGGCTGGATTCCCTTCATCTTTATTGCAGAACCCGCGCTTATTATTTTTTTCTCCTTGCAAAGAAAACAGCGCTGTACGATAAGAACATATCACCTGTTAAAGAAGCTATGCGTTCGCTTGTCGCCTACCACGCAGGTGGATATACAGTAGGCGTACATCCCTCCTGGCAGAGCGGGGACGAAGAGGCCATTCTCATGGAAGAGATCGATGAAATGGAAAAAATCATTGGCAGACCGGTGAAATACAGCCGGCAGCATTATATCCGTATGTCTCTGCCAAAGACCTACCGGAATCTCGTTGACCACGGTATAGAGAAAGATTTCACAATGGGCTATGGAGGAATTAATGGGTTCCGGGCATCCATCGCCTCTTCTTTTTACTGGTATGATTTGAAAGCGGAAAAGAAAACGTCACTGATGTTATTTCCATTTTGTTTCATGGACGCCACCTGTTACTACGAATCCGGCATGAAACCCCGCGAAGCTTTTTCCGAACTCATGAACTATTACCGGAAAATAAAACAGGTAAACGGCGTCATGGTCACGATCTGGCACAACCAGTTTTTTGGCACCGATCCGCTCTTCGCCGGCTGGAAGGAAGTCTACGAAGTATTTCTGAAGGATCAGATTTTCTGGGATATTTAAGTTTCCGGAACAGGTCTACTAGTGCTTAAAATGCCTCATCCCGGTGATTACCATGGCAAGCCCCTGCTGCCTGCAGAATTCTATGGAATCTTTATCGCGGATGGAACCTCCGGGCTGGATAAATGCAGAGATCCCTTCGGCCGCCGCAATACGCACACAATCATCAAAAGGGAAAAATGCATCTGAAGCCAGAGATGCGCCTTCCAGACTGAAGCTGAACTGGTTTGCCTTTGCAATTGCCTGCCGGAGCGAATCTATGCGGCTGGTCTGACCGCAACCCTTACCGATGAGCTGCTTATTTTTTATCAATGCGATGGCATTCGATTTGAGATGTTTGCATACCAGGTTGCCGAACACCAGATCCTGTTTTTCAGCGGCACCTGATTCCCTGCCTCCGGCCTCTTCCCATTTTTCAAAGTTTCCCAGATCGGCATCCTGTACAAGATACCCGTCCAGCAGGGATTTTCTCATGACCGTTGTCGCCGGCTGACGAATCAGTTCAAGCAGGATCCTGTTCTTTTTCGACTTCAGCATTGTCAGGGCTTCCATGGAAAAGGAAGGAGCGATAAGCACTTCAAAAAAGATTTCACTGATGGCTTCAGCGGTTGAAAGGTCGATTTCTGAATTGCATACCAGTACACCTCCAAAAGCACTCTCCGGATCTCCCGCCAGCGCATGGTCCCAGGCACTGCGTGTTGTATTGCGCTGCGCGATTCCGCATACATTCGTATGCTTGATGATAGCAAAAACGGTTTTCTCACTGAATTCACCAATGAGCTGTATAGCTGCATCGATGTCTACGAGGTTGTTGTAAGAAATTTCCTTACCCCCCAGCTGCCTGAAAATTTTTTCAGGATCTCCTTCAAAACGGGCCTGCTGGTGCGGATTTTCACCGTATCTAAGGTGTTTAACTTTATGACCCCCGCCAACAGGTTTGCCGGGATTAAAATATTCATGAATCGCCAGATCGTAACGGGCCACAATTTCAAAAGCCCGGGCAGCAAGTTCCTTCCTTTGCTCGCGGGTGAGTTCACCCTTTTGGTCCGAAAGCAATTTTTACAGCCTTGAATAATCATTCTTATCTGCCAGAACAGCCACATGGGCAAAGTTTTTTGCCGCTGCACGGATCATCGATGGTCCGCCAATATCGATTTTTTCGATGATGGATTTTTCTTCCTTCGTATTCGCAACGGTTTCCTCGAAAGGATAGAGGTCTACAATCACGAGGTCTATTTCAGGAATATGGTATTCCTTCATTTCGAGGACATCCTGATTTTCTTCCCTCCTGCCGAGGATACCCCCAAAGATCGAAGGATGCAGGGTCTTCACGCGACCTCCGAGAATCGACGGATACTGGGTGAGTTCTTCAGCCCCCGTGCAGGGTATTCCCAGTGCTTCAATAAAAGACCTTGTTCCGCCGGTGGAAATCAGGCGGACTCCCTGTTGATGCAGAAGGCGTACAAGCGGTTCCAGACCGTCCTTATAGAAAACGGATATGAGTGCTGACTGGATTTTTTTGCTCATGGTGTGATGTTAACCCGGTAAGATTAATGGAAGCCGCGAAAGTACACCAATCGGGCAAGCCTGCAAAGTCATCCGGGGTTGAACCGGAGGATGGCCAGAACCAACAGGCCGGCGAGGCCAGTCCATATACCGTCTTTCTTTTCCAGGATCAGCAACCGGTAGAAACCAAAGCCTGTGATATAAATAAAGCTGACCTGCATGGCGGATAGAAAAATGCCATCCGTCACTGATCCCGGCAGGCCGGCAACCCAGGATACAAAATGATTAAGCAGGCGGATCTGTGCTGCCAGGAACCAGCCGAGCCCGTCGGCGAGGGGACCTATGGCAGAAAAAGTCCACAACAGCAGGCCTGAAACCAGCACCAGGCTTGACAGAGGAACGGCAATGAGATTGGCTGCGAGGAAATAATTCGGGAAGCGATGGAAGTAATACAGACTTAGCGGAGTTGTCAGCAGCTGAGCGGAAAAGCTTACCGCCATGGCCTCCCATATTCCTTTCAGTATTTTATTTTTAAATCCGGCCAGATCCCTGACCTGCGCGGTAAAGAGACGAAGTCCCAGGACGGCAGAATAACTTAGTTGAAACCCCGTATCTCTTATCCATCCCGGGTCAAAACAGATGAGGAAAAATGCAGAGCCTGCCAGTATATTGTAGAGGGAAGGCTCGCGAAATAGATTTCTGGCTACCATGGCGAAGGTGAACATAAGGGCAGAACGGACGACAGAAGGGGACGATCCGGAGAGAACACTATAAGCCCAAATACCAGCAATCACCAGAATCAGCTTTGCCCATTGCATGGTCTCTCTTTTCCCCATGAAACGCAGCAGCCCCAGCAGGATCTGACAAATCAGGGCAAGATGCAAACCGGAAATGGCAATGATATGCACAACACCCGCGTCGGCATAGTCTTTTAATAATTGGTTATCGAGGTCGCCGGTAAATCCGGCAAGGAGCGCTTCCAGCAGGCCCTTCTCCTGCCTGTCAGGAATATGTGACTCGATAATGCGCAGCATCCTGGATCTTTCTTTTTCCAGCAGGTCTGCAATGGATTTATCCCGGG